>OIXY01000036.1_pt1 | contig 38131 bp, 33 predicted proteins | sample 1588051 | NCBI WGS metagenome assembly OIXY01 (sample SAMN03283247) | human gut metagenome | biome: human-associated habitat; material: feces | host: Homo sapiens | place: Peru | collected 2012 | reverse complement strand
GCAAAGGTACGAATAAACGAGAAAGCTACAATGGTATAAACGCGGAGCCGCTTACCAATGAGAATGAAGGGAGAATGAAGGGTGATGAAGGATAGGATCCTATCCTTCACCCTCTGAACCCCCGATAAACACAAGGGATTCCAAGCGATAGATGAAGGGTGAAGGGTTTTGTGCTAATTCTATTTCAAAAAAGCAAAATGTCGATAACAGGATACTTCTCGCTTTGCGCCTCCAGAATCAACATGATCCCGAACCGAGGTTGTATACTCAACTCAACTTTCTCGAGTTCTATTAAGTTACTTTCTTATTAAATATTTTGGAGAAAAAGAAAATTTTTCATACTTTTGTAGCTGCAAGTATAATTTAGTAAGAAATCTTTGGTTTACAATCTTTGAATAAAGCAGGAGTTACTATGACAATCAATCAGGCAACAATCGATTTTATTCGCCAGCATCAGGATGAGGATGTCCGCCAGTTGGCTTTCCTTGGAAGCAAGTATCCGGAAGTAAATATGCCTTTCGCTCTCGACCAGATTCGTGGGCGAAAGATGGCGCATGTCAAGTTGCCACGTTGGGCAAGTATTGATGGCATTATCTATCCTCCTCATATCTCGATGGAGCAATGTTCGTCAGAGCAGACAGCTCTTTATAAGGCAGAATTGGCGGCAAGATTGCTCGGTTTGTCAGTTTCTTCTTCTGAAAACGAAAAAGAGTGCGAAAAGGCCTCTAATTCTCATTTTTCCAAAATTTGCGAATTTGCGAGTGAAGGGGCAGTTGATTCAGAATTCGCCAAAAATGAAGATACTTGCAAAAAGCAACAGATATTAACAGAATGCGATAAATATGTTAATAAGAGCAAAGAGAAACCGAATGAGGAAGATTTTTCTGAAGAAATTGAGTTTGTTGACTTGACTGGTGGTTTCGGAGTGGATTTCTCATACATAGCTTCCCGGTTGGGCGTAAAGTCGATGTATGTGGAGCGACAGGCTCATCTTTGTGAGGCTGCGAAGGAAAACTTCGAGCGATTGGGTTTGAAGAATGTCAGCGTGAAGAATGGAGATGGAATAGAGGTGCTGCATTCTTTTCACTCTAAGAAGAATGCTGCATCAGATACTTTAGGCATAACTGAAGAGCAGTCTCAGTCATTACTTAAGACCAACTTTGGTCTTAAGCTGATCTTCATCGATCCTGCCCGTAGAGACGATGCTGGCAATAAGGTTGTATCTTTGAAAGACTGCACGCCTGATGTTACCGTTTTGCAGGAAGAGATGCTTTCGAAGGCAGATTACGTCATTATCAAACTCTCCCCGATGCTCGACTGGCACCGTGCAGTGAGCGAATTGAGCCATGTAAGAGAAGTTCATATTGTTTCTGTGAACAATGAGTGCAAGGAGTTGCTTTTGGTGCTTTCTGCGCGAAATATGGGCATGAATATGGTTTCAGGAACAGATTTAGGGGAAAAACATGACGAAAATCTCCGAATCTTTTGCATCAACGACTCCCAATCCTTTGTTTGTGATGAGACAGAAATGGCTTCTTCTGCCGTGAAAATAGCTTCTCCTGATAAAATAGTTTCTTCTTCCGTAAAAGCCGTAAAAAAGGTCTCTTCTGATAGAATAACCTCTCCAGCCCTTGATGAGATGCCGTATCTCTACGAACCGAATGCCTCGCTGATGAAAGCCGGTTGCTTTGGTGTTCTTTCCGAGCGATATGATGCAAATATGCTTTCCAAGAACAGTCATCTCTTCGTAAGTGAGGATCCTGTCGAAGCATTTCCAGGCAGGGCGTTCCGCATCATCGCCGTTTCCTCCTTTAATAAAAAGAAATTGAAACGCCAACTCTCCGGCATTACGAAAGCGAACATCGCCACCCGCAATTTCCCCCTTTCCGTGGCAGAATTGCGCAAGCGCCTGAAACTGAAAGATGGTGGAGAAACCTATATCTTTGCCACCACTTTGAGCGATGAGAGCCATGTGCTGGTGATTTGTGAAAGGGGGATTTAGTAAGTGCTAATCCCTAAAAAACTGCAAAAATAATAGCAATATTTGGTCGTTTGGCGAAATATTGCTATTTTTGCATGTTTAAAATAACAAACTAGTTTGAATTATCATGTCATTAATAGAAATTAAGAGGGTCGAGAGTAAGAAGGACTTGAAGACGTTCATCGACTTCCATTACGACCTATACGAGGGCAATCCGTATGATGCGCCCAATCTTTTCAGCGACGACATGAACACACTTAGCAAAGATCGCAATGCCGCTTTCGAGTTTTGCGAGGCAGAGTATTTCCTTGCTTATAAAGAGGGCAAGGTAGTGGGACGTGTCGCTGCTATTATCAACCATAAGGCCAATAAGCGTTGGGACCGTAAGTCCGTGCGCTTCGGGTGGATTGATTTCATCGACGACCGTGAGGTTTCCAAGGCTCTCTTCGATGCTGTAGAGAAATATGGCAAGGAAAAGGGAATGGAAGATATTGTAGGTCCGCTTGGTTTTACGGATATGGATCCAGAAGGTATGCTTACCTGGGGCTTTGACCAGCTCGGCACCATGCCTACCATCTACAATTATTCATATTATCCGGAGCACGTAGAGGCTCTGGAGGGTTTTACTGTAGATAATAAGTACGTAGAGTATAAGCTGATAGTGCCAGATACCATCCCGGAGAAATATTCCAAGATAGCGGCGATGATAGAGAAAAGATACAATCTCCATGTCCGCAAACTTACCCGTAAGGATATTTATCAGGGCGGATACGGACAGAAGATTTTCGACCTCATCAATAATACATACAAGCATCTCTATGGCTATTCTGAACTCTCGCAGAAGCAGATAGACCAGTATATCAAGATGTATTTAGCTTTGCTCGATCTGAACTTTGTGACTGCCATCGAGGATTGGACTACAGAGGATCATAAGATGATAGGAATCGGTATTACGATGCCTTCTCTTACCAAAGCCTTGCAGAAATGCCATAGGGGCAGACTGTTTCCTTTCGGTTGGTGGCATCTGCTGCGTGCCATCAAGTTCCATAAGACCAAGATCGTTGACCTCCTGCTCATCGGTATCCAGCCGGAATACCGTGCCAAGGGCGCCAATGCGCTGCTTTTTGCCGACCTGATTCCTATCTATCAGAAGTATGGAATCGAGTGGGGAGAAACACAGGTGGAAATGGAAGACAATGTTGCTGTGCAGGGACAATGGGGCGTCTTAGACCCAATCCTTCACAAGCGCCGCAACTGCTATATTAAGAAAATTAAGTAAATAGCAACTGTTCGTATAAAATTAAATCAGAATTACAAGGAGGAATTTATGCCTGAAGATAAAAACTTGAATGAAAAGGGTGCTGCCGAAGAACTGGCAAATACCCCTCAGGAGCAACCTGTAGAATATACAGATGACAATATCCGCCACTTGAGCGATATGGAGCATGTGCGTACCCGTCCGGGTATGTACATCGGTCGTCTGGGCGATGGTAACTTGCCTGAGGATGGTATTTATGTGCTCTTGAAGGAGGTGGTCGATAACTCCATCGATGAGTTTAAGATGGGGGCTGGAGCACGTCTGGAAATCGATATAGAGGACCATCTGCGTGTCAGCGTCCGCGACTATGGCCGTGGTATTCCGCAGGGAAAGCTCGTTGAGGCTGTCAGCGTGCTGAATACCGGTGGTAAGTACGATAGCAAGGCGTTCAAGAAGAGTGTCGGTCTGAACGGTGTCGGTGTGAAAGCGGTCAATGCCCTCAGTTCCCATTTCGAGGTGAAGTCATTCCGCGACGGCAAGGTGCGCCATCTTATTTTCGAACGTGGTAATCTCCTGAAAGACAAGACTTCCAAGACGGAGGATGAGAATGGTACTTTCATCTTTTTTGAACCAGACAATACGCTCTTCAAGAACTACAGTTTCCATGATGACATCGTGGAGACGATGCTCCGCAACTATACTTATCTGAATACAGGTCTCACCATCATGCACAATGGTCGCCGTATCCTCAGCCGTCATGGTCTGCAGGACCTTTTGAGCGACAATATGACCAATGAGGGTCTCTATGATATTGTCCACATGAAGGGTGAGGATATTGAGATAGCCTTTACCCATACCAATCAGTATGGCGAGGAATACTATTCCTTCGTCAATGGTCAGCATACTACCCAGGGAGGTACTCATCAGAGTGCTTTCAAGGAGCATATTGCCAAGACCATCAAGGAGTTCTACGGCAAGTATGAGTATGGCGACATCCGCAACGGACTGGTGGCGGCTATTGCCATCAATGTAGAGGAACCTGTCTTTGAAAGTCAGACGAAAATCAAGCTCGGTAGTACGACGATGACTCCGAATGGTGGGGAAACCATTAATAAATATGTGGGCGATTTCCTGAAGAAGGAAGTGGACAACTATCTTCATATCCATAAGGATGTGGCTGAAATCCTGGAAAACAAGATCAAGGAGAGCGAGCGTGAGCGCAAGGCGATGGCTGGTGTGACCAAGTTGGCACGTGAGCGCGCCAAGAAGGCCAACCTTCACAACCGTAAACTCCGTGACTGCCGCATCCACTTCAGCGATGCGAAGAACGACCGTAAGGAGGAGAGTTCCATCTTCATTACTGAGGGAGATTCTGCGAGCGGAAGCATCACCAAGAGTCGTGATGTAAATACCCAGGCGGTTTTCTCTCTGCGTGGTAAGCCGCTGAATTGCTTCGGACTGACCAAGAAGGTGGTGTATGAGAATGAGGAATTCAACCTCCTGCAGGCTGCGCTTGATATAGAGGATGGTTTGGATTCATTGCGCTACAACAAGGTGATTGTGGCCACGGATGCCGATGTCGATGGAATGCACATCCGCCTGCTCATCATCACGTTCTTCCTCCAGTTTTTCCCAGACCTCATCAAGAAGGGCCATGTTTATGTATTGCAGACCCCATTGTTCCGTGTGCGCAACAAGCGTACCAAGATCAAGAACAAGCAGGCAGTGGCAGATGCCGATGCCAAGTTGGGACCCAAGGAGAAGAAGGGCGATTTCATTACCCACTATTGTTATAGTGACGAAGAGCGCCAGCAGGCTATCCGTGAACTCGGACCAGACCCGGAAATCACCCGATTCAAAGGTCTCGGCGAGATTTCTCCTGAGGAGTTTGCTCATTTCATAGGTCCTGATATGCGTTTGGAGCAGGTTACGCTGCATAAGAACGACCAGGTGCAGAAGCTTCTGGAATACTATATGGGAAAGAATACCATGGAGCGCCAGAACTTCATCATCGACAATCTGGTGATTGAGGAGGATATTCCAGAGGAAGATTCTGAACCGATGGATTGAGTTAAGTGAAGAGTGAATGAAGTGAAGAGAGAATGAAGTGAAGAGTGAAGAATTCAAGTGCTTTCGTGGGAAACTATTGAAATAGGAAACCATAGAAAATGGGAAACATTGAAATGGGGAACTATAGAAAATAGAACTGTTAACTGTTGACTGTTGACTCTTGAAGGATTTCTCTCTTTCATAAAGCTTAAGATTTAGAAATGAAGAAATATCTGTTTATTGCATTAGCGGCATTCTTGGCAGTAACTTCTGTCAGTGCCCAGTTGCGCGTGAAAATGGGCAAGAATAGCCCGATAGAGAAGTTGGGGAGGGCTGAAATTGCCATTGCCAATCTCTATGTGGATAGTGTGGATGAGAATAAACTGGTAGAGGACGCCATCCGGGGAATGCTCGAAAAGCTGGATCCTCATTCTTCCTATACCACTGCCAAGGAAACCCAGTCGATGCACGAGTCTCTGAATGGCTCTTTTGATGGCATCGGCGTGCAGTTTAATATGGTAGATGATACGCTCCTGGTCATCCAGCCGGTTACCAATGGTCCTTCCGAGAAGGTGGGCATTATCGCCGGCGACCGTATTGTGGCGGTAAATGATACTGCCATTGCGGGCGTCAAGATGAGCAAGGAGGAAATCATGAAACGGCTCCGTGGTCCTAAGGGTACGATTGTAAACCTTACCATTGTGCGTCGCGGCATCAAGGATAAGCTTACCTTCAAGGTGAAACGTGATAAGATTCCTGTTACTACGATGGATGCAGCCTATATGATTCGTCCGGGTATCGGTTATATTCGTCTGGGAAGTTTCGGAATGACGAGTCACAAGGAGGTTTCCGAGGCGATGGATTCCCTGAAGAAAAAGGGTATGAAAGACCTTATCTTCGACCTGGAGGATAATGGTGGAGGTTATCTGCAGACTGCGGCAAAGATAGCTAATGAGTTCCTGGAAAAGGGCGATCTGATTGTCTATACCAATGGTCGTAGGGCTCCCCGTCAGGAGTTCCGTGCTGAGGCCAATGGTCGCTGGCGCAAGGGCAAGATTGTTGTCCTCACCAATGAGTTTACGGCTTCTGCGGCAGAAATCGTTTCCGGTGCTATACAGGATCAGGACCGAGGTGTAGTGGTGGGTCGCCGAACCTTTGGAAAGGGACTGGTGCAGCGTCCGCTTACCTTCGAAGATGGCAGTGAAATCCGTCTCACCATTGCTCATTACTATACGCCAAGCGGCAGATGCATTCAGAAACCTTATAAGAAGGGCGACCGCGAGGATTATGCGATGGATCTTGACAAGCGATACAAGCATGGTGAGTTTACCAATCAGGACAGCATTCACCTGTCCGACTCTCTGAAGTATTACACCCTGCGCAAGCATCGTGTGGTTTATGGCGGCGGTGGCATTATGCCTGATTATTTCGTGCCGCTCGACACGACCAAATACACCAAATTGCATCGTCAGTTGTCGGCTAAGAGCATTGTCATCAATCACAGTCTGAAGTTCATCGATGCTCATCGCAAGGAGTTGAAAGCCCAGTTCAAGGACTTTAGTAAGTTCATGAAGACCTATCAGGTTCCTCAGTCGCTTGTGGATGAGATCATCGAGGATGGCAAGAAAGAGAAAATAGAGGCGAAGGACGAGGCTGAATTGGCTCAGACGAAGAAATACTTAGCTATTCAGTTGAAAGCCCTTGTAGCGCGCGATATTTGGGATATGAGTCAATATTTCCAGGTATGGAATGAGACGAACGAGATTGTTCTGCGTGCAGTTCAGCTGCTGCAAACCGGAAAATAAATCAAACCAGCTCATGTGAAATTGTTTTAGTTTCACATGAGCTGTTCTTGTTTAAACTCAAGAAAGAAGTATTATGAGCGTTATAAAGAGTGTTTTTATATTTCTTGTTTTCCTGCTGATGACATGTTACTTAGGAAAGCAGAGAAAGAGTCCCTAAATTCAGAAGCTCTGAGAGCATATTTTTCTTTTTTGTTTTATTTAGTTTTCTGGAATGATTTAATCTCTGAAGAAGCCTCCAGCAAAGAATGATCTGATCTTTATGGAAAACTCCAGTAAAGATTCAGGAGAAGCCTCCAGTAAAGGATGAATTAATCTTTATGGAAGCCTCCAGTAAGGAATCTCTGGAAGAAAGCTCCAGCAGAGGATAATGAATCTCTATGAGAATGGAGTGGGAAAGGAATTAGTCCTTCCCATGCATGTGATCCCATTTCAGATAGATTCCTGCGAGAATCGTGCCGGAAATACTGTGCCAGGCACAACTGATGGCGCAAGGCAATACGGCCAAAGGCTGGGCGGCAAAGAAATTGCCGGCAAGCACCGTGGCAAGACCAGCGTTCTGCATTCCCACCTCAATACTGATGGTGCGCTTCTTGGCTGTATTGAATCCGGCACATTTGCCTGCCAGCCAACCCAGAAGATAACCCAAGGTATTGTGGCAGAAAACCACCGCAAAAGTCCAGAGGAAAAGCATCAAGCCACGGGCTACGAGATCATCGTGAACCGTAGAAATCACACCGCCTACGATAATGGCCAGACAGGTTACACTGATACCCGGCATGAGGCTCTGGATGGTAGGGAAGTATTCTTTCTTGCCATATACGTAATTGAGGGCGCAGCCGATGGCTACAGGAATAATCGTGACGATGAGGATGTTGATGAACATTCCCACTGCATCTACATGGATAATCTCGCCAGCCGTAATCTTCATCAGCAGCGGAGTCATTACTGGAGCCAGAATGGTAGAGGCGCAGGTCATTCCTACGGAGAAGGCCACGTCGCCATGACAGAGATAACTCATGATGTTGCTCGATACGCCGCCCGGACAACTACCTACCAGCAGAATGCCGAGCGCCAGCGCAGGGTCAAGATGCCATACATGAACCAGCGTGTAGGCCACACCAGGCATGATGATAAACTGGGCACAGGCACCGATGAAAACATCGAGCGGACGCTGAGCCAGAATCTTGAAATCATTGGTGGTCAGGGTGAGACCCATCGTGAGCATGATAATGCCGAGAATGACGGTTTGGGTTGTTCCGCGCACCCAGTCGAAGGTATGTGGGAAGAAAAATGTAAACACAGCTACACCTATTACAAAAATAGATGTATAATTGGCCAGCCAGCGGCTGAGTCCTTGAAATAACTTAAGCATAATTCTATTTCTTTTAAAATCCTATATTTCTCTCTCGTTTATGATCTCTCATTGCTTCCTCTCTTTCAAATTCGGGTGCAAAATTACAGATTTCTTCTAATATGACAAAATATTATTGGAAATAATTGCGATTTATAAGCATTTAATGTGTCTATCCTTTCGTTTTCGCACAAAAGGCTTGCAAGTGAGCAATGAAAAAAGTATTCCTCCTATTCTCACTTTTTGGTTTATTTATTTTGTCTTTCCCCTAAATACTTGTATCTTTGCACCATAATTATCGATAATTACAAAGAATGAACGAAGATTTTGACATAAGAAATGAGTCGGTTACGCCCGCCGAGAAGGAATTCGAGAAGGCACTGCGACCACTGAAGTTCTCTGACTTCAGCGGACAGAGCGGTGTGGTGGACAATCTCGAAATCTTTGTTGAGGCTGCCAAATACCGTGGCGAGCCGCTCGATCATACGCTCCTGCACGGTCCTCCAGGACTGGGTAAGACTACTTTGAGCAACATCATCGCCAATGAACTGGGTGTGGGATTCAAGATTACCTCAGGTCCTGTGCTTGACAAGCCGGGCGATTTGGCCGGCATCCTGACTTCCCTGGAGCCGAATGATGTGCTTTTTATCGATGAAATCCACCGTCTCTCGCCAGTTGTAGAGGAGTATCTCTATTCGGCGATGGAGGATTACCGCATCGACATCATGATAGACAAGGGACCTTCGGCAAGAAGCATCCAGATAGATCTGAACCCTTTCACGCTGGTGGGCGCTACAACCAGAAGCGGACTGCTCACAGCCCCTCTCCGCGCCCGTTTCGGCATCAATCTCCATCTGGAGTATTATGATCCGGAGACGCTGCAGAAGATTATCCGGAGAAGTGCAATGCTCCTGAAAGTGCCTATCGAGGATGCGGCTGCGGTGGAAATCTCCCGCCGTTCGCGCGGAACGCCTCGTATTGCCAATTCGCTCTTGCGCCGCGTGAGAGATTTCGCCCAGGTGAAGGGTAACGGAACCATCACTTATGACATTGCGCAAATGGCGCTCAAGGCGCTGAACATCGACCAGTACGGTCTGGACGAGATAGACAACAAGATTCTCACCACCATCATCGACAAGTTCCGTGGCGGACCAGTGGGCGTGGGCACCATAGCCACAGCCATCGGCGAGGATGCGGGCACGGTAGAGGAAGTGTATGAGCCTTTCCTCATCATGGAGGGTTTTATCAAGCGCACTTCGCGTGGTAGAATGGCTACGAAACTTGCCTACGACCATCTGGGCAGAAACCCTTATGCAGGGAATGTGATGCAGGGAGACTTATTTGAGTAATATGAAGATAGGAATATTTACGGGTACATTCGACCCATTTACGATAGGACATCAGAACATTGCGGAGCGTGCTCTGCCGATGTTTGACAAGCTTGTGATTGCCGTGGCGATGAGCAAGCTGAAGCATGCTAACGAGGAGATAGAGAAGCGTGTGGAGGACATCAAGGCTGTTTTCCCGAAGGAATGTGCAGAACTGGTGGATGCAGGAGATGCTTCTAAGGGATTCCGCCTGGAGGTGGTTTCCTACGATGACCTTACCATCGACCTGGCGCATCGTCTGGGAGCCAAGTTCTTAGTGAGAGGCGTAAGAAGCGCCAAGGATTTCGAGTATGAGCGTGAGCAGGCTGACATCAACAAGCAGTTGGGCGGTGTAGAGACCATCCTGCTATTCTCTGATCCTCGCTACAGCAGCATCAGTTCTACGCTCGTCAGGGAGTTGAGATTCTTCGGAAGAGAAGTGGATGAATTCCTGCCTAAGGCGAAAGTGTGACAGGAATGAAGCACCTACTAACTTCATCGTATGAATCGAGAAGTGACGTGCAATCCTTGGAGAAATAAGAATGAAGGAATAACAAAACAATTAAGAAATAACAGATAAAAATAGGAGGAAAAAGTATGATTACATACAATGTAGATGGCGTGAAAATGCCAAAGATCAAGAAGCGCGACACCAGTGCCTGGATTCGCAAGGTAGCTGCATCTCATGGCCGCAAGGTTGGAGAAATAGGCTATATGTTTGTAGATGACGAGAAAATTCTCGAAGTGAATAATGAGTATCTGGGGCATGATTACTATACCGATGTCATCACCTTCGATTACGATGAGGATGATGTCATCAATGGCGATATCGTGATTTCGCTCGATACCGTCCGTACCAATGCCGAGCAGTTTGGCAAAACCTACGATGATGAGCTTCACCGTGTCATCATCCACGGCATCCTGCACCTCTGCGGCATTAATGACAAGGGCCCTGGAGAGCGTGAAATCATGGAGGAGAATGAGAATAAGGCGCTCGCCCTGCTCGAGGGTGCTTCGATTTTGAAGAAGTAAGAAGTTCTGATTATGGTAGGTTGTTTAAGGCAACTATAGATGATATAATCAAATATTTTTTTAACAATGGGGAATAAAGAGTGGATTGCTTTTGCAAATGAGAAAAAATGTAATCACGCAAAGAGCTTGATAAAGAGTGGATTTATTAGTTGGGTAAATACAGCTAATTTTGAAGTAGGAGATATAGTATATTTGTTTATGTCAAATACTAGAAACGTTAGATTTAAAACTCAAGTTGTTGCCGATAATTGTAAGCGTGAGGATTCTGAATATTGGCTTGAGCAAGCTCCTACGGATATTACTTTTAGATTAAAGTTGGTTGCAGAATATTCTGGAGACCAATTGAATGAAAGTGTATTGATTAAGCATGGTTTTAAGGGTGGTAGATCACTTCAAACTCCAAGCTATAAGAATGAAAATTTGATGGATTATATAAAGTCAATCTTTTAAAAGTAAAAGGGAGAAACTAACAGGTGTCTGTTGGATTCTCCTTTTTGTTTCTTATTGTATTGCTTTTATTCTCTCCCGGCATTCCTTCAGGATTTCCTTCAGTTCATCCTCCTTGTTCGCCCTGAGCATGGCGATGCGGGTCTGCTTGAAGTCAGGGATTCCCTTGAAGATAGGGGAGGCAGCAAGGTGGCGACGGGTGTGGAGAATGCCTCGGTACTCGTCGATGCGCTCGATATTGATGCGGAGCTGCTCTTCCAGAAGGTCAATCTTCTCATCTACGGTGAGTGGGGCTGCACCCGTATTATCCAGATAATCACGGATTTCCTTGAAAATCCAAGGCCTTCCGAAGGTGGCGCGACCAATCATCACAGCATCTACACCATAGCGGTCGAAGGCAAGCTTGGCTTCTTCCGGGGTCGTAATATCGCCGTTGCCGATGATTGGGATATGAATGCGGGGATTGTTCTTCACCTCTCCGATGAGGCTCCAGTCGGCTTCTCCCGTGTACATCTGGCTACGGGTTCTGCCGTGGATGGTGAGTGCCTGGATTCCGCAGTCCTGCAACTGCTCAGTCAGGTCGGTAATGATGAGGTTGTCATTATCCCAACCCAGTCGGGTTTTCACGGTTACAGGCACATTGACTGCTTTCACCACTTCTCTTGTAATATCCAGCATCAGAGGAATATTGCGGAGCATTCCTGCTCCAGCGCCCTTTCCTGCCACTTTCTTGACAGGGCAACCGAAGTTGATGTCAATCACGTCCGGATGAGCCTGTTCTACAATCTTGGCAGCTTCCACCATATCCTCGGTGGTGCGGCCGTAAATCTGAATACCCACAGGGCGTTCCTCATCGCTTATCGTAAGCTTGCTGACGGTGCTCTTGATGCTTCTCACCAAAGCTTCTGCCGATACGAACTCAGTATAAACCATGGCTGCTCCGAATCGCTTGCAGAGCATGCGAAAGCCAATATCCGTTACGTCTTCCATCGGAGCGAGGAAGAGGGGCTGCGAGCCAAATTCTATATTTCCTATTTTCATCTTATTCTTTTTTGCGGCTGCAAAGTTACATCTTTTTTCTGATATTACCAAAATTCACTTCAGCAGATGATACATTCCTCCTGCCAATGTCCTGATGAGTCCTTTCATCTCCAATGTGAAGAGGAGGGCGGCGAGGCGGCTGATGTCAATGCCACTCTGTACTGAAATCATGTTAATCTGCAGGTCATTGTTGCGTATGAGCACATCAATGATGGATTGTTCTTCCGCAGAAAGGTCGGGGAAGAGGCTACGCTCGATGCCCTGCTGCTTGGCTCGCATCAGCTTGGCGTCATCCTGCCAACCCATATCCTTCACGAAGTCGGCGGCAGAGGTAAGGAGCGTGGCACCATTCGAGCGGATGAGGTTGTTGCAGCCCTCGCTGTAAGCATCGCCTATCCTGCCAGGAAAGGCGAATACGTCGCGGTTGTAGGACTGGGAAATCTGACAGGTGATGAGGCCGCCTCCGTGGGCCATGCTTTCGATGAGGATACAGGCATCCGACATGCCTGCTACGATGCGGTTGCGGCGCACGAAGTTGATTTTATCGGCATTCGTCTGGGTCAGAAATTCCGTGAGCAGTCCGCCCTGTTCTATCATCTTCAGCGCCGTTTCCTTGTGGCGGTTGGGGTAGAGGTCGTCCAGTCCGTGAGCCAGCACGCCTACCGTCTCATACCCCTTGTCGAGCGCCTGTCGGTGGGCATTGATGTCCACTCCGTAGGCTAAGCCACTCACGATGAGAACCTGTGGACAGAGCTGCTTCAGTTCGGTGACGAATCGGCGGATGAGATCCTCGCCGTAAGGAGTGCAATGGCGGGTTCCCACGATATTGATGACGCGCTGCTGGTTCAGGTTGGCGTTGCCCTTGTAGAAGAGCATGAGCGGCGCATCGTCGCATTCCTTGAGTCGGCTGGGGTAGCGTTCGTCGTTCATCGTGAGGGGTTCTATGCCGTAGCGCAGGTCGTATTCCAGTTCCACTTCAGCCCTTTTTCTTGCCTCATCGCTATTCTGGATGGCGTTCACGAGTTTATCCGAGGCATCGGGCAGGATGTCACGGAGATTGTTCTTATGCTCCATGATGAGCGTGGCGGAGCCCACCTTTCTATATAGTTCCAGCATTCCCGCAAGACTGAAGTAGTTGAGCCTTGTGAGGAGAATCGTATTTAAAATTTCTTGTTGATCCACGGTGTTGTTTTTGATTTATTGTTTGTAATTTAATAGTTAGGTTTGCACCTTTGAGAGTTAAGGTTTTTCCCTACATGCTGTAGAATTCTTCACTCTTCACTTTCTTTTCAGGTACTCATATCCTATCCTGCATCTCAGACATTCCTTCTTGTCGCAATATTCCTTTTTCAGTTGGATGAGGGCTTGCGAGTCTCCGGCGTTTTCCACTTCCAGTCCGCATTGCTGCCACATTCTCACGATATGGTTGTTTTCAGCCTTCAGTTCCTCCAGGAATTCGAAAGCCCGGTCGCAGTACTTTTCCTCACCTCTGTGCCGTCCGTAGGCAAAGAGGATGGGAATGACGGTGTTGATGATGAGCAGGTTGAGCGAGAAAGGGGATATGTGCTTCTCGTTGCGTATGCTCTCGCTTCCGAAGGTGTAATGCGTCTCCCAGTAGGGCGTAACCGATGTTTTCAACACTCCGATGACCTCCTTCACGGTGGTGGCTTCGAGCAGATGGCTGAGACTTGCCTGGCGCCGGAAATAGAGGTTGGCCAGTTGGGAGATGCGGATGTGGGGGAAGTTCTGCGGGCGCAGTCTCAGAAAGCGCCAGAGCTTGTAGTCTATGGGCGCGAGCGAGAATTTATGTTGCAGATAGAGGTATTCATTCCTGAGTTTGGAGAAATATCCGTCGTTCAGTGCGTCTTTCTGATAGCGTTCGGGGATGGTTGACAGTTCGAGCAGTCCAGCTTGTCCTAAGAAGATGGCTTCTATCTGGAAGAGGTCGTCGCGGTGATGATCTACCGAGTGCAGGGGGATGGAGAGAGCCCATTGCTCGAAGGCTTCCCCGTTGATGCCGAATCCGTAGTTGCGGGCCAGGGTCACGAAGTATGCGTTTTCCCAGTCTCCGTTGCATTTCTTCACTCTCTCGGCAATAGCTTCTGTTTTCTGTGAGAGTCGTTCGGTTTGCAGGGCGCTCATCCAGGAGTGTACGGAGAGTCGGGTGAGGGCAGGGATAATCTGATAGCAGGGTGGATACTGGTCGATGGAGAGCAGTTCCTGATAGTGTCGGAGCACGTTTTCGGGGATGCTGAGCTGCATCTGCGTGAGGGGTTCTCCCTTGGAGTTGCGGGCTTCCAGGTCGATGATTCCGCAAACGTGGAGCACCACGTTGTCGTATCGCTCGTCCTTCTCGTGTCCGTGCAGATACCAGTCGCTCGCTTTGTCGTGTATTTCGATATTGCCCACCCAGAGCATTCCGTCTATCTTGATTTTAGCATTGAAGAAATCGGGTCCCGCATTGCGGTTGTGCAGCCCTGGGTCGATGACTTCCACCTGCCGATGGTCGGTAGTATGGAGAGGAGAAAGTGGAAACAGCTTGTGTTTCCATACATAGTGAAGTAATTGCTCCATGATAGTTTTCTTTATTTGGTTTCAAAAGATTTGGTTTTTAAAGCCAGCGCTCGAAAGCCTTGTCGTAGTCTTCGCTATTACCTAATCTGCCATTGATGAGGCACACCAGTTCCACAGTAGCCTTGAGGCAGAGTTTCTCATCGTTAGCACGGAAGATGTCCTGATGGAAGATGTATCTTACGCCCTGCTTTTCCAGCCACAGGCGGGAGAGGAATTCATCGTCGCACTGCAGCGGCACCTTGTATTGCAGGTTCATGCGAGCCACTACAGCGTCCACGCCCTTATTGTGCATTTCTGCAAAGCTGAGTCCGCATTCCTTCAGGAAGAGATGGCGCGTATGTTCCATGTAGTGCAGATAGTTGGCATTGTTTACGATTCCCTCTATGTCGCACTCATAGTCGCGCACCTCCATTTTTGTTTCAAATATATATTTGCTCATAATCTCTTATTTTTTTATTATTTCAGCATATTTTCTATTTTCTTTTTGTCTTTATCTTTAGGGAAGCCCTTTCTTCTTTAGGAAGTCCTTTCTATTCTGAAGTTTCGCATGTAAGCTCCACACGTCCTTACAGGGCGCCTTGTTGATTGCTATTATACCCAGGGCGATGCCCGGGGTTAGGAGCTTTTGGGTCTCAGCCCGTACTTAAACCACTTGCGAAACTTGAATCTATTCCTTTCAGAACGTCTTTCAAATTCTTCTCAGAAGTAGGCTAAAATGTTTAGAATCATACGATTTTGCCCCAAATCACTGCAAAAATAAGCAAAATTTTCTATTTATTACTATAATAATGCGCTTTTTTCTACAAATAAATCGGTTTTTCCAAGATTTTTGATTATTTTTGCCGAAAGGAATAAACAAAAAAACAAGATAACAATGAAAATAGCTTTGATAGGCTACGGCAAGATGGGACACATGATCGAAGAGATCGCCTTGCAGCGTGGCCATGAAATCGTATGTAAGATTGACGTAAATAACCCTGAAGATATCGACAGCCCGGAGTTCTGCTCTGCGGATGTGGCTATCGAGTTTACCAACCCTACTGCCGCTTACGGCAACTATCTCAAGGCTTTCTCCCACAATGTGAAGGTGGTTTCGGGTTCTACCGGATGGATGAAAGACCATAAGGAAGACGTGGAGAAACTCTGCGCCGATGGTAAGCAGACCCTCTTCTGGGCTTCTAATTTCAGTATCGGAGTGGCTATCTTTTCTGCCGTCAACCGCTATCTGTCTAAGATCATGAACGGGTTCCCACAGTACTCTGTATGTATGCAGGAAACCCATCACGTACATAAACTCGATGCTCCTTCTGGCACTGCCATCACCCTGGCAGAGGAAATCATCGACAATATCGACCGCAAGAAAGACTGGAAGCGCGGCGTGACTTACTGGACTGAGGACGGTCATCACGACGAGGGCGATCAGAACATCACTGATGAGGATTTGGTGATCAACTGCGTGCGCGATGGCGAGGTTCCTGGAATCCATGCCGTGATGTACGATTCTGATGCAGATATGATTACCATCGAGCACAGTGCTCATTCACGCAAGGGCTTCGCGCTCGGAGCTGTGCTTGCAGCAGAGTTCACAGCCAACCATTCCGGTCTGCTTACTACTTCAGATCTCTTTAAGTTCTAAATGATAATACAAGTTCAGATTGGTTCTAAAGATTAAGTGCAGTTTGGCTTCTCAGGATTATGTTCTGATGGAGCCTTCTAGCAGTTCTTCTATAAAGTTCTGATCTGATAAGCAGAAAAAAGAGAAAAAAATGATAGATAAAGAGAAACAAAAACTGAATATGAAGGTGCAGTGGACGAAGTTTGCCATTGTGATAGTACTGTACCTTGCATTCCTCATCTGGTTGAAGAGTTGGCTGGGACTGATCGTCGTGCCATTCATCTTTGATGTGTATATTACCAAGAAGATACGCTGGCAGTGGTGGAAGGACTCAGAGGGGCCTGTACGCTTCATCATGAGCTGGGTAGATGCCCTGGTATTCGCCCTCGTGGCAGTATATTTCATCAATCTGTTCTTCTTCCAGAACTATGTGATTCCGTCTTCATCTCTCGAGAAGAGCCTTCTCACGGGCGACTATCTTTTCGTGAGCAAGGTGAGCTACGGTCCACGTATTCCTCAGACTCCACTCACCATGCCTCTCACCCAGCACACCATGCCGCTGGTCAACGTGAAGAGCTACTGCGAATGGCCTCACTGGGATTACCGTCGTGTGAAGGGATTGGGCAATGTGAAGCTCAACGATATCGTGGTGTTCAATTATCCTGCGGGCGATACTTTGGTGAATGAAGAGCGCTATCAGGCACAGGATTACTACCACATGGTGTATGGATTCGGCGAGCAGATTTTGGAGCAGAACGGACTTTCCAAGGACGTGAGAAAGATGAATCCGCTGCAGCAGCGCCAGTATTTCGAGCAGGTTTACCAGGTGGGCAGAAGCTACATCGTGAGCAATCCGGGCGAATATGGCGACATCATCAGCCGACCTACCGACCGCCGCGAGAACTACGTGAAGCGCTGCGTTGGTTTGCCAGGACAGACCCTGCAGATCAAGAATCGCATCGTATATCTGGACGGCAAGGCCAACAAGGAGCCAGACAATGTGCAATATACCTACAAGATGAAGCTCAAGGGCGAGTTCCCGATGGATTTGGCAGACGAGTTGGGCATTACCAATGAAGACTTGCTGACCTACAACCAGTCGGGCGCTATTCCGCTTACCCGCAAGGCTTATCTCGCTCTGAAGGCCAACAAGAATCTGGTGGAGAGCATCTCCATCAATACCGATGCTACTTATGGCGACCTCTATCCGCTGAATGCCTATACGGGTTGGACGCGCGATAATTACGGTCCGGTATGGATTCCTAAGAAGGGCCAGTCTATAGCCCTCACGCTGAAGAATCTGCCTGTATATGAGCGTTGCATCAAGGTGTATGAGGGCAACGACCTGAAGGTGGACCGCCAGGGCCGCATCTTCATCAACGGCAAGCAGGCGAAGAGTTACACCTTCAAGCTCGACTATTACTGGATGATGGGCGATAACCGCCACAATTCAGCCGATTCCCGCTATTGGGGCTTTGTGCCTGAGGATCATGTAGTGGGCAAACCTATCTTCATCTGGTGGAGCCACAGTCCAGACCATCCGGGCTTCTCGGGTATTCGCTGGAACCGACTCTTCAAGTTTGTCGATAACATCAAGTAAGGTCGATAACAAAAGTAAGACTCAGACGGTTTGAAAATAGCATTCAAGTTCCTCCTCTCATTGGTGCTGGCATTGCTCTTAGCATGGGGCATCCGCACCTATGTATTCACTGTCTATTCTGTGCCCGAAGGTGGGCTTCCTCCCCAGCTGAAGGAGGGCAACAGAGTGATAGTGAACAGGATTGACTGCGATATTTTCAGCCGTGGCGAGACAATAGTTTTTGCCGATTCCGTAGAGTGCCTCGTTACTCCGAAGTCGAAATATACGGGTAGGGAGAAGAAAGGCTCTTATGTGCGGGGCTGGATGGAAGCCAATTTCATCGGAGTCATCGAGCAGATGCCTGGCGATACGATTCGCATGGGCAGGGAGCGATACGTCATTCCTACCATCTGCTGCAAGCGCTGCGGCTGCAAGGATTGCCGCTTCTATCTCGTGCGCACGGCGAAGGGAAAAACCATTGTCCACAAGCATCAGATTATCGGAAAAGCATATAAGTTGTTTTAGACAAGTATAGAAAAATAAACTGTTAACTGTTGACTGTTGACAGTTTATTTTTATTTTGAACCAGTTTTCATCAGTTGGTCTATTCCAATCAAGTTGGTCTATTTCAGTTTATAGATAAGAGACTGAAAATTTCAAGAACTCCAAACTATTAAAAGAAAAAGATTTTGAAAGCAATATTATCTTCCACGTATTTCGGTCCTGTGCAGTGGTATCAGAAGCTGAACCGCTATGAGGAATGCCTGATAGAGCGCCATGAGAGCTTTATCAAGCAGACTTACCGCAACCGTATGATCATTCCTACCACCAATGGTCCTCTTTCCCTCACCATTCCTACCAATCACGACACTTCGCTGGCGATGAAGGATATTCGCATTTCCGACCATGCCAACTGGCGCCACGTGCATTGGAATGCGCTTCTCTCGGCCTATGGTGAGAGTCCTTTCTTCGAGTATTATCAGGACGACATCCGCCCTTTCTACGAGAAGAAATACGAATTCCTCTTTGATTTCAATATGGAAATCATGGAGAAGATGATAGAGTTGCTCGACATCCGTCCGAAAGTCTCGGTTACAGACCGATACGTTTTAAGTGAAGAACGAAGAATGAAGAGCTTTTTAAGTGAAGAAGGAAGAGCGAAGAGTGAAGAATTCAATAGCCCAGAGGCGCAAGCCCAATTCAACACTCAACACTCAACATTCAACGCTCAAATAAGGGATTTCCGTGATGCGATTCGTCCGAAAAAGCCTCTCCCTGATGCAGATTTCATTCCTCAGCGCTATTATCAAGTGTATGAGCAGAAACATGGTTTTCTGCCCAATATGAGCATTCTCGACCTGCTTTTCAATGAGGGCAATGAGGCGATATTCTATTTGTAAGACAAAAATGATACGGCGAAGGCATTTTTCTTTTCGGTCTTCACCAGGTTGAGGTCGGCCTCGTCTGGATTCTTACCCTCTTTCCTTGCCCTTATTTTGGTCATCATTCATGACTGGCGCCTGTCATCAATGATGACCAAGGTTAGTTCGTCTATTAAGCCTGACTTCCGGTACAAGAGAAGCTTTCTTTCGATTGCTGTTGCAAAGCTACAACTTTTTGGGATTGAAAACAAATTATTTCGCTACAGATTTTGGTGGCGTTTTCGTAAGTGCTTGATTGATAACACTTTATCGCGATATTTTGGCAATCGTTTTGTGCATTTTGATAGATTTTGAAGAAAATGAAGGTTAGCGCCCCTGGATTTAAGAAAAAGCGGTCATTTCCGGTCATGGTCATTTTCGGTTAAAATCGTTTCGGGGGCGCTCTTTTATCCTATAATATTATAGACTACTTTGACCAATTCCATTTTCATTTTGACCGAAAATGACCATGACCGATTTTGATCGGATTTGCCATTTCTTAGAAAGCAAATCTATGTTAGATGTGTTTGCTAAAAAGTCTTGATAATCAAGTACTTGTGCTGAAATCAACACCATTGTTGATTGTTTTTAGTACGAAAAGGGGCATTTATTGGGTATAAAATAGATACGATATCACCTTATTATAATATAAATAGACTGAACTTGCGAAACTTGAATTATCACTCTGTAGGATATTCTGGTGGTTTATCAGGCCCATGGCAAGACTGGCTGGCTTCCATGCAGGTACTATTCACCCCGGTTTCTTGACTTAAATCAAAAAAACAGAGTGTATGGAAACTTTTCTCTTAAATTGTTTGTGTGCGCACACAAAAAGTTATACCTTTGCACCAGAAATAAGATACAAGGTTACAAAAGATTGTTAGGATAAGCATAGAAAGAAGCTTGGAAGGCATGAAGAGATTGCTAAGAAGAGCATGAAAAGATTGCTGGAAGAGTTAAGATAAAGGCAAAAGATTGCAGATAGGATAACAAATGAAAGTTGACAGGCTCTTCGGAGTCTTCAATATAGAGATAGGTAAAGATTATTAGGATAACTTGAGGTTGTCTTTCTTCGGGAAGCGATCTCTTAAAAAAAGAGGTAAAAATTATGTTAGTTTTAGGTATGGTTTTCGCAGTATTGGTAGCTGTTGCAGCTGAGGTTGGTGCAATCAAGAACGACCTCGCTTAGGCTTAGCCAAGAAGGTTCCCTAAGAGGGAATCATGCGAACGGAATCGTAGTCATGGGTTTCGAAAAAATGGTTAGATTGGGGTGTGAATCCCTGCGTTTAGTTAGAGTTTTAGGGGTGAAAGTCCCTGTGTTTAAAGTTTGAATTGGAGATGAAAATCTCCGCGTTTGAAAGTAGTTTTTGAACGAAGAGGAAGCCAAATGGGCTTCCGCTATGAGGGGCGAAAAGCTCCTTTTTTTGTTTCATGGCGGTTGGGTTTCAGAAGAAACTGTTTGCTGACCGAACCGGATGAAATCAGTTTTTGAAAAGGCAGTTATTAATTCAATAGGTAATATGAAGGCAATTGCAGGGGGTGTAGGTTTCCCTTCGCAGTTGCCTTTCTTTTCCTCCTCTCATTTCTCATTTGAAGATCAGGGTGATGAGTCTGTTTTTGTCGAAAAGTTCCCTTGCCACGTCTTGAATCTGTTGGCTGGTAATGGCTTCCACCTGTTCGTAGAGGCAATCAACGTTTTTCTCCCAACCATAGTGGAGGAAGCTCTTACCGAAATCGAGGGCGAAGTTCTCACGGTTGTCGCAGGCAACGCCAATCTGACCCTTAATCTGCTTTTTGGCAGCTTTCAGTTGGGAGTCGGAGAGCGGTTTCTCCATCATCCGGTCCAGTTCTTTGCGCACCAGTCGCAGGCAGCGCTTGATGTCGTGTTCATCGCAACCGAAGTAGATGCTCCAGGTTCCCGTATCTCCGTAGGCCACCATCGTGCTTTCCACGGTATAGACCAGTCCATTGTGCTCTCTCAGTGCGAGATTGAGTTTAGCGTTCATGCCCGGTCCGCCGAGGATATTGTTGAGCAGATAGAGCGGCATTCGTCGGTCGTCGTTCACATCGTAGGCTCTTGTTCCTATCATCACATGCGCCTGATGGGTATTCTTTTGCATCACAATCGTCTGCCCGGCAATCTCTTCCCCCACAGATGGATAATTTTTAGGTCCCACAGATTTCACAGATGACACAGATTTTTCTGTAGTAATAGAATTCTCATCCCCCGCGAATCCCGTGTCTCCCGAGAAATCTGCGTCATCTGCGAAATCTGCGTGACAATCCTCTTCAGCAAGTTTGCCCGAATCATCATCTGCGAGTGCCCTTCCGACAAGCTTCACCAGCTTCTTGAAATCAATATCCCCATAAGCGAAGAATATCGCATTGTCGGGGCGATAGAGTTTGCGGGTGAATCGTAGTGCATCCTCAGTAGTGAAGGAGCGAACCTGCTCGGCAGTGCCCAGAATATTATGTCCTAAGGGCGAACCCTTGAAGAGGATATTCTCAAACTCATCATAGATCAGTTCGGCAGGCGAATCGTTGTAACTCTCAATCTCGTCGCAGATCACCTCCACCTCCTTGTCGATTTCCGCTTGCGGATAGATGGAGTGGAACACGATGTCGGAAAGCAGATCCACTGCCCTGGCGATGTGCTCCTTCAGGATGGCAGAATAATATACGGTGCCCTCCTTGTTGGTGTAGGCATTGAGGTCGCCGCCCACGCTCTCCAGACAGTTGAGAATGTGCCACGCCTTGCGTCGCTCAGTGCCCTTGAAGGTGACGTGCTCGCAGAAATGGGCGAGTCCTTCTTCGCCAGGTTCCTCATTGCGGGTGCCGGCGTTTATCTGATAACCGCAATATACTACCTTGCTATCAGAAGGCAGATGGATGATGCGGAGTCCGTTGTCGAGTGTATGTGTATTGTATTTCATTTCTATGCAAAATCAATGTACAAAAAATCAATGTGCAAAATTCATTGTGCAAATTTCTAATGTGCAAAGTTACATCTAAAATGTAATTTATCCAAAAATATTGGCTATTTATTTTGCATTATCGCCAAAAACATTTATCTTTGCCTGCAATTAATTCTGCCGGGGAAATCCGGACGGGGCATGATTCCAATTCTTCTTCAGATAGGAAACAGTTTCCCGGTCAGGAAAGAATCGTTTCCGGTTGGACAAGAATATAGTTTTTTAACAAGAATAGAGTTTTTAACAAGATACAGAAATATACAATGCGCAAGGTTATAGGAATAGGAGAGACCGTTCTGGACATTATCTTCAAGAACGGCAAGCCGATAGAAGCGGTGCCGGGTGGCTCGTCGTTTAATGCCGTCATTTCTTTGGGGCGTGCGGGCGTGAATACTTCGTTTATCAGCGAGGCAGGCAACGACCGTATCGGCGAGTATGTCATCGAGTTTTTGAGGGAGAATGGGGTGAATGCCGACAATGTGAGCATCTTCCCTGATTCGAAATCGCCTCTCTCATTAGCTTTCCTCGATGAGAACAACAATGCCGACTACATCTTCTACAAGGATCATCCGCACGACCAGCTGGAGTTTGCTACTCCCGAAATCAATGCTGGCGACATCGTACTCTTCGGTTCGTTCTTCGCCCTGAATCCTGTGGTTCGTCCTCAGGTGGCTGGCTTCCTGGAATACGCCAAGAGTCGTGGAGCCATCCTCTATTACGACGTGAATTTCCGTGCTTCTCATCAGAACGAAATCATGAAGATTACGCCTAATCTGATAGAGAATTTAGAGATGGCGGATTTCGTGCGCGGCAGTCATGAAGACTTCGGAATCCTCTATAAAAAACCGGAGGCAGACAAGGTGTATAATGCCGAAATCAGCTTCTACTGCAAGAAGTTCATCTGTACCCAGGGTGCCGACCCGGTGGAGGTGAGAGCGGAGAACGGATTTGCCAAGAGTTATCCTTCGGAGAAGATGAAGACGGTGAGCACCATCGGAGCTGGCGACAACTTCAATGCCGGGTTTGTATTCGGATTGATCAAGGATGGAATCACTCGCGAGGACATCGACCACGGTTTGACCGAGGCGCAATGGGACAGTTTGCTGAAGAGTGCCCAGGAGTTCTCTGCCGAATGCTGCAAGGATATCTACAATTATGTTTCCAAGGAATTCGGAGAGCGGTGTAAAAAGGTAAAAAAGTAAAAAAACAAATATTATGATTGAGATTACAAACAAAATTTATTATGTAGGCGTAAACGACCGCAACAAGCATCGTTTTGAGGGCCTTTGGCCTCTGCCTAACGGAGTGAGCTACAACTCTTATATCATCGACGATGAGAAGGTGGCACTGGTAGATACTGTAGAGGTGGATTTCTTCACCCAGTTCCTCGAGAATATCCACGAGGTGATCGGCGACCGCGAAATCGATTACCTCATCATCAACCACATGGAACCTGACCACAGCGGCTCTATCGCCCTCATCAAGAAATATTATCCTAATATCAAGATTGTGGGCAACAAGAAGACTCTCGGTATGCTGGAAGGCTTCTATGGTGTTACTGACGACGTGGTGGAGGTGAAGAATGGCGAAACCCTTTCTCTGGGCAACCACGAGCTGAGCTTCGTTCTCATCCCGATGGTTCACTGGCCAGAGACGATGGTTACCCTGGATGCGAAGAACAAGGTGCTCTTCTCGGGCGATGCTTTCGGCTGCTTCGGTGCGCTGAATGGCGGTGTTATCGATACGGAAATCAACTGCGAGACTTTCTGGCTGGAGATGGTTCGTTACTACTCAAATATCGTGGGCAAGTATGGCGTTCCTGTTCAGAATGCCCTGAAGAAGTTGGCTGGCGTGGAGCTGGACTACATCTGCTCTACCCATGGTCCTGTTTGGCACGAGCATATTGAGAAGGTAATCGGTATGTATGATAAGATGTCGAAGTACGAGACGGATCCGGGTCTTGTTATCTGCTACGGCACGATGTATGGCAACACTGAGCGTATGGCTGAAATCATTGCCCGTGCAGCAAGCAAGGCAGGTGTGAAGAACATCGTGATGTATAATATCTCGAAGACTCACCACAGCTATATCCTGCGCGACATCTTCCGCTACAAGGGTCTCATCGTGGGTGCTCCAACCTACAATGCCGGTCTTTATCACGAGATGGAGGTTCTCCTCTCCGAGCTTGCCAATAAGGACGTCAAGAACCACCTCCTCGGTTGGTACGGTTCTCATTGCTGGGCAAGCAAGGCAGTAGCAAAGATTCAGGAGTGGAACGAAACCAAGCTCCACTACGAGCCAGTAGGCGAGCCGGTGGATATGAAGCAGGCGATTACTCCAGAGGTAAAGGCACAGTGCGAGGCTCTGGGTAAGGCGATGGCAGAGAAACTGCTGGCAGAATAAAGTTTAAGGGCGGAAGAACAACTGGGTTAACAGAGTTAACAGTTGTTTTTCCGCTCTTTCTTTGTTTAAATACCTTTAAATATTCCGTGTAATTCCCGATAAAACTTGGTGAAGTCGAGTAAAAAACGTATATTTGCTCCCAAAAATGAGTCTTTAGTATCTTATTTAAATATAATAGATATGAAACATCTGATAGCTCTCTTTGCGGCTTTAACCATGACCGCATGCGCAGGTAATGCCAAACATACCGATGATACGTTGTATTATTTCTGCGATAATAACGAGAAGGGAAAACTGGATTTCGAAGATGAGATTCTGGTGATTACCCGAACCCCGGAAGGTGAGTACAAGGGTAAGTTCTACGGAACGAGCGATGAGTTCATGAAAGCCAGAAAAGGCTTCCTGCCAGGTTTTTATGCGCTGCCGTTTGCCTTCAGAAAGGGTGAAAGTAAAGAGATAAGTTTCACGTTGAGTGCAAAGGACAGACGATTTCTCAACATGCCTGTCAGCATCAAGTATCAGAATCATTTTGATGCGATTGATGCCTTTGGCGATGTGTGGTATTTGGGTTGGAAGCAGAGTCAGGATATCCTTGATAAGGAAGTGGTGACTTTTTGTGGAGAGCTGAATGCTGATGGGATTGTACTGGAAAACAGGGATGTGGCTTATCCCGAGAAAAAGCGCCTTTTCAAACGAGTGAAGGCAGCTGAACTTGCCGCTTACGGTGCTCAGCTCATGACCCGAAAGCAAAGCAAGGAAAACTGCGGTAGGCTTTATCCGGTGCAAGGCAGAAGCGGCAAGGTGGTGGAACTATCAGATGGCAATTTCTATCCGCTCATAGAGAAGGATGAGGAACAAGGCTGTTATGTTCTTGACGGTCAGGAGTTTTCTAAGGTTTCTATGGATAGGGGAACCGTAAGGGAATACAGGGCAGAGGATGGTAAGGGGTTCATCTATCTTACCAAGAACATCACCATCCATGTTTATGATGCTCCATCCACTGATGCCAAGAGAATTGGCACCCTCAGAGGCAGTAGCCATGAGGTTCCTGAGTGCTATCAGGTGTTGAACTATCAGAACGGCTGGTATAAGATTAGAATTGAAGGCGCAGCCGGGAATAAGGGTTCTGAAGGCTATGTGCCGGAAAAGCATTTCAGCTGGCATCCTAAGGGCATTTAATTAGGAATCTATTCATTCTGAATGAAAGGTTTTCGGCTCCTACCAAGGGCTTGAATATCGTGAAGTATAGCGATGGTAGTGTGAAGAAAGTTGCTGTTCAATAAGATGAACACATCCTGATTATATTTAGGGGGTACGAGCAATCGTGCCCCTTTTTTATGTTTCTGAAGAGTTAAATCGATGAAAAAGTTTGGCGTTATCAAGTAAAAAGCGTATATTTGCGACTGAAAACCGTGTCTTGACACAAAAAAACGTCATAAACTATGTATTTTGAACGTAAAGCATACTTGAAAGAACTCATCTCGGCAGAAGGCAATGGGATGATAAAGATTATCACCGGCATTCGCCGTTGTGGTAAATCCTTCCTTTTGTTCAACATCTTCCGCAAGCATTTGCTTGAAAGAGGTGTTGCGGAAGATCATATCATACAGGTAAATCTTGAAGACCGCAGAAACAAGAAACTTCGTGACCCTGATGCTTTGCTGGAGCATATAGATGCTCAGATGAAAGATAAGGATAGGTATTATATTCTCTTGGATGAGGTTCAGATGGTGAAGGAGTTTGAGGATGTGCTCAACTCTTATCTCCATGTGGAAAATGCCGAAGTGTATGTTACTGGTTCCAATGCCCGATTTTTATCGAAGGATGTGATAACTGAGTTTCGTGGTCGAGGTTGGGAAATCCGAATCCATCCGTTGAGTTTTTCTGAATATTATGAAGTGGTAGGAGGAGAGGAGCGTCAAGCCCTGGAAACCTATTATCTTTATGGTGGATTGCCTGCTGTGGCGCAGATGGAAACTCCGGAAGCGAAACAGAACTATCTTCGTGAGATTTATGAGACGGTTTATCTGAAGGATGTTTTGGAGCGTAATCGGCTGAAGAATTCTGATGGAATGCGTGAGTTGGTGCGCCTTCTGGCTTCTACGATTGGTTCCTGTACGAATGTGCAGAGAATTTCTAATACGTTCAAATCTGTTGGAGGAGTGGAAATCGGTACTAAAACTATTGGCAGGTATCTGGAGAACCTGCAGGATTCCTTCATCATCAGCGAGGCTTTGCGCTATGATGTGAAGGGGCGCAAATATATTGGTACTGGTACCAAGTATTACTTCGAGGACATCGGTATTAGAAATGCCGTGGTAGATTTCCGACAGATAGAATTCACCCATATCATGGAAAACGTGGTTTATAACGAATTGCGGAAGCTGGGTTATACTGTAGATGTGGGATCGGTGGAGAGCTTCAAGCGGGATGAGAATGGCAAGCTTCAGCGCCGGAATCTTGAGATAGATTTCGTGGTGAACCGTCATGATGAACGCCTCTATATCCAGTCGGCTTACGCTTTACCTGATAAAGAAAAGATTGACCAAGAGCAAGCTTCGTTGCTCAATGTGAAAGATGGTTTCCGTAAGGTGATTATCGTAGGCGACAGATACTATTCTAATTATAATGAGGAGGGCATCATGATGATGAGTCTCTTCGATTTCCTCTTGGGGAAGGGGAAGTTATAGAAGTTTCATCCATTTTTTTTCGGAAAAGTTGTAGGGAAAGGAGCGGAAAGCAAACTGAGTGTAACAATGTAACAGTTTGTTTTCCGCTCTTTTCCTTGTTTTTACATGGTTCTCTTGGTAGCTTGTGCCCCCACAAGTAAAATGTTTTCCTGTTGGGATAAAAGAGTAGGCGAAAATGATACAACTTTTCAATATTTTCATTACCTTTGCACGCAGATACCATTCTGCTCACGCCGAGTTAAGGCTTTTCTTGTCTTGTTAAGAGGGAGGATTTGCTGAGACGAGGACTTGGGAGGGACGGTGTCATGACATATAATAAAGTGCGTTTACTGTGCGCTTAGTTCTTGATGAACAGAAATCTGGCAGTTTCTAATCTTATCAAAGACTATGCAATGGTAGATGCTCTCGGGATGTGTGTATTCACATTCCTTTATCGATGTGGCACCCTACGCAATGTAGGGTGTCCAAGTCGGTATAGGGAAAGGTATATCATATCGGCATGAGCTTCGAAGTTGTTTGTTTCGATAGGATGGGCTTGCCAGAGCCTCAGTTCGTGAAACGAGCAACAGGCAAGTTCACGCTTACTTTTGTTGTGTTGTTAACAGGTTGTTTCACATTAAAAAGTTAGAAGTATGGTACACAAAAAATTATCGTATGACGAAGAATCGGATAGAAAAACAGCGGTTGCTGCTTATATCCGTAGCAATGTAGCTTTACTTAAGTTTACAGGCTCAATGAGAAATCAAAGGATTAAAATTTTAAAGAATATTCAAGTGACTTCTTTGTCTCAAAAATGTGAGAAGGACAATTCTATGTATGAAGTTGATGGTGCAGCTGTTTTTGTCTGCATTGGAGATTTGGAAGATGATGAATTTGAGACTTTTAACAAGTTTTCATGCTCTTGTAAATTGGTTCGCAGCGAACAAGATGAACCAGTGATATCAGATGTTTCTTTAATAGAGTGTATTGGGTATTAATTGTTGATAAGTATGATATGTCATTTTACAAGTAGTGATGCTTTGTTTAGTATTATAAGAAATGATGGCTTGCATTTTATGGCAAGTCGTTATGATTGTATGAACAACTCAGAGGAATACAAGTGGTTATATGAACCACTAAAGATAAGAATCTCAAAGGAACAAAGCATGTCAGAAAGAGAGACTAATAACCTTTATGAGAAATTTCCTTATGTCATTTCTTTTTCAGAAAAAGAAAACAGCGGTGATATGTGGATTAGATATGGAGCTAAGGGAAATGGTGTATGTATTGGGCTAAGTAAGGAGCAGGTTGTCGCAGAGGCAAAACTGCATTTTAAAGATGAAGGAGATATTGCTATGTCTGTTAGATATGCTGATGAGGCAACTAAAATGAAAACATTGGCAGATGTTGTTGATGAGTACCGTAATCAAGGTTACGGTAAGGCTAATCAGCAAGAAATGTTTGAGGATGAAATCAATTATAGTGCTTTTGTGAAAAATAAGGCTCTATGGGAAGATGAGGCTGAATTTCGGTATGCAAGAATACGTGAGCGTGGTATGACGGCTAGGTATTCTATGCAAGGTGGCGAATTCTCATACCCCGAAGATAAACGTGACATACAGTTTCGACCAGACAAATCGACACCATATTTAGAGATTGTGTTTCCATTAGAGGTGTTGGATAAAATAGTTGTAGACCCAAACATGGGTGCTGCTGGCATAGGAAATATAAAGAATAAGTTGGAAAAATCCGTTCATAAAGAGATAGATGTGATTCCATCTAAGTTTAAAATTTAAAGATAGATAATCATGATGCAAATTATTAAGAAAGGGCGTATTTTAGCCTTGATGTTTATGTTACTTGGATGCTTGGCAATTCAAGCGTCTGATGACTTGATTACTAAGCAAATCACAATCAAGTTGGATAAGGCAGGTACTTTGCCGGATAAGATTGGTAGTACAAAAAAATATAAAATTACCAATCTGAAGATTGTTGGTGAGATAAATGGAACGGATTGGGTCTTTATTAGAGATATGGCTGGTGGAGGACTTAAAGATTATAGTTATACCAATGGTAAATTGTCAGTGTTAGATTTATCTGAAGCAAAAATCGTAGAAGGTGGAGATTGTTACTATTATGATGTTGTTAAGTACTATACATCTAATGATCGCTTAGGGGACTATGCTTTTTCTGGTTGTAATGAGTTGACCAGTTTGTCTCTTCCTTCGGGTATTACTTTTATAGGAAACCATGCTTTTCAAGATTGTTGGGGGTTGACAAGTTTTGTCATCCCTTCCAAAGTTACTACAATAGGAGTAGGAGCTTTTTATGGTTGTAGTGGTTTGACAAGTTTAGTCATTCCTTCTAGTGTTACTTCAATAAGTATGTATGCTTTTGCATATTGTAGTGGTTTGACAAGTTTGGTCATTCCTTCTGGTGTTACTTTAATAGCAGGATATGCTTTTTCTGGATGTAGTGGGTTGACAAATTTGGTCATTCCTTCCAGTGTTACTACAATAGTACGGTATGCTTTTGAGGGTTGTAGTGGTTTGACAAGTTTGAACATTCCTTCTAGTGTTACTTCAATAGGAGAATCAACTTTTAGCGGTTGTAGTGGTTTGACAAGTTTGGTCATTCCTTCTGGCGTTACTTTAATAGAAAAATCAACTTTTCGTGGTTGTAGTGGTTTGACAAGTTTGGTCATTCCTTCTGGCGTTACTTCAATAGGAGAATCTGCTTTTTATGGTTGTAGTGGTTTGACAAGTTTGGTCATTCCCTCTGGCGTTACGTCAATAGAAAAAGCAACTTTTAGCGGTTGTAGTGGTTTGACAAGTTTGGTCATTCCTTCTAGCGTTACTTCAATAGGAGAATCTGCTTTTAGTGATTGTAGTGGTTTGCCAAGTTTGGTTATTCCTTCTAGTGTTACTTCAATAAGAAAATCTGCTTTTTATGGTTGTAGTGGTTTGGCAAGTTTGGTCATTCCTTCTAATGTTACTTCAATATGGGAATCTGCTTTTAATGGTTGTAGTGGTTTGACTTCAGTCTATGTCAGCTGGCAAACACCTTTAAGAATAACCACCTCTGTTTTTTCCCATGTTGATAAGACAAAATGTACTTTGTATGTGCCGCAAGAGGCTTCTCAAGATTATTGGCTTGCTGATGTTTGGGGTGATTTCAAGAATATCGTGGAGTATGATGTAACAGAAGTAGATAATGTAACAACTTCCACCGATGCCAAGGAAATCTCTCGCTATTCCGTGAATGGTCAGCGATTGGCAACTCCAACCAAGGGCTTGAATATCGTAAAGTATAGCGATGGGAGTGTGAAGAAAGTCGCAGTTCAGTAACGGACAGCAAACGAAATCAAAAGTTTACTACGCTAACCTTGTAAAAAATGCCGTTAGCGTAGTATTGCTTTTTATCTTGTGGATTTCATGGAAAAATCGTAAATTTGCACCGACAAGTTAATAAGCAAGAAATATGAGTGACATCGGCAAAATCATTGGCAGACAACGAGAAATCGCTTTACTGCAAGAAATATATGAATCTCCCAAGGCGGAGTTTGTGGCTCGGCAACAACATGGATGACGAATACCTTGTTGGGAAATAAGGGAGGATTGCACAATCGGGTAACTCGCTCCATCTATCTGCGTCCTTTTAATCTGGGCGAGACGGAGGAGTTTCTTGTCTCCAGAGGTTTCCAAATGGAACGTTTTCAGATTGCTGAACTATATATGACAATGGGTGGAACTCCATTTTATCTTAATATGTTGAGTCGTTCACAGAGTGTGGCTCAGAATATTGATGAACTTTTCTTCTCGGCAGATGCACCATTGAGAAGTGAGTACGGATTTCTCTTTAAATCTCTTTTCATGGAATCGACACTTTACAGAAAAGTGGTGGAAATCTTGGCTAAGAAATTGAAAGGTATGACTCGACCAGAATTAATAGAAGAACTGAAGGTGGAGGATTCGGGATATGTCTCGACCGTTCTTGCTGACTTGTGCAACTGCGATTTTATTCGTAAGTACTCTGCTTTTGGTAAGACGGATAGGGATTTTATGTATCAACTAACCGACCTCTATTCGCTCTTCTATCTAAAGTTCGTAAAAAACTATCATGGCGAGGATGAGTATTATTGGAGTCATCGGCAGATGGATATTTCTGCTTGGGAGGGCTATGCCTTCGAGCAAGTTTGCTTGCATCATATTCCACAAATCAAGAAACGGTTGGGTATCAATGGCATCTTATCGAATGTTTGCACTTGGTCGTATCGAGGAGGCGAGGATGCTGATGGAAATAAACTGCCTGGTGCTCAGATAGACTTGGTGTTGGATAGAGGTGACAAGACCATCAATCTTTGTGAAATGAAGTTTGTAAGTCGGCCTTATTCTATTTCTTCTGATTATGCTGCTTGGTTGGTGAAGAGAAGAGGCCTGTTTAAGCAAGTGACGGTTACGAAGAAAACGCTTCATCTGACGATGATAACATCGTATGGATTGGAGCATAACGCTGGTTGGCAAAACATTCAGAACGAGGTGGTACTGGATGATTTATTCAAAGTAGAATAACATGGGCTTTATGACTATTGTATTTCCTTAGTGCAAGCAAAATTTAAATTAGTGATTTTGGAATAACTAACCGAGAAATTACTAAATATAAAAGGAGCGGAAGAACAACTGGGGTTAACAGAGTTAACAGTTAGCAGTTGTTTTTCCGCTCTTTCTTTAGCGTTCTATATGGTTGCAAATTAAGCATATTGAAACATGCTTAATTTGCAAGCCTTGTTTTTAATATTGATATTCAATAAGTTATAAGCGTAAATTAATATAAGAAATGAGCGAAACTGAGTCCCTTTTTCCTTAAAATGCACGCTTTTGCCTGAAAAATCGCCTTGAAATGCAAATTAAGCATAAAAAAATAGGCTTATTTTTACCAAAACTTGCAGATCAAGAAATTTATCCGTATATTTGTGCCCAAAAATAGTTGGAATTATGGAATATACGGCACTTTTAGAGAAACAGATATTAGGTAGGTTGAAGATAGACAACCCCTGGTGGACGGAAGGCAGGATACCTTCTTACTATCAGGAGATGAGTCCTCGCCTCTATCTCGACATCTTCTATCCACTGGTAAGGGATGTCAGCATTCAGCGTGCCCTCATCTTGATGGGACCTCGCCGAGTGGGTAAGACGGTGATGCTCTATCATTCCATCCAGCGGTTGATAGACGAGGGCGTATCGCCTCAGAATATCATCTATGTTTCGGTGGAAACTCCTATCTATAATAATATCCTCTTGGAACAGTTGTTTTCTTTGGCAAAACAGATATTGGATAAGGAAGACAACCAGGAAGAATTTTATGTTTTCTTCGACGAGATACAGTATCTCAAAGACTGGGAAATCAATCTGAAATCCCTGGTAGATACTTATCACAACGTGAAGTTTGTGGCTTCCGGTTCTGCTACGGCGGCATTGAAAAAGAGCAGCAACGAAAGCGGAGCGGGCAGGTTTACCGATTTCAATCTGCCGCCGTTGCTTTTCTTCGAGTATATCCATCTTAAGAAATATGAGCATCTGATGCGCCAATCCAAGGTGGAATGGGATGGGATAGAGAGCGATATCTATAGTACGATAGATATTGATAAGCTGAACAGTCTCTTCCTCGACTATATCAATTATGGCGGTTATCCTGAGGTGGCTTTTTCTTCCCGAATGCAGGAAGACCCAGGGCAGTTTGTTCGCCACGATATTGTAGATAAGGTGTTGTTGAGAGATTTGCCGAGTCTTTATGGCATTTCGGATGTGCAGGAACTGAACTCGTTGTTTACGATGATAGCTTATCATAGCGGTATGGAGTTTTCGTATGAAAGTATGTCGAAGGAATCGGGAGTCAAGAAGGAAACCATTCGCAGGTACGTCCAGTATCTGGAGGCTGCTTTCCTGATAAAGGTTGTGACAAGAACGGATGATACGGCGAAGCGATTCCAGCGCCAAACTACTTTCAAGATTTATCTGACGAATCCTTCGCTGAGATGTGCGCTGTTTGAGCCAATCAAGATCTTGGATGGCAATATCGGAGATATGATAGAGACTGCTATTTATTCGCAGTGGATTCCGAGAAAAGGACACATTGCCTATGCCAATTGGAAGATGGGGCGTTCGCAGGGCGAGGTGGATTTGGTGGGCATCAATGATGCTTTGCAGAAGCCTTATTGGGCGGTGGAAATCAAATGGTCGGACAGGTTCTTCGACAGACCTTCTGAACTTTCGTCCTTACAGTTTTTTATGGAGAAGAATCATTTGCCTCAGGCATTGGTAACTTCCATCAGTAAGGGAGGATCAAAGGAGATGGATTTTGGTACGCTTCATTTCATTCCTTCTGCCTGCTATGCTTATACGGTGGGAGAGAATACATTGAGGCAAGCCAGGAAGAGTTTTGGTTTGTGAGAACGTAAAAGCGACCTTCTGCCGAATTGTGTTCTCGGTAGAAGGTCGCTTTACTTCATTTCTATAGATGATTTCTATAGAGGGTTCTATGCCTCGCAGAGCTTTGCCAGTTCTTCCAGGTTATCCGCCACTTCAATCACATCTCGCCAATTGCCGCGAATCATGCTTTTCTCAGCCATATCATCCAGCAAGGCGATGGTGGAGTTCCAGAAACCCTTCATGTTGTAGAGAATCACCATTTTGTGATGGTAGCCGATGGTGTGGGCGGCAGCGATGGTGAAGATTTCATCCAGGGTGCCGATGCCGCCAGGAAGGGCTACGAAGATGTCGCTCTGGGCAAGCATCAGGTCCTTGCGGTCGCTGAGATTATCACACGGAATCTCGATGTCGAGGTCAGGAAAGGTTCTGCCGCCTCTTTCTACAAGCGTAGGAACCACGCCGATGGTTCTGCCGCCATGCGCCTTCACCGCCTTGCCTATGCAATCCATCAGTCCGGAGTTGCAACCGCCGAAAACCAGGTCGTGGTCATTTTCTGCCATCCACTTGCCCATCTCTTCCGTCATCGTGAAGAAATCCGGGTCGATATTCTTATTCGCTGAACAAAAAACTGCTATTTTCATGTCTTTATCTTCTATGATTATGATGTTTTATCCGTTGTTTACTGATGTTTAGGCAAAGATACGCAAAAATATCGAGATTATTCATCTGTTTTTGCGGATAATTTCTTAATTTTGCAAACAATAACTAATCTGATAAACAAAAATAGATTTCTTATAAACAGGACAATAGATTTCTTATAAAAAACAAGACCAGAGAATGAAAAGGATTATCACATATAGCATCATTGCATTGCTGCAGGCGTCTGTAGCGTTTGCACAGGTCTCTCCGAAGCCGAAGCTTCAGAAGCGGGAGAAGTATGAATGGGAGGGAGAAATTCCTACCTACGTGGAGCAACTGAAGAAGGAACTGACCTATCCGATGGCTTGGGGCAACAGTCCTATCAGAAACTTCAAGAAGTGGAAGAAGGCGGCAAGGGCGAAGGTATTCGAATGTATGATGACGCCTCCGAAGGCGGCTGCGGCTTGGGATATGGAAGTGCTCGGTGAGGAACAGAGAGACGGCTATAAGGCACAGAAAATCGCCTTCAATATCAACGCCTATTCCCGCATTACGGCTTATCTACTGATTCCGGATTCTGAAGATGGGAAGAACCCTAAAGCAGAAGCTGGGTTGCTGTCTTCTGCTCAGAATAAGAAATCGGGGAAATTCCCAGCCGTGGTGGCGCTCCACGATCATGGCGCCCATCTCTTTATAGGAAAGGAGAAGATGATTCGCCCTTTCTTTATCGCTTCTGAAGAGCAGGATGCGGATGGGAAGATTTCTGAAAAGAAGAAGGCTGCCAACCAGGAGGTTCTGGACGATGCAGATGCTTGGGTAAACCAGCTTTATGATGGTCAGTATGTGGGCGATTACTTGGCGAAGCATGGCTACGTGGTGCTTTCGATTGATGCGCCGATGTGGGGCGAACGAGGCCGAAGGGAGGGCGTGGATAGAAATAAATATGATCTCATCGCCGGCAATATGATGATGCTGGGTCGTGACCTTTCTGCCTTTATGACTTACGACGATATGGCCAGTACCGATTTCTTGGCTTCCCTGCCGATGGTGGATGCGAAGCGTATCGGATGCGTGGGGTGTTCGATGGGAGCCTATCGCTCGTGGATGCTCTCTGCCTTATCGGATAGAATCAGGGTGGGTGCTTCCATCTGCTGGATGATTACCACCGATGCTCAGCTTACCCGAAGATTCGGAAGAAAGGAGAATGGCGGTTTTGCGAATTGCATCCCGGGGTTGAGGCAATATCTTGACTATCCTCACATCGCCTCTCTCGCCTGTCCGAAGCCGATGCTCTTCATCAATGGCACAAAAGACAAGCTCTTCCCCGTGCCTGGTGTAAAAGATGCTTTCACCGAGATGCACAAGGTTTGGAAGAGTCAGGGGGCTGATAATCTGCTGGATACGGAGCTTTGGGACATTCCTCATTCCTGCGGACTGAAGGCGCAGGAGAAAATGCTGGAGTTTCTGGATAAGAATCTGAAATAGGGAAAATATCAAAAGTCTACTACGCTAACCCCTTAAAAAATGCCGTTAGCGTAGTGAACTTTTTGAATATACGAAATCAATCTTTACCACAATTCTTTAGGCGACAAGTCCTTGTCCTTTCTGCCCATCAGATAGTAATCGGCAAGGAACTGGATATTGGCCTGAGTAATCTTCAGACCCTCTTCCTTCACATATCGGCTGGTGAAGATATTGGCATCAGGAAGCATTCCCTTTTCTATCAGCTTGCAAACAATCTCGTAAGGGAAAGGAAGACCGTTGCCTGAGATGATATTGAAACTGTCCTCTGCTGCACGCTCGGCATTGTAGTATGGGTTTTCAGGCGAAGCGATGCAATGGGCGGTTCCGAAGCTGATGTTGATGCCCGTATAAGGACTTCCGTACACGATGATTCCCTTCTCGTATTTCTGAGGGAAACTGATGTTGGAAGGCAGTTCGAAACCGATATTCTTCAGGAATTCCTTCATCGTCTTGACATCCTCGATGAACACAAACTTGTCTCCATAGCCATTCTGCTTGAGCAGATTGTAGTCGTGGATGCTCTTCTTGTGTTTCTGAATATTTCTCTCAGCCTCTATCTGAGCCTTGTTGTCTTCATAAGTAGGATCGAGGAGAGCACCGGTTTGCCACCAGTCTTCGCCAAATCGGAAGAGATTGCATACGAGCACGTTCTCGCCGCTGAGGAAGGAAGAAGCATCCCCGATATTGGTAGATTCCTTGAGCACTCTGATGAGGCTTCCTTCTTCAGTCTCCTCCTGATCATCCTTTGAGGTCTTTTCCTGATTATCCTTTGCGTTTTCTGCCGGATCATCTTCCTCTTCATACAAGTCCTTCAGATAGAAGAATTTCTCATCCTCTTTCATCATTCTGAAGGCTCTGGTTCCCTTGTAATCGATGTCGGTCCAGAGTTTGTGGGCAGGATGATGCTCGCTAATCTTGGCAAGCCACTCGGCAGAGGTGAGAGCCAGAAGATTACTGCGGCTGTTCATCGTGTGTTCTATCTGGATGGAATAGGCGATGATTTCATTGAAACCCTGTGGAGAGCGGGCGAGCTTTTCGAGTTCGAACTGCAGGCGCTTGAGATTGTTGATATTGAAGAAGCAGTTATAGTGAAACCATGCCAGCACGTCTCTGTATTCCAGGAACTTGTCTTCTGCTGTAGGCAACTCGCAGAGAAATTCACGCAGACGCTCGTTTTCCGGTGCAGTTTCATACTCCTTGTCGAGAAGATTATACACCAGTTTGGCTGCCAGTTCTATCGTACTGAAGAGGAAAGGTACGGCCTCCTGGATGTAGGCACTCTGCTGGTAATGGTGCCAGCACAGGAACTTGATGTCGGAGATGTTGATCTCGTCCGGATCGTATGGCGCATCATCTTCATTGAGAGAGTTCTTGACAAACTCCTTTTCGTTCTCATAGAACGGGATGTATGAACCATATCGCTTCTTGCATTCTGCGGTGAAAGTCTTCCAGATACAAGTACCGGAGAGCACGTCCTCAAAATATCCGGCGATGCAGAGGGCGAGCTGCTTGGCATCTTCCACGTCTTTGAACTGATGCGTGAAGCAGGCATCATCGAGGGCGTGGTATATTTCATTGGATAACTCCGTATAATATTGATCCACTTCATTAGGTTTCTCGTATGGATGCATTGCCATCCATTCTTGAGTGAAAATTACTTTTTTCATATCATTCGATTGTTTGTTATTTCGTGCAAAGGTAATGAAATAATAGAGAAATCTGCAAGAAATTCAAAGTTTTTTCGTAACTTTGCACCCGAATTTAGGCAATCTTAATAAAACTATACGGTTGCCGCAAGCGTTTTAGAAGGATTTTGCACCCTAATTCATGGCTGGGAGGGTGAATTCGGCCTTCTATTTGATTATACATGAATTAAGGTTAAAAAGATTTGAAGACATTTGAAGAATTGGGCGTGAGCGAAGAGATTCGCCGTGCCATCGAAGAGCTTGGATTTGAGAATCCAATGCCAGTTCAGG
>OIXY01000034.1_pt1 | contig 38512 bp, 38 predicted proteins | sample 1588051 | NCBI WGS metagenome assembly OIXY01 (sample SAMN03283247) | human gut metagenome | biome: human-associated habitat; material: feces | host: Homo sapiens | place: Peru | collected 2012 | reverse complement strand
TCATTCATTCTGATCAGGGGTGGCATTACAGAACTGAAAGATATACACAAATGCTAAAAATGAAAGATGTAACGCAAAGTATGTCTCAAAAAGGAAACTGTCTTGATAATTGTATGGCAGAAAACTTTTTCGGCCTGCTAAAAACAGAATTCTATTACATGAATAAATTTAGTTCTGTAGAAGAATTCAAAAAAGCTCTGGTTGAATATATTGCATATTACAATACAGAGCGTATTAAAATTGGATTAAACGGCTTGAGCCCTATTGAATTTAGAGCTCAATATGCCGCATAATTTTGTCTATAAAAAAGGGTTCAGTTCACCGATGAGGTCTTTGCTTGCTTCGGTGTCGCTCATGTCCATGTTGGTGAATACGTCTACTACGTTTCCAAGAACGCGTTTGTCCAGTTCGGGGTTGGCGTAGTTTTTTGGAAGGACGCCTTTGAGGCTTTTGTTGTCGGCTTCTATGGCAATCATGGCTTTGTCTAAGATTGTGCCGATTTCCGGTGTGTGGGCTGCCTTTGCAATTTCTGACCAGCGGGCTTCCGGAGGGACGAAGAAGATGTTTTCGGCCTCATAAGCATCCGGGTCATCTTCAAAGCCATCGCCTTATTCTACAAGTTCCTTGTATTTCTTTTCAAATGCGGTAGAGATGTATTTTAAGAAGATAAGTCCTGTAAAGATTTTGCGATAATCTGCAGCAGGGATATGTCCCCAAAGTTCGCAGGCTGCATCCCAAATCTGCTGTTCAAATCCGATGGTGGCGGAAGATGATTTAGATTTCTGGGATTTTGATTTTGCCATGATGATGTCCTTTTGTAAAATAATGATTGATTATATCATTAAAAAGGCATTTTTACTAGGAAAGCGACTGGTGATTGTGTCAGACGATGGCATTTTTACCGGTGTTTTTTTGTGGTTCCAACATTGCCAAAGTCGGTAATCTTATGAAGCAGTTCCAGTGTTGAACTTTCAAACATCTCCCTGATTTCAGCAGCTCCGAAGAATCGTTGTTTTCCGTAGGATGTTTGTTTTTTTTTATCCTTTTCTACTTTAACTCTTCAATCTCCGTCTTAATACGAAGCACAATCTTATTTTTCTGCATAAACTGCTGCTGAGCAATTTTATGAATTGATGGGACGAATGGTCTTCTGGAATTGCAAAGATAAGCTCTTTTGTTTTCGTATTTATTCAACTCTTCACCAAAAAAGCTTATTGTGTTTGTAAGCTGTTCCATCCCATTTATCTGTAGTTTTGTCATAACTTACAAAAGCTGGCTTTTTTCCTTCTTTATCGTCTGGATCAACAAGTCCAAATTCTTTTACTTGGTTTACTGTTGTGGCATAGTCGTAAAAATTTACTTGCAAAACTTAGCCTCCAGTTCAAGAAGATCTGAGAAACTGTCGTTCTGTTCTTCCAATGCCTTGTTAAGTTCGTTGTCATCAGAAGGAAGATTTTCATACGGTTCAAGAAGCTTGATAGAACCATCTGCTTTTGTTTCATAAATATGAATCATTTCTCCTGGTACAGCGGCCTTTACAGGAATAATCTTTTCTATTTCTTTTTCCGGAACGCCCTTTGTCAACAATTCTGCTGCTTTTGCACTCTGAGTAAGATAAGCAAGAATGTATGGGCTGTGGGTTGTGATAAGAAGTTTGTTTTCATCATTGTTATTTTTACATTCAAGCAGTTCGTACAGTACTTTGTTCTGAGATTGAGGATATAAGTTCTGCTCTGGTTCTTCTACAATATTTATAAAGCAAGTGTTGAAGAAGTAATGAAGAAGTTTTTCTATGTCTTTTGCAATATTTTCATTCAAAGTCTTTCCATAAATACTCCAAGTGGGAAGAACTCATGCCGAGTATTCAGAACTTTAAGAAATGGACCAAAGAGCACTGTAAAGATGCCCAGAGAACCTACCGGGATGAACAGCTGGAGCCGATAGTCGATATGTTTGTTGCTGCTTTTGCAAACTCAAACAAGGCAATCAAAGACGGATATGACAATCAGATTAAGCAGTATGACCACGAGCTGAACGGCTACACAAAAGAGACAATGAATGGCAAAAAGCGATTCTTTGGGGCTGCCGAGATAAGCCAGATGTTAGAAAGTGCAACACCAGAGCTGCTTCGTAAGATTGCAGGAGTTATTGCAGAACACGGTTGTAAGGACGTAAAGGAATGGATGCAAAAAAGTCCTTGGTACAGGGAGTTTGAACTGGGCCGGGAGGTGGAAAGGCAGCTGCGAAGAGAGCGGGAATGGGAGAGGTAACTAGTTTTGAAAAAAATCTATAATAGTAACCTTCTTTGTCACTGTCATCTGTTATAATCTCTATAAAACTATAGAAAATCTTGCTATAATACACTTTAACAAAGTTAGGAGTTCTAAAAAATGATTACTGGCGAAATAAAAACAAAATAGATTCAATCTGGGACGACTTTTTCAGTGCAGGTATGAGCGAATATCTTACTGTCATCGAACAGTTTTCATACCTTATGTTCATACATTCTCTTGATGAAGTTGAAAACGAAACTGAACAGTACGAAAAAATGTCAGGTGAAAAGAAGGAACACATTTTCCCGGAAGATAAGCAGAAATACCGCTGGCACATTTTTAAGACCTTCGAAGAAAACGAACTTTTCAATTTGATGAATAAAGAGATTTTTCCGTTCATCAAAAAAATCAACGCAAACGAAGAAAGCGCATTTGCCCGCTACATGAAAGATGCAGCATTCTCTATTCCAAGCCCGCAAACCTTAAAAGCCGTAATCACAAAGCTTGATGAACTTTTTGAAAATCCAGAAGTTCAGACCCGCGACATGCTTGGTGATATTTACGAATATGTCTTGAGCAAAATTAATTCCAGCGGACAGGTAGGAATGTTCCGTACTCCAAAACAGATTCGCGACATGATGGTTCAGCTTATCCGCCCTCAACCAATGGATACAATCTGTGACCCGGCATGTGGTACAGCCGGCTTCCTTATTTCTTCTGCTGAATTTATCCGTGATACTTACGGAAACAAAATGGGTGACAAGGAATGGGAGCATTATTCAAAAGGACTTCTTACAGGCTTTGACACAGGAAGTACAATGCTTAAAATCTCCGCAATGAACCTTCTGCTCCACTCAATCCATGAGCCGCATATTGCTTATCAGGACAGTGTTAGTAAGAACAACGAGATTGAAGGTCAGTTTGATGTTATCCTTGCAAATCCGCCGTTCACAGGAAGCGTAAATAAATCAACAATTGCAGAAAGTCTTACAAACGTTTGTTCTACAACCAAAACTGAACTTTTGTTTGTTGCCCTCTTTATCCGAATGCTCAAAAAAGGCGGCCGCTGTGCATGTATCGTTCCGGATGGAGTTTTGTTCGGTTCAAGTAATGCTCATAAAGCGCTACGTAAAGAGCTGGTAGAAAATCATCAGCTTGCAGCAGTTATCAGTATGCCAAGCGGAGTATTTAAGCCTTATGCCGGAGTAAGTACTGGTATTCTTGTTTTCACAAAAACAGGTGCAGGTGGAACAGACAATGTCTGGTTCTATGATATGAAAGCTGACGGCTACTCGCTTGATGATAAACGCCAGCCAATTGAAGCAAATGACATCCCTGATATTATTAAGCGATTCCAGAATCTTGATAAAGAAAAAGACCGCAAACGTACAGAACAATCATTCTTCGTACCAAAATCAGAAATTGTAGAAAACGGATATGATTTAAGTATAAATAAATACAAAGAAGTTGTTTATGAAAAAGTAGAATATCCTGCTCCTAGTGTTTTAATAAAAGAAATAAAAGACTTGCAAAATGAAATTTCAAATGATTTGTCTGAATTAGAAAAAATGTTGGGAGAGTAATTGATGGATAAAATAATAACAAATCAAACTACAGGTGATATTGTAATCTATCAAACTCAAGATGGTCTTACTCAAATAAATGTTAAGTTTGAAGATGAAACGGTTTGGCTTACACAATCACAACTTGCAGAACTTTATCAAACAAGAAAATCAAATATCAGTGAGCACATAAAACATATTTTTGAAGAAGGTGAATTATCCGAACAGTTCAAATTGAAGGAAATCGTGAAGTAACTATAAGAGCAAATGGCAAACGGTAAAATATAAGGAAATAAGATGACTTTTGCAGAAACTGAAACAACAGAATTAAAACAGAAATTCTCAGACTCTTTGCCAAAAGAAATTGTTGCTTTTTTAAATACAGATGGTGGAACAATCCCTTTTGCCTTTGAGTTGGAAAGTGAACCCCAAAGGGATTCAAAAATTAGGGAAAAAATCATAAATGAAATTAAGAAAAATCCAAAAATTACAAAAGAAGACCTTTCTAAAAAGTTTGAACTTTCTCTTTCAACAATAAAACGAAAACTTTCAGAGATGAAAGATATTGTTTACTTTGAAGGTGCAAGTAAATCAGGTCATTGGGTCGTAAAAGATAATGAGTAAGGAAGAAAATATGAAAAATAAATGGCAAACGGTAAAACTTGGGGATGTGTGTGAAATACAATCAGGAGGAACTCCATCTCGAAGTAAAATTGAATATTGGAAAGATGGAAATATACCATGGGTAAAAATTGGTGATTTTTCAGATAAATATATCTCTAAAACATCAGAATTAATAACTCAATTGGGTTTAGAAAATTCTTCTGCAAAATTATTTACAAAAGGAACTCTATTATATTCAATTTTTGCAACTCTTGGTGAAGTTTCAATTTTAAATATTGATGCCACAACAAACCAAGCTATTGCAGGGTTAAAAATAAAAAATAACAACCAATTAGATATTAATTATCTGTTTTCATATTTAAAATCCATAAAAGATGAAGTAAATAGGATTGGACGAGGAGTGGCACAGAATAATATAAATCTTGGAATATTAAAGCAATTTGCAATCCCACTGCCCCCACTTGAAACACAACAAAAAATCGCCGCCGTTTTAGATAAAGTGCAAAAAATCATTTCAAAAAGCAAAACCACCCTAGAAAAATACGACACTCTAATCAAATCCCGGTTTATCGAGATGTTTGGGAATGAGATAGTTGAAAGCGGAAAATGGAAAGTTGAAAAACTAGAAGATGTTTGCGATTTAATTACTGACGGAACGCATAAAACTCGAAAAATTCAGGCAACTTAGGGGAAATTCGGAAATTATGCTAAAAAATAAACGAGTTTTCGCGGAAATTCACTAAAATATGATAGAGTTTCTGTAATAATTTTCTAAAACTCCACATCCCTTAGATATTGCTTGAGTAAAAATGAACAGAAACAAGGGAAAGTATGAATATTGTTTTCAAAACCTATATTTCCATGTATCAATTTTATTCCTGTAGTAATGTCAGGATAGCATTCTCCATTAATTAGAATTTTTAAAGTTTTTGCATTGCCGTTTGTTGCTTTTACTTCTACCGGGACAAGAGATTTTTTAGTCCGAACAAAGAAATCCTCTTCAAGGGTTGAATTTTCCTTCTTATAATAAAAGAGTCCGTAGCCTTGTTTGCTTAGGGCTTCAGCGATTATATTTTCATAAAGAGCACCCTTGTATACATTCATGTTTTTATTTGCCCTTAAATCCTCCTGGGACTCTTCATCAAGACTTGCAATTAAAAGACCTGTATCTTTAAAATATACTTTATACTTGTCATCTTCATAATTTCCTTTTAACGGAAGGTCCGGAGTATGGAGACATTGGCAGATATTTATAATTCCGGAGTCATTAAGCCATTCAATGCAACCCCAATAGTCCTTAAATTTAGCCCCTTTTGCAACTTTAGAAATCTGGAATTTCTTATTTTCCTTTGCCAGCTGTACAGGGATATTATTAAAAACATTCAGGACTTTTGTTTTATCAATACCTTTAACGTATTTTTTTATATCTTCCTTGTAATCTTCAATCAGTTCTTTTTGAAGTTGCAGAGTTCCTTGGAATTTTTTTTGTTCAATATAAGTGCTGACAACTTTCGGCATACCGCCAAGAATACAATAATCCAGAAAAAGTTCGTTCATAACATTCATCGTAGCCTGATTTAACGGAGTTGAATTTCTCATATGTTCCAAAAGTTCATCAAGTAAATCCTGCCCGTAGCCTTTTGCCCATAGAAATTCTTCAAAATCCATGGACTGCATTTCAAATTCAGACTTATAGCCTACACTATTGCTGGCAATTTTATTATAGTTGATTCCGAGCATCAAACCGCTGCAAATTATGAAAGTTTGGAGTAAACGTGGCCGTTGAATGATGCAGAATACAATTCCTGCTTTATTTGTAGACTATTACATTTAGCTTAACTATGGCGGCAGGACTTTTTTTTATTTACAGCCACTAAATCAATGAAAAATTTTAACCGTATTTAACCGCTTTACGAAACGGTTAAATACGGTTAAAATATAAAAAAAAGAGGTTTAATATGCAGGATAATAATGCTTTGGAAAAACAACTAGCCGAGTTACCGTCAGGTTATATTACTCACAGAACCATAAACAATAAAACTTATTATTACCATCAGGGAACAAAAAACGGACAACAGTTCAGCATTTCTGTTTCAGAAAAAGAAGCAGAAGAACTGGAAAAAAATATTGAGCTCCGTAAATCCCTGGAAAAGAAATTAAAAATGCAGATAAAATCAACCTCAAAAAATTCAGAATCCGCTCTTTCAGCCTCAAATTTTAATACCAGTGTTTCTTTTGGGAAAAACTTAAGAACTTCAATTCAGCAGGCTGCAAGATTCCAGAAGCGTGACTGCTACGCAACAATTGAAGAATATCTTTACAGTGAAACGATTGATAAAGTTTGTGTAATTTACGGACTCCGCAGAACCGGGAAAACGACACTGTTAAGGCAGCTTATGCTTTCATTCAGCGAGGAAAACTTTTCAAAAACCGCTTATATAAAATGCCAAACAAGTGACACAATCGCGAATTTGAATAAAGATATAATTCTTCTTCAGGAAAAAGAATTTAAATATCTTTTCATTGACGAAGTTACTCTTATAAATGATTTTATAGATTCTTCATCTTTGTTTTCTGATGTATTTGCAGCCCAGGGAATGAAAATTGTTCTTTCCGGCACAGATTCACTTGGTTTTAACTTTGCCATAAATGATGAACTTTATGACAGGGCTGTAATGGTTCACACCACATTTATACCTTATAAAGAACATTCAAGGCTTTTGGGTATTAATGATATTGATGATTATATCCGCTACGGCGGAACTTTGAAAGCTGGAGAAATTGACTTTGAAAGCAAGGAAATAAATGCAAAGGATGCTTCTTTCAGAGATGATGAATCAACACGTTACTACATTGATACAGCAATCTGTTCAAATATCCAGCACTCTCTTGAATGTTTTAAGAACGGAAGATATTTCCGCCACCTGAAAACTTTGTATGAAGCAGATGAACTTACAAATGCAATCAACAGAATTATAGAAAGCATGAACCATGATTTTGCAGTAAAAATCATCACGCAGGAATTCAAGTCAAATGACCTTCGTTCTGCAGCCCAGATGCTCCGGTCTGCAAAAGAAGATTCAAAACGCACAAATATTCTTGACACAATTGATACTTCATTTGTTCTGGAAAGACTTAAAAATATTCTTTCAATTAAAGAAAAGGATCAGCAGACAATAGGAATTACTCCGGTTCATACTGAAGAAATAAAAGAATACCTTGCGGCTCTTGATTTGATTGAAAAAATCAATATTGAGACACGTTTTGCAGACAAGCCCCAGTTAAATGCTTCAGAAATCTATTACATTTTTACCCAGCCCGGAATGAGGTTCTGCCAGGCACAGGCTCTTGTCTATTCTTTGATGAATGATCCCCAGCTTGCAGATATTGATGTCACAACACGTAAACTTATTTCAGACAAAATTTTTGATGATGTCCGCGGCCGGATGCTTGAAGACATTGTTTTGCTTGAAACAAAAAAATCGCTTGAAAAAAATTGGAAAAACCAAAAGAAGGTTTTTAAATTAAGATTTCAGTCAGGCGAATATGACATGGTTATTTCAGATTTTGAAAATTCAACCTGCCAAATTTTTGAAATAAAACATTCTGCAGAAATAGTTCCGAATCAGTACAAAAATCTTGTAAACACAGAAATGACCTCTCTTACAGAAAAGTTTTTCGGAAAAATAACCGGAAAGACTGTAATTTACAAAGGTCCAGACAAGACAACAGAAAATGGAATCGAATATAAAAATGCAGAAGAATATCTTTGCGGTTTGGAACTATAAGTCAGCCTCACTCGCCCACTCTTCTCCATTCCTGCCAGCCGCCGGTGGGAGTTCTTGTGTATATGGCAATTTCTTCTGCGGTGAAAGTTTCATTCAGATTCAGTTCTGCAAAATGCTTTAATGTCTTGCCAGAAAAACTCCTCCGTTTTTCTTGAGCCATTTGTCCCACTTTTTGTATTCGGGATAGATTGAAATCACTTCATCAAAGAAGGCTCTGGAATGGTTCATGTGGTGGCGGTGAACCAGTTCGTGAACAACTACAGAATCTAGAACTTCCGGCGGCATTAGAACAAGAAGGCAGTTGAAGTTCAGATTTCCTTTTGCACTGCAACTTCCCCAGCGGGATTTTTGCAGACGGAGGGCTGATTAATTACGAATACAATAATTTTTCCAAAGCCTCGAATACAGCTTCGATTACTTCATTTCTTGAGTTGTAGGATTTTTTACAGAATTCATTGTCGATGGAATATTTCCATTTGTCTGAATCTCTGAAATGGAACAGCACTACGATGTGATTCTTGATTTTGAGATATTCATTTCCCCTGCCAGACTTTTTCCAGGTTCTTTTCTTAAAATTGAATTTTCTGGCTTCCTTATTTTTGAAAGCTGACTCGCGTTTCTTCGCACGTTCTATATTTCCTTCAAGTTTTCCGGCACATACGCATCCGCAGTCAAGACTCAAGCCAGAATCATGAACCATGTGATGAACATAACGGATTATCTGCCAGCCGCACATTTCACAAATTCCGACTGGAGCTCCAAGGTCTGTTACACCTGTACATGACCAGCCGGTTTTTGGAAAATTCGGGTCTTCCCAGTGGTTAGGGGCAGCATCAAGCTTTGCCTTTAATTCAGGCGGGATTTTCTTTTCATCAGGAATTTCCTCTTCATCTTCTCTGTCTTCTGTAATTTCAATTTCTTCAACAGTTTCAGAAACGTCTTCACCGTTCTTTTCTAACTCAGGCATTTCAATGGTGAATTCTTCTTTATCAATGTCTTCGTCCCAGTGTGGAAGACTTCTGTATTCTTCCTCCTTTTCGGTTTTCTGTTCAAAAAGAGTTAATTTATTCAAATCATCTGTCGGCTGCAATGAATTGTCAATTTTCTGGGGAAGAGAATTTGATTCAATTTCTGGAGGAAGATATTCAACTTCTTTTTCCTGAGGAAGGGCTTTAATTACAGGAAGACTTTCATGTTTCTTAGAAAAATAATCTGCGGAAATACTTCTTGGCAGCGTCATATTTTCAAACTGGACTGTATAGACCTTCCGCTTTGTGTCAAAAGAAATAACTCTGCCTTTGCCGAAAATATGATGTTCCACATACAGCTCGCCGCTCTGCTGTTCTGGAAGAAGTTCTTCTGTCATTGAAAGGTCAAGTCTGTGCATATAACCGAAAGCCTCTCGTTCTAGGTCATCACTGATTATGCCGACTCGTTTGTAATTCTGTTCACCTATTTCAAATAGAAAACGTGACGGAAGTTTCTTGATTCCGTTCTGTGACTGTCCTTCGCTGTCCATAAGATAAAGGGTTTCCTGGGCTCTTGTAATTGCAACGTAGCAGAGGCGGCGCTCCTCTTCAAGACCGAGTTTTTTACGCTCTTCAATTGTGCGGGAAGAAGGAAAAATCCCTTCGGAAAAGCCGATGATAAAAACTACCGGAAATTCAAGTCCTTTTGAGGCATGAATTGTCATAAGTTTTACTGCTTCTACGGGCTTGTCCGTGTCTTCTGCAGACATAAGGGCAATCTGCTGGAGGAAGCCTTCAAGATTGATGTCTTCTCCGAATCCGCTTTCAAACTCGTTTGCAATGCGCTTGAATTCAGAAAGGTTGTCCAGCCGTTCCTCATCTCCAAGTTCTCGAATATACTGCTCGTAGCCTGAATCAATGCAGACACGGTTTACAAGCTCGCTGATTTTAAGACGGTCTTTCAGAGCTTTCAGATTTTCTATCAAAGAAACAAACTGACCTCCCCCGCTACCGTTAAATGCCTGGTCTCCTAAATGTGTTTTTAAAACTTCATAAAGGCTTTTGTCTTTAAGGTCTCCGTCAAAAAGATTTATTTCGTTATTTTCCCGGATTCTTTCAAGGGCTGCAACGCGGGTTCTGCCAAACTTTCGGCGCGGTGTATTGATAATTCTCTTGAATGAAAGGTCATCGTTGAAGGCGATAAGACGGAGGTAAGCAACCACATCAAGAATTTCCATGCGTTGGTAAAACTTCACGCCGCCATAGATTTCATAAGGAATACCTTCTTCAACAAGTTTTCGTTCAATAACACGGGAAAGAAAGCCTGAACGGTAGAGAACTGCAAAATCAGAATATGACTTACCCTTCTCTTTTTTTATCTTTCTTATTGTTTTTACAATCTCTTCAACTTCCTGATCTTCGCTTTTTGCATGAATATGAGTTACTGATGGTCCGGGGAGAGTCCTTGTAAACAAGTCCTTTTTAAGGCGGAGTGCATTCTTTTCAATCAGGGTGTTGGCACAATTCAGAATCTGGGGAGTAGAACGGTAATTCTGATTCAGGATAATAGTTTTTGTTCCGGGATGATTCTTGTCAAAATCAACAAGAAGCTTTACATCGGAACCGCGCCACTCATAAATATTCTGGTCAGGGTCTCCGACAATCATAAGGTTCTGATACTTGCCGGAAAGAATATCAACAAGCTGCATCTCAATAGAAGAAGAATCCTGAAACTCATCAACCTGAATATAGTTCAGCCGTTCCTGCCATTTGTTGCGGACTTCTTCGTCATTAGTCAAAAGGTAGATTGCATACATCATCAGGTCGGTAAAATCGAGTGAATAAACCGCTTTCTGGCGCTGCATATATTCTTCGATAATCTGGTCATCGAGAGTATTGATTTCTGAAAGAAGCTGAACCTTATCCGCCTGCGCCATCCGGGACACGTATGAAATATCCTGCTTCTTCTGTGCAATTTTCTTTATAATACTCTGAAAGTTCGCCCAATCCAGTTTGAGTTCATATTTCTGATAGATTTCTTCAAGAAGAGTTTTCTGCTGGTAAGTATCGATAATTTGGAAACCTCTGGTAAGAAAAAGTTTTTCTGGATTCTCGCGGAGAAGACGGGCACAAAAGCCGTGGTAGGTGCAGATAAGGGAAGTGGAATATTCAGGTCCGATGAGTTTTGAAATACGTTTTTTCATTTCCCCGGCCGCCTTGTTTGTAAAAGTGACGCAGAGAATATTTGAAGGGTCAATTCCGTATTCAGTAACGAGGTAAGCATAACGGCTTACAAGAAGTTTTGTCTTACCGCTCCCCGCCCCTGCAATTACACGGACATAACCTTCCGTTTCCCGCACAGCCTGAGTCTGTTTGTTATTTAAGTTTACAAAAATATCCATTTTCAAGTTCTATCTTTTCAACAATATGAGTTGTTTCCGAATCGTAAATTGTTTCAGAAAAAATCTCTCGGTAAGTATGGGAAAATATTGCTCAAAGCTTGATACAGAATATTTCTGACCATAAAGAAGCTTACGGGCAAATCTGGTTTTACAGCTGCCCGTTGGGCCTAAGATAAAATAATTTTTCATACTGCCTCCATGCAAAAACCGGCTGCAGGGAACGCAAATTTTAAAGGAGGTACTGCGCGTTTCCTGTGCCGTTTTGCTTTATGAGGTTAGTATAAGGCAGGTAGTATGACAAAGAGTGTCATAGTAAATATTTTTTTAGTTTTTTGCTTTTTGTCTTATTTTTTCTTAGATTATTTATTTTGGCTCATAGCACATAAGTGCTGAAAAAAAAGCCACTCTACACCGTATATGGATGCCGCCGGGGACGGCGGCAAAAAGAAGACAAAAATTAAATTAAGCTTTATAATATAATTAACCTATGATAAAATTCGACAATAAAAAGGAGAATTGAATGAAAAAGTTAATTATTTTTAGTGTTATTTTTTCTGCCTTTCTTGTTGGCTGTTCAAATTTTAACGACCTAGAAACAGTCGGCATAAACAATTCCAATAATAGTGAATCAAATGTTTTAAGAACCCAATTTAAAAACGCATTAGAAAATAATGCAGTTTCATTTTCCAGAAGTGCATCTTCTGTAACAGAATGCAATTCTGAAGTTCTTGAGGTGGCAGAAGATACATCAACATCAGATTTTCTTCTTGAAAATGAATTGATTTCAAGTGTTGCAGCTGCTTATATTTCAAAAGTCGAAAATATCATAAATGATGAGTCCTTATCTGTTGAAGATACAATTTCTAATATCGAAGAAATTGAAAATGATGCAAAATCGGCATTGTCGAAAGAAGAATATGAAGGCTTCATAAATTTCTCTGAAATGTCAATTGCCGCAATTGATTACTATACAGAAAATGATGAGGCGGCAAGAAGTATAGGCTCATGGCTTCGTAAGAAAGCAAAAAATATTTGTTGCGCGGCAATTTCTGATGCCATCGGATCATTTATAGGTTGGAAAATAGGTTCAACCATAGGAGGAATAACACTTCCGGTTATAGGCTACATTCTGGGAGGTGTCGTAGGAGCAGTTTCGGTAGGCGTTGCGTCAACAGTTGCCGACTGGAAGGCAGGTGGTATATCCATAAAAGTCAGCTGGAGCAAATAAATGAGAAACATAAAATTATTATTTTGCGTATTCTTTTCATTTTTTACCGTCAATTTCTTATTTTCACAGGAATCAAATAAAAATAATGAATCAATGGCAATGGACAACATAGATAATTCCACTGTTTTTTCAGAAACAAATGATTTTATAATCCACTACAAAAGATGGGGATTTTCGTCATTTGATACATTCCAATTTGCTGATTCTAAGGTTCCATTAACAAACAAAGAGTTGAATAAAATTTTACTTCCAGTTGAAGGAAATAAAAAATTGATGAAAAAAGCAACTTTCTGGAAATGTATTACTTATACCCTTATAGGTTCATTTATAGGCACGGGAATTGCAAGTTACTACTCCGAAAATGATTCTGATGCTGAAATTATAACCGGCTCATTGAGCTTAATATCTCTATTAGCCTTTGGAATTACAAATGAAGCCTCTGTATCTTACAGAATGCAGGCAATCGATAATTACAATTTATCTTTAACAAAATAAGAAGAACCATATAACTTCGGCTTCGTGTGGAAAGTGGCTATGCGCCACCGCATTTTAGGGATATATTTTTCACGTTACGGAAAGAAAAAAAAGAACATTACAAGTTTAAAATATAAAGGGGTGCCAAGAGAAAATCTCAAAGCACCCCAAAATCGGCAGCAAGTTTTATTTTTACGAAACAGACGGACTTTTTAATCCTTGCTGCTTACCATAATTTCATCATTTACAGGTCTTCCAACAGAAGCCTGGTTTTTAAGACAAAAGCAAGAGCTTAAGTATTCTTATCATATTACTATAAACATATTATAAAGCAAAAAGCTTTTTCACTTGTAAATTATAATCGTAAACAAAAAGCCTATTGCTGCTGCATAACAAATTTGTAAGAGCGTGGGTATCAAATCTTTGCCGTTCAGTAAGTTTACAATATGCCCCATGCCGAATGTGATACTTGAAATGAAAACTGCAAATTTTATATTATTAGAGCGCCTGAGCGCACACGTCAATAAGACAGTTGTACAACAACTGTAAGTTTTTAAGAACAGTGATATCTTTACCATTCTTAAAATACCTTTCTACAAGAACAGTTTTTTTTTGATTTTTTTTAATTCTGAAATAAAATCTTTTACTTCTTTTAATTCAGAATAATTCAAAGAATAATGCGACCATTTTCCGTCTTTTCGGGATTTTACAAGATTACAATCCGAAAGAATTTTCATATAATGAGAAAGTGTCGGCTGCGTGATCGACAAGTCTTCAAGAATTTTGCAGGCACAAAGTTCACCGCTGGAAAGCAGTTTTAAAATTTTAATTCTGTTTTCACAGAAGCAGCGTCATGTATATCGGAAGAAAAATAATATCTTCTTTTATTGTAAAATCTTCAGGATGAATTACATAACAAGTTCCAGCGTATTCCTTATATTTTGTTTTAAACTTTTTCAAAATCTTTTGTTTTACGAAAAGTATCTACAACTTTAGGCATTCCTCCAATAATTAAATATTGACGGAATAAGTTCATTACCTTTCTATGTAATGCCTGACCCAAGGGTTGTTTTTCTGCGAAACATTTTTTAATATATTCAAATAGCTCCTCACAAATATTGATTTTTATAAACATAAATTCAACATAAATATTGAATTTTAATATCACTTTTGATTATGCGCAAGGTATATTCATTTCACCGTGCAGACAATTCTTTTACTTTTTCTTATATTATACTAATCACTTTTATAAACTCTGCGTCGCTTTTGCCGGTCGTGTCTTCGAGTCCCCAGTCTTCGAGAACTTTACACAGAACAAAAGGACACTGAACATTACAACCCATTGATTAATCTGCGTACATACAGACTTTTAAGAATTGACAAAAAATTAAGGGGGGGGGGTATAATATTTGATATAAAATTATCTTAATAAAAAATCAGTACGACATTCCCTGTCGTACACGTGGCTTTATACTTGAAGCATGAATAAAGGAAAAGAGATTACAATGGCTGCAACAGGAAGAGAGCACAAAGCGGTAATGCGCCGCATTCATTATATTGACGAAAAAATTTCTGCAGGACGATATCCAAACGCGACAAGCCTTGCAAAAGAACTTGAATGCAACGCAAGAACAATTCAGCGCGACATTGAATACATGAAAGACAGCCTTTACGCGCCGTTGGAATACGATAACACAAAAAAAGGCTACTATTATACAGAACCGAATTTTCATTTGAAGGGAATTCCTATAAGCGAAGGTGAATTGTTTGCACTTGGACTTGCCCAGCCTCTTTTGCAGCAGTATAAAAACACTCCGATAGAAAAACAACTTTCCGCAATTTTTGAAAAGATTGAATCAAGCCTGCCTGAAAATGTTCAGCTTAATTCCGGCATTTCATCGGCAAATCTTACGTTCATAGCAAATCCAATTCCACTGATTGATGAAGAAGTTTTTAAAACAGTTTTTGACGCGTTAAAAAATCACAAGACATTGACATTTGACTACCGTCCCTTGCAAAAATCAACTTATATGAACCGCACGGTTGAACCGTTCCACGCAGTCTGCCAGAAAGGGAACTGGTATTTAATCTGCCGCGAAATAAATCCGCCAAAAGAAAATAACACAGTTCATCCATCCGGCGACATCAGAAACTTTGCGCTTTCAAGAATTAAAAATCCTGTAGAAACAAAAATTCAATTTGCGGTTCCAAAAGATTTTGATGTTAACAATTATTTTGACAGCGAAACCGGTGTCTGGCTGAGCGACACAAAACCGATTTTGGTGGAGCTTGAATTTTCGAGCGAGGTTGGAACTTTTGCGCTGGACAGAATATGGCACAAAGACCAGGTTGTAAAAGAAAAAGCTGACGGCAGCGTGTATGTTTCGTTTAAAACAACGCAACTGCGTGAAGTTGTGCGGTTTGTTCTTGGACAGGGGCATACGGTGAAGGTGCTTGGGCCGGAGGAATTGCGTGCGGCGGTGGTAGACGAGGCGAGGATTGTGGCGGAGATGTATGAATAAATAACATAGGAGCAAATTATGGACGAAATGAAAGAAATTTATGAAGAATTGAAAAAAATGCCAAAGGCAAATTTTGACTTTTATATTGGACCGCATATTCCGGACCATTTATTGCAGAACGCATTGACAGTAATCAGCGGTTCTGAAAAATATTCAGAAAATTATTATGATATTCCGCTTGCATTGTTGGTAACTGACAAAGAACTGGAAGGATTCCATTGCATTATATTTACAAAATATTGTCTGATAGTAAAAACAACCGAAACACCGCAATTTATTCCATATAAGGGAGCAACTTTTACTTTTGGAGTAAATACAGATTCAGGTGAAAAAGTTTTATATATTCAAAATAAAGCAAACACAAATTATGTATTGGTAAAAAACATATTTAGAAGTGAAGAAACTGCTGATTTTTTTACTTCATTTGCTGACTTCATGACTAAAAAAATTGAAAACGAATTAAGTCTTTTGGTAAATGACAGCGCTTTTACAGAAACAATTTTAAACGCAAAAGAAAATAACCAGAGTAATTATTTGTATAATTACAGAGATATATACGGTAATGATATTCTGATGCTTTCCATAATTTACGGCAACGATAAATTGACAGAAGGTTTATTGAAAATTCTTCCTAAGTTTTATTCCAACAAGACTTTTAACGGCGATAGTTTTTTATATCTTGCAGCTATAAAAGGCAAAGAGGAAATCTATAACGAATATTTTGGTTATAATGGATATGCACTTGTAGACGCTGACTGCAAAAAACAAATTCATGACGCACAAAAAAGTTATAGTTTCAACTCAAAATTGAATATAGGAATAAATGTTGTAGGAAGATTTCTGAACGGTCTTACGAATATGATAAATAATTCTAATGACCTGTATGATAACAATAGCTTCTATGAAAAAAAAGAAGAACTTCAGGATAATTTGGATACCAAAATTGAATATATAAAACAACAATATTATAAAGAATGTAAATGTATATCTTTAGATGAACTTCATGAAGCCAGTATGACTGAGATAAAAGATATCGAAGAAAAAATTGTCCAGGCACAAAATAAAATTGAACAGAAAATTCAGGTTTTAAAGGAAGAAAAACTGGCTGAATTACTTGAACCGAAAGGAGAATTTGAAACAACAGCAGAGTACAACAAGCGTTTGGAAAAATCAAAAACTGCAGACAAGCATTTTGAAAAGGATTTTAAAGAAGAAATCGAACAGCTGAAAAAAGAAATGGAACCAATTGTTCAGGAAGAACTCAATAATTTGTCAGAAGAGATGGCAAAAACAAAATACGTATGCGGCTACTTTGATTTACTAAAAAATGCTGAAAATTCAAAAAAGAAAACACAGGCTCTTCCAAAAAACACAGAAAAACTATCTCTTCAATATATTCCCTGCATAAAACCGGAAAATGTTGTTCTTGAAAGTTATGATGCAGATAATGAAGTTTTTGGGATTAAAATATTTGATGATTCAAATTTCTTTGTGAAAGTTCCGATTAAAATTGCACCGGACTTTAAACAATATTTTTCTCCTGCTTCAGTTTCTTTTAAAATTGAAATAAAAAACGGACAATTGAATCAACACGGAAAAATTACATTTCAAAATAATGATTATGAAATAAATTCTTAAGTGCGACATTCATTGTCGTAGCAGCAAGTTATAATTAGTTTGTAAAACAAATATTTTTAGAGGAGAAACAAATGGAAAACGAAAACGAAGAAGTTAAAAACATGGAAAATGAAAATGCATCATCTTTTGATCAAAACAAAGAACAGCAACAGGCTGCAATTAACATGGCCATGAAGTTTGGAGAAAATGCAACAGAAGAAGATGTTGAAAATGTTTCCAAAAAGATGGACAAAATGAAAAAAGGAGCTCTTGCAAAAGTATGGGATAAAGTTCAGGAACTTTGGGCAGCATTCAAATCACCTGAGACTCCTCTTTCTACCAAATCAATTATTATCGGAAGTCTTATCTATATGGTAACTCCGATTGATATTATTCCTGACATAATTCCGGGACTTGGATTGATAGACGATGCTTTTATTATCGGACTTGTATTCACTCAGGTTATGAAATTGAACAAAACGGCAGAACGAATAAACTGTGACGCAGTAAATAAAGAACTCGGATATGTTTACGCAGATTCAGCAAAGATAAAAGAATACGCTGATTTTGTAAACAAAATGTCTTTTAAAGAAAAGTTTTCACAAAATGAAAAAGGAGAAATCAGAAGCAAACAGATAGAATTATACAAAGAAATTTCTGTTCTTGAACAAAAAGAACTTTCTGATGGTGACAAAAAAGGTTTAAGTCAATTAAAGAATATTTTTGAAACAATAAAAGTAATTGATATTCCGAATTTTGTTTCTCCAAAAGAAATGGAAAATATTTCGGTTCTTATTTATATTTCTGATAAAGTCATTGAGAATAAGTCGGCATGGAGATCTGTAGCAGAAAAGTATATTAAAAATTTATACGAAAAAATTTTACTTTTGAAAAGTAACAAACTTGACAAGACTTCATTTATTCTCTGGTTTACACAATATCAATACTTGCCACTGGAATTAATCTTAAAAAATAATTTATTTATTCCCAGGTTTACACAATATAAGTTCTCGGCACCAAAACAAACACTTGAAGAACTTCACAGGGAAGTATTTGATTTATTCAAGCAGACAAAAGAAATTCTTGCAACCAAAGAATTAATAAAAGAACGCGAAGAGAAATTAACAATGCTTGGAGATTGTCTTGAAGAAGTCAGAAATTTACTGAATGAAGATATGAACAGAGAATAATTACATACGGAAATAAAATCACAGCATCTATAACTATAGGAGAAAAACATGAGCGAATTAATGACTGAAGAACAAAAGCGCAAGGCAGTTTATGCTTTGAATCTGGTAACGGTTTCTGTATCACAGATTACATCTTACCGCGATCTAATAATTATGAAGCAGGAATATGATGCAATTCTAAACAACATCAATCTGCAGAATATTATTCATGATCAGGAACTTCTTGATATTTTAAAACACATTCTTGATGTAATTACATTCTTTCAGATTCAGGATAAGGAAAAAGAATTTATTGACCGTGAATACCAACAGAAAATGAAAAATGCAATCTGGTCTGCTGTTCCAAACATTGGAATGATTTTAAGCGGCCCATTAAACTGGGGAATGGCAATTACAATGGCTGTTCAAATTGGTGCCGGTTACATGAATTACAGAAAAGAAAAAGCAAATACTTCGCTTGAAAAAGACAGAAAACTTTGGGAACTGGAACGCTCTGCAATTGAACAGCTTAACGGACTTAGACGCGAACTTTTTAACTGCGCATGGAAACTTTCTGACAAATATAATTTTGATGACAGTTTAAGACTTACAGAAAAACAGATTGATGCATACAATAAAATTCTTTTGGACAAAGATCCTGTTCGCCGCTACGAAAGACTTGATGTAATCAAAAACGATTATCAGGCATACGCTCCGTTCTGGTACAATCTTGGACATGCAGCAAAAGAAGTTGCGGACAACTGTTTTAATGAGTCTTACAGAGCAAATTCAGGCTGGATTGATGATGATGACAAACGCATTTATGAAAAATACAGCAAAATTGCTCTTGAAAATTTCAAAACCTTCAATAAAAACTATATAAGTTTATTGCGCGAAGATGTAATTTATTCTTCATGCGCGCTTGAACAGATTCCGCTTCTTATGCTTGAAGATGAAAACTCAAAACAGATTCCAGAGCTTCTTAAAAATGCTGCAAAATATGCAGGAGACAATTTTGATCTTTTACAGCAGATTGTTTTGAATGATCTTCGCTTTGAAGATAAAATTGAAGAGTCCCAGAATATATTGCGCAGGCTTGTTAATGAAGATTATAACACTTCTGTAAATGCACAGATTTTGAGCGGTCTGTACATCAAGCAGAATAAAAAAGAAGAATATGATTTACTCACACACCGAATTGATGAACACATTGACCCTTCATATTTAATTCCGTGGCCTGTTTCAAAAGAATTGGTTAATGAGGAATATTATTCAAACCAAAGAAAAAATCTTTCAAGACAAATCGAATCATTCTTTGACAAACTTCGAGTTGAAACTACACTCACCGCTTTAAGATACTTTCCGTTCGGTGAATGTTTTGATGAATATTTTGCAAAGAAACCTACCGAAGAAAAAAAGCATTGTTTCATCTGCAACGCAAGAAACTTTGGAATTGACCAGATAAATTATATGGAAATTTTTAATCTTCATGTTTCAATGTGGAACAATATTTTTGAAAAATTCAGCCAAATTCAGTTTATTAATGAAAAATATTCTTCTGTTCAAAGCCTTGCAAATATCTTAATGGAAAGTTATTTTATACCAATGTTCAACTTATTGACAAGACTGAACCGTACAATTCAAGACAATAAATCCAACTTGAGTGAAAAACTTCTGGAACAATATTTTGACTATCTGAATCTGATAAACACAGAAAATAAAGCTGCAAAACTGCTTTGCAAAATTCAATATGACTTGAATGAAGTAATTGAACAGACTGGTAACTATAGTCTTGGATTTTATTCCCAAAGAGTTTCAGAATTATTCAGCGCATTTGACTGGGTTGTTCCGTACTATTTCCCCTCAAAAAAGAAATTGACAGAAGAAGACAACAGTTTTATTTCTATGAGAAAAATCGGTAAAGAAACAGAATATCAGAAAGATCTTATTGACGACACAAACTTTGTGAAAACACTGTTGGAAAAAGGGTTAAACAACATTTCTTTTGAAGAAGGCTGCAGAAAATTTACTACGCCGAAACAATTGTACGAATTCAACAATCAGAATCCTTTATTCAAAAAAGAAGGAATAAATGTTCTTGCTGCCATTACTACAAAAAAAGGATTTAACTTTGCATTTGACACCTACAGTTTATATTTCTTCAAGAACGGATATTTTGGTTTCTGCGCAGAATATTTGTACAAAGATTTGAGTACTTCTGAAGAAAACGGAAAACTTGAAATCAGAGCAAATATTGAAAATGTTATTGGAAAGCGTCCTGATTGCAAACCGTATATTACTTCCAAAGATGTAAATCTCGACCAGTTCCGCGATTTAATTGAATCTTTGAATATATGGCAAAAATAAAAACCAGGAGGAAATATGCCCTACAAAATTGGATCTTTTAATCTTCATAATGCAGGGCAGAATACAAAAGAAGAGAAACTAAAAATGATTGCTCATATAATTCAATCTGAACAATTTGATTTAGTTGCTCTTCAGGAAGTATTCTGCAATTTTGCTCAGACAAGAAATACTATTTCCTATGACGATTATTCAGAAGACAACTCAGACAAATATCCGCCATTGTCAGGAATAATAAAAAATCTTGGAAGTAAATGGAAAGGATTTTTTACAGCTCCTCCACAGTCAAGAGACGCAAAAGAAGGTTATGCTTTTTTATGGAATACAGATAAATTTGATTTACCTGTAAATACAATTGGAAGAAAGTTCTACCCAAGAATTATCAATAACTATACATGGATAGATTCTACTCAAAAAAGACAGTTAATTCGCAATCCTTTGTATGGCAGATTTATTGTAAAAGACGGACAGTACCTTGAACTGCGTATTATAAATACTCATATTCGTTTTTCAAAAGATGCAGGTAAAAATTCCGACAATCAGGATGAACAGAATGAACCGTCACTGTCAGATGTAAAAATGCGTCTTGAAGAATTTGATGTAATTACAAAAATGATATATCCGCATGTTGCAGATAAAATTTATGGCAATTATGAAGATTTTGCATCAAGACCAAGTTACACAATAATTGTCGGTGACTATAATCTTAACCTGAACAGAAACTGGACAAAATCTCCATATTTGACAGGCCGCGAAGAATTTGAAACAGGACGATACAGAATAAGAAAAATGAAAACCGTTCAGGAAGGACTTACTACACTTAAGCGAATTCCTGAAGGCGAAGAAGAAGAGTGGAATAAACAGCAGAAGTGGTCAAACAATTACGATCATGCAACTTACGATGCAAATTATTTTAGCAACAAAGGAATGTCTGTATCTGTGCACAAAGTCGATGCTGTAAGAAAATATGGCAAAACAGAAGAACCGTTTGTTTATTACAGAAAAAATATTTCTGACCATATTCCTATCAGAGTAGAGCTTGATACAAAGACTTTAAGTTTGAATAATACTAGAAGTTTTTATATTAATGTTAACTCTTAATGTTTTTAAACTGATAGAATACGAGATAAGAATAATCTATTTATATATAAAACTCTTAACCGTAAATCTTCAAAACTGAAGAAGGAAAGCTCTAGTTATGTTTATCATATAAAATTAGAATAAATATTCCGATATATCTAGAGTACCACTCTACTTTTATCGTAGTTTACTTCATTTTTGAAAATGCATTTGATTTTTTTCTGTCGAAAAAAATGCTTGAAAATTATATTTACTCATATTTTACTAGAGTTGACTCTAGTAGAGTGCATTCTAGTAGAGTTGACTTTATAAACTTTTTCTCGGGAGCATTTTATGTCAGAAAATTTTATAGGAAGAAATTCCTATTCAAAAACTACTAACTAATTAAAACTTTGCTAACGCATTGTAACATTTATTTCAGAATCTCACTACCGAATAAACATAATCAGTAATGAGATCCTGAATCAAGTTCAGGATGACAAAATATCAAGATAAAATTACTCGTCATTCCAGACACCGCTCCAGAATTTCTTTCTGCACTACTCTATTTTTTTACTTTCTTTATCTAATGAAGATTTTTTTCTATTGTATTCAAAAAGGGAAAGTCCTTGTTGATTTGCGGAACGGATTTTTTTTAGGTAATTGCTGTTCGGGCAAATTGATTCTGCTTCTGAAAGCAATGAATTGCATCGTTCAAATTCTTTTTTTTCAAACAAAAGTTGAGATAAAAAAATATCTGCAAAATACTTTTGGGAATCTGTAACGGCACATTCACGAGCTTTTTCAAAATAAGATAAAGTTTTTTTCTTTGAACCGCCGACAATTCCTGGAGCAAAATAATACCATTGGCCAATGTTTGTTAAAGCGTAAGAAAGATTTGGATTACATTCTAAAGCTTTTTCATAAAGCGGCCGAACGCTTGTTCCGTATTTTAAAACATCGCCGATGGAATAACCCATATAGCATGAAGTTATGTCTGCCTGTGTGCAAAAAAAGTATGCGTCATTTATCTGATTATTTTCTACAAACGATTCAATTTTTTTAAGCTGATTTCCTAAAATCTCGTGCTGAACTTTTGCCTGACCTGGTTTTTCATAAAGATAATTATATTTTTCCATTATTATAAAATTTTCTAGAACAATAGTTTCCATTTCAGAAAGATCAGAAATTTTATCTTTGTTCTTAACTGCAAAAGAATCAATTTCAGAATTTATTTTATCAGTTTCAGATTCTTCTATTAAAGAAAGATTCATTCTAAGATCAAAAAAAGAATCAATTAAAGCAAGTGCATTTTTAGTCATGTCTTGCGAAAAAGAAAAAGTTGTATTCAAAAGAAAAAATATCGATAAAAAAATTGTCTTAAATATTTTCATGATTTAATCTTCTTCGTATTTAAGAGGAATTTTGTATGTTTCTTCGTAAACTTTTTTCCAGACTGAATAATTTTCGTTCATCATGTATTCAACATTTTCTGAAAGTGAAAGTTCCGGTTTTGGGAAAATCGGTTTACAAATGTGAATTGTATATTCCTGCACAAAAAATCCGTCTGAATCGAGAATGTCGCTGTCCTGCATTGTAATAAATACCGGAAGAACCGGTTTTTTGTTTTTTACAGCAAGTGTATAAGCTCCTTTGCGCAAAGGTTTTGGCTTTCTGTAATTCCACCACATACTCTGTTCTGGATAAATTAAAATGTAATTTCCGTCTGCAAGAAGTTTTTTTACTGCCTGAAGGAATTCATTCATTGTTCTGTGGCTTGAACTTAACGGAAGAGTGTTGCAGTTACGCATTAACATTCCGTAAAATCCTGGGAACGATGTGTAATTTCCTTCTTTAATAATGCGGAAGAATTTTCCATGTTTTGTTTTTTTATGAATTTCATCGTAAACAATTTGAATCGCAAAACTGTCAAGAGCGTTAAAATGGTTACATGTAATCATTGCTCCGCCGGTAAGCAGATCCAAATTTTCTTTGCCTTCAACAGATTTGATTATCATCTGTTTTGACTTTACCATTTTGCGGATAAAATTTCTTGCAGCTTTAAATGCAAAATAAGATTTGATTCTGCTTGAAAGTTTTTTCTGCTGGTAGTCGACTTCACCAGGTTGAATTTGTCGTGAAGGTGGATCATCTTCTACATCTTCTTCAAAACGGCCGGTTTTTTCGTATTCTTTAATTTTTGCAAGAACTGCAAGTCGCTCCGGAGATTTTTGAACGCCAGTATTTACTGTTGTCTCTGAAGATTCTACAGTTTCTTTTTTCTGTTCAAAAAGTTTCTGACGGTTAAGATAATTGTCTTCGCGGTTTGCTTCGTCGATTGCCATCTGTGCAAGACGTTCACCAGAAGCTTTGTCATTTGCACGCTGTTCGTCTGTGTATGCGTCCAGAACTGCAACAATCTGATCGTAAACAGGTGTCTGTTTTGCGTATTCCCAGAAAAATTCCTGATGGCGACAATCTCTGTAATGCCACGGTTTTGAAGTCATAATGTAATGAATGATTTTAAAATCTTTTGGCTCGAATAAAAGCTTTCCAAACATTTCGACGTTCCAGTTATTTTCGATCCAGAGAACTTTGTCTTTGCAGATTAAATTCAAATAGTCTTCATCCTGCGTTACAATAAATGAATATTCGTGAAGAAGTTTTATAAAGCGTTCAAGCAGATTTTTTTCGCGGAACTGCTTGCAGTTTATTAAAATCATTCCGGCGTTAAAGAATTTGTTGCGGCTGATTCCGAGACATTTTTCTACGTAATTTCCGTAGCATTCTTCCTGGACCATTGCCTGTTCGTTACAGGCACCGACGTAATTATCGCCCAACTCGTGATTGTACAATTCTGAAATATCGCCAAGAATAATCATATCACTGTCGATGTAAAGCGCTTTGTCCAACTCTGGGAACATTTCCGGAATGAACAAACGGTAATATGTTGTTTTTGAATAATAATCGCGGACATGAAGTTTGTAGTTTACGCTCTTTAAATAATCTGTAACATCGTCAAATGTAATGTTGAATATTTCATCAGAAAGCGTGAGCGTAACTTTTTTCATTTCTTCACTCATCTTTGTGTAAAGAATATGGATGTCGTAAATATAATCTTTTGACGCATTTGCCTTTAAAGATGTAATAGCAACGATTGTAAATTTTACAAAGTTATCGTCGCAGGCAAAAAATATTGGTATTCGTTTATTAGTCATTATTTTCCTCGTAATAATTTATAAGTTTTCAAAAAAGTTTTATTATTCTGAATTTAGTTTATCATCTACATTATATTTAATATATAGATTCTGAATCAAGTTCAGAATGATACATCATTTATATTTCAGAATCAGCCTCATTTTCTCTTTTGAATTTATTAATCTGATAAATATATTCAAATAAAATATCGTCAAACTGAAAGTATCTGAATATTTTATGAATTTGCGTAACCTGCCATTGCTTGATATTTGCAACATGTGGATACGGCAAATAAAAAAGACGCTGCGAAAAATGTCTTACAACTGTCCAACTGTGAAGAAATTTCTGGTCGTTGAATCTTTGCGGAAGAAGTTTCTTTTTTGTTGTACTGCGGATTAAAGCACTTTGATCTGCAAATACAAGTTTTTTTGTTTTAATCAATTCACGGGATTTTTTAAAAATTCCTGTTTCCCGACATTTTTCCATATTGAATAAAAGAACACCTGCATTTATATATCTTGGGTGAATTAAATATTTTCCGTAATGGTCATTTGCTGCAGCATATTCAACATTTGAAACGTCGATATCATAAAGCAAAGTTATATCCCGGTTGAACAACAAGTCTGCATCAAGGTACAAAAATTTTTCAGGCATTCTGGGAACCAAATCTGCGAAAAGCCGGAGCAAAGTGTATGGTGAACAATAACACTGTTCGTTGGGACTTCCGCGGAATTCTGTGTTGTAAATTGAAGTTACATCAATTTTTGTTACTTCATTCTGCGGATTATATTCTTTTAAAAGATTGTCCAAAAACTTGACCTGATTGTCAGAAATTGGAATATAATTTTCTTTTAAATCCCGCAAATCCATTGTATATATTAAAATTTTAAATGGTTCTGTTGTCTGTGTTCGCTTTACTATGGAAAGTGTGCAAGTCATTATTCCGTCAAAAACTTTGTCATTTCCACAAAAAAGTATGTTTCTCATTTTTAATCCTGATTGCCGCAAATTGGAGATGACGGCGCTGTTTATTTATTAGACACATTAAATGTACTTTGGTTGCATATTTTACTTTATTTTACAGTATTATCTTCTTTTTTTATATACTTTATCAGTTCGATGTTATTCAATTTTGAACGTTCTGTCATTGCGTTAAAAACTTTATTTCGTAAATCTTCACGCTGTTCTTTTGTTGAAAGATTTTTGTCCGGATAAAACGGTCCGTCAACATAAGTTATAATTTGCGGCGACTTTGAAAACTTGCGCTTGCGGTATACATTTGTAAAGCAAAATGTCGGCACATCATATTGAACAGGATATCTGAACGAAAGAGATGTAAACGGTCTGATTTTTGTGTAAAACGGCCAGATGTGCGCTTCGGGATAAATTGTAATTACTTTTTTCTGGCGTACACGGGTTTCGATGCATTTTAAAAAGTTACGTGTTGAATCCATATCATCAGGAAGCGGAATTGCACCAAGGCTCGGAGTTATTGCGCCTAGTACCGGCATAGAAATATTATTCGGATGAACGATTACATGAACGCTTTTGGGAACAGAAACCATAGTCGGAATAAGAGCATCACACATATTGTGCGTATGATTTCCGTAAAGAAAAAATGCAGTTTTTTTTGCCTGCTTGATTAATTTTCGGTTTACAATTTTATGTCTGTATGCAAGTTTTAAATAACAAAACGCAATCGGAAATGCAAAAATTCTGTACCAGAAAAAACGCGTAAACTTTTTCCAAATTGAATTGTAAACGTATTTGTATTCAGCACCGATTTTGCGAGGCTTTATGTTATCAAAGGCAAACTCGTCATTAAGTTCGTCTTTGTAATAAATAACTTTTTGTTTTAGTTTCATTAGTTTATTCTATCTTTTAAAGGAAAAATTTTCAATATATAAAAAAGATTGTGAAAAATAAATGCAATATACTTTATATTAGTTTAGGATAATTCATCTTTCCATTAAAAATTCTCATTATCCAAACATTATTTTTTTCTTCTGTTTCATCAATTAAATATAGAGCAACATAATTTCTATGAAATATGAATCTATGATATCCTTCTGCTTGCAATCTGGCGTCAAAACTTAACGGATACATATACGGATTATCTGAAATATTTACTTTTTCTTCCAAAAACTCTTCAAGAATTCTACTGGCAGCTTTTGGATTTTTTAATTCTTCTGAAATGTAAGTTACAATATCATCCAAATCTTTTTCCGCTTTACTAGTAATATGAACATTATAAGCCATGTTTTTCCTTGATTCTTGAAACAGCATCTTCTACGGAAGAATATCTTTTATTTTTTATATCGTCTTTTGCTTCTTCTAGTTTTCCGTAAATATTACTTAAATAAAGGGCTTTTTCATATGTTTCCATACTCATTAAAACCATATCACCATAACCGTTTTTTGTAATAAAAATTGGTTCATTTTTTTCATGACAAATTGCTGAAATTTCCGCTGTGTTTTTTAAATCTCTGATAGGCATAATTTGTGGCATAGGCAACCTCCTTGTGGTTCTATTATACCACGAATTAGGGCTTTTTGCAAAGATCATATTTTATTCAATCAACAAGCATTTCTTTTATTACATTTTTTACTTCTGTGATTTCTTTTTGTTTTATTGAACCAAGCTTTTTTACCAATCAGAATTAGTGATTATTTGAGATTTAAAATTATATTTTATTTTGAATTAAAACCTTTTTTATATAATCTGTTGTATTTTTGTTTAATTTTACTTCTTGAGCATAATTTTCAAATTAATTTACTACAGTTGTGATTTCTTGAATTGTTCTTTGTATATTCCGGGTTATCTTCAAGACCATAGTCACCGTTTTTTGAGACATTATCAAATTGCATTAACCAAATCTGTTAAATTCTTTAGATAAATTTAATCTTGACGTCACTCTGACTTTCATTATAAACTTGATTTATGAAAAACCTATTTGGTTACGAAATTATACAAACACTTGGACAGGGCAAAACCGGAACAGCATATCTTGTTGAAAAAAATAATTCGCAGTTTGTCTTAAAAAAAATGAATGAACAAACAGAAGATCCCCAAAAGACACTTGAAATTTTCAACGGCGAAAAATATTGTTACGAGCGTATGTCAAAAATAGGCAAAGGAATTCCAAAACTTTTTGAATTTGATGAAAAAAATCATTACCTTGTAAAAGAATATATTCAGGGAGAAACTGCCGCAACTCTTGCAACTCGCGGTACATTCTGCAAAGACGGACTTACAGAAAATCATTTCAGGCAAATTCTTGATATGAGCGAGCGGTTTAAAAAAGTCGGAATTCACGTTGACTACTTTCCGACAAATTTTATTTACACAAACAGCGGCGAACTTTATTGCATTGACTACGAATGCTACGATTACAACAGCGAATGGGATTTTGAACACTGGGGAATTTATTACTGGCTCAACAAAGACGGAATGCGTGACCATCTTGAAAAAGGCGGAACGTCAAAACTAAACAAACCCGGAACATTCAAACCGTTTGACGAACCTTTTGAAGAACTTAAAAAGCGCGTAATGGAGTTGGTGTAAAAAATACAATTACTTTAAATTTTCAAATTCCTGCACAGTTATTGCTGTATCAAACCCTCCGATATATTTATCGAGTTCCTCATGGCGATTAATTCCTGTATAATTTAAACTTGAATTTTCATAGCAACGGAATTTGAAAATTGCATCGTTCATAACAGGACCGTTAAAAACATTTAAGCTAACAAGTAACTCAAAATCTTTTACGGTAAGGCCTGTTACTTTTTTAAAGAGTTCAGGTTCAAGTTGGGTAATAACATCTCTTAAGCAAAATTCTCTGAAGTCTGTTAAATACATAAAAACAGGAACCCGTGTTGCAAATTTAATCAATTTTTCCTGAATTTGTTTTCGTTTGCTTTTATATTCTTTTTCTTCTTCGGAAAGTTCTCTTTTTTCTTTCTGAGTCATTTTTCCTTCTTTTTCTTTTTTTGCTTTTTTTACATTTTCACTTTTATTGATTATTGTTTCTATCTCGATGTTAAGATTTCTAAAACCTTCTATTCTCATTAACGCAGCCATTGCTTCAGGATTTGCCATAAGGCGAGCTAAAGTTTCGTTATCAACATTTACAAGCAGAGCACTTTCCCAGCGTTTGGCAAGAAGTGTTGCAGATGTTCCACTCATTGCAATGTCAAGAATTTCACTTGCAGAAATCTGTTTCATTGTTGAGCCGTCATACGCTAGAACCGGAAGAAATGAAATAAATTCTTCAACAAGTTTCTGTGGATTATCTTTTAATGGATCTGTATTCAAGTTGCGGCTATAATCGCTGATTTGTTTTAATGCACGGTCAAGCGCAAAGTCAAAAACATAACACTCCCGTTTCATAATGACGGACTGCCCCAGTTCATTTTTTATTTCCCAGGGACTCTGTACACGGAATGCACTTTGAAAATAGGTTTCAGGGCTTTTCAAATTACAGAGCATAAAAATTCCCGTCCAGGGTTTTACAGTTACACCAGTCATTAATTTACCACAGGAAAGGGTAATTGTTTTTGTAACCAGAGGATTATCCATTTTTTCCTGTACCGGTTCAAGAGCTTCAGATCCAATTCCTGCTCCGGTTCCTGCACAGACAATTATTTTGTAGTCATGAAAAAATACATTCTGTTTTTCTTTAAGAAGATTCGCCATCGCAAAACAGGATGCAACTCCAGGTAGTAACCATACTGTATGAGAAAGAACATTCAGTAAACGCGTATCGCTGAACGGCATAGGAGGCTTTTTATTTGAACCAAGTTTTAAGTCATCTATTGTTGACGGAAGATAAGCCCCGCGAATTAAATCCAACCATTTTTGAACGTGTTCCTTCAATTTGAATTGAGCATCTTCTCCTGTTCCGTCAGCACTAAAGAATTTATTCAGATCAAATTCATTGAATTCTCCTCCTTTTGCTATTTCTTTAATGCTGTCAGGAATTTGATATGTCATCATAACCATACGTGGAAGTGCTGCATATGGATTAGGAGCATTTTTGTTTATTTCAACATTGAATATAGTTTCAGGCCAAATTTCTTTTGCTCTTTGTTCATCAGAATAAGTCCAGCTGTAAATTTGTTCTTCAATAAATTCACCGCTATTCAATGCACGGAATGGAGTTCCGCTTAAAAACAAATATCGTTTTGTTGAAATAGGAAGAGAAGTTTCATTCTGAACATTGCCGGCTTCTTCCCTGTTATATTTTTCTGAATCAAAGCTATCGAGATTCTCTTCATCTTCCTGTTCAAAAAGTTTTTTTGCATTTTCACGCCATGCTCCAAAGTGATATTCGTCAAAAATAACCAAGTCCCAATATGTTGTATGAACCCATTCATTGCGTGCTTTTATACCGCCATTTTCATTTGTTCCCAAAAAATCCTGAAAACTTCCAAAACAAACAATTGGTTTATTTTTATCACAGTCTTCATAAGACATTCCATTACGGCTTACGAACTGCCAATCTTCAAAATAAACATGATTTTGAAGGTCTTCCTGCCATGCAGTCTGAACAGCCGGCTTAAATGTAAGAACAAGAACTCTTTTACAATTCATTTTTTTTGCAAGCAGATAAGAAGCAAATGTTTTTCCAAAACGCATTTTACAATTCCATAGGAATTTGGGAACAAATGATTTTGGTAAAATTGATTTATTTTTTTCGTTTTCGATTTGTTCAAAATAAGAATATGTTTTATCAACTGCAGCTTTCTGTTCCGGACGCGGTTCAAAAGTTGCACCTCTAAGTTTTAAATTCAAATTCTTAAGTTTAACAGCAGTTATTGCATTTTTTAATTTATCAACACTGCATCGATACCATTCACTCTGTTTATTGTCTTCTGTACGAACCGGATTAATTCCCCAATATTTCAAAACATTGTGAACCTCGTGATCCATAAATACTGAGCCGTCATTTCGAATGGCACTTTCTATATATTCAACTTTCCATGATTCTCCGGGAGTAAGAGTCGGGTAATGCTCCTTCATGCGGATTTCAATAGGACGCTCTGTATAACCGATTTTAAGCATTCCCGGAAAACGAGAATCTGAGTAAGCATAAATAATTGGTTTTGATTTTGGTCTAGGTGGAAAAAACTCTTGTTTTGACATAAATTACTCCATAAAAATGATATTTTGATTGACAACTGGTACTATTTGTATTAAATTTTGAATAGATAATATAAAATGGAGGCAAATTATGAGCACTGTTTCAACAAATATCAGGATAGATTCCAGTGTAAAAAAACAGGCTACAGAAATTTTTAACGGACTCGGAATGTCACTTTCTGAAGCCGTAAATATTTTTTGCAGGCAGGCGATTTTGAGACGGGGACTTCCATTTAAAGTAGAATATCCTCCTAAAGAAAAAGAAGTTGAATACAAACCTACAAAAGAATTACTCTTGGCAGTTGCAGAATCCAATGACATAATTGCCCATCCAGAAAAATATAAAGGATATGACAATCTTGATAAGATGTGGAAAGATCTGGAAGTATGAAATATACAGTCTATCCTTCTTCGAAGTTCAAGAAAAGTCTTAAGAAAGCAAAATTGCGTGGTTTTCCAATAGAAAAACTTAAAAAAGTTATTGCAACTTTGGTGGATGATATTCCATTGCCTAAAAATAATTGTGATCACGAACTTAAAGGTATTCTCAAAGGAACGCGCGAATGTCACATAACTCCTGATTGGCTTTTGGAATATAAAAAAGACGGAATAAAATTGATTCTGACACTTGTCGATACAGGAACGCACAGCGATTTGTTTGGAAAATAAAGTCACGAACTTACTCCATTGGACGGATCATTGATTCGATAAACTTGATTTCTTCTTCAGAAAGTTCATACTTTTTATAAAGTTGTGTGTCTATTTCTGGAATTGTCTTTGACCAGTCGATATCGGAAGAAGATGTAAAGTCTTGAAGAGGAACAAAAGAATATGTGCTCTGAGTCATATTTTTCCCTTTTCTAGCTCCAACAAGCGCTCTGAAAAACTTTGTTTCCATATATTTCTGAGCATTTTCAGTTTCTTCTTTATTATTAAATGGTCCAATTCTTAAAAATGTTTCCGTACAAGCTGTATTAGGCTCTCCTATTTCAGACCTTCCAATAATTCTTGCAGGAACAGGATAACCAATTGAACCTGCTGCACCGTCTGCTTTTGATATATAAAGTCTGTACTTTTTTATTTCCTCAAAATTACGATTGATTGTAGCTTTGGGAAAAGATAAATATGTTCTCGATTTTTCTTTTATACCAAGTATCCTAACAGAATCACCTGATGCCGTTTTAGAAACAAGAAATTCTTCTTTAAAATTATACGGATTTCGAGGACTAACAATTGTAGAAAAACTAACTTCTTTTTTATTCAATACCTTCCGAATAACACTAATAATTTCATTTTGTCTGATAAAAACATCTGAACCATTTTCAAGAAGAGGTCTTTCAAACATTGTTATATTGCCATCTGTTGAATGGGAATAAACTTTGCATAATCCTTTTTTATCCCTGCTCCATAAGAAATAACAGACACCACCTTCAATTGCAACACTAGGAAAACAATCCCCTGAGTTACCAAAATCATGTAATTCTAAAATTCTATTATCGTTAAGCATTGTTTCTCTAAAACTATCTAAACCTTTTCCTCCTACAAACCATCTTGCAGGTATTATCATGGATAAATATCTTGGATTTAATTTTTTTGCACTATTAACAAAATATTGATAAATAGGAGTTGCACTTGATCCAGTACCTCCACCGTCTCTCATTTGGTACGGTGGGTTCCCAATAATTACATCGAATTTCATATTTTCTAATTCTCCAGGAATTGCATTGTGAATAAACTGATAGGCATGCGTTTCAAGACCTTGTCTTTGTTCTTCACCATATTCTTTTTGACTGGCACCGCAATGAAGACATTTTCCGTTTATCCATAAATGTTTTGCCGGCTTGTAAAAAATATTTCCTTCAGGGTTTGTAAATTCTGTTACGCTGTATTTTCCGCTTGCATCTTTTGAACAATAAACGCTTCTTCTGGAAAGCAGACTTGTAAGTTCGGTTATGGCAATCGCAAATAATTGTTTCTTAAAAATATGGGTAACTCTTTCCTGTAAATCAGGTATTTCTTTTTCCAGCCCTACAAGAAGGCGTTTTGCAATTTCGCGAAGAAAAACACCGCTTTTACATGCTGGATCAAAAAACTTTGCATTTTTATCAGAAAAGATTTCTTGCGGTAACATATCCAGCATTGCATTTGCAACTTCTGGCGGAGTAAATACTTCATCGTTGCTTAAATTTGCCAAACAACTTAAAACGTCAGGATTATAAGAGGATTTCTCTGTCTGTTTTTGTTCATCAAAAATTACATCTTTCATTCCTGGTCTCCTACTTCAAGAAAATTGCATATTGGAAATTCTTTTATAGGTTTAGGAATTAATTCTTTAGAAACAGGATCCGGCATCCAGTAATTTTTATCCATTGGCGAATTATCAAATAGGTCAGGCGTAGATTTCCTAATATCTTCTTTTGCCAAAAGAACGTCCAATCGAAAATCACGGCGTTTAACCATTCCGGGTTGAACAAATGACCATTCTGCAAAAACAATCGGCTGCTCCAAGTCTTTTTGGTTTTTATCCACTTGTTTTAACGTGAGCGCATTCCCGCAAAGAATATTTTTTGAAAGAATAAATTTTATACAATTTTCCAGTTCCGTCGGTATTTCTTTTTTTATAGTTTGTTTATAAAATTTTTTATATTGGAGAAATAAACGTTCACGACATTCTTTTGCGTTGTCTGCCAGCAATTCTACGCCGTAAATACTTGAAACAGCCAAAAAAGAATACTGTTCAAAATCATTTATATTTTTCCTGTAAAGCCGTTTAACTGATTTTAATTTGCGGCCGAGAATTTCTGCTAAAAAATTTCCGTTTCCACAGGCAGGTTCCAAAAAGCGACTTTCTATACGATTGCATTCATCTTTGACTAAGTCGCACATAGCTTTTACTTCACGTTCTGCAGTAAAGACTTCACCGTGATTTGCCACACGTGTACGAGATTTTACTTGAATATTATCACACTGTTTTTCCGTTATTTTCTTGGTTTTAGACATAGACATTCATTGTAATATAGTTAATTCTAAACGTTTTTAACGTGAATTTCAATATCCTAATTCTAGTATTCACCGTATTCTCGTAAAAGTATTATTTAATTCGATGTCACAATGAAGGTATGAATAACATTAGAGAATTATTTATAAAAAATTTAAAATACTTAAGAAAACAAAAAGGAATAAACCAATTAACCTTGAGCACCGAAATTGGAAAAGGTGTAAACTATATCAGCAATATAGAAACAGGAATAGTTTTTCCTCCTCCAGAAACAATAGATGAAATTGCAGAAGTTTTAAAAATAAATTCATCACAACTTTTTGCAGAAGATTCTTCACCTCAAAATGTGATTGAACAAACTCGTGATGAATTGGCAGAAATCATAGCAGAAAAAGTTACAAACACTATAAGAACAACAATAAAAATGCATGTAAAAAGCGAAGTAACTAAGGCATTGAAGGAAATTTAGGCTAATTGAAAATATTCGGCATTTCATACGTCCCACTCCCCCTAACAAATCTGATACCCCTTCCTTGACTTTATATACCGTTTAGTATATAGTATACCGCATGGTATATAACGACATTGATAATAAAGAAAGAATTACACGTATTGCAACTGAATTGTTTGCTTATAAAGGATACAACGCGGTTTCTGTTCAGGAAGTCTGCGAAAAAGCAAAAGTTACAAAACCAACTTTGTATTATTATTTTACAAACAAAAAAGGACTTCTGGAATATATTACAGATACTTACGGTAACGAATTGATTTCTTCTATTAAAGAGAGTCTTGTTTACGAACACGATTTTATCAAATCGCTTACAAAAGTTTTAAAAAGCGAAATTCAGTTTGCAAAGCAAAATAAAGATTATTTTTCGCTTCATCTGTCGCTTTTAAACAGTCCTGAAGATTCCGAAGAACGCGAAGTTTATAAAAAAAAGATTTATAAAATCAGAAATATTTATAAGGAATTTTTTATTCTGTCTGCAAATGAATTCGGAAATATGCGTTCAAAAGAAATTCTTTACAGCGAAATGTTTCACAATATTGTAATTTCTACTTCAATGATGATTGCAAAAAGACAGATTCCTGATGATGAAAAAACAATTTATCAGATAATTCACAGTGCAGTTTACGGATTTGCAGATTAACCGGATAGGAGAAACAACATGAATTTATATCAAAAAGAAATTTTTTCTGACAAAATATTTTACCATGTTTATCCGCTTGGATTGGGGAACTGTCCAAAGCAGAATAATTTTACACAATGTGCGGGAAACTTTTTTGAAACTTTTGCCGGTGATTTGGACAGAATAAAAAAACTTGGCTGCAACGCAATTTATCTGGGACCAATTTTTGAATCTACAAAACACGGTTATGACACAATCGATTATTATCACGTTGACAGACGGCTCGGCAACAATGAAAAGTTCAAAGCGTTTGTTGAATGTGCGCATCAAAAAGGATTTTCTATAATTCTTGATGCAGTTTTTAACCACACCGGAAGAGATTTTTTTGCATTCAAAGATTTGCAGAAGAATGGATTCAATTCTGAATTCAAAGACTGGTACTTGAACATAAATTTTTCAAACAAAAGTCCGTACGGCGATAATTTTTCTTATGAAGGCTGGGCAGGCTGTTACGATTTAATAAAACTGAATTTGAAAAACTGTGATGTTAAAAATCATATTTTTGGTGCAGTTAAATTCTGGATTGAAGAATTCAAAATTGACGGCCTACGTTTTGATGCGGCAGATGTTCTTGATAAAACTTTTATAGAAGAAATTTCACAGTTTACAAGAAATTTAAAAGATGATTTTTGGCTTATGGGAGAAGTTGTTCACGGAAATTACAACGACTGGACTTCCTGCAACCGGCTTGATTCTGTTACAAACTATCAGCTGTACCGTTCTATTTTTGCAAGCGTTGACCAGAATAATTTTTTTGACATTTCATATAATCTAAAACGCGAATTCGATAGTTCTTCGGGATGTTACAAATTTGCGCCTCTTTACAATTTTTTGGACAACCACGACATTGACCGGGTTGCATCCGTTATCAAAAATCCAAAAGACGATTTGTATATGATTTACGCACTTTTGTTTACAGTCCCTGGAATTCCTTCAATATACTACGGAAGTGAATTTGCACTTTACGGAAAACGAAATAATTCCGGAGATGAAGATTTGCGTCCTGCTCTTAAACCGTTTGCAGAACCAAAAACATATTTGGTTCCTCAATTTGATGCAGGTTTTTTAGCAGATGCAATTTCGCACTTTGCAAAAATCAGAATGAGCTCAAATGCAATTCAAAAAGGAAATTATGTTGAACTGCTTGTTAAAAATGAACAGTTTGTTTTTGAAAGAAATTTTTACGATGACCAGAATAACTTAAAAGAAAAAGTTATCGCAATTTTCAACAATTCCTCAAAAGAAGAAACAATTTCTGTTCTGCCAAAAGATTTTCAGAATTACAAAGACATGATTTCCGGCGCAAATTACAGCCCTAACGATTTGCAGAATTTAACCCTGTCTGCAAAAAGCGTTATGATTTTAAGAAAATGTTAAAACCATTTGTAAATACTTTTACTTTTCCGCAAAAATTGCTGAATTAATTTTTTTTACTGCAGCCAACTGGTTAAAATAAATTCCAATCCAAATAAGTATGTAATTGAAAATGAATACACCGGCCTGAATAAAAACTGCGCTCAACTTATGTGGAATAAAATAGCAGAACCAGGCAATCACAATATATGCAGAAAAAATAATTGTAAAGTGAACGACTGTTGCTCTTGTGAGGCTCCACGAATCAATCTTAAAGCTCTCATTTGCAGCAGCATATACAAAACCAAATACCGTCAGTAAAACATATTCTATAACTACAGCTTTTACTTCAGAACCATATACGTTTATCATTGCAGGTGCAGTCGGAATAAATTCCTCACTTCCGTTTATTACACAAATTATTAATGCAATTATAGAAGATATAGAAATTAAAATTGCACCCGCCAACATTCCGTGAATAAAAATTCTCTTGAATATCTGTTTCATTTTTTTCTCCTATAAATATTATTTTAAGCCAAGCGAAGTGCAGATTTTTTTTACATACCTGCGCGAAACAAAAGTCCGTTCGCCGTTCTTAAAATGAAGACCGATTGTTCCAGTTAAGCTCATATCAAATTTTTCTACAAAATCAAAATTCACTATTTCTGAATTTGAGATGCGTATAAATTTGTCTGAACCCAACTGCGGAATAAGTTCTTCAATTTCGTAAAGTCTTTGCTTAATTTCAAAAATTGCATCTTTTGTCTGGGCATACACTTTTTTATTTACACTGTAGATGCACATTATTTGCGAAGGCAAAAGTTTTACTGCAAAATCTTTGTCATAACCGCAAAGTCGTAACGGAACAAAATCATTTTCAATCAATTCTTTAAGCCGTGAAATTTCGCTTGTTACACTCTGCGCATGAATCTCTGCAAACGGAACCTGTAACGATTCGTCCAAAATAATAGAAGTTTTCATATCTAAAAATAGTTTCGGCATCCGAGCACAAGCACTTGAAATCCCTGACCGGAAAATTTATTTTTTGTTGAAGGAATATATCCACCGCCACCATATTCAACTAAAAATGAAAAATTATTTTTGATTAGAAATTCAAAACCACCACCCAAAGAAAATTCAATAAAAACAGGATTTTCAAATATTCCATTTTGGCTTGTAGAAAAAAGCATTCCGCCAACCTGAGCAAAACCATACGACATAACAGAAGTATTTCCCAAATCGATTTTTGCTCCTAATTGAATTTTGTCAGCAACAGAAAATCCTCCGCCATACAATTCAGTTTTGTGAAGTCCAAGACCCTCTACCAAAATATAATTTCTTACAACAAAATTTCCCGGCGAAATCGTAACTCCAAATTCTGTACCACCGGACGAGCGCAAACTGTCTGCCCTCCAAATTCCGCCAAATGAAAAACGTTTTAAATCATTTTCCTGAGCAAATAAAATCTGAGCCGAAAAAATAAACACCGCCGTAAATAAAGTAAAAAATTTCTTTTTCATACTTCCCCCTGAAATACATAAAATAAATTATGCATTCAGTATACAGGGAATTTTAAAGGTC
>OIXY01000032.1_pt1 | contig 40085 bp, 31 predicted proteins | sample 1588051 | NCBI WGS metagenome assembly OIXY01 (sample SAMN03283247) | human gut metagenome | biome: human-associated habitat; material: feces | host: Homo sapiens | place: Peru | collected 2012 | reverse complement strand
AATACCTAATTTAGAAATCAGAAAATGCTTTAAAAATGATATTCAAAAGAGATTTGATAGTTTCTTAAAGAAAGATAATCTTGCTGACAAAATAGCTAATGCGCTGTTTACTGGTGATACTGAGTTTGTTCAAACTAAACTGCGTATTTATCTAAAGAAATTCGTATCTATAAGAGATACTGCTACCAAAGCTCCTCACGAGAATTACTACCACGGTTTCTTAAACGGAGTCTTTACTAACTGCTCTAATGATTTCTTAACTGAATACCACTCTAACTATGAGTCTGGTGATGGCTATGCTGATATTACCTTTAAAAGTGAATATTCAGACAATGCTGTGATAATCGAGATAAAAGCAGCTCCTGTAGGAACTGATTTAAATCCAATAAGCAAGAACGCAATAGCTCAAATAGAAGATAAACACTATGCAGATCCGTTCTTGCAAAACAGTATGACACAAAGTATCTACGCCTATGGAATTGCCTTTGCAGGAAAGAACTGTTTTATCTCTGTAAAGAAGATAAAGTAGCAATGAAGCTAAAGTAATCAAAATCTAACATAATGCTTATAGCTTTTTTTCTCGTAAGCATCATTTAAAAGATCTGAAGATTAATAAGATAAAAGTCTTGAGAGCTTTTTATAAGAAATTTAAAATAATAGTTGAATATGTGCGCAACTGTCGTATAATTAAATCAGAAGTTATATTTAGTATTTCATTACTTAGGAAGAATATTATGAAAGTTCGTTGCGATATTTCTGGTCTTGATTGTCCACATTGTGCATCTAAATTAGAAGGCTTATTAAAAGATGCTTTTAATGATGCAAATTTAAATTTCTCTATGGGCTCATTAGTATTAGATGTAAATGATGATGCTGATGAAGATGCAGTTGTAGAACAGGCTCAGTCAGTAGCTAACGGCTTTGAAGATGGTATTAACATTTCGCTACGTGATTAACTTTTAAAGAAAACGCAGGAAACTGCGTTTTTTTAGAAGTTAATAGTTGCACGATTGCTCAAATATAGAATAATAAACTATAGAAAAGTTAATCACTAATTTGAAAAAAGATAAAAGTTTCGTTAAGGTAAAGTTCAAGTAAGAAGGAAAACACTATGAAAGAACTCTATGAGAAATATGAAAAAGTATTTTTAGGTATTGCAACTGTATGTATGCTCTACCTGGTATTTGTAAAATACTCTTCAATAGCTTCAATTCCTTTTGAAGTACAGGTTGCTATAGCTGTAATTGCATATCTTTTAATTGCAACTGACATTATCGTAGCAGCTTTTAAGACTTTATTTAAGCAACATCGTATGTCAGAGCAGTTCTTAATGATGATTGCAACATTTGGAGCCTTTGCTTTGCAGGATCTTCCAGAAGCTTTAGCGGTGATGGTCTTTTATAAGATAGGTGAGATTTTTGAAGAATATGCCTCTGGTAGAGCTCATACCGAGATCTCCAATCTTGTAAAACTAAAGCCATCAAAAGTAAGACTTGTTAATGCAGATGGTACTGAAACTATCGCCAAACCAAGACAGGTAAAGATAGGAGATCTCATTAGAGTTTTAGCAGGTGAATCTGTAGCTATTGATGGTAATTTAATTGAAGATAGCGCTGCTATTGATACCTCAGCTCTTACAGGTGAGTCAGAGCCACGTTTGTATAAAAAAGGTGAATCTGTTCCATCAGGCTGTATCAATCAAGGTAAAGTGATTACCTTAAAGGTAAATACCTTACATAAAAACTCTTCAATTACACGTCTGTTAAACTTAATTGAAGATGCTTCAGCTAATAAGTCACGTCCTGAGAACCTCATAAGACGATTTGCTGTCTGGTATACGCCTATTGTGGTAGTTTCAGCCTGTCTTTTAGCTTTGGTACCTGTAGTAGTTCCTAGTGCAAGTTTTTCTGACTGGATTGAAAGAGCTCTGGTATTCTTAGTTGTATCCTGCCCATGTGCACTGGTTCTCTCTGTGCCTCTGTCTTTCTTTGGCGGTATGGGAGCTATCAGTAAGATTGGTGTAATTGTAAAAGGCACTATCCATTTGGAGACTTTATCAAAGTTAAAGGCCATTGCCTTTGATAAAACAGGTACCTTAACTTACGGCAAGTTTAGGGTAGTAAATGTTGAAAAGTTTTCTAATGCCGATGAAAAGACAATCTTTACCTATGCAAAAGCTCTGGAGCAAAAATCAACTCATCCTGTAGCTTTATCTGTAGTAAATCATGCAAATGAGCTTCAAGTCGAAGATGTTGAAGTTACAGAAATAGAAGAGCGCGCAGGTCTTGGTATTACAGGAGTTGTTGATGGACGCAAGATTGCTGTAGGAAAAGCTGACTTAGTAAAAGAATATGTAAAAGGTGAAGTTCCTGTAAATAAGAACGGCAGAACCGCAATCTATGTAAGTTCTGATGACAAACTCTTAGGTATTATCGAGTTATTCGATGAGTTAAAGAGTGAAGCTAAATCTATGATGAGCGCTTTATCTAAACTAGGCATTAAGACCTGTTTAATTACAGGTGACAGAAAAGCAGTTGCTGAGAATATTGCCAATGAGCTTCAATTAGATGAAGTTTTCTATGAGCAAACACCTCAGGATAAATTGGATAACTTTAACAAGTTCAAAGAAGAGAATACTCCTGCTGCCTTTACAGGTGATGGTTTAAATGATGCTCCAGTGCTCTCATGTGCTGATGTAGGTATTGCGATGGGGGATATCGGATCAGCTTGTGCTGTAGAAGCTGCCGACGTGGTTATTATGCATGATGATCTTAATACTATTCCTAAGACCATTAATTTAGCTAGGAGAACCTGCAGTTTAGCTATCTCTAATATGTATATGGTGATGGGGATTAAGTTTTTAATCCTGATTCTGGGCGCCTTAGGTTTTGCAAATATCTGGATGGCAATCTTTGGTGATGTAGGCGTACTTATCATTGCTGTTTTAAATGCTATGAGAACTTTGAGCTTTAAGTAGCCATAAACCTAGATAAATTCAAAGTAAAACCTAAGATCTGCTGTTTACAGAATACGATCTTAGGTTTTTTTTTGAGATGATATCTAAAAATCTTATATAACAGAAATAAATCTATAATTGTGGACAAAAATTATTCTCAATAACACCTAAAAAAGCTCCTAATGCTGTAATATATCGAAAGTTTAAATAAGGGAACTATCATGATCAAAACATACCAAGTAATGGGAATGTCCTGCGCAGCTTGTGCTAATAGAGTTCAAAAAGCAGCCATGAAAGCAAAAGGCGTAGAAAACGCTGATGTTAATCTAATGCAGAACATTCTTACTGTTACTTTTAAAGATAACCTTAAAGATGAAGATGTAATCAATGCTGTAACAGAGGCAGGTTACGGCGCTAAAGTTATGGATTCAACCATAGCTTCAATTAAAGCTATGGAAAAAGACAGCCAAGAAAGAGATCATGATTTTATAAATCTAATTCTAGCTATTATTGCCACCTTTATTATCATGCTCATTTCTATGGGCCATATGACCGGTTTTGAAATTATTCATAACGGTTTTATCAATGCAGCAGTGCAGGGTGTTCTTACCTTCTTTGTCATGGTACTTGAGAAAAAGTACTTTATAAATGCCTTTAAAGGATTAAAGCATCTTTCTACTAATATGGATACTTTAGTATCCTTAGGTGCGATTGCTTCTTTTATTTATTCTGTTTTTGTACTCTCAACTATAGAGTTTACAGATACCTGTGTGGTGTTAATAGATGATAAAGCAGTATATTTTGAAGGGGCTGCCGGTATCTTATGCTTCGTTTCAATCGGTAAATATATTGAAAAGAAAGCTAAAGTAAAAACTACTGGTGCTATCAATGCTTTATACAGCTTAATTCCAGAGTCTGCTGTAATTAAAGCTGAGGATGGTACTCAAAAAACAGTTGCCCTGCAGGATGTTAAAAAGGGCGAGGTTTTAGTAGTAAAGCAGGGACAAAGATTAGGTGTTGACGGGGTGGTAGTAAGTGGTGAAGGCTTTATCGATGAAAGTTCACTTACAGGTGAGAGCCGTGAGATTAAAAAGATAAGTGGAGATGAGGTTAAAGCATCAAGTGTTTTAACTGACGGTTATCTTGAAATAAAGGTTACCACCACAGGTGAAGATACCACTTTAGGCAAGATCATAAAGTTAGTAGAAAAAACTGCTGCTACTAAAGTTCCGGTTGCAAGAATTGCTGACGTGGTAGCTTCATACTTTGTTCCATTTATTTTAACTTTAGCTCTGCTTACCTTTGTCTTATGGTACTTTGTCCACGGTTCTTCCTTATCACTGTCATTGCAGTTTGCAATCAGTGTGCTGGTAGTATCCTGTCCATGTGCTTTGGGGCTTGCAACTCCTGTAGCAGTTGTAGCTGGTACCGGCCGTGCCGCCAAAGAAGGTATCATCTTTAAAAATCCAGAAGCTCTAGAAGAATTAAGCCGAGTAAAAGTCTTTGCCTTTGATAAGACTGGCACCTTAACTTACGGCAGAATGTCTGTAAGCTCTGTTGAAAAGATTGATAAGTCACTTTCAGATCAATTTTTACAGAGCGTGCTTATTTCTCTTGAGAAAAAGAGTTCACATCCTATAGCTCGTTCCATAGTATCAAGCTTCCCTGAAGCAAAAGCTCATGAGCTTTCAGATTATGCTTATGTAAAAGGCGAGGGAGTAAAAGGTACTATTGATAACAGTATTTTCTCCTTTGGTAATGACAGAATGCTAAAGAGACTAGGTGTTTCTGACAGTGCCTTTGGCGTACAGTTAAAAAAGACTGTGGCCTACAGCGGAGCTTTAGTTTTAACTTTATTAAAAGGTAAAGATATCGTAGCTTACATCACTGTAAAAGATACCTTAAAGAAAGATGCTAAAGATCTGGTTAAGTCTTTAAGAGCATATGGTAAAGAGACTTTGATGCTAACAGGTGACAGTGATGGTCCTGCCCGTGATGTGGCAAAGAGCATTAAAATTGATTCATATGCTTCAGAGCTTACACCTGAACAGAAAGCTACCTTTATTAAGAATCTGCAGAGTACAGACCGCAAGGTCGCAATGGCAGGTGATGGTGTAAATGACAGTATCTCTTTATCTCAGGCTGATGTAGGTATTGGTCTTAAAGGTACAGCTGATATCGCAGTGTCTGCCTGTGATGTGATATTGTTGCATGAAAAGATCACAGATGTCTTTAATGCTTACTTAATTTCATTTAAGACTATGCTTAACATTAAAGAGAATTTATTCTGGGCTTTAATCTATAACGTATTAACTATCCCAGTTGCAGCTGGACTTTTCTATGAGAGTTTAGGAGTAAAGCTAAATCCAATGTTATGCTCAGCTCTTATGGGCATAAGCTCTGTTTGCGTGGTTTTAAATGCACTAAGACTGAGCTTAATGAAAGTTTTAAAGAATAATGAAGTATCTGATATAAAGGATGAGAATACTTTAACAGGTAATAAGAAGATGACTACAGTTAAAATTAACGGTATGCAGTGTCAACACTGCGTAAAAAGCGTACAAAAAGCTTTAACTCCATTCTCTTCAAAAGGTGAGGTTGAAGTTTCACTTGAGCTGAAAAAAGCTACTTTAACTTTAAAAGACGGTGTTGAAGATAACGCCATTAAGGATGCTATTATTGATGCTGGCTTTGAGGTAGTGGAGATCATTCATGATTAGTCTTGATACTGCAGATTTACTGCTTTTGTGTGCACTAAGAGATGACAGTCGCTTATCCTTACGAGATTTAGGTGCTAAAGTCTCTATGAGCGCTCCTGCTGTAGCTGCAAGATTAAGACATTTAGAAGAAAATCATGTAATTGAAGCTTATACTGTTTCAATAAATCCTGGTACCTTTGCACTTACTGTTGAAGCTGTTTTATATGTTTGTGTAAATATAGTAAAAGAAGCAGACTTTGTGTCTTATATGAAAAAGACTCTTTGTGTCAGTTCGTTATACAGACTTGGAGCTGACTATACATATATGGCGATAGCTTCTTTTGATAGTATTGAAAAGTTAAATAATTTTGCACTTAATTTAGAGCAGAATTATGGCAAAACTAAAGTACAGTTAGTTTTGAAAAAAGAATTCTCATCAAGAGCTCCTATGGATCTGAAAACTGTGGAGCAAAAAGTTGAGGATAATAAAAAAGATAAATCTTAAGGAAGTCTCTTTTTAGCGACACAACTTTAGCGGCATAACAGAGAAAGTTAGCATTAGTTATCAGGAAGTTACTTTGTTGCATTGTTAATTTTCAGATTTTGAAATTTACAGATAACGTTACTTTTTAGAACAAGTTTTTTATTAGTACCACTAGCAATTAGAAGGAACACAAAATGTGGGATTATTCAGATAAAGTTAAAGATCATTTCCTTCATCCACGTAATGCACGTGTGATTGAAGACGCAAATGGTGTTGGTGATGTAGGCTCAATCATTTGTGGTGATGCTCTGCGTTTAATGTTAAAAATTGATCCTGCAACTGAAGTTATTGAGGATGCAGCATTCCAGACCTACGGTTGTGGCAGTGCGATTGCTTCATCATCAGCTTTAACCGAAATGTTAAAGGGTAAAACTCTAAAAGAAGCTGAAAAGATCACCAATCAGGAAATTGTAGATTACTTAGGCGGTCTTCCTCCTGAAAAGATGCACTGCTCTGTGATGGGCCGTGAAGCATTAGACGCTGCTATTGCTAATTACCATGGACAGTCATATGAGCACTCACATGATGATGGTGAGTTAATCTGTCACTGTTTCGGAGTGGGTATCAACAAGATTAAAAAGGCTGTATGGGAAAATCATTTAACTACAGTTGAAGAAGTTACCAACTACACTAAAGCTGGTGGTGGTTGCGGCAGTTGCAAGATGAGAATTGAAGAGATCATCGACGAGGTTTGGGTTGATCTTGAAAAATGTGGTGTACCAAGACCAGGTCATGCACCAACTCCTATTCCCTCAATTACTATTACAACCTCTACAGCTCCTGCAACAGGTTTTAGCTCAATCAGTTCAACTACTGCATCTTCAAATACCACAAGTGCAAGTGCAGCAAGCGCTGCTGTAAATGCTGCTATTGATGAGAAGACCAAGTCATCACCTATCTATGATGATGTAAAGAAGATCTTAGAAGAGATTTCTCAAGGTTTAGGTGAAGGTTCATCAGTAGAGCTAGATGCAATCTCTGGTGCTGACGTGATTGTAAAACTGTCAGGTCCTGTAGCTTCAGGCATGATGAAAGACATGACCTTAGGCTTTATCAAGCAGAAATTAACTGATGGTACCGGTCGTCAGATTAGCGTTACTACAAGATAATCAAGCTTTAATTTAAAAGCTTGTTTGCAGTAAACATGAGTTTTAGTCTGCAATGGAGAAATGATTAAGATTGCAGACTGTTTAGTCAACAGAATTTATTAAATAGAGACAAAAATGGATAATATGAATTTAGGCGCAGGTTTAGGTGGTATTTACCTAGACAATAACGCTACCACTCAGATTGATCCTCAAGTGGTAGAGGCAATGCAGCCATATTTGAGCGTATATTTTGGTAACGCCTCATCACAGCATGGTTATGGTGTTCCTGTAGAAAAGGCAATTGCAAAAGCTCGTGAGCAGGTAGCTGATTTTCTAGGTGCTGAGCATCCTGATGAGATTATCTTTACCTCATGTGCAACTGAGTCAGACAATACCGCTTTATGGTCAGCATTATGGTCACAAAAGGGTAAGACTGAGATTGTAACAACTCCAGTTGAGCATCCTGCTATCATGCAGACTTGTGATTTCTTATCCTCACATGGTGCTACCATCAAATATTTAAAAGTTTCAAACCATGGTGATCTTGATTTAAAAGAGTTTGAAAACTTATTAACTCCAAATACAGCACTAGCATCAGTTATGTGGGCTAATAACGAGACTGGTAACATTTACCCAGTTCCAGAGCTAGCAGAGATTGCTTACAAGCATGGTGTAATGTTCCACACCGATGCAGTTCAGGCTGTAGCAAAAGTGCCTATTTCTTTAAAAGATACCAAGATCAATATGCTCTCATTCTCAGGTCATAAGATCCATGCTCCAAAGGGTATCGGTGTTTTATATGTAAGACGTGGTACCAGATTTATCCCATTCATGAAGGGCGGTCATCAGGAGCGCGGTAGAAGAGCAGGTACTGAGAACGTGCCATATATCGTAGGTTTAGGTGTAGCATGTGAATTAGCTAAAAAGAACCTGTCAGTTGTATCTTCAAGAGTAAAAGCTCTAAGAGATAAACTAGAGCAGGGTATCTTAAAGGCAATTCCAGACTGCTTTGTAACCGGTGATGAGTCAAGAAGAACTGACAATACCTTAAACGTAGCTTTCAAGTTCGTAGAAGGTGAGGCAATTCTATTGATGTTAAATGAGTATGGTATTGCAGCATCCTCAGGTTCAGCCTGTTCATCAGAATCGCTAGAGCCTAGCCATGTGATGAGAGCTATGAATGTTCCATTCTCAGCAGCTCACGGTACCATCCGTTTCTCTTTATCAAGATTCACCACAGAAGCTGAAATTGATAAGACAATTGAGGTATTACCAGGCATCATCAGTACCTTACGTAAACTCTCTCCATACTGGAAAGAGGGCAAACCTCAGATCCATGGCCTTGATCATGACTTTGATGCTGACAGCAAAGAAGTTCGTGCTTAAGAGCTAAGCTATACCCTATCTGCCAGGCAACTGGCAGATTTGTCTATTATCATCACAGATCACGCAAAAAGATCTAGTTCATTTTCGATTTTCATTGCCAATAAGCGCTCAATAGCCTTAGAATTATTCAAGATTTTATTATCACGTTTTAGCTTTTCTACAAGAAAAGAAATTATAAGAAACTGTAAAAAAGTTATTTACACAATAACTAATAAAAAATACAGCTAATTATTATCAGAAAAATATAGCAGAATACTTATTTATATTTATTGCATCAGAAGCTTATTGCTTTCTGAGAGAATTTTTTTTGAAAGTTTTTAGTACAGCATAACAAGAACAATAATAGGTGTGTTTTGGACGTTATTTTAGGCAAAATCTGGTTAGTTATATTTAATTCCATGATTTTGTTACCAATGCTTTATTCTGTTATAAAAACAGAAAAAAGATTTGCCAATATTCATGTCATTTCTATTTTGACTGTGTTTGTGACACAGGCAACTGATATTGCTGTAACAGTATCTAGCTACCGTGATTCACTCTTTTTAAATTCATATTTGTTAACTTTAATGTGGCAGTTATCCTTACTGCTGTCTATAGTCTCAGTGTTCTACCTTGTTTTAAATGAATTAAAAGAAAAGTATCAGAGAAACGACTTAAAATCAGATTGGGCTTATGTAGTACCAGCCATCTTTGAAGCATCTTTATTAGTGTTCTTTAATATCAGCGCCTTTAGTGCTACTGATGTTTCTTTAATCTCAACTGCTACTGGTATCAGTTTATATTTCATCATCAACTTCTATATCCTCATTGGTTCATGGCTTTGCTATAAAACCTATGTTTATAATCTTGATTTTGATATCAAGTATGTAGCAAGAAATCATTTCTTTTTCTATTTAATCCTGTGCACAGTGCTGTTCTTACAGCAGCTAATCTTTGGTTATATAGATTTTGCAACCTCAATTACCACTTTTCTTATGTTTAACATCATGACTCATTCTAAGACTTTAATTTCTCAGGATGCACTCTCAGGTGTTAACAATCGTGTAAGTTTTAATAAGTTCATCAATAATGTCTTCGTCTCACGTGAGCATGGAGCAGCTTTTATTGTCTTTATTGATATTGATAAGTTCAAACATATTAATGATACCTATGGTCATATTGAAGGGGATGAGGCCATTTCTTTAGTAGGTAAGACCTTAAAGAGTATTGCCGGTGAGACTAATTCCTTTGTTGCTAGAATGGGTGGTGACGAGTTCGTCTTAGTTGTTAATGGTTCTGATGAAAACAAAGTCAAAAGGATCATACAGAACATTACCTATGAACTAGAAGAAAGACTTATCTTTTCAAATAAACAGTATGATTTGTCTGTAAGCTGTGGTTATGTTCCTGTAGCTCCAGATTCAAAGAATATTAAGGAGCTGATTGCAAAAGCAGATAAGCTTATGTACTTAGATAAGCAAAATAAGAATCAGGGAGCTGTAAATGGGGACTATTAGCGTCAATTCAACTTCGATGTTCTATTTTGCAGTCGCATCGATTTTTATTCTGTGTACCTTATTAAAAAATCAGTCATTAGAAGTATCTTCAAATTCAAAAATTACTTTTAATTTTTCTGTTTTTTTAATGGTGCAGGCAGTATTAGTAGGTATCTTTGCGCTTTTAGATTTCTTTAAAGAAAAAACAGTCTTTTCCAATCAGATGGGCTTTGATATTGTCTATGCCTCAGTTGGTTTCATCTTTGGATATGTGTCTTTTGCCACACCTTTTATCCTGTTTGTCCTGCTAAAAGTTCATGCATACGGCACGCACTTTATGAATGATAAACTAAGGCACTTTATCTATTTTGCCTTTGTCTTAACTTCATTTATCTATGTATATAAAGCAACCCATATTATCTATGCGTTCTCTCGCGATCATGGTATGACTTTTTCTGATTCTGACTGGATCTTTTTAGTATTTATCCCGATTGTCAAGTTAAGCTTTTTCCTGTTAGCAGCAAAAGATCTTAACAGGTTCTTAAAAGATCTTTGTGAAGGATCTATTGTTTCAAAAAGAGCATCACTCTTTTTAAGAATTGTCTTTGTAGGTGGTCCATTTATACTGATCCCGTTAGGCTGGTATTTTATCTTACCATGCATGCTCGGAATTTTAGTCTGCATGGTCTTTGTAATGCAGTTAATCTCTCAGGACAGAGCAGTATCTGTAGATTTCTTGACAGGTTTAAACAACCGTAAAGAGCTCATGAGATATCTTGGCAGATTATTTGAAAAGACTGATGAACTAGACCAAAACCTAGGTCTTATCTTTATTGATATTAACGATTTTAAAGGTATCAATGACACCTATGGCCATAATCAGGGCGATAAGGCTTTACTAACAGTTGCTTCATGCCTTAAAAAGGCAGCATTTAAAAAGAACTGCTTTATCTGCAGATACGCAGGTGACGAGTTTACTGTAGTCTTAAAAGAATCTACTACAGAGACTGCTCAGAACTATATTAATACTTTAGAAGAAGAGCTTAACAAGTGTAATAACTCAGGACACTATGATATGACTATTTCTTTATCTATAGGTCATGTACAGTATTCAGAGAAATACATAACTCCAGATGAGTTCATCGCAGCGGCTGATCAGTTGATGTATGGCCAGAAGGCTCAGCGTAAACAGCATCAGCAGGAATTAGAAGAGATGCTCTAATCAGGCTTTGTAATTTGATCTTAGATGAATTTTTGATACAAAAAGCTCACCTTTTAGGTGAGTTTTTTTATAAAAAACTCATGGGTTTGAGCTTTTTTATAAAAGACTCTACAATGATGATATTGAAAACTAAGGATATGAAAAATGACAAATTATAGTGAACTTGCAAACGGCGGAATTACTTTAATCAAACCATATCAAGCTGGTAAGCCAATTGAAGAGGTGCAGCGCCAGTTAGGTTTAGAAAATGTCATCAAGTTAGCTTCTAATGAGAACCCATTTGGTATGGGACCTAAAGCTAAAGAAGCTGCTTTAAAGTGTGTAGAGCAGGGTAATATTTACCCAGATTCAAACGGTTACTACTTAAAGCACAAGTTACATGATAAGTTCGGTTATGATCCTGAAAAGCTAACTTTAGGCGCAGGCTCAAATGAGCTTATCAACTTATTATTCGCAGCTTTTGTAAATGATAAGGTTAATGTAGTTTTTCCAGAGTACTCATTTGTTGTTTATCCAATGGAAACTACTGTAAACGGCGCTAAAGCTAAAGTGATCCCTCTAAAAAACTACAATGCTGATTTAGATGCAATTGCTCAAGCTATTGACAAGGATACACGTATTGTAGCTTTTGCTAATCCTTCAAATCCTATCGGTACAGCAATAAGCTCTAAGTCTATGAAGGAATTTATTAAAAAGGTTCCAAAGACTACATTAGTTGTTATCGATGAGGCTTACAACGAGTTCAACAGCGGAGATGATACTTTTGAGGATACCGCTTTATGGACTGAAGAGTTTGAAAACTTAGTTGTATCTCGTACCTTCTCAAAAGCTTATGGTCTTGCTGGTCTGCGAGTAGGTTACATGGTAGCTAATAAAGAGATCACCTCTTTATTAAACCGTTTAAGAGCTCCATTTAACGTAAATATCGTAGCTCTTGCAGCTGCTGTTGCAGCTTTAGATGATACTGAATTCTTAAAGAAGACAGTTGAGAACAACTCAAAAGAGCGCGAAAGATATGCTGCTTTCTGCAAAGATCATAACCTGTTTATGATCCCTTCAAAGGCTAACTTTGTAGCAGTTGATTTTAAGGGCTATGATGCTCAGGCAATTGCTGATAAGCTATTACATCAAGGCATCATTGTGCGTCCTCTTCTAGGTTACAAGTTACAGGATATTCTAAGAATATCTATCGGTAAGCCTTCAGAGAATGATAGACTGTTCAATGTCCTAGATAAGATCTTAAAGGAAATGAAATAATTGAAAAACGCCCTTAATTTAAAAAAGATAAAGTCCGTAGAAGGCAAGGTTATTTTGCCTGGATCTAAGAGCCTTACTAACAGAGCTCTGTTAATTTCAGCTTTAGCTAAAGGTAATACCAAGTTATTAAATGTTTTAAAGTCTGATGATACCTCTCGTATGATTGAGGCTTTACAGACTTTAAAGGTAAAGCTCAAGGTTAACGTAAGTTCTGTTGATGTAACAGGTATGGGCGGTGTCTTTAATGAAGGACTGAACTCTGTAGAGCTGTATTTAGGCAATGCAGGTACTGCAATGCGTCCATTATGTGCAGCTTTAGCTGTATCAACAGGTGTGTTCACGCTTACTGGTGAACCCCGCATGATGGAAAGGCCTATTGGTCCATTAACTGAGGCTTTGCGCTCATTAGGTATTAACATTGAATACTTGAATAATGATGGTTTTCCACCAGTACGTATTCGTGGTGCTGTACCTAAGTTTCATGAGGTAACTATTTCAGGTTCGACCTCAAGTCAGTTTATTACAGCTCTGCTTATGGCAGCTCCTGTCTGCGGCGGACTAAAAATTAAGATTAAGGGCGACTTAATTTCAAAACCTTATGTTGATCTGACTGTAAAACTCATAGAAAAATTTGGCGCAGTGGTTAGTCGTAACGGTTATTCAGAGTTTACTGTAGAAGGCACAGGTTATACCTCACCTGGCTCTTACCTCATTGAGGGGGATGCAACTGGTGCTACTTACTTTGCAGCAGCTGCAGCCATTGGCGGTGAGTTAGAACTCTACGGTTTACCTGAGGATTCTGTACAGGGCGATATTAAGTTTTTGGATGTATTAGCTCAAATGGGTGCTAAGATTAAGAAAACAGAAAGCTCTGTAATTATCAAGAAGTCAAAGCTTCACGGTATTGATATTGATATGAATGCAATGCCTGATGCTGCCATGACTTTAGTGCCATTAGCCTTATATACAGACGGTCCTATAACTATCAGAAATATTGCCAGCTGGAGAGTTAAAGAGACTGACAGAATTGAAGCTATGGTCAAGGAAATGTCAAAGTTAGGTGTTAAGGTAGAATCTGGTGAGGACTATATCAGCATTGATGCTTCAACACGCAATGATGTAACCCCAACCTTTGATACCTACAATGATCACCGTATGGCAATGTGTATGTCACTAATAGCTTTTGACAGAGACATTGTTATCAATGATCCTGAGTGTATCAATAAGACCTTCCCAACCTACTTTAATAACTTAAAGTCTGTAAGTAAAAATTAAAGGTAAGTTTCGGTTACAATCAATTTTGTAAAAGAGTTTTCTTAAGCTCTGCAAAGCTCTTAGGCTACAACGCTTTAAGAGCTTTTTTAATTTTGAAAAAAGCAACATGTTTAAGACTGCAATAAGATTTTGCTAATCTAAGTTATTGCAAAGTAAATAAGCTTAAGCTTCAACAAAAATTGCGTCAGTTTTTAACTTTATTAAATTGTATTTGCCCAAAAGATGTAAAGCAAAGTCTATAAGATAAGCTAAGGATAAAAAGTCATGAAAAAGTTAACTGCATCAAAGTTAATTGCAGCCTTCATGCTGTTACTCTGTTTTAAAGCAGAGGCTGTAGAAACTACTTTTTTAAATAATACTTTTAAGATAAATCTTCCTGAGAACTACTGTACTCTAAATCAGAATACTAACTACTACAAGTTCACAAAAGCAGCCTTTGGCAATTCTGTAAAATTTGGTTTTATTGCAGCTCCCTGCATGGATACTAAAGCTCTAGAAGAGGGAATTATCAGTAGATTAAGTCACTACATTGCTTTTACTCAAATAGGCATAGATGGCAATTATGGCTATTTTAAGTTAGGTCGTTTTGTGTATGTAAATTTGGCTAAAGCCTTCAAGTCAGCTCCTTTAGACAGGGTAGAGAACTCTGTTAACAGAAGAATTGCTCCATTTGGAGCTACTGTATCAAATCTTGGGTATAAGCTGCAGTCAGCATCTGACTCATATGCTTTGTTTTTAGCTACAGTAAATCTAAACGGATTTGGTGCTGATAAAAAGGCAAACTTATTAGGTATTACTACTCTAGTTTACGAGATCCCAGTAGGTTTATATGTCTTTGATGAAGATCCAAATGAGGCTAAAACTAAAGAAGCTATAAAACAGTTATCAATAGCAGCTTCCTCTTTTTAAGAAAGTCAAAAAGTTAATAAGACAATAAAGCTTACCTCTAAATTTGAGACAATCAAAATAAAAAAATCCAGTGCCAAATGGCACTGGACCAAAGGTAAGATAAATCTTAAAAATCCAAAACAGCATTAAACTGATTGGAGCTTAAACTAAACAACCGCCCAACATTCGGTTGCTATGTCTTAAGCTTTATTGAAAGTATATAGACGCTTTAGGTATATGTAAAATACTAATTATTTATACCTCGTTATAGTTAAACTGTATAACTGATTTAGCAATCAGTAAGGTAATATGAAATTCTGAAAATGAAGCTGAACTTGAGTTTTTAAAGTAAATTGCTAATTGGGAGGTTGAAAAAAGATGTGAGGAGATAAACAGAATTCTTGTAATAACTTATTTATTTGGAGTTAAATTCATGTGATAATCCTTTTCTTTTCTCATGATTTCATAGATTGATGTGAATTGAACTCCCATTACATTACACACATCAGGAATGTGGACTTTCTTTTTTGCATTGATTTTATTTGCTGGCTCTTCGTGAGTAACTAAAATGCAATTGTGAGTTTTTGCTAAGAAATTAGGTATGCATCAGCAACTGGTAGTTCTATAAATTCTCTAATTTTATTGTCAGGAACTTTTTCTTCAAAATGTACGGGGTAAAAGAGAGAAGTTTAGATGGTCGGTGATGTAGGGTTCGAACCTACGACCCTCTGGTCCCAAACCAGATGCGCTACCGGGCTGCGCTAATCACCGAACGGAAAGCATTATAAGAATAGACAAAGCTGTTGTCAATTTTTTTCGATTCTTTTTTCAAAAATTTTTCAGGAATTTCAATTTACTTCACCTTCAAATAGCTCAAAAAGTAAGTGAAAATTTTTTGAAAATAAGATAAATATCAGCTTTATGAATTGTTATCTTTTCTATCCTCAATTTTTTAATTTTATTCTATAACTCAGTTATATTTGCCTTAAGTAAGATACAAATATAACTGACTTAACAAAAGACCTAAGAGCTAATTTTGAATTTTCAAAATAAGTGCAAGGTGAATCACATAAAAATGTAAAGCAAATTTAAAATCCGTATCAACTAAATTAACCATCAGTATCTACTAAAGTAAACTGACATCTAAAATGCGGACTAAATAATTATTAAAAATCAATAACATATATATAAATTGAGATCAGAATATACTTAAAAGATCTAAATCCGAAAAATTGAGGCAAATTTTGCTTAAAACAGGGGAATTTTCATTGAATTTTGTAAAACTGAACTATGCGATAAAAATTTTTTAAATTTTAATTTTTATTAACTTGTTGATTTATAAGAATTCATAAAAATTCTTAAAAAATATTTTTTGAGAAAGTGATCACAAATGAAAAAATGTGATATAGTTCACGTACTCCTTATGTTTGTTTGATTGTTGTCCCCTGAATGATTATTGTATTCAGGGGATTTTTCTTTTCAGGGTAATTAACTTTTCGTTCTTCTTGTTTTCTTTGGATTTTCTAGTCTCTAATCCTCTAGATAGAACATATCTTCAATCAAATATCAGAATTAAACTTCATTCGTCAATCTTGTTTATAGCTTTTGCTTTATAAGGGCTACTTCATATTTTTTAAATGAGCATCTCACTTTATTGTTTAACACTCTGAACACACGATGTTTTTTTGTTACAATAATCAGCTTATATAATAAAAATAACTATGAAAGCATCGACATTATTTATTTTGTTGAGAGTGGAGAACAAAGGATGTCTTTTGTATCAGATTTTAAGAAATTAACTCTAGTTTTAGCTGTATCAGCTTCATCAATGTTGATTTGTAATGGTTGCGTTACTGCTTTAGTTGGTGCAACCGCAGCTGGTGCGGGGGCTTTTATTGGTTCAGATAGCCGTACAGTTGATGTTCAGGTAGATGATCAGAAGATTGAAAACCAGGTAGCCAGAATTCTAAAGAATGATCGTATGAGATCTGATTCTAAAGTCTTTAGAGTTGACTGTGTATCAGTAAACGGTAATGTGCTGTTAGTAGGTCAGACTCGTGATACAGAATACATGAACTGGGCTTTAGGCTATATCAAGAAAGTTCCTAACGTAAAGAGAATTTTCAACTGTGTATCCAATAAAGATCCTATTAAGGCAAGTGTAATTGCACATGATGCATTTATTACCTCAAAGGTTAAGAGTGCACTGTTATTTGGTTCAAAGATTAGCTCTGGCAGATTTAAGGTTTATACCGAAGATAGCGTAGTATATCTGTTAGGATACATTACTCGTGATGAAGGTCAAAGAGCAATCAACCAGACAAGAAAAGTTGGCGGTATCAAGAAGATCCACCCAATCTTTGACTATATGGATGCCTCAGGTACTCCAAACTCATCAGATAGTACTCCTGTAGTATCAGATAATTCATCAAATGCACAATCATTAACTGTAATACCGGCTACAACTACCAGAAGCTCATCATCAATGGCTAATGAAGTTCAGTCTGATGTTGATAATGGTGGCGCTGTACTTGAAGATGACTCTGATTTGTTAGCTCCAAGTGCACCGGCTCAAAGTTTCTAATTAGAAAGTAATATGGCTCAAAGATCTAAAAGCCCTGCAATCTTTTTTGTGGATGCATATACTCCAAATGAAGGTGAGATGGGGCTGTGTCTTGAATATGGCGTTCTCCGCTGGTCTAGCAATAAAAATGACAGACCAGAGGTTTATGTTCATTCATTTTTAAAACCAGCAACCACTCCTAATCGAGTTCGCTGGTCTAATGCATCAGTCGATATGAAGATCTCACGAGATTTCATTGAGAATAATCGTGATCTTCCTACTATCGAGGATATGATTGAAGCTGACTACTTAAAAGGTAGATCAGTAGTCTGCTTTGATGCAACAGTTGAACCTTTCTACTCTCTGCTATCAAACAGTTCTGCTGTAGTCTCAATTGTACAGCTATGGAATGATCTTTTTGCAGACAATGAAAAGGCTCTTTTGTGTACATCGCTTTCAAAAATGTGTGATTTTATTGGTATGTTGCCAGATGACAAAGAGAATACCAATTACACTCCTCTTTTAAAGCGCCTGCATCAGATGGCTGCTTTATGGTTCCTGCTAGAAGAAATGGCAAAACACCCTAAGTCCAAGCGTTCTATGGGCGCTGGTGGTATGCAGTTTAATTTTATCTGGCCTTTACCTAAAACCAAAGATAAGTGGTTTGAGCGCGATGTAAACTCATTTAAAGATTTAACTGATGATGAGATTAAAGAGTTCTTCAGTGGCACCCTAGCAGACAGAATCGACTGGTTTGAGATGAGTATGTATGCCTGTGACTGGGTATATCATCGTCAAAAGAACCGAGGAACTGAAGATCTTGAAGGTCGCAATGAGATGGCAGAGTTCATCTTTAAAAACGTTTTAAACTTCAAGATGCAGGTTTGGGTTCTAATCTATTACTCAATTTACAATCACAGATTAGAAGTAGCACGTCAGATTGCCTTAGACAGGGGGGATGTTCGTCGTTTAAAGAGTGCTCAGTTAGAGAACTTTTCAAACTTCATAATCGAAAATCTTGATGTGTTCTTATCAGGAGATCAAAAGGAAAAGCTGTTAGCATCTTTAATCAAGCAGTCTTTTGATTCTAACGGTGCAGTTCGCTTCGAGCATTTTGATTTTGATACCTTACAAAAGCAGTATTCTGAGCGTAGAAGTGATGTGCAAAAGTTGTACTTTACAGATAATGCTCCAGACACCAAGCTTAAAAACTGCTATAAAGAGATCCGTGATGCCTCAGGACGTACCATTTACAGACGCTATGAGGTAAAGGGCAGAGGCAAAGAAAGAGTTGCTGCCAAAGAGCTTGTATCAAGGAACTTAAACAGACTTTATGACGATGCTCGTAACGTCTTCTCAGATATTTGGCTTACCCCATCTTTAAAACTGTGGATACAGTTTATTACAGGTTGCAACATTGCTGAGATTGTAAGAACAGTAAGAGCCAATGATGCAACTGAGCTAGTAGATGTAAGAAACAGTTTGCACCAAATTCTTGAAAGATGTGCTTATGAATATCTTGTAAAACTGTATAATGAGCTCAAAAGAATATTTGCTGCAATGCAGGATGACAATATTGAAATTCCTCCATTCCAGTTTTGTTTCCAGGGAATATCTATTGAAGTAGAAATTATCTCTGCTGCCAAGGTAGGATTCTTTAGAAGACTGTTCAGTTTTGAGTAATTAGCTATGTAGTTAGGTTCGTAAAGATCTCTGCGTAGAAGATATAGTGAAAATGATCTTAAAATCTTTAAAAGCTGCTGCACTTACGGCAGCTTTATTATTTAGCGCCAATGCATTTGTAGGAACAGCTACAGCTGCAGAGGTAATCGGTGAATATGCAAACGGCTGTATTAAAGGTGCTGTTCCTCTTAATAACGGCAACAATTATCAGGTTCAGATCTGGGGACGGGGCAGAAACTATGGCCACCCGGAGCTTATTGATTACATCCAGAAGTTAGTATTAAAAGCCAAACACTACAATTTACCTGATCTTTTGATAGGTGATCTGTCAAAACGTCAGGGAGGCTCTTTTGGAGGTGGCTCAAGTCATGGTTCACATCAGTCAGGTCTTGATGTAGATATTTCTTTTGACTTTGCAACTCCAAAGAAATCTTTCTATGAGCTCTCCCATCCTCAGGATGTATATCTTGTGGATACTCATAACAGGGTAACTAAGAACTTTGATAAAAGACGTGTAGCTTTAATTTATCTAGCAGCTTCAGACAGTCGTGTAGAAAGGATCTTTGTAGCACCTGGTATTAAAAAAGCATTATGTCAGGTCTATGAAGGTCACGATAAGAGCTGGCTGCAAAAATTGCGTCCATGGTTTGGTCACCGTGGTCATATGCATGTAAGACTTGCCTGCCCATTAGACAGTCCTTTGTGTGTAAATCAGGCTAAAGCTCCACAGGGAGATGGCTGTGGTCAGGAATTAGACTCATGGCTCTATCCACAGAAATATGCACAAAAGCCAGCTAAAAAAGGTAAACCTCAAGTTAAAAAGAAGAGAGTTATGCCACCTGAGTGCAGAGCTTTATTTGCTTCTCACTATTAGCTTTGCATAGACTAGTCTTTATAACACCTCATTAAAAAAATCATTCCATAAAGTGTACGCAGCGCTCTTTATGGAATAGATTGTCTCAATCAAATTCATTTTCTATCTTTATTCTCTACCTGGTGAAAAATGGTGCAAATCCATTGGTTTTACAAGAATTGCTTACATTTTTTCTACATAAGTTAAACTAGTTTACATAGTTGTAAAAATTCAATTTAGGCTCTTATAAATAACGGAGATAAACATGGTAAAGGTAGCTGTTGTAGGCGCTAGTGGTTATGCTGGAGCACAGCTTTGCAGAATTATTTCAAGACATGAGAAGTTAGAACTTACAGGTCTGTTTGTATCAGAGAATTCACTGGATAAAGGTAAAAAGATTTCAGAACTTTACGGCGAGTTAAATGGTTTATGTGATAAGGTTCTACAGCCATTAACCGGTGCAAAAGACATAATTGATATTGCTGATGCTGTATTTTTAGCAACTGATCATAAAGTAAGTCATGATATTGCTCCTGCCTTGGTAGATGCAGGTGTTGCTGTATTTGATCTGTCAGGTGCTTTTAGAATTTCAAATACTGATGTCTTTGAAAAGGCCTATGGCTTTGCTCATGAGCACAAAGATCTTTTAAAGAAAGCTGTTTACGCTTTAGCTGAGTATGTTGATGTAAAAGCTCTTCAGAATACCAAGATGATCTCACTGCCAGGCTGCTATCCTACAGCTTCACAGTTAGCTTTAAAGCCTTTAATTGAGAACGGGTTATTAGACTTAAATTACCGTCCTTCAATTAACGCTGTGTCAGGTGTATCAGGTGCTGGACGTAAGGCAAAGCTTACTAACTCATTCTGTGAGGTAAGCTTAAATGCTTATGGTGTATTTACACACCGTCATCAGCCTGAGATTGCTGAGCACTTAGGTACAGAGGTTATCTTTACACCTCATTTAGGTGACTTTAAGCGTGGTATTCATGCAACCATCAATGCAAAGTTAAAAGATGGTGTAACTCCTGAGCAGGTAGCTAAAGCTTATTCATACTATGACAACAAGCCATTAGTAAGAGTAAAGAAGGGTATGCCTAAGTTACAGGATGTTCAGTACTTACCTTTCTGCGATATCGGCTATGCTATGAAAGATAACTACATTGTTATTTGCTCATGCATTGATAATCTGTTAAAGGGTGCATCAGCTCAGGCAGTACAGGTTCTAAATCTGTATTATGGCTTTGATGAGACACAAGGCCTTATCTAAGAGTAAGCATCTTTAAAATCTCTAATCAAATAATGCAGAGACCACTGTTCTCTGCATTATTTTTCACAGTATCTGTCCTCACCATACGCTTTTAAATAAGCACAAATTTAAAGTAGCTAACTTCAAGATCTAAATTTATTCATTTACCTTCAGCAATTTTAAAGATTGAATTGTCAAAAGTTAAACAGGATATATAAGAATGAGTAACAATCAATTTTTACAATTATCAACGGGTTACAATGGTTATGCCGAATTAAGAGAAGATAACCGCTACTAAGTAGATAAGACAGAATTCTTAAAGACAGTGATTAACTATGACTGCAAAGTATTGTTGCTCACAAGGCCAAGACGTTTTGGCAAGTCTGTTTTTATGAGTCCGCTTAATGCTTTCTTAAAAATAGATGACAATAATCCTGGAGATACCTCATTTCAAAATCAGATTTTTAAAGATACAAAGAGCTTTCAAGACAAAGAATTTTGTAACAAATATATGGGCAGTACCCTGTCATTTTTGTTTCTTTAAAAGATGTTAATGGCGATAATTTTGAAACAGCTTATGAAAGATTTGCCTCAACTATTTGTAAACTAGCAATTAAATATCTACTTAATAGTAACAAATTAGATGAATATGATGAGGAAGAGCTGTCAAATGTATTAAATAAATCTTATTTGGATCAACTTAAAAATCAGAATTGCTTAAAAGATTCTTTATCAACATTACCTCAGTACTTTATAAAGAGTACGAAAAGTATCCAATTCTTATTATTGATGAGCATGATGTTCCTTTAGCGAGAGTTTCTTACCATGATTCTATAAACTCTGTTCTTTATAAGGATAAAAAAGGTCAGGAGCTTTTAGCTTTAGGAATCAGTGTTGAAGAGCCTGAGACTAAAGATAATGAGGATTAAAGATAGTGAGCTTAAGTTAAGCTTTGGGTATTGCTTAATTTTATGCTGATGCCTTAAACATAATAACTTAAGTTAGTTACTTAGCTCTACACAAACTTAAGCGCTTAAAAGTAAGGTAGAAGGATTAAAAACAGTGTTGTTACCAAATGAAGTTATCAAAAAGATAGAGAAAATGAGCTAGATAACATCTCTCATCTCATTTTAAGATTGCAGTGACAAAGAGAGTACCCAATCAGAGTTTCTCTGAAAACACCTACAGTCAAAAGCATCATGCAGGATATTGCTGACTATGAGAACTTTGTGCGTACCTGGAATGACTTTCCCTATCAGGGAATGATTGAAAGGGTAACAGTAAATTACCGCTACGGTGTACAGGGTGAGAATATCCCATCTGAATTTGTAGTTCATGATTTTGGTGAGCTTGTAAAGCTCATCTCTTCAAAAACAAAAATGCTGTTACAGCCTTTGTAGAGCGCTGTAAGTCTTTATCTAATGTCATGCATTATGACAATTTAAATGCTCTTTACTCACTGTACAGAGAACTCAATCTTGAGGTTATTTCAAATAAAGAATTTAGTGATCTTATGATCTGTCTGCCTCAATTAAAGCGAGGCATTGGTAAAGACTGTTATCTAAGAGCCATACCGATTGAGCACATTGATACTAAGTTTATTGAAAAGCATGACAAGGTGATCCTTTCAATTTTAAGAACCTTGTCATTATGCAAAGAGGACGAGTCACTAGAGGATTATCTAAAAGTTGAAGCAAAGCCTGATGGCTTTGCTCATCTAAGAGTCTTAGATGACAGTTTAGTTGAAAGATATCCATATATGATGGTGCCATCATCACTGCTTTTGAACATCGAACCACCAGGAGACAACCTTATCGTAGTAGAGAATGTTCAATCAGGACTGATGCTACCAAAATTAAAGAACACCTCTGTTATCTTTGGCTGTGGCAGAAACTTGTCCTAGTCAAAAGCATCCTGGTTAAAACATAAAATGCAGATCTTTTACTGGGGCGATTTAGACTCATGGGGATTTGAGATGTTATGTGAGTTCCGTGAAAACTCGCAATGCTCTGTTACCTCTCTGCTCATGGATAAAGCTGTATTAGAGAGAACCTCTCATACAGAGCGTATGGTCCATGAGGATAAGAGTACTGAGGTAAAAGTAGAGTTTTTGACTTCTGCTGAAAAAGAAACCTTAGCCTTTTTACAGGGTCTAAAAAACGACGGTTCTAATGCAGAACTTGCTACTACATCTAGTCCTGATACAAGGTTAAATCGTTTAGAGCAGGAAAAGCTTGATGAGGATATTGTAATTAAAGCTCTAAAAGCGTATAAGCTTTTGTAGAGTTTTAATCTTGAGGCGATTTTTAGCAAGGTGTTGACGCTTTTAGGTATATAAAGACCTGGTATTTACTTTAAAATTCAAGGCATCATAAAAGGTCTAAGGCATTACTTAGCCGAAGCTAAAATGGCGCTACCAGACTCAAAGATAATGTGGTGACAAGGAACAGTCACTGCATTATTTAGAAACAGCATAGACATCCTAGGTAAAGTTCGCTCAGGATAAAACTTAAGAATAGAGTCTAAAGGCTATGCTTTTACTAAAGAAATAACCGAGCTTTTTATAATGACAGACTTTTACCATGATTGAAGATAACCATTTAGATAAAGGGCAACCTGAAAATATCGTCATCAAAGGCGCCAGGGTTCATAATCTTAAAAACATTGATATCGATGTCCCATTACATCAGATCGTGGGTATTGCCGGTGTCTCTGGCTCAGGTAAATCGTCATTAGCCTTAGGAGTCATCTATGCTGAAGGTTCCCGTCGGTATTTAGACTCATTATCAACCTATACCCGTCGTCGTATGACCTCAGCTGCTAAAGCTGATGTTGATGAGGTTTTATATGTGCCGGCAGCGCTTGCTTTGCACCAGAGACCAGGTGTTCCTGGTATTCGCAGTACCTTTGGTACAGGAACTGAGCTTTTAAATTCATTGCGTTTAATGTTCTCACGTCTTGCTTCTCATCGCTGTGAGAACTGTGGTCATTATTTAGAGCCAACACTTAATGTGGCAGCAGAAAAAGAAATCATTTGTCCACATTGTCATAAAGCAGTCTATCCACCATCAGCTGAAGAACTTGCTTTTAATTCACAGGGAGCATGTCCTGAGTGCTCAGGCACAGGCTTTGTAAGAACTGTAGATGAATCAACCTTAGTCCCTGATGAGAGTAAAACTATTGATGAAGGTGCGGTGCTGCCATGGCAGACCCTGATGTGGTCTTTAATGAAGGATATCGCCCGTGATCTTGGGGTAAGAACTGATGTCCCTTTTAAAGAGCTTACACAAAAAGAGCGCGATATTGTTTTTAATGGCCCTGCCATTAAAAAGCATATGGTCTATCAGAATAAGACTAACGGTGCCTCAGGTGAGATGGATTTTACCTATTTTAATGCCAAATACACAGTATTAAATGCCTTATCTAAGGTAAAAGACGAAAAGGGTATGAAGAGAGTTGAAAAGTTCTTACGTGAAGATATCTGTCCAAAATGTCATGGTACCAGATTAAACGACAGAGCCAGAGCTCCTAAAATTAAAGGCATGAGTTTAGATGAGGTCTGCTCGATGACCTTAGATGATGTCATTTTATGGGTAAAGGATGTCCCATCTTCATTACCTCAAGAAATGCACAAAATGGCAGAGAGTATCTGTCAGTCCTTTTTAGAAGTCGCCAGAAGATTAGTTGATCTTGGATTAGGCTATCTTACCTTGGATAGAGCTTCTTCAACCTTATCTACAGGTGAAAGACAGCGCATGCAACTAGCTCGTGCAGTGCGTAACCGCACTACAGGAGTGTTATATGTTCTGGATGAACCTTCAATTGGACTGCATCCTCAGAACATTAAAGGTCTTAATGATGTAATGCATGATCTCATTTCTGATGGTAACTCCGTACTCTTAGTCGATCATGATACCCAAATTCTAAAAGAAAGTGACTGCATCATTGAAATGGGACCTGTTGCTGGAGCTAAAGGCGGGCATGTTCTAGCAAAAGGCAGCGTCCTGGATATTGAGAAAAACGACAAATCAGTAATAGGTCCTTATTTAAAAGGAGATTATAAAACACGCAGAAGACCTGTTATTAGCGCTGACAGAGAAAACAAAGATAAAGATGCTAAAGTAAACGAAGCTCATGAGAGTTCTACTTTAGAAGAAGCTCACAGTAATTTAATAGCTAAGCTCTTTGAAAAGGGGACTATCTATTTAAAGACAGCTCCAATTCATACTGTAAAAGCTATGGATGTAAAGATACCAAAAGGCAGATTAACAGTTGTCACCGGTGTTTCAGGATCTGGTAAAACTACCTTGGTGTTAGAAAGCTTAATCCCAGCACTTACAGCTTCTATCAATAACACCAAGCTGCCAGAGCATATAAAAGAGGTTAAATGTGAGGGTATATCACAGATAAAGCTCATTGATGCAACACCTATTGGTATCAATGTACGCTCTACTGTAGCCACTTATGCAAATGTTCATGATGAGTTAAGAAAGCTCTTTGCTAAATCCAAAGAAGCTAAAGAGAAAGGCTATAAGGCAGGCGACTTTTCATACAATACAGGTAAACTGCGCTGTCCAGTCTGTGATGGTACAGGTGAAATCACCCTTGATGTGCAGTTTTTACCTGATGTTGAAATTCCTTGCACTAAGTGCCACGGCTCACGTTACTCTAATGAAGCTCATGAAATTCATTACAAAGCCAGAGATGGTAAAGAGTATTCATTACCAGAGCTTATGGATATGGATGTAACAGAGGCTATTGAGGCTTTAAAAGATGTAAAGCTAGTTTCATCCCGTCTAAAAATTCTAGAGTCACTAGGCTTAGGTTATTTAACCTTAGGAGAGCAAACTCCAAGCTTATCAGGAGGTGAAGCCCAAAGATTAAAACTTGCCTCAGAAATAGGTCACAGTCAGGACGATTCTGTCTTTGTCTTTGATGAGCCTACCATCGGTTTACATCCACAGGATGTAGCAACACTATTAGATGTTTTCCAGACTCTAATTGAGAGTGGTGCTACAGTCATAGTAATTGAGCATGATCTTGATGTGATAAGAAATGCTGACTATATCATTGATATGGGGCCTTATGGCGGTATTGCGGGCGGCAGGATTGTAGCTACAGGCACTGTTGATGATATTAAAAACTCAAAAGAGAGTATTACGGGTAAGTTTTTGAATTGATAAGTTCTATTGTCAAAAGATACGAGAGCAATTGACTGATTCAAATATAAGCCAAAAGATCGAATAGCTGAGCACTGTGGACTAGTAACGATAAAATAATTGTTAGATCTTTTGAGAATTTGACAGAAAAATAACTGATATTTGTAGAAAATGTCACTAATAAAGGGGAAACAGGAGCTTTTCAATATATAATCTAGAAGAAGGTTTGGAGATAATTACATATGAAAGATATCAGTTCAACAGGCTCATTTATAAAGTTTTACCTAAATAATTACATTTATGTAGATAAAACAAAATATATTAAAGACCTGATAAAGCTGGAAAGAGTTTTTATCTCCCGTCCGCGTCGTTTTGGTAAATCTCTTACCTTAGATACCATAGCAACTTTATTTGAAACAGGTGTAGAGCCTTACTTTAAAGGAACCTGGATTTATGACAAGTGGACAGAGCCTACCTATCCTGTATTCAGACTGAGTTTCTTGAATTTAGATAATTCCTCAATGGACTTATTCAAAAAACAGCTAAATTCAAAAATTACTGAATTTGCAAATAAAATCAGTGTAAAAGGATATGTCGAAAAAACAGAGCCTGAAGACTCAATATTAAGTCTGCTTGAAAAACTAGAAGAAGAAACTCGTCAAATCGTTATTCTCATTGATGAGTATGACTATCAGTTAACCTCTAACATCAATAATGATGAACTCTATAAACAATTCCAGCAAAAAATAAAAAGAATTTATGCCAACATCAAAGATAAGTTTGCAATTAAGTTCTTAGGAATTACAGGTGTCACCAGATTAAAAGATGTAGCGATATTTTCAGTAGGTTCTGATATCAGAGATATCACCAACTCAAGTGCCTATTCTCAGATGATAGGCTTTACTCGAGACGAGATTAAAAAGTTCTACATCGATTATTTAAAGTTAGCTGCATCCTATGAGAACAACTGCTCAGTAGATGACGTAACCGACACTCAGATTGAATCTTTGTTAGATAGACTTGCTCAAAACTACGATGGTTACTGCTTTGATGAAGACTATGAAAAGAAAGTTTTTTGTACATGGTCGGTTAATACATTCTTACAGTCAGTTGTTGATAAGAAAAAAGTTCAGTTTGGAGAGTACTGGTACGACAATGGTGGTTTGCCATCAATTCTTGCAAACTATCTGCAGACCCATAAGTTAAATGCGTTGGATTATATTGATAAAGATAAAACAATTAACATTAAAGTAAATGATTTTAAGAATCCAACTTCTTTGACATCTATCAATCAGAATGTCTTAATGTGCCAGACAGGTTATTTAACTTTACGCTCACCTGTATACTCAAAAGGCTTTATGACTTTAGGAATACCAAACAGTGAAGTTTACAATGCACTATTTTCCCTAATGGCACTAAATATCTTTGATGATACAAAGCTTTTGAGTGTTAATGAACAAATTCTTACACAAAGTAAAGATGCAGGTGAAATCTTAGGTTTATTCAATACTGTTCTAAACACAGTTTCATATGATAACTATCCAATCAGTTCTGAGGCAGTAGTTCAGCAATTGCTATATATGTACTTAAAAGGCATTTGTAACTCTGTTACTGCAGAACTACATTCATCAAAAGGTAGAGCCGATCTTGTAATTGAGTCTGATAACAGAAGAATAGTCTTTGAATTTAAGTATGCAGAAAATGAGACTGAAGTTAAGGCAAAACTACTTGATGCAGTAGAGCAGATAAAAACTCGAGACTATGGCAATATTGTGCCTAAGAAAACAGAGCTTTTAAGAATAGCTGCTGTCTTCAATGCTGATCCAAAAGTAAGAGCTTTTACTGAGTATCAGGAAGTTTAAGCTTACAATGAATTTTAAGTGCAAAGCTTAAGAGAATAATACCTACGTATCCTAAGCGCCACATAAGGCTAATCATGTGGCGCAATAAGTCCTAAGAGCATGAATTAACCTAATACCTGTCATTTTTTTTAATCATGAATTAGCTGTTTAATCCTAAGCGTGATTTTCAAAAGGTATTTATTTACTTTTTTTATACACCAATCTAAATCTGGAACGATGCCTTTATAAGATTAGTTCATAAGGTAAGGCAATGATTATTTTCTTCTAAATTCCTCAATCCTTAATTTCTCTTAGATCTTTGTACTCATAGCCTTACCTTTCAAATTTTAGTTTAAGACCATGTTGCTACCTGCAACTTGGTTATACAAATCAAAATCTCATATATCGGAGTTTATAAAAGCAAAGCTAAAAGTTGTAGCTAAGATCTGTTTATTAGATAAAAAGAACGATAAAAGACCATCAATAAAATACCTGCTAAAGATATTAATACGTAAAAGCGAGGAGAGTATGAAATTTAAAGACAGCTTAAAAAAACTCAAGTTCAATTTTAGAACACATCCTGTGTTCAGCTTTGCTTTCATCATTGCAATAGCATTTGTAGTGCTTAGTTTTGCACTTTGTTTTACAAGAGAGACTTTTGTAAAACAATGCGAAAACGGTGATATTGCTGCATGTAACAGAGCCTGTGCTATCAAAGGCAGAACTGCCTGTGCAAATCTTGCGTTTTACTACCAGCAGGGTATTCATGTAAGAAAAGATGAGCAAAAAGCTCTTTATTATTACCAAAAATCGTGTTCTCAAAAGTTAAGCTACGCTTGCAGACAGGCTGAGCTAATAGAAAAGCAACTTAATTATAAGATGTTAAACAATCAGTAGAAGATTACTAAAGGCAGAACACGGCAAAAAACATTTAATTTGGAGAAACCTATGGTTAAAGTAGTTGCTAATAGTCCTCATATCTACAATAGGAATGTATCTTATGCAACGAACACAGCAATAGTGTTTTCTTATGAAAGTTCATATAAGCATGCATTGTCTAGCAGTTAAACTGATGAAAATTGAAAAACGGATCAGTGCGCTTTTTAGACTAAAAAAGCCATCTCCAAGATGTCCTGTTTTGCTTAAAACAATTGGAGATTACAACCTTATGACGTGTATGTCCTTACATTATTATTGAAGTTGCACCAATTAATTTATAAGTTACGTCGAAGAGAACTTTAGGAGATATCTTATGATTTCAATAATTGATTTTGTTAAAGCGTTTAATACTGATTTAAACTACCGCATTGTGGTTCATGCTGAAGAAAGTGGAGATCCTTTTACCCGCATTTACAGCAATAAAAATGAATTTCTTGAAAAAGTGCAAAACACGTCATGGCTTGACAAGTATTATTTCAAAGACGCGGATTTTAACTTTGAATATGTGTTGGATGAAGATACACAAAAAACGAATATTGTTAAAGATAAATATATATTGCACATTTGTGTGAAAACGCTTAGACACGAACGCAATTTAAAATTGCCCATTAAATTAGATGATTTTACGATAAACGATTTAAAAGATTTTGAAAAAGAATTAGGTTATGTTAAAAATTTTAAAGTCAAGAATATAATTACAGAAAACAATATTGTTAAATCTTTTAATGTTGAGAAATGTGAATGAAACTTAAAGGATCTGAAAACAGTATTCTGCATGGCTTAATGTAAGATATTAACATCAATAAAGATCAGGTTCTTTTTTATTGAGTTACGGTAAACATCTAAATGATAAGACAAGCAAATTCATAATTTTGTAGCAGGGCTAAACATTGAATACGTCAAGCCATTGAAAACGTCAAACAAATTCAAGAACGACATCAACTTTACCTGATAACAGCAATTATACTAAAGATCTAGCTTACAAAGCATTCTCTGTAGTGTATTCTTACTTCTTATTGGATGTAGCTGCTTAAAAGTTGCTGCTGGATTACGTTTGATTTCTGCCATTTAAAACTCCAATTAAGTCGTAAAATGATATCAGACTTAATTGGGTTTACACGGAATTTATTTCACTCTCAGATTTTTACCTAATCTTTAGAGTCTACTTAAATCTTTAGAGTTAATTAAATCTCGTAAGATTAAGCCATATCAAGCTATATATAAGGTAGCCAGATCAAATCTTAGAATTAACTCTTACACGAGTGAGTCTTACTTGGTACCAAAGATTCTGTCACCAGCATCACCAAGACCTGGGCAGATGTAGGCATCTTTATTTAACTCTCTGTCTAACTGACCTACGTAGATCTGAACATCAGGGTGAGCTGTTGCAAGTTTCTCTAAACCCTCTGGAGCTGCAATGATGCATAAGAACTTAATCTTTTTGCCACCTTTTTCTTTAATCATATCTACAGCATCAACAGCTGAACCACCAGTTGCTAACATAGGATCTAAGATCACACAGGTTCTCTCTTCAAGGTTCTGTGGTAACTTGCAGTAGTAAGGAACTGGTTTGTGAGTTACCTCATCACGGTACATACCAATGTGACCGATTCTAGCTGAAGGTACTAAAGCATCAAGACCTGGTACCATACCTAAACCTGCTCTTAGAACAGGGATAATAGCAAGCTTTAAACCATCTAACATTGGAGTCTTGCACTTCTCAAGAGGAGTCTCAACTTCAACTTCTTTTAAAGGTAAATCGCTTAAAGCTTCATATGCTTCTAGCATTGCAATTTCTTCAATTAAAGTACGGAACTTGTTAGTAGAAGCCTCTTTATCTCTTAATAAAGAGATCTTGTGCTTGATAAGAGGGTGCTTGAAGATTGTAATGTTAGGCTGTTTTGTAAAATCCATTCTATTTATCCTTTTTTTTATCTACTAAATTTTAAAATTTATCTATACCTTTACCTGTAAAGAAAACTGTTTTAAAAGTCAGTTATCTAGAAGTAGCTTTCTATAAAAGTGATCTTCTGCCAATATAACTCTCAATAAAAATAACTTTCTACCAAAGTAACATCAGTAAAAATAACATTCAATAAAAGAACAGACTGTGTCTGTTCTTTTAACTTACAAGGCTAAGCCTTGTGGTGGATCTCGTTTTCAATGGCGTTCTCATCGAAAACGTACTTGTTACCAGGTAATACTGCATTTAAAACAATACCTGCAATTGCAGCAATAGCAAGTGAGGTTAAGGTTACAGAAGTACCAAAAACAGAGAAGGTTAAACCGTCTTTAAAGCCTAAGCCTGACACGAAGATCACAGCTGCAATAATTAGATTACGTGACTTAGAGAGATCAACTTTATTCTCAACGATGTTTCTTACACCAATAGCTGAAATCATACCGTAAAGAATAAAGGAAATACCACCGATGATAGCTGTAGGCATGGTTGAAATGATAGCTGAGAACTTAGGTACTACAGATAAGATAATAGCTAGTAATGCTGCCATTCTTACTACCTTAGGCTCATAAACTTTTGACATAGCAAGAACACCGATGTTCTCACCATAGGTAGTATTAGCAGGACCGCCGATGAAGCCTGCAAAGGCTGTAGCTAAACCATCACCTAATAAGGTTCTGTTAAGACCTGGCTTTGCAATAAAGTTCTTACCCACAGTAGCAGAGATTGCTGACATATCACCGATGTGCTCCATCATGGTAGCAGCTGCAATTGGAGCCATTACTAAGATAGCGGTTAAATCAAACTTGCACATCTGGAATGGTGGCAGACCTACCCATGAAGCACTAGATATTGAAGCATAGTTAATAATTGCTGAGCCATCAGTATTAGTAAAGCCTGCTATATCCAAGATTAAAGCTACGATGTAGAGTAATACCACGCCCATTAAAATGGGGATGAGCTTTAACATGCCTCGTCCCCAAATATTAAATACGATAACGGTTAGAATTGCAGCTAAGGCTAATGGCCAGTTAACAGCAGAATTTGAAATAGCAACTGGAGCTAGAGACAGACCAATACAAACAATCATTGGTCCTGTAACAACAGGAGGTAGGAATCTCATGACTTTGGCAATACCTACTAATTTAATAATAGCTGCCATCACAAGATAAACTAAACCTGCGACAACCACACCACCACAGGCATAGGCTGCTTTATCATTAACACTCATGGTTGCATACATGCCAGTGTTAAAGTTTGCAATAGTATAGAAACCACCTAAGAAAGCAAATGATGATCCTAAAAAGGCAGGAACCTGTAACTTAGTGCACAGGTGGAAGATTAAAGTACCGGCACCTGCGCAGAATAAAGTAACAGAAACTGTAAGACCAGAGGTTAATTCTTCACCTGTAGCATCTTTAAAAAAGCTCATAACTAGGATTGGTACTAAGATAGTAGCACCGAACATAGCAAACATATGCTGAACTGCTAAGATCAGCATCTTCTTTTTATTGAGCACAAGTGGAGTTTCAATAGTATTGTCTGTGTTATTCATAAAGTTGTCTATAAGGTAAGGTTCTAGAGTCGCTGTAACTTTGTTACAGCATCTTTTAACTGCTTTAAAAGCACCAAAGGACGATCTTATCAGAGTAAGTTAATCTTGACTAGAAAATAAGAATGTCCAAAGTCATTTCGTATAGGTAAATAGTCAAACAGGTAAGTAGACTAACAGTAAGATGATACTAAGGTCTTACCACTCTAACTATTACCTCACTAAACTCTATAAGCAAGCCTCTTTTAAATCAGTCAGAAGAATTTTACATCAAAATAAAGAGGGCAAACTTTCTAAATATAAGCGGTTTTTAGATTACAGATTAAGATCACAGATTATGAAACTTAAAAGGTTAGAACAGGTGAATACACACTTTAACCCTTTAAGTAAAAAGAATTAGATAATTCTAGTTTTGTATTGTCAGCCAATTTCTTGCTTGTTCCTGAAGTTTCGAAAACCACTCAACCTCACTTGAACATGAGTTTGCCAATTTTTGTGAAAGTTTACATAATTTTTCAATTTGAGAAGAATTTGGAACGTACTTTACTTTTGATGTAGCGATGAGCATGTCTTTAAAAGTATCTAGTTTGAGTGGCAGAATAGTTGATGTACCTCCATAGTAATTAATGTTTTCTTTATAGAGTAGATAAAAATGAGCTATACTTGCTTCGTTTATTTTTGGAGCGATAAATAAACAATAAGCTTTACCTTTTTCTTTTTTTAGCTTTGCAAGGTGTCTTGCAACAGGTTCTCCTTCCATCTCGTACTGTTTGTTGCCTCCAGACATTGTCACCTCAACAGCCAAAGAGAAGCCTTCATAGTCACATATAATGTCAGCTTGATTTCCTGGCGCTGTAGATAAAGGTTTTCCTTCTCCATCAAAGTTAAGATTAGCTTTTATATCACCACCATCGAGCATAGTCATTGCCCTCCAAGTATTCCATTCAAACATCAGCGGAACATCAAAAAAATTTTTATTTTGAATATCATCAAAAACCTCAAGTACATCGTTATACTCTTTAAATGTTTTTAGTTCTTTTGTTTGTTCCTTTATGATTTCAAGTTTTCTATTTTTTTCGAAAATGCGTAGTGCTTTCTTCAGAGAGGATAAACTTTCAGATTGAACTTGGAATTCAGACATAATTCCTTTGTCAAGTAATTTTCTTTCAAGTAATTTTCTATTATCAGTTGAAAGTTTTGGAATAGAAGTATTAAATAAATATTCTTTGTATTTAATTTCGTTGTCTAAAAAAATTGGATTCCTTTCAGTGTTCTTTAAAAAGTATCTAACATCATCTAGTTTATTTTTATAAATAGAAATAGTTTTTCCCTTTTGACTAATCGAAATATATCCTGTTGCATTAAGCGCTCTAACACAAGCATCCGCATAATCTCTTAAATTACTAATCTTTGTGTTTATGAATTTATTTAAATTTGTGCTTGCTGACTCTCTTGTTTTTGTATCTCCACTTGTTATTTCTTTTTTATAGATTTCAATAAGTTCATTTTTCATATATTCATCGTAAAAATCACTATATTTTCTAGTTGAATTTTTTTTATCTTCTCTAAATTTTAATATCTTATCTTTGACAAGATTAAACTTCTTGTATGATGTTAATTGCATTCCAAATAATCTAAGCTCATCAAATGAAATTTGCTCTAATTCTTCGATGAGTCTAAAAATTTCAAGATATGGCTTTACGCAAAAAGTATGAGATATTTTTTCAGCTTCTCTGTGATAAGGAGATGGCAATTGAAATTTTAGAATTTGCCGAAGAAAAGCTTCGTCCCTAGTTTCTTCGTCAAGAAATAATGAACCAGCTTCAGTAAGTTGTATTGTTGGTTTTAAATCCACAAATCCTAAAGCTTTTGGTGCTCTTGTTATTCGATCCCTAGCTGTAAAAGCAGGATCTTTTGCTTTACCTACATTGTTAAAATTATTATTTCTTTGAAGCAAATCCGCAAATTTAATTTGAGTCTGTTTGTTCCATTTCTCTCCTTTCAATTCATCAATAAGTAGTTTTATTTCAGGGATAAGCTTGTAAGGAGATCTTGGTGATGTAAAGAAAAACAAAGTTCTAGATTCAATCGTTGCCATGCTATTAACCTTAGTAGTTTGAAACAATCAAGTGTTTTGATAATGATTTAAACCTATTTCGAATATTTACGGAGTATGTTTTGTCATATTCTTCTTTTATATATTTACTGTATAGCTCTTCCGTAAGTTTTGTTTTTCCTATGATCATTAGTGTTTTACAACTTAAATTTTTAAAATCTGAAGCTAATCTTCGATGTTCAAGTTCGTTAAATCCATCATCAGAACTAATATAGTTTCCATAATCGTTGAAAGTGCAATCATATGGAGGATCTAAAAACATAAAATCATCAGACGATGCTAGATCAAAAGAATTTTTATAGTCTCCATTTAAAAATGAAGATTTTTTTAATAAATTGCTGTGAGGTTCAGAAACTAAATCTGTATTAAAGTTTTTATAATGTCCAAAAGGTACATTATATTCACCATTTTTATTATATCTAATCATTCCTGAATAAGCAGTTTTGTTAATAAAATAGTACAGAACTGAATCAAGGTATTCTGATTTAGTTTTATGGTTAAACATATCTCTCAATCTGTAGTACAAATTTTCATTTGGGTTAATGATCCTATCTATTGGATTTTTTTCTTTAGCCTCCATGAATGTAATTTGGTTATTTTTGTATACAGATTGAAGATATGAAAGCTGTTTATGTACGAGATCAAATTTATCTCTTACTTCAATATAGAAATTTGCCAAGCGAGAATTTACATCATTCAATATGGATTTCGATGGTTCTAAATAGAAAAATACAGCTCCACCGCCAAAAAAAGGCTCAAAATAAGTGTCCCAATTGTCGGGAAAATATTTTTCAAAAAGGGGAATTTCTCTTGTTTTTCCTCCTCTATACTTGATCATAGTTTTCATGGTTAAATCCTCGATATGGTCACACATGAACTTAGCTTACTGATTTTCCAATTTAAGTTTTATTACATCTCAAGACTAAGAAAATGTCTGCAATTTCATAACAGATATAAATTTATAAAAATTCTTATTCTAGTTTTATTTGAACCATAAATCAAAATTATGGTCTTACCGTTACAGTATTATCAAACAAGCTCTCCTCTAAGATAGCTCTTAAAGATGAGCTACAGTCTGTCTTCAAAGCAATGAATACCCACTATCAAGTTTTATTTGCAGGTGTTTCATCAGGTGCTGTAGTTGCTATTGAGCAATCTCCTGACATTTACGATCTTCAAAAGCTATTACTTATAAATCCACCGATTACAATTTCACTACCAAAGATAAAGAGATCACTTGAAGCAAAGAAAGATGCTTTCTTTAACTTTGTATTCGGATCAAATGATCCTACCCACAGATTTTTACCTTTACTTGATAACGTTAAATCTCAATCAACAATTAACCTTAAGATAGTAGAAGGTGCTGATCATAACTTCAAAGGTATGGAAAAAGAGTTTAAAGAACAGTTTATTAACTTTGTAGAGAGCAACCTAAGCTCATAGTGTAGCTAAGTTCATAAGCTTCTCTCAAAATGTACTCTACAAGGACAAGTTAAAACTCAATAACAAAAAGCGGTTACATACTCTTGTAAAGAGATCCTCAACGCCAAGGCAATTAAAGACTCTTACAGTTACCGTCTAATAACTAAATAGAAATTTCTTCTCTTTAATAAAAAAAAATAACCAATCATAACTAGGCTCGATACCTAATTCTTATAGAGTGTTTTCAGTAGAGTCTCTCTATAACGAATTTCAGTAGAAGCCTTGATACCTAATACTTGTTGTGGGCGGTAGAGTCTTCCAATAACCAATTCCTGTAGCATTTTCGATAGCCAATTCTTGTTGCGCTTTTCAGCAGATCTTCTCAATAGCAAATCCCAATACCACGTTATAGCCACCTATCCTTTCTTAGCACCAAATCAGTGATTTTCAACTCAATCCAATCTTTTCTTGAAAATTAAATTAAAGCGTATGTATAATCAAACTACGTCCTGCATATTCAGGCGGAATCACAGTTTAAGGCTATTTTAGGAATAGTTTGTACCTCATATGTTAGATAACGCAGTAGTTGTAAAGTTAAGTGGCAAAGCATTAGGCGGTGTTGAAGAACTGTCTAAACTTTTCACTGCCTGCCGTGGACAGAAATTAGTAGTTGTTCATGGAGGTGGCGTTGAGGTTGATGCTTTGTTTAAGGCTTTAAATCTTGAGGTTAAAAAGAAGAACGGTTTAAGAGTAAGTCCTCGTGAACAGATGCCATACATCAGCGCAGCATTAGCTGGTATGTGCAACAAAGGTTTACAGGCATTAGCTATTAAAAACGGTCTGAATGCTTTAGGTATGTTAGCAAGTGATGGTAAGACCATCACTGTAAGACAGTTATCAAAGGATTTAGGCATGGTAGGCGCCGTTGAACCTAATGATAAGAAGTACCTTACTTTACTTCTTGAAAACGGATATACACCAATCATCGCATCTTTAGCACACGATGATAACGGTGATCTGTACAATGTAAACGCAGATGATGCAGCACTTGCTATTGCAAGAGTATTAAATGCTCCACTGTATTACATCTCAGATGTACCAGGTGTCCTTGATAAAGAAGGCAAGCTCATTGATGAGCTTGATGAGAATAAAGTTAATGCTTTAATTGCTGATGGCACTATCTCAGGTGGCATGACAGTTAAAGTAAAGAGTGCAATTGATGCAACCAAGCTTATCAAAAAGCCTGTATACATTGCCTCATTCAAAGATCCAAATCTTGCGAAAAATCTAATCTCCCGGTCTCGGCTTGGCACAGTATTCAATGTCTAATAGCTTTTGCAGTACATAAAAGACAATGTTTTAGAAAAGAACTTTTATAAACAAACTTTTATAAACAAACATTGTCAGTTTTAAAAATAAGAAATCTTAATATGTACTGCGGGCTTTAAAGCATAGTAAAAACTATTAACAGGCATTTATATATTAAAAGGCTAAGTCAGATTAAATAAATCGTGGAGACACATCTATATGTCACCTATAAATCAGAATTCATCATCATTTGTATTATTAGATGAAATCAAACAGAACACATTAGAAGAGCTTTATGACAAGGTAGTTGATCTTTATGACAAGAAGTTAATGTCAAAAGAGGATCTGACTAAGGTTAATGAAGCATTAGTTACTGTAAATCAGGTGTTCTTAAAACAGGAAAAAGCAAACTTTACTGTAAGACAGGCAACCTTAGCTGATGTTGACTCTCTTATGGATATGATTGAGTACTGGGCAAAACAGGGACAGAACCTTCCTCGCAAAAGGAATGACATTATCCGTGGTATTCAGACATTTGCTGTCTGCGTCAAGGATGAGAAGGTTGTAGGCTGTGCCTGTTTATATGTTTATGACTCAGGTTTGGCTGAAATACGCTCATTAGGTGTATCACCTGTAATTCAGCGACAGGGACAGGGCAGGGCGATTGTAAACTACCTCTTAAAGCGAGCATCAAAGATGTTCATTCAAAGAGTATTTGTGCTCACAAGAAGTCCTGAATTCTTCTCAAAAGTAGGCTTCCAGAAAACAGTTATTGAAGCTCTGCCTGAGAAGATTTTAAAAGACTGCGAAAACTGTCCAAAGCGTGAAAAGTGCGATGAAGTGGCATATATCTACAATGTAAAGGATCACAACTAATATGAAAATCACCAGAAAAACTTTTGATGAGGTAATGTTCCCTTGTTACACCCCAATGAACATGGTTATTAAGAAGGCTCATGGTTCATATGTTTTTGATAATGAAGGTAACAAGTACGTTGATTTAACCTCAGGTATTGCTGTTAACTGTTTAGGTCATACTCCAGATGGAGTTCAGAAGGTAATTAAAAAGACCTGCAAGAACTTAATTCATGTAAGTAATATCTTCTGCAACGAGTACACACTGTCATTAGCTAAGAAGTTAACCTCACTTACAGGTTATGACAAAGTCTTCTTTGTAAATTCAGGTGCTGAAGCTAATGAGACAGCTTTAAAGTTAGCTCGTCGTGTAGCTTTTGATGACTATGGCGCAGAGAAGAATGAGATCATCTCATTTGTAAACAGCTTCCATGGCAGAACCTTCTTCTCTGTAACCGTAGGTGGTCAGGAGAGCTATTCAGATGGTTTCGGTCCAAAGCCTGCTGCTATTACCCATATTCCATACAATGATATTGCAACCTTTGAAAAGACCATCTCAGATAAGACCTGTGCTGTGATCTTAGAACCAATTCAGGGTGAGGGCGGTATTATTAAAGCAGATGATGCTTTCTTAGTAAAAGTACGCGAACTGTGTGATAAGTTCCATGCAGCTTTAATCTTTGATGAGGTTCAAACCGGTGTCGCAAGATCAGGTACTCTGTATGCTTATGAGCAGACACCTGTAAAGCCTGATATCTTAACCTCAGCTAAAGGTTTAGCTTCAGGTCTTCCAATAGGTGCTGTTTTAACCTATGACAACTTTGCAAAACATTTTGTCCCTGGTACCCATGGTTCAACCTTTGGTGGTAATGCTTTAGCCTGCTCTGTAGGTTGCTATGTACTTGATAAAGTAAGTGATAAGAAGTTCTTAGAGAATGTAAAAGCAACCTCTGAGTACATTAAAGCTGCTATCAGGAAACTTGATGAAAAGCATCATGTCTTTGATGCTGTAAGAGGTGAAGGATTACTTATGGGGCTTGTTTTAAACAAGAAATACTCAGGTAAGTCAGGTGCTCTGCAAAAAGAATGCTTTAAGCATAAGTTATTAACCTTAACCGCTCATGGCGATGTATTAAGACTGGCTCCTGCTTTAAACATTAAAAAGTCAGTTGTTGATGAAGCTATGAAGCTTTTAGATAAAGCTTTAACTGACTTTGTAAAAGACAATGCATAATAATAGGGGATTTTAATAAGATAAGAGCATAAAAGTTTAAAAGTGAATCTTTTAAACAGAATTTAATGAATCTTATAAAATCTAAGTACGGCACTGTGTGAAATTATCAGATACATACAGTGCCTTAATTGTCTTTGTGGTAATGGCTGAAATCTACCTTAAGATCATTTTCAAACTAAACGCAGGATCACTGCAAACCTCATTCAAGCTCTCTGCAACTAAAGTTCAAGATCATTGCAAACTAATCTTAAGATCTGTGCAAACTTATAAAAAGATCACTGCAAACTTTGTTGTACTTACAATAAATGCCAGTAATTACAATTCCCCAAATTTTTATTGTGTATAATTGATAAATAAGAAGTAAACTAGGAACACCATAATGAGCAACAAACAATTCTTAGCATTACCATACGGAAAGGATGCTTTTCCTCTATTAAGAGAAGGAAACTGTTACTTCGTCGACAAGACTCCTTATCTTAAGACAGTATTTACAGATCAATCTGCTGTAATGTTATTTACCCGTCCAAGACGTTTTGGTAAGACTCTGCTCATAAGCATGTTTGA
>OIXY01000023.1_pt1 | contig 50284 bp, 46 predicted proteins | sample 1588051 | NCBI WGS metagenome assembly OIXY01 (sample SAMN03283247) | human gut metagenome | biome: human-associated habitat; material: feces | host: Homo sapiens | place: Peru | collected 2012 | reverse complement strand
GAAGAAAATGAAGGCTTGTGACTCAGAATTTTAGAAAAGCGGTCATTTCCGGTCATGGTCATTTCCGGTCAAAATCGTTTTCGGGGCGCTCGGTCATCCTATAATATAATATAAATATATTTATATTATATTATAGACCATTTTGACCGATTCCAATTTCATTTTGACCGAAAATGACCATGACCGATTTTGACCGGATTTTGTTTTCTTCATAGCAAGTGTTTAGCGTATAAGATATAGTTAGAAGTACTTGAGTATCAGTGTGTTATGTGATTATTGAAACCCTCTTTTTCTCTCCAGAAAAATCTTATTCTTATATGCTCCTGTCTCTCAAATTCTAAGAAAATCCATGTTCAATATCCATTTCTTGCCTATCATTTTGTTGTGTTTCTTTACTAAAACAGCATTTTGGGTACTTGATTTGTGTATTTCTGCTTCATTTTTTCGCCATTTTCGAGGGGTTTAAATCGCAAAAATAGCCTCAAAAATAACTTTTTCCGTTAAAGAAAGCATTAAATGTGGTATTATATGATAGTTTGCTAATCTTTGCCCGAATAACAAAAATATAGAACATTCCTAAAGTTGATAAATCTTATTGGATAATCTATGGTAAGCCAATGATTGTAGTTATAAGCTTCAACATCAAGTACTTATACAATATCTATTTGGAAAGTAGATTCTTCTATTGATAGTTAAGTTTTTAACTTTTTAATGGACAAATCGTAAATACAGCGATGCTTACAAATCGAGACGAAATTATTATATTGGTATTAAGAAATCTCTCTGAAAAGCATGTTTTTCGGCTTATTCTTTCACTTATTAGCTCAAAACTGCGGATTTTTTCACTAAAATCCCCTTTTTGGTACTCTAAAATAATGTTTTTTAGAGCGAAATCGGTTATTCACAACTATTCTGAAATGCTTTGCCAGACTTACAATATAATATTCCGGTCATTTGGTCAAAGTCATTTTCGGTCATTTTCATTTTCAATTTTCTTCCTTTTACGCCACTATCCATGGCCACAACGAGTTTTCCGCCAAAGCCTGTCCTTGCTTCGATGTGAAGAAGGAATTAGATCCATATTTTGAATAAAGGAGTGGGGAATAAATAAGAGGTTGTGAGAATAGAAAAGAGGGTGCGTCATGGATTTATGACACGCCCTCTTAGTTTTCGCACCATTTGGTGTTTTCGCATTCTTTGTTTCTTTATTTACATGTGCCTATTGTAATAAAAGTAATTCACATGTTTAAATTAGAGAGTTACTAAAAGCTTATATTATGTATAGTGTTATCTTGCAGGGCTATTCTCTTATCTTCGTGCTCTTTTTTAGCTCGTAGAAAAAGAGAAATAACCCTGTCAGAGACATGAATATATATACAATTAACAGTATGAAAAACAAGTCTTCCATATTATTTACCCTTGTATATCTTATTTTGCAACCATGATAGTAACACGGTTCTTGTCATTCTCTGAGAATGGTTGAATACGAGCACCCTTTGAGTCTTCTGTAATTCTGGCTTCTTCAATACCATATTTCTCTTTGAGAGCCTTTACTACAGCAGCTGCACGCTTCGCTGCAATTGCATCATTGATTCTGTCATTACCTGTGCCGGCATCAGCATAACCAGTAACCACTACCTTAGCTTCTGGGTTGGCATTCAGGAAGTCAACCACTTCCTTGATCTTGCTCTCCTCATTAGAAGTGATCTTGTTGGAATTGATGACGAAGAATACATCACGCCTGATTTCCTCCACCTTTTTCTCCTCCACCTTAGGCTGTGGTTTTGGCTCAGGCTTTACATACTCTTGAACTGGAACAGGTTTTGGTTCTTCCTTTACTGGTTCTGCCTTGGTGTGGCTCTTGCCCAAATTGATGCGAAGTCCGGCAAGTGCGTTGAAATACCAGTCAGCGTTGCCTGCTTTCTTAGAGTTGTATTTGTCGGTAGTGATGTTGGCATTTCCTTCCAACATGATGCTTACAGATTTGCTTACCTTAAACTCCAAGTCGATACCTGCACGGCCGAAAGGACGAACCTTAGTGCCATCCCAGAGATACTCTAAGTTGTATTTGTCGAGAGACTCCAGTGTCTTGGCAATATCGTTCACCTCATCGTTCTTCCACGCGATGTTGGCACCACCTCCCACGAATGCGCTGAGATTGAATACACGGTTTGGATTCCAGCCGCAGAAGAGGTTGCTCAAGTTGAACATGAAGTCTAATCCTGGTGCCACATAGTTGAATTTATAGTCAGCAGAGAATGGCGTATCACCGATTTTCTCTCGATAAGCAGCCCATCCACCCTTGCTCTGCCATCCGTTAGCCTGAAGGCGCATGGCGAATACAGGAGAGAACTGGTAGCCGACACCCACCTGAACGTTAGGCGAAATCAAGTCCTTGAACTTAGCTTCACCGAGCGTATATTGTGCACCGCCCTGCAAGTTGAGGAATGCGTGCTTCTTGAATATGTACTCATTGCCATCTTTATCAGTGTAGGTGGCTTGTGCCATAGCGGTTGTTGTGCTTAATATCATTAAGGCAGCAACTGCAATTTGTTTTCTTGTTATCATAGTCTTTTAATTATATTATTTTGTTGTTGTACCTGAAATAAAAAGTCGCAAAGTACTATTTTCTGCCGTAGAATTGATGTCTATAGACTTTTTGAAATGTCCGGCATCATAATTCTTACCATTGTAATAGACAGTAAGATATGCTGTTTTACCAGGCAGAATAGGTTGTCTGGAGTATTTAACTGCAGTGCAGTTGCATGATGTAGTGACATTCTCCAATAAAACAGGTTTTGTCCCTGTATTTTGTAAGATGAACACACAAGAACGGACTTGTTTCTTGGGGAATAAGCCAAAGTTGAAATTAGAGTTTTTGACAGAGAGATAACCTTTCTGTTCTTTGGCTGCAACAGTACAAACCATACTTAAGAATATCAATATTACGACATAAATATTTCTCATTTTTCCTATCTTTTCCTTTCTATTGCTTTCTTTTCTCTCATTTGCTTGTTAAAGGCGTCACTCAAAGAGTCTTGTTTGCTGCCCTTAACAATAGTCATATCTCCGTTGTATGAATCTATCAAACAGAGTTTCCATGAACCTAAATAGTCAATGGGCTTGAAATAAAATACGGTTTTGATTTCAGGCACATTGTCATGAGCATCTTCTATAATGGCAGTACATTTTACCTCGTTGGAATAAGTCTCTTGAAATTTGATATATTCTATTTCGTGACGTTTGATTGGAAGAGAGGAGAGAAGCTGTTTTACTTTTGCAATATGTTCGTTGTCAAGAGGCTGAGGCTCAGCTTCTACGGTATCAACATTGTCTTTATACAACATGCTTGCGGCCTCATCATATCTGCCATTTTCTGCACATTCGAAAAATGTATTGACTAAATTAATCACAGCAGTGGAGTCTTCGTTCGTCATGTTTTGTTCGAAACCGGTCTGCCCGTTTGATGGTTTTGGCTTATCTTTGCAACTTACCATTGTAAAGGCACACAAGATAGCCATTGTCATACCTAAAATAATACTTATTTTCTTCATCTTGATAAAAGACTAATATGTAAATGGAAAATAGGCAGGCATGCCTAAAATCATGCCTGCCTATAAAATCATATTCTTAATGAGAGATTTCTCGATTAATGACGCTTTGCTGATGCAGTGCCATTAACTGTTACGGTAACAGAGATAGGGAGTTCACCCCAATCATAAGTTACATAACCTGGAATGGTGATATGGAATGTACCTACGGTATTACCAAGGTTCTCATACTTGATCTGACCATATTGACCAGCAACAATCTGTGTACCATTACCAGCAGCTGGGATATAGCTGAGCTTGATCTTAGATGTAACAGCGCTGAGCAGGTTGCTGCTATTGCCGTTCAAATCTGTAGTAGCCTTAGTCTTATCCAAGGTAATCTTCTTAACACCATAGTACTTGAAGAAGTCAGCAGCAGCTGGGTAACGATCAGCAGCGGTGAAGCCCATTTTACGCCAATCCTTGAAGGTGAGTTCCAAATTCTGAACACTCTGAGCAGCATCTGTGAATGTTGCAGTAGCATTGGTTACTGTGATAGGACGGATGAACTTAATGTCAAATTCATTGTCTGTCAAAGTTACATTATATCCAGCAGAGCATACAGTAGCTACCACCTTAACCTTAGCTGTCAAAGCGTTTGCAAGTTCTGTTGCTGTAGTATGACCATGAGCATTCAGGAGTTCCTTTGCTTTTGCATTGTCATTCAATGTAACGATACCCTTGGTCTGATCCATTGTTGCAACGCAATTAGTAAGACTTCTTTCAGCATAAACCTTATCGCCCTTATCGTTTGGATAGAGGCCATGACCTTCTACGAATGCGAACTTGAGGTTCAACTGGCTGTTAAGACCAGTGTATGGAGAAGGTAAGGAAGCCTTCAGCTTATTGCCAACGAGCGTGTTCATGATGTTGAATACGAATTCATCATCAGCATCATCAGTTACGGCACCATTTACAAGATTGTCTGAAGTACCTACAACCTCAACATTGCCATGAATTTCATTGAAACCTGTGCCAGCAACTGGATTGTTAAGACCATACCAATAACCCTTTGTCTTGTTGCTGTTGCCCCAAGATGTAGCAGGCTTGATATTGATGACACCATTAGTGTTCCACTCGAACTTCAAGTAAACCTTCTTCTTGGCATCAGTCTTATGCTGGTAGCAAACCCATGTAGTGATAGCTGTCTTTCCAGATTTAAATGCATTGTAAGCTTCAACGTTCTTAACAACCCATTTGAGGACCTGTGTCTGTGTGCCATCTACGTCAGCTGTTGTCTGTGAAATTACACCAACCTTAGTTGCAACTGCGCCATTAGCGTTATACTGTGTAGCATCAGCATCAGAACCTGTTAATGCATAGTTGTCATGGAAATCTGCCTTAGATGTATGCAACTCAGCAAGAATCATTTCCTCAATTTCGTTCCATTTCAAGAGCTGAGTCATGTATGCATTGTCACCACAGGTCAATGTATATCCCTGCTCTTTTACAGGCATATTGATAGTAGGGTTCTCAATGCTCTCTGCAACAGAAGTAATCTTTACCTTGAAGTAACCTACAGCAACAATCTGGTTCTTGTTCTTGGTGTCGATGAGAGAAACACGTACCAAAGGCTCCTTGTCAATAGTAGCCTCATTCTGCTGACCAGCACCATAAGCCTGCTGCTTGCCGTCTTTTGGCATTTGTGGACGAAGCGTATAACCATCGCTTGCGATAGCTGCATGAACACTCTGCTTGGTATGGTTATTACCATCTTCGTAACCAACTAATTCAAACTTATATTTGAAGCCAATTTTCTCAACTTTACCCTCAGCAGCGTTAGCATCCCATGCCTTACAACCAGTTTCATTCTCAGCCATACGGTCTGTATTAACACACTTACGCAAATCGATGGTTGTATTGAATGCTACTTTTGCAGTTGGAGCTGCTGCAATAGCTGCTGCTGCAGTTGTGTAAAGGTGATCATCACCATCTGTATGAGCGTTTGTACCACCCTTAGGATTGTTGAGTACCAAGTCATAATAGTTGGTATTTCTCAATGCAGCGAAATCAGATGTAACTGTGTTCTCTTTATCTGAGTATTGCAATGCAATTACAGTAACCTTACCATTGGTCAACTTCTTGATTTCTTCACCGCTATAGCTTGCAGAAACTGATACCTTGCCATTAGCTTCCTTTGCACTTGTAACAGTAAAGTCTGTACCCTGTACTGAGCGGGTAGCGTATTCCTTGTCGTATGCAATGAACTTGTAGTTCTTTACATCTGTACCTATCTTTGCATTTGATGGGTTCAAGAAATATGAAGCAGTCATTTCTGGTGCATAAGTGAAATATTTATCAGCATCAGTATTGTAACCTGCTGCGATAGAAGGCGCATCATTTTCGTTATTTGCATCAGCAGAAACAGCCTTTACAGTCAATGGCTTGTACTTGTAAGATGCTACATCCAAAGCCTCAATACCACCATAGTAGAAGTCTGGTTCGAATACAAGGGCCTTCAAGTCTGTTGTAAGACTGATAGTAACCTTGCCATTTGTTGCATCCTTTACATTATTGAGCTCAAGTGCATCCTTAGTCCATACAGCAGTGATTGTACCTGGAGCAAGATAAGCAATCTTTGTGTCTGTTGCTTTGTCGCCATCAATCTCCCAGAATGTACCTGTAGATTCTCTTGGCTCGTAGTACTTGCCATCCTTACCGTCTTTACCATCGGTACCATTGATGCCATCCTTACCGTCTTTGCCGTCGGTACCATTGATGCCATCCTTACCGTCTTTACCGTCGGTACCATTGATGCCATCCTTACCGTCTTTACCATCTTTTCCGTTGGCACCCTTAGAAGCCATGCCGGTATCTGTGTAGGTTACTCCATCTGTAGAAGCCCACCAGTTTCCATTCTCACCAATCTTCCATACAGTACCATTCTTACCATCCTGACCAGCTGCACCAGTTGCACCGTTCTTGATGTCATAAGTGTTGCCGTTGCTCAGCTTGATAGTAACACCCTCTGATGTAGGAGTTACAGACTCAAGGATAGCACCCTTTTCAATCTGACCCTGGATCTTCTTAACCAACTCGTTAAGCTGGTCAATCTGATTCTGCAGATTGCTGATGTCATCATCGTAGTCCTTACAAGACGTAAGAGTGCTTACGGATGTCATTGTCAAAGCACCCATAAGCAATACGCTAAAATACTTTCTTTTCATACGATAAAAATTAATTAAACATTGTATATATTAACTACTTTATTCTATGCATTTTTTCTCTATCTCCTGACGAGAGATATTATACACTTTTGGTAGTTCGTATTCTAAGAAAGTTTCTTCATCCTTCACTTCTTCTTATTGGATTTAGAAATGGCAGCAATTAGTTTGTCGTTGCATCGGTCAATTGCTTCTGCATCCACACTCTGTAGATATATTTGAGTTGTTTTCTCTGAATTGTGACCCATGCCATCGCAAATCACGCTGAGAGGAATATTCTTCTGTCTGGCTATTGTAGCCCAAGAATGGCGAGCTACATACATGGTAAGATTGGTTTCTAAGTTTAGCTGCTTTCCTAAACGTTTCAAAGCCGTGTTGATAATACATTGTGTATAATGATATTGGAATCGGAGACTTTTCTCACTGTTTTCATCTAATATGCCAAGCAAGTGGACGCCGTCTTTAGAACTGTTTCTATCCACCAATTCCTGCATTTCCTTTCGCCACGCTATTTTTAATTCTTGACCAGTCTTCTTCCTTTTATATATAAGGTACGTGTTGTTGAGGTCAGTCTTTTTGAGATACGCTATATCTACAAACGACATACCTCTGGTATAAAAGCTGAACAGGAAAAGGTCACGTGCCAATGCCTCGTTCTTATTCGTGATATGGGCTTGGGCTATTTTCTGTATAACCTGGATCGGTATTGCTCTTTTGGCAGTTTTTGTCATTGTCGTGAATACATGATCGAAAGGCTTTTTATCTGCAATGACTCCACTTTTCACAGCCCTGTTGTAGATAGCTCGCAAAATCCGCATGTAGAAGGAAATGGTATTGAGAGTGAGCTTCTTCTGCTTGAGATAACTCTCATAGCCTTCTATCATCTTGCTGTCTATATCTTCCATCTGTATTTCCACCTTATTAATATATAGAGAGAAACTGTTCAAGGCACTTTGATAAGTTTCTGCTAATCTGAGTTTATTCTGTTGAAGAAAATGTGTTCTTAGCTGATTTACAAAAGAAAGAAGAGAAGTGTTATGGCGCTTGGCAACCATACTTTTAGAGACGATAGATAAATCGTTGGAAAGAGTATGTACAGTGCAAGTTGCATTCTGTGTGTTTGTAAACCTGATGACAAGTTCGTCATTTTTGCTTAATATTATATTCTCTGGAATTTCAATTTTTAAAACCATATTATTCTTATTATCTGTTTTTATGATGATATGCATAGAATAAAGAATAAGGTTATTCATTGGTCAAGAGAATAAAGGTATTCTTTGCTTTAATAACGTAAAAAGAAGGAATATATTGAGTTGTGAATGACTTTTCTTCTATAGATTTTGATGAGTGTGTATCAGAAAAGATTCATTTTGGTGCCCTGCACATCGTAATCAGAAATATAAGGCAAAGGCAAGAAGGTTACAGAAATGTTAAAATGGGCAATATTTACCTTGTTTCAACAATCTACATCAAGAAAATAAAGGATTTTTGATGTTTTTTTTCAAAAATCCTTTCATTTATTTGCATGTTTCAAGATTTTTGTGTAAGTTTGCACCGAAATATAATATCTCTCGTCAGGAGATATTATTATTGATTTCCTTTTTTAAATCAGGTCGTATTTTATTGATTTTTAGCGAGATGAACCTTCATGTTTTGGGAAATCCTCAGACTATATCCTGTGTATTTTCTCTAATTCAATCACTTTTAGGTCAATTAATTGCGGTTATATTTTGTTTTTTGACTAAATAAATGTACCTTTGCAGTCAAAAACATAAATTGTAAGTAAATGGGAAAGATTATATTGACGGGAGACCGTCCTACTGGTAAACTCCACTTGGGTCATTATATCGGCTCGCTTCAGCGACGTGTGCAGCTGCAGAATGCTGGCGACTTCGACAAAATGTTTGTGTTCATGGCTGATGTTCAGGCACTGACTGACAACGCTGATAACCCTGAGAAGATTAGACAGAATATCACTGAGGTGGCTCTCGACTACCTTTCTGCTGGTCTTGATCCGCAGAAATGTACGCTCTATATCCAGAGTATGATTCCGGAATTGGCTGAGTTGACTACCTACTTGATGAACCTCATCTCGGTATCTCGTGTGCAGAGAAATCCTACCGTGAAGACGGAAATCAAGATGCGTAACTTCGAGGCAAACATTCCTCTCGGTTTCTTCTGCTATCCTGTGAGCCAGGCAGCCGACATCACCGCTTTCAAGGCTACTACCGTTCCTGCCGGTGAGGACCAGGAGCCTATGCTGGAGGTGACCCGTGAACTGGTGCGCCGATTCAATCAGATCTATGCGCCTGTATTGGTGGAACCTGAGATCCTGCTCCCAGAAAATGCGGTTTGCCGTCGTCTTCCTGGTACCGATGGTAAGGAGAAGATGAGCAAGAGTTTGGGCAACTGCATCTATCTGAGCGATGATGAGAAGACCGTTTGGAAGAAGGTGAAGAAGATGTCGAATGGTGAGCCTCGCATGAGTATGGAGGAGCCTGGACATTTGGAGGGCAATGCTGTGTTCACCTACATGGAGGCTTTCTCTACTGATGAGGACTTCGCTGAGTTCTGGCCAGAATTCAAGACTTTGGACGAGTTGAAGGAGCAGTATGTGAAGGGTGGTATCGGTGACGGTACTTGCAAGAAGTTCTTGAACAGTGTGCTCAACAAGATGCTCGACCCTATCCGTGCCCGCCGTCATGAGTTTGAGCAGGATATTCCTGAGGTGTTCAATATCCTGAAGAAGGGTAGCGAGGATGCGCGTGAATTTGCTGCGCAGACAATGGATGAGGTGCGCAAGGCTATGCGTATCGACTACTTCAGTGATGCTGCTTATATTGAGGAGCAAGCTGCGAAATATAGAATTTAATGAGAAATTACAAATTAGAAATGAGAAATGAAAAGGCAAAAGTTATCGTCAGCTGGTAACTTTTGTCTTTTTTATATTATTATGATGTTTTTAACGCAAAAAACAAAATAATTTCTTTTCTTATCCTTTGTTCTCGCTTTTTTTTCTTATTTTTGCAAACAGAATAAATAAAAGAAGCAGAGTATAATGAAAATGAGAAAAATGCTCCAATACAGACTTGCTGATTTAGATAGTATGCTGGTATTGCTCTTCGCTTTTTTGCAACCCATCTCGGCTCAAAAAGCTGATGACAATGTGCATATATTGCAATGCAATGATAGATACGTCTTCAAAACAGATGACGCAGGTAAGACTATTGTTGTTAACACTACGGATTATGAGTATGGTGTAACCCAATATTCCGCTATAGTTCAACCATGTGCTTATTACGGAGAGTTTATTCGTTTGGACAAGGCACAGTGTAAGGGGTATGCACAATACAAGTCAGCCATTCCTCGTAATGTCTTTTACGATGATACCAAGATTTGCTACTTTAGCTATCAGATTCCAAAGGTTGGCAAGACTCTGAAGGCTTCTTTTACTCGAACCTATCTCAATCCTATTTATTTCACAACTATTCCTTTGTGTGAAGCTAATTATGTAGAGCATAAGAAGATAGAGGTAATCAAGCCAAAAGCCTTCCAGCAGTTTCGGATAAAAGAATATAATCTTCCTGCTGGTATAGAGAAAAGTGCTACATGTAATGCAGAGGGAGATTCCGTTTTTACTTATGTGATTCATTCCTTACCTGCACAGCTGATAGAACCAAATTCTCCATCTTGGGGATATAGTGCTCCTCATCTCTTGGTGTTGGGAGCATTCCAAAGCCTGCAAGATATGTTTGCCTGGTCTCATCAGTTGGCTAATGTGGATTGCTCTATTCCTAATCAAGATGAAATACTAAGAGAGATACAGAAAGGGGCAAAAAACGATTATGACAAGATAGCCAATACTTATGCTTGGGTACAGCAGAATATCAGATATTTGGCTTTTGAGGCAGGCATTTCTGCCCATCAACCGGCAACACCTGCTGAAACTATTCGTAAGCGTTATGGTGATTGCAAGGCTATGGCTCTTTTGCTCAAAACCTTGCTCAAGGCTCAAGGCTTTGATGCTCGTCAAACGGATATAGGGACATGGGATGTACCTTATTCTTTGCAGGAAAATCCTTCTATTGCATCTATTGATCATGCGATATGTACGGTTTTCTATCAGGGAAAGCCATATTATCTGGATGCTACGAATCCATATATTCCTTTAGGCTATGTGCCAGACAATATACAAGGAAGGATGGCTTTGGTAGAAGACGCAGATAGCTTTCGTATGAATAAGTTACCTGAGCTGGCTGCTGATTCTTGCTTTTCTTCTATAACATATCAGGCAACCTTAGAATCTGGGGATGATGGAAACTACGATATAAAGGGAAAATTGTACTCTAAATGGAAGGGCGATATGAAGTCTTGGATACTAGTGGGGAATGACGCTACGGCACAAGATGAAAAAGAGAAGGCCTTGGTGGCAGCGATGGGGGTTGATGAACGATTGGATAAGATTGGGGATATAGTGATGACGGGAAATCGTCCTCAGGATGAGTCTTTGAATATCACTGCTTTTTTTATGAAAAAGGGAGCTGGGCAACTGGTTGACGGTAGTGTTTATTTAGATGCCAATCTCGATGAGAGCCTTTTTCTGACTCCAGTGGATACAACCAAACGGGTTTCCGATTACATGATAAGTATGAAAGTCAAAAATGTGCGTAAGGTCAGTCTCTCTATACCAAAAGGTATGCGTGTGCAGGAACTCCCTGCTCCTTTTGCGTCGCATTCCCATTGGGCTGACTTGTCTTGTACGTTTTCCAAACAAGGCAATCGTGTCGTCATGAAAAAGGAATATGTTATCAAGAACAGGCGAGTAGCCTTGAAGGATATTCCGGCATGGAACAAAATGGTTTCCGAATGGAATGATGCCTGCAATCAGCAAGTAGTTATATTAACAAAATAAGTAATTGATATTTTAAAAGGTTGAGATTATGAAGAATGTAAGAATGGCGGGAGTTGCTTTCTTCTTATTGATGATGCAACTCGTATGTTTGTCGGTTAAGGCCGACAACAAGGCTGATTATCTCAAGTTGGCGCAAAAAGTACGCCAGGAAGTATGGGACAATACGCCTGTTGATTTCAAGAAACGTGCTGTTCCCGAGAAATTCAAGAAGAAATCGGCGGTGATTCTATCTTATTACAAGGAACTGAGTACCGATTACCATCGCAAAGCTACGACAGAGTTGTTTATCAGTGGAAGACTGACACGCCAGATAGATTGCGAGGATATGGAGCGTATGCTGATACAAATCAACGACAAGAAAGCCCTGAAGGACTATTCAGAATTTTCTTTTCTTACAAAATCGAAGAAATGGCTGGGCGGATATCATCATACGACCAATACCATCTTGGGAATTCGTGTGTTGAAGAAAGACGGCACGGTGCAGGTGGTGGATTTCGACGATTACGTAGATGTGAAGGAAGGTAAGAAAGGCAAGGAACTCAGTCAGAAGATTGCGGTGCCAGGTTTGGAGATTGGCGACTGTATTGATGTCTTTTCTCTAAACCAAATAGACACTCAGGAACAGCAGTTGGATCCGTTTGTATTTTTCTTGCGCCAAAGTGAGCCAGTGCTCTATAGCCGTATTCATTGTGTGTTAGATCAGAGTCTTGCCACAGTTTATCGTTCCATGAATGGTGCTCCCGAGTTTAAGCAGACAACGGATAAGGACAAGAATGCCGTGCTCGACCTGACTATGGACCAGCCTGTTGATGCAGAACCTTCCGTATGGTACAATGCAACCGTTCAGTCGCCTTACATCATGATGTTTATTACTCCTACCAAGACCAAGACGGTCATCGTAGAGAAGGCCATGCGCCAGAAGGGTGTTCGTGCCAATCCGGATGTGGCACCTATTCTGCAGGATGACTGGAAACTGATGAAGACTTATGTCAGCAAGAATGGCTATTCGCCCATCGGCCTCTCTGGTAAGTACACGAGAGTATTTAAGGCTCTTAAAAATGCAGACCTGTCTGCAGAAGAGAAGGCAGACAGGATATTTTCTTTTGAGTATATATGTGCGGGAACTTCTCAAGCGTCATTTAATGTGGTACCCAACTATTTGCGTAAATTGGGCGTGGAAATAGAAATGGGCATTACCACTCCGTTTGGTGCATTGCCTGTTGATAAACTGATTAATTATAATTCTACATCTTGGTTCTTCCGTCTCAAGGGAACTAACTTGTATTATTTCCCTGGTACTTATCCTAAGGTTGCTTCCGAGATACCTTATATATATCAAGGAAGAAAGGCGTATATGCAAGATTCCGAGGAACAAATAACGATACCAGTGAGTCAAGCTGAAGACAATAAGTCGGTGAATGATATGGTGGTTAAACTTGATGGTACTAAACTTGATATCAGTAGGAAGGTAACTTATTCGGGTGAACAGAAAATGTACGGTCAGTCTTTGGTGAGTCCTGATAACACGCTTTTTGGTTCAAGCCAACTTGAAGCTTATTGGCGATATTTGAAATACGACGACAAAGATCCGTACTCTTGTTATACTAAGAAGGAATCTGCTGAATTAAAAGGAGCTTTCAATGAATATCAGAAAAATGCCATAGATCCGTTTAAGGCTGAAATCAGTAGTTATCACGATGGTGATCCTGTGCAAGTCGGTGGCTATGGAGTAGATTGCGTGGGAATCCGTCGAGATAGTTCTAACTTTGTTTATCATGTAGATTATGTGATGGATGGAATGGTAAAACGCGCTGGAAATAACTATTTGTTGTCGGTAGGTAAGTTAATAGGAAGTTCGTTGAAAATAGAAGGCAAGGATCGAGAGCGTATCGATGATGTTTGGCGCAAGATAGCGTTTGTTGATGAATGGAATATAGAGATTCCGTTGCCGCAAGGATATAAGGTCTCTGCTGAAGCATTAAAGAAGATTGAGACTTCGGTGGCTAATGAGTGTGGAGAATTCACGGTTAAGGCTACCGCTGGAAATGAAAGTGTAAAAGTGTATGTGCGCAAATGTTTTGCTCATAGAGTGGAACCTGTCTCAAACTGGAGCAAACTGTTGGCTTTGGTTGACGCTTGTAGCGCTTTCGCTGATAAGCAGATGGTAATAGCGAAACGAATGTAAGTTTATTGAGTATATTTTTAAATTCTAAAAGAGGTGGTTACAGCTTGAAGGTCATATACCAGTAAAACTAAATGAGGTTTAAGAATTGAAAAAAGGTGAATAAACGAATATTACAATTAGCGGTACCGTCGATAATATCCAATATCACGGTACCGCTTTTGGGTTTGGTGGATGTCGCCATCGTCGGACATATCGGCGATGCAGCGTATATTGGAGCCATTGCCGTGGGCTCGATGCTCTTCAATGTCATCTACTGGCTGTTCGGCTTTCTGCGGATGGGAACCAGTGGGATGACTTCGCAGGCTTTGGGCAGGAGAGATTTGGCGGAAGTGATGAGGCTCCTGGTGCGCTCTTTAGGCATCGGTGTGGGGATAGGATTGCTGTTCTTCGTGCTCCAGAAATGGCTCATTGGGGGTGGTCTCTGGGCTATGTCGCCGGAGGCTGATGTGGTGGAACTTGCCCGCAGATACTGCTATGTCTGCATCTGGGGTGCCCCTGCCGTATTGGGTCTGTATGGATTTACGGGATGGTTTATCGGTATGCAGAACACCCGTATTCCGATGATGGTTTCGCTGACGCAGAATGTGGTGAATATCATCGCTTCTCTGCTGCTGGTCTTCGTGGGCAAGATGACGGTGGAGGGCGTGGCACTCGGTACGGTCATCGCCCAATGGTGGGGCTTCCTCATGGCGTGTCTGCTTTTCCGTCTTCATTATCGTCGGTTGGGCAAGTATGATTTCCGTCAGCATCTCTTAGCTGCGGAACCTCTCAAACGGTTTTTCTCGCTCAACAGGGACATCTTTCTCCGCACGGTGTGTCTGGTGGCTGTCAACCTCTTCTTCACGGCGGCTGGTTCCAGGGAGAGTACCTTGGTATTGGCGGTGAACACCCTGCTGATGACGCTCTTCACCATCTTTTCCTACTTCATGGATGGTTTTGCCTATGCTGCTGAAGCCCTGAGTGGCAAGTATTACGGGGCTAAGAACATGGTGGCCTTTCGGGAAGTGGTGCGCAGGACGATGGGCTTCGGGTTAGCGGTGGCTGCGGGGTTCACCTTATTATATATGATAGGAGGAGAAAACTTCCTTGCGCTCCTGACGGATGATGAGCGGGTGATAACGGCTGCGGGTGATTACTTCTGGTGGGCGGTTCTGATTCCCTTAGCTGGAATGGCGGCCTTTGTCTTCGATGGCATCTTCGTGGGCATCACTCAGTCGAAGTCGATGCTCTGTTCTACTGCCATCGCTTCGGCTTCCTTCTTTGCCCTGTTTTTCATCCTGCATCCGCTGATGGGCAATCATGCCCTGTGGCTGGCTTTCATCATTTATCTCGTTTTGCGTGGCATCGTACTGTATATAATCTACCAAAATAAAATGTAGAAATATCGGATGTTATTCTTGAAAAATTGCACACTAAAAAGTAGTGTGCGCATTTTTTAAGAAAATCAACATTAATATAGTTTAAATCTTCCGCTTTTATTCTTTTTCTTAGCTGAAATTTAGTACTTTCGCAGCGTAAAACTTTAAAAATAAATAGAGTAAATGAAAGCAGAAGATTATTATCAACAAGGTAACGCCTGGCGCAAGCAAGGCGACTTTAAGCGTGCCATCGACTGTTATCTGGAGGCCATTGCGCTCGATCCGGAGAGTCCTGCCGTGGCTGCCAAGGAGATGCTGGATGATATCATGAGCTTCTATTGCAAGGACTACTACAATCCATAATAACTGACATGTGGACAACGGCAGTTTTGGTTTACTCCAAGCGTAAAGATAATTAGAACGAAAAAGAATATGAGTAAGATTAAAGGGGCTATTGTAGTCGATACAGGGCGCTGCAAGGGATGTGCGCTCTGTGTAGTGGCTTGTCCTCAACATGTCATTGCATTAGCCGAGAAAAAAGTGAATGTGCATGGTTATCGCTATGTGGAAGCGGCTGTGCCAGATGCATGCGTGGGCTGTACTTCGTGCGCCATCGTATGCCCTGATGGATGTATTACCGTGTATCGTAAGAAGGAGAATGAATAATGGCTGAACAACAGAAACGTGAAATAACTTTGATGAAGGGTAATGAGGCGATTGCTCATGCCTGCATCAGATGTGGTGTGGATGGTTTCTTTGGCTATCCGATTACTCCACAGAGTGAGATTATAGAGACTTTGGCTTTGCTCAAACCTTGGGAGACTTCTGGTATGGTGGTGCTCCAGGCTGAGAGTGAGGTGGCTGCCATCAATATGGTTTATGGCGGTGCGGGTGCTGGTAAGCGTGTGCTTACTACTTCGTCGAGTCCGGGTGTGGCTTTGATGCAGGAGGGCATTTCCTATATGGCGGGTGCCGAGATTCCAGGTGTCATCGTCAACGTGCAGCGTGGCGGTCCTGGACTGGGTACTATCCAGCCTTCGCAGGGTGACTATTTCCAGGCTACTCGTGGTGGTGGTAATGGTGACTATAATGTGATTGTATTGGCTCCGGCTTCTGTGCAGGAGATGGCTGACTTCGTGGACTTGGCTTTCACCTTGGCTTTCAAATACCGTAATCCGGCAATGATACTGAGTGATGGTGTCATCGGTCAGATGATGGAGAAGGTGGTGCTTCCTCCTATGAAACCTCGCCGCACGGAACAGGAGATAGCAGAGGAATGTCCTTGGGCTACCATCGGTCGTAAGAAGGACAGAAAGCCGAATATCATGACTTCCCTGGAACTGAAACCGGAAGTGATGGAGGAGCGTAATCTGATGATGCAGGAGAAATACAGGAAAATCCGTGAGACGGAGGTGCGCTACGAGATGCAGTGCTGTGAGGATGCTGACTATGTGATCGTGGCCTTCGGCAGTGCTGCCCGTATTGCAGAGAAGAGTATCGAGAGTGCCCGTGAACAGGGTATCAAGGTGGGACTTTTCCGTCCGATCACGCTCTGGCCTTTCCCTACTCAGGAGATCCATCACTTGGCTGAGAGCAAGAAGGGCATCCTCGTGGCAGAAATCAATGCCGGACAGATGGTAGAGGATGTGCGTCTGGCTGTGAATGGTTTGGTGCCTGTTGCGCATTTCGGTCGTTTGGGCGGTATTGTGCCTGAACCTGAGGAAATCGTGGAGGCGCTCAAGCGATTAATTACTGAAAATATATAAATTATACATTATGAATGATATAATTTCACCAGAAAACTTAGTATATAAGAAACCGACACTGATGAACGATGTTCCGATGCATTATTGCCCCGGCTGTTCGCATGGTGTGGTGCATAAGCTTGTCGCCGAAGTGATAGAGGAGATGGGTATGGAGGATAAGACGGTGGGCGTTTGTCCTGTGGGCTGCGCCGTCTTCGCTTATCGTTATTTGGATATTGACTGGCAGGAAGCGGCTCATGGTCGTGCGCCTGCAGTGGCTACTGGCATCAAGCGTTTGTGGCCGGATCGTCTGGTATTTACTTACCAGGGTGATGGTGACTTGGCTTGTATCGGTACTTGTGAGACGATTCATGCCTTAAACCGTGGTGAGCATATTGCCATTATCTTCATCAATAATGCCATTTATGGTATGACGGGCGGTCAGATGGCTCCTACTACACTGCTGGGTCAGAAGACGGCTACCTGTCCTTACGGTCGCCAGCCAGATCTTCATGGTTATCCGCTCAATATCACCGAACTTGCCAGTCATCTGACGGGTACTTGCTATGTGACCCGACAGAGCGTGGAAACTGTAGCGAGCATCAGAAAGGCTAAGAAAGCTATCCGCAAGGCCTTTGAGGCAAGTATGCAGGGCAAGGGTTCCAGCTTGGTGGAAATTGTTTCTACCTGCAACAGTGGTTGGAAACTATCTCCTGTGGAAGCTAATAAGTGGATGGAAGAGAATATGTTCAAGGAGTATCCTAAGGGAGACTTGAAGGATACGACGGGAATGTAAATAAGGATTGAAACAAATGAAGACAGAAATTATTATATCTGGGTTTGGTGGTCAGGGTGTTCTCTCTATGGGAAAAATCCTGGCTTATTCTGGACTGATGGAGGATAAAGAGGTGACTTGGATGCCTGCATACGGTCCGGAACAGCGTGGCGGTACGGCAAATGTGACGGTAATCGTGAGTGATGACCGTATTTCTTCGCCTATCTTGAGCCATTATGATGTGGCTATCGTACTGAATCAGCCTTCGCTCGATAAGTTTGAATCGAAGGTTAAGCCGGGCGGTGTGCTGATCTATGATGGGTATGGTATCATGAATCCTCCGCAGCGTAAGGACATCACCGTGTATCGTATTGATGCGATGGACAAGGCGGCTGAGATGAAAAACGCGAAGGTGTTTAATATGATTGTGCTGGGTGGTCTGCTGAAGGTTTGTCCTGTGGTGAGCACTGACGGTTTGAACAAGGCACTCTTCAAGTCGTTGCCTGAGCGCCATCATGGTTTGATTCCACTCAATATGAAAGCGGTGGAAGAGGGCATGAAAATCATAGAAAAGATGTAAGTGTGATATAAGTCCTGTTCGTGCAAGGCGAGAACAGGCTTAAGGGTCTAAAAAAAAGTCCCACAGATTTCACAGATATCCACAGATTTATTTCTCTTCAAAAAATCTGTGTTAATTCGTGAAATCTGTGGGACTTTAATATTTCATTGGTCTATGTAAGACCTATGTAAAGTCCGTGAAATCTGTGGGGCTATATATTTTACTTATTTTCTGCATCAATAGCCTTGATCTTATTTTTTACCAGTTCGAGTTCATCCTTGAGCTTCTGCACCTTGCGGTTCATTTCCTCTACGAGACTGTTGCCCTTCTTGCTGGCAGCATTGAGGAAGCCGAGGTTGTTCTCATAGGTGGTGATATCGCTGCGCAACTGGTCGTAGCGGCGCAAGAGTCGTCCACGCTCGTTGTCCAAGGCATCAGAACCCTTCTCAGCCACATTCTTCAGATTGTTCTTGAAATTGTCGAGACGGCGCTTGGCGTTGCTGATGTGCAAGTCCTTATAGATCTTGTCGAGCACTTCGTGATACTCCTTGTAGATATTGTCCTTTTCCTTGAAAGGCACATGACCGATGGAGTTATATTCCTCTGTCAGCTTCTGCAGTGCCTGCTGCACGTTCTCTACAGGGTTTTCGAGCAAGTCCTTCAGCTTAGCCACTACTTCGCGCTTCTTCGCCAAGTTGCTGTGCTCCGTGTTTCTGGTGCCCGCATTAGCCTTGTTGCGAGCCTCGAAGAATTTGTTGCAAGCTTCGAGGAAGTCCTTCCAGAGCAGTTCACCCTGTTTGCGAGGCACAACGCCTACGGTCTTCCATTCTTTCTGCAGCGCGATAATCTTGTCGCCCGTCTTCTTCCAGTCTGTGCTATCAGCAAGTTCCTGTGCCTTCTTGACGAGTTCCTGCTTCTTTTCCAAATTGCTGGAATATTGCGATTTCAGTTCCTTGAAGAACTCAGCCTTCTTGCTGAAGAACACGTCATTGATGGTGCGGAAGCGCTCAAAGATCTTCACGTTCATCTTCTGAGGAGCAAAACCGATTTCACGCCATTCCTGTTGCATAGCGATCACCTCCTTGGTAGTCGTTTCCCACTGGGCAGCGGTCTTGATGGCATCCAGGTCGATCGCCTCCAACTTTTCGCAGAGCGCAGTCTTCTGTTCGAGGTTCTTCTCCTCCTTAGCGCGGATTTCCTCAAAGTACTGCTGGTGCTTCTTGTTGATTACGGTGCTTGCCGCCTTGAAACGGCTCCAGATCTGCTCGCGCAATTCCTTGGCAACAGGACCGATTTCGCGGTACTGCTGGTGCAAGTCCTGCAACTGGTGGAAGGCAGAGATGACATCCGGCTCCTCGTCGAGCTTTTCAGCAGCTTCGCAGAGTGCGGTCTTAGCCTCGAGGTTTTTCTTGAAGTCATATTCACGTGCCTCGCTGTTGAGTTTCAGGAGGTCGTAGAACTGCTCCACGTAGAGCTGGTAGTTGCGCCACAGCTCATTAGCCTTGTCGGCAGGCACGGTCTTGATTTCCTTCCATTCCTGCTGCAGGGCCTTGAAGTCATTATATGATTGGTTAGCTTCCTCAGGAGAGGTAGCCATAGCCTTGATCTTTTCTATAATCTCAAGTTTCTTTGCTAAATTTTCCTGCTTTTCCTCTTCCTGTTCGAGGAAGATCTTGGCGCGTTTTTCCTTGATGATCTGCATTTCAGCCTTGAAAGCTTCTTCTGTGTCATCAGGTAGGAGTACGAATTTTTCAGGATCACCACCTTTTTCCAGATACTCCTTGGATTGAGCATCCCGTTCTGCGAGGTGAAGTTTGTAGAAAGTTGTCTTCAGGTGGTCGAGCTCTTCCTTATTAGGAGCTTCGGCACTGCGAGCGATTTCTTTCACTCTTTCGAGCACTTCCTGCTTGGTGGCATACGCCTTCTTGGCAGGTTCTTCCATGGTTCCCTGTAACAGGGCATTTTCTTGAGAGTCCATCATTTCACTGTATTTAGTTTATGATTCGATTTCTTGGCAGATAACGGTGTCGCTATCTGCCACATACACACACAATAATTTTGCAAACTTAAGTAAAAAAAGCGAAAAATCCTAATTTTATTTTTTATTTTTACTTTTATCCTCGCTTTTTTATGTTTTTTTATCATTATTTTTCTGACTTGTTGTGTTCTTCTTGCTCTGTGCCCCTGCGCTATGCGGGGCTCGGCTCTTTCCTTAGAGCAAGCGCTTATAGCGCAGGAATCCCCATGTAAGGCCTGATACGACGATAGAGATGAGGATGGCAATGCCAAAACCGATGGAACTGTCTTCCATACCGTTGATGAGGTTCATTCCGAAGAAGGAGGAAATCAGGGTAGGCAACATCATGACGATACTGATGGACGTCAAGGTACGCATCGTGGTATTCATGTTGTTGTTGATGATGCTGGAATAGGTGTCCATCGTGGATTCCAGAATATCTGAATAGATATTGGTGGTTTCACGCGCCTGGGTCATCTCGATGTTGACGTCCTCAATCAGGTCGGCATCCAACTCATCCACCTGGAGTTTGAACTTCAGTTTAGACAGCAGGTTTTCATTGCCTCGGATGGAGGTAATGAAATAGGTGAGGGAATCCTGCAGACGTGAGAGACCGATCAGGCTTTCATTGTTGACGCCATGATCCAGATTGCGCTTGGCTTTCTCGATGAGCGAGTTGATCTGCTTGAGTCGCTTCAGATACCATACGGCAGAGGAAAGGAAGAGGCGGAAAATCATATCCACATAGTCGGTGAAGCCTTCACCTCGTTTCTGCTGGAAACTCACGAAATCAATCATCATATTGGTTTCGTAATAGCAGACGGTGATGGTGACATCCCGCTTGTGGATGATACCCAATGGCACGGTAGTATAAGGAGTGCGGCTTCTGATTTCCTTGACATAAGGAATACGGAGGATGATGAGCATCCAGCCATCGTCGTATTCGTAGCGGGCACGCTCATCGGTATCACTGATGTCCGAGAGGAAATAATCAGGGATTTTGAATTCGTCTTCCAGCAAGCGCTGGTCTTCGTCGGTTGGACAAGTTACTTGTATCCAGCAGTTAGGCTGCCATTCATTGATAGCCTGCAGATGATTCTCTGTATTCCAATATGTTCTCATTGTTGCTAATCTCCACAAAATAAAAGTTTGGGGTATGGAGATTAGCTATCCCCCAAAGCGGTGAATGGGTTTCTTTCTGCTGAATCTCCACGCCTACAATTCATTGTTGTTGTCCGCGTGATAATCGTCCATTTGTTTAATATTTAAAATTCCGGCTGCAAAGGTAATTAAAATAAACCAAAATGGCAAAAATAAAGCCGGGAATTTTCTCCCCGGCCCTATATTTTTAACCTTTTTGTAATTTATTTGGTTGGAATCTCGGCAAGCAACTGCTTCATGAGATTCCAGAATGGTGCTACGCAACTGATCTGGCAACGCTCAAACTGGGTGTGAGGGCTGCAGAGGGTAGGACCGAAGGATACGACATCGAGGTGTGGATATTTGCCCAAGATGATAGAGCACTCCAATCCGGCATGAACTGCCTGCACCTTGCCGTCTTCGCCGTTCTGCTCCTTATATACCTTGAGTACATGCTTCAGAATGTCACTGTCTGGGTTTGGATTCCAACCGCCATAGCTGCCGCTGAATTCCACCTTCATGCCTGCCATAGAGAAGCAGCTCTCAAACATGGTAGCGATGTAAGCCTTGTAACCTTCGTGTGATGAACGGGCGAGAATCTTGATGGCTGCCTTTCCTTCGCCAATCTCTACGATGGCAAGGTTGGATGAGGTTTCTACGATTTCTGGCATAGATGGAGCCATGCGCAATACACCGTCGTGGCAAGCATAGATGGCATCTACGAGATTGTCCTGTATCTCCTGTGGTACTTCCATCTTAGGAGTCTCTACGTTCTCTGTGAAGAATTCAATCTTCTCGATGTTCTCGATGCCCTTGAATTCATCCTGGAGTTCTTCCTTCCAGTCTGCTACCAAGTCCTGGAGTGCCTCTACGTTCTCCTTTGGCAAGGTGAGTACAACCTCAGCCTCGAATGGGATGGCATTGCGCATATTACCTCCGTTCCAGGAAGCAAGACGAGCGTCGAGTTCGGCAATGGCTTCACGTACGAAACGAACCATGCATTTGTTGGCGTTGGCACGACCTTCGCAGATTTCGATACCAGAGTGACCGCCCTTCAAGCCCTTCAGGGTTACCTTGACAGCAGCATCTTCCTGGTCGGTTTCTACTTCCTTGTAGTCGAGGGTTGCTGTAATATCAATACCACCTGCGCTACCGATGACGAATTCACCCCAAACCTCTGTATCGAGATTGAGCAGGATGTCGCCGTTCAGTTCACCTTCAGGGAGTTCGTTGGCACCAAACATACCAGTCTCTTCATCGCGTGTGATGAGACCCTCTACTGGACCGTGCTGCAAGTCTTTTGCCTCCATGACAGCCATGATAGTAGCCACGCCCAGACCGTCGTCGCTACCGAGGGTAGTACGGTTGGCATGAACCCAGTCGCCATCGATGATAGTCTCGATAGGATCGGTTTCAAAATTGTGCTTGCTGTCTTTTGCTTTCTGAGGCACCATATCCATGTGCGCCTGCAGGATAACGCCCTTGCGGTTCTCCATACCAGGAGTAGCAGGTTTGCGCATCACGATGTTGCCTGCAGGATCCTGGAAAGCCTCTACACCAGCTTCCTTTGCCCAGTTGAGCAAGTAAGCCTGAATTTTCTCTAAATGTCCTGATGGACGTGGAACTTGTGTCAATTTGTCGAAGTTACGCCAGATTTCTACTGGGTTCAGATTCTTAATTTCAGCCATAATACTTTATTTAATTAGAAATGTTTTTTTAATTAGAAATGAGAAATGGTTTTTAAATCTTTCTCATTTTCTTATCCGTGAACGAGAGCGAAATCCATGCATAAATGCCCAGCAGGATGACGAGCAGGGTCTGGATGGAGTGGACGATCAGCACGAAGAACAGGGCATCGTTTGATGAAATGCCATAGAGGATGAGCATCGTCTTCACGGCAAAATGCCAAGGTCCTGCTCCGTTTGGGGTAGGCACAACTACGGCGATACTGCCGATGATGAAAGTCACCAGTCCGCACATCACGCTGAGATGACTGGTTGCCTCAAAGCATTGGAAGGTGAGGAAATAGTGCAGGAAATAGCAGAGCCAGATGCCCAGGGTGAAACCGATGAAAAGCGGTACGTTCCTCACGCCCTTGAGCGATGCAACTCCCTGCCAGAGTCCCTGAAGGGTGGCTTTCACCTTATTATATATAGAAAGTTTCTTGAGCAGGAAGTGCAACAGGATGAGAATGGCTATGCCGCAAATGGTAGTAACGATGTATCCCGTGGCAGTAAACTGGTGCAGGATGCTTTCCATGCTGGTGCCAGTCTTGTCGAAGAAATTGAGGAACACAGGTATCTGCAGGAGAAAAACGCAGCCGGCAATGAGCAAAACCAACAGAGAGTCGATGATGCGCTCAGTTACCACGGTGCCCAAGGACTTGGGGAATGAGATTCCCTCCCAGCGTTTCAGTACACCGCAGCGGGCAAACTCTCCGATGCGAGGCACCAGCAGACTCAGGGCATAACTCATGAAAATGGAGTTGACGCTGACACTACTTCGAGGGTGTTCTCCAATGGGGTCGAGTGTCTGTTTCCATCTCCAGCCACGGAAGGCCTGTGCCAGAATACCGAACGGAAAGGAAAGGAGCATCCAGGTCCAGTTCATCTTGTGCAGCAGGACGTCTTTTACCTGCTGGAAATCGAATCCACGGTACATCCAGTAGAGGATAGCGCCTCCCAAGAGGAGTGACCAACCCACCTTCAATATATTGTTTATCGTCTTCTTGATATTCATAGTTGGTGCAAAGGTACGATTTTTATCCGCAATAGCGAATGAAAAACATTACTTTTTAGCATGTAAGTGATTAATTTTAGCATAAATAAACATCAGGAGCGCTTTCCCGCTGCATGAATCTTGGCCTCCAGCACCGTCTGTTCTGGTGCTGATTTTGTGAAAAGTTGATAATTTAACAGGGTTAACTGTATGAATATCAAAAAAAAATAGTAAATTTGCAGAATTATTGGGTGATTTGTCGCATTGCATGGTCGAAAAGGGAATGAGGCGCATCACTTCTTGAAAACAACTTATAAATTAGCATGAAAGCAGTTAAACCAAAGAAAAATCTCGGTCAGCATTTCTTGACCGACCTGAATATAGCTAAGCGTATTGCCGATACGGTGGATGCTTGTCCTGATATTCCTGTGCTGGAAATAGGTCCTGGCATGGGCGTTCTTACTCAGTATCTTGTGGAGAAACCCCGTCTGGTCAAGGCTGTGGAGATCGACTCAGAATCGGTGGCTTATCTGCATGAGAATTTTCCTCAGCTCCAGGACCGTATCATCGGTGAGGATTTCCTGCGCATGGATCTCAACCGGATTTTTGACGGAGAGCAGTTTGTGCTTACCGGCAACTATCCTTATGATATTTCCTCTCAGATTTTCTTCAAGATGCTCGACTACAAGGAACTCATTCCATGCTGTACGGGTATGATTCAGCGAGAGGTGGCTTTGCGCATTGCTTCAGAACCAGGAAACAAGGCGTATGGCATCCTGAGTGTCCTGATACAGGCTTGGTATGATGTGGAGTATCTCTTCACGGTGGATGAGGGCGTGTTCAATCCGCCTCCAAAGGTGAAGAGCGCCGTCATCAGAATGACCCGCAATGATGTGAAGGAATTGGGGTGTGATGAAAAACTCTTCAAGCGTCTCGTCAAGACTGTGTTCAACCAGCGCAGGAAAATGCTCCGCGTCAGTCTGAAACAGATGTTCCCAGGAATGACTCCACGTGAGGATTTCTATACTACAGACATCATGACTAAGCGCCCGGAACAGCTCACTATCCAGCAGTTTGTGGAACTCACCAACTATGTGGATGAGGAACTGAAACGCCTGGAAAGCGCAAAATAATTAGCTGATAATTTGGCTAATTGATAAGAAATGCCTATTTTTGTGGCGGAAAAGAAATAGAAACTAACAATAACAAGTAATAAAATAAAGAATTATGATAGACGTAAAAGAAACTTTGAGTTCAGCAGGTGAGCGTATGGAGATGGCAGCGATGTATCTCGCAGAGGAGCTCTCTCATATTCGTGCAGGACGTGCCAATGTGGCTATCCTCGATGGTGTAAGAGTCAACAGCTATGGCAGTATGGTACCGCTCAATCAGGTGGCTAATATTACTACTCCTGATGCCCGTACCATCGCTATCCGCCCTTGGGACAAGAAGGCCATCAAGGATATCGAAAAGGCGATTATGGACAGTGGTGTGGGTATCACTCCTGAAAATAATGGTGAAATCGTGCGCCTGGGTATTCCTCAGCCAACTGGTGAGCGCCGTAAGGAACTCGTGAAGCAGTGTGGCAAGATTGCTGAGAAGGCTAAGGTGGAGGTGCGCAATGTGCGTAGCGAAATCAAGGATAAACTGAAGAAGGCTATCAAGGACGGTCTTTCTGAGGATTTGGAGAAGGACGCTGAGAACGAGTTGCAGAAATTGCACGATAAATACATCAAGCAGCTTGAAGCACTGATGGCTGATAAGGAAAAGGAAATCATGACCGTCTAGTCTTACTGACTCTTTGACAATCATTATTGCAGTGAGTAGATGAAAGGACTTGTCATCAAAAATACAGGAAGCTGGTACACCGTCAAAACTGACGATGGCCAGCTTATCGAAAGTAAAATCAAGGGTAATTTCAGATTGAAGGGCATCCGCAGTACCAATCCTGTGGCTGTGGGTGATCATGTGGAAATTATCACCAATCAGGAAGGTACGGCTTTTATTTCTGCTATTGAGGATAGGCGTAATTATATTATCCGAAAGTCGCCTAATCTCAGTAAACAGAGTCATATCCTCGCCGCCAACGTCGATCAGGCCTTGTTGGTGGTCACTGTCAACTATCCGCAGACTTCCACCACTTTTATTGATAGATTCTTGGCCAGTGCCGAGGCTTATAGCGTGCCGGTTGTCCTTGTATTTAATAAGCACGACCTTCTCTCTGAAGAGGAATTGCATTATGAGAAGATGATGTGTACGCTCTATGAGACCGTGGGCTATAAGTGTGTTGAGATTTCTGCCGAAACGGGAGAGGGCGTAGAACAGTTGTTCCCTATCCTGAAAGACAAGATTTCTCTTCTGAGCGGCAATAGTGGTGTGGGGAAGTCAACGCTGATCAACCGCCTGATTCCTCATGCTTCCCAGCGTACTGCAGAAATCAGCGATGCGCACAATACGGGTATGCACACCACCACATTCAGTGAGATGATCGAACTGCCTGGTGGTGGTTATCTGATAGATACTCCGGGAATCAAGGGCTTCGGTACGTTTGATATCGAGAAAGAGGAACTGACCAGTTATTTCAAGGAAATCTTCCATTTCTCCAAAGATTGTCGTTTTTCCAACTGTACGCATACCCACGAACCGGGTTGTGCAGTCATCAAGGCGGTGGAAGATCACTTCATTGCCGCCAGCCGATACCAGAGCTACTTGTCCATGCTCGAAGACAAGGACGAGAACAAGTATCGTGAGGCGTTTTGAGGAAATGAGAAATGAGGAATGAGAAATGAGAAGTGAAGAACGAAGAATAAAGGAGCATATTCATGGCAAAGCAAGAACAGAAGGACATCAAGCAACGTATTGAGCAGGGGGAGTTTGCTCAGAGTGCAGAGATCAGTGCAAGCTATCTGGATGAGGATATTCTCATCATTGATAATATCAAGGTACTTGCCAATCCGGATCCTGTGAGACTCCAGATGAATATGATTGCTTCTTGCCAGAAAGGAAATCTGAAGATGGAAGTAAATGGTAAGACGGTGGAAGTGGGCAAAAACGATATCTTCGTTTGTCCGCCTAATTCTGTTGTGGATATCATTGAGTTTTCATCGGATTTCACCTGTGTGGCTCTCTGTGTCACCAACCATGGTATGCAGAATATCCTGCGATCACATATCAATGTGTGGAATCGCGCCATGTATGTGGACAAGGTTTCTGTCATCAGGATGACGAGCGAGGAAATGCTGTTCTATGCCAAGTTTACAGAACTGGTGCGTCTCTGTCTGGATGAAGAGCGCATGGAGCATTCTTCCTGGAATCCTTATCGCCGCGAAATTGTGGAAACCTTATTGAAAACGGCGCTTCTCGCCCTTTGTAATGCTTTCACGACCGAGATGGCTGATGTAGCTAAAAACAATTCTTCTACTTATGATATATTCGACAGATTCCTGGTGATGCTGCAACAGAATGAGGTGAAACACAAACCAGTGGACTTCTTCGCCCAGCAGTTGTGCATTACCCCGAAATACCTTTCCATCGTCTGCAAGCGCCATAGCAATAAGACGGCTATAGAATGGATTACGGAATACACGCTTGCGGATATCACTTACTACCTGCGCTCCACCAATAAGTCTATCAAGGAAATATCAGGTATCTTAGGCTTTTCCAATACCTCGTTCTTCGGTAAGTATGTAAGGGAACATTTCAAGATGTCGCCGCTGAAATACAGGATGAGCCTGAGAGGTAATAGTAAAAATGAATAATAATTAATATTGAAATCATGGATAATAGAAAAGTAGCCCTCATTACGGGTATTACGGGTCAGGACGGCTCTTATTTGGCAGAGTTACTATTAGAGAAAGGTTACGATGTGCATGGCACGATTCGCCGTTCTTCTACTGACTACCGTGAGCGTATCGCTCATCTGGAAGGTAAACCTAATTTCCACCTTCATTATGCCGACTTGGGCGACTCTATGAGCATCATTCAGGTGATGAACAAGGTGAAACCAACCGAAGTTTATAACCTCGCCGCTCAGAGCCACGTTCAGGTAAGTTTTGACTCTCCTGAGTTTACAGCCGATGTAGATGCTACAGGTGTGCTCCGTATCTTGGAGGCTATCCGCCAGTGTGGTCTGGAGAAAACCTGCCGTATGTATCAGGCTTCCACATCCGAGCTTTATGGCAAGGTAGAGGAGGTTCCTCAGAACGAGAATACACCATTCCATCCATATTCTCCATACGCCGTAGCCAAGCAGTACGGTTTCTGGATTGTCAAGGAGTATCGTGAGGCTTACAATATGTTCTGCTGCTCTGGTATCCTCTTCAATCATGAGAGTGAGCGCCGTGGCGAGACTTTCGTTACCCGCAAGATTACTCTTGCTGCAGCCCGCATCAAACAGGGTAAGCAGGAGAAACTCTATCTCGGCAACCTGGATTCTTTGCGTGACTGGGGTTATGCAAAGGACTATGTAGAGTGTATGTGGCTTATTCTCCAGGCAGAAAAGCCAGAGGACTTTGTCATCGCTACCGGTAAGCAGCACTCTGTAAGAGAGTTCGCCCAGTTGGCTTTCCATCATGTAGGTATCGAACTGAAGTGGGAAGGCAAGGATGAGAACGAGAAGGGTATCTGCGTAGAAGGTCCTGAGAACCTGATTGGCAAGACCCTCGTAGAGGTTTCACCTGATTTCTACCGTCCAACAGATGTAGTCAATCTCTGGGGTGATCCAACCAAGGCAAAGGCAAAGCTCAACTGGAATCCTAACACCACCTCTTTCGAGGAATTGGTGAAGATCATGGTAGAGAGCGATATGGCCAAGGTTGCTGCCGAGGATGCAGGTCAGAAGGTTCGTTGCAACCTCGTGGAATATCTTGAGAAGGGTATCGTGAAGTAATCATCGATTTTTTCATAATGATATAAAGGGTGTGGCATCAGTCACACCTTTTTTTTGTTCTGAAGGGTCTCATAAACTTCCCAACAAAGTTCTCATAAACTTCCCCACAAAGTTCTCATAAGCTTCCCCCACAAACTTGCTCCACAAACTTGCTCCATAAAGTTCCCACAGATTTCACAGATTTACACAGATCTTAGATAAACCTCACAGAGATTATAAAATTCCACTAATTACACAGATCTTTTGAAGCCAAAAAATCTGTGTAAATCTGTGAAATCTGTGGGACTAAAAACAACGGTCTATATGGGAACTATGCAAATCTGTGGGACTTTATGTTTTATCTGATGAAAATACAGAAATTTGTGGGAAAAAGTCAGAAAAAGGCGACAGATAAATGTAACAAATCGGTAAAAAGGTGCTAAAAATCGTTCATTTGCAGCAAATTGAATGATTTTACCATTTTATGAACGATAAGTGCTAATGCCTTTTTGATAAAGTTACTATCTTTGCAGCGTGAAAACAACAATGTTTTAGGTTAAGATATTTAGGTTAATAGATTTTAGGTTTATTTTTGTTTAGGTAGAATTTAGCACAAAGGAAAAAACGAGAACGCTGTGACAGCGCCCTCGTTTTTTTGTTTGTATCCCCTTTTGAAAGCGGATCCCTATTTTCTTTTTCAATAAACTTAAAATGCTCTACTTGAGATGCTTTGTATAGAACAGCCTCTTATACCAAGTGAGCGATGATATCCTCGCGAGAAGCAGGAAGCATATCGATTACAGGAATCTCTGGCATTGTGTAGCAACCTGGTTGCAGGCGCATAGAAGCGCGAGCTACGTTCACCAATACCTGTGCAGTAAGAGCAGGGTTGTTGATGCTCATGTTGAACTCGAAGCGCTGGTTCTGAGTCTTACCAGAAACACCCTTGCGAATCAGGTTCACACCATGACCCATATCCTTCACGTCGTCAACAGAAGCTACTGCGAATACGTGAGTCTCATCGTTGGCGAAATAAGGGTCAGCTTTGATTTCTGCAGTAACAGCCTCAAGAGTAGCACCTTCTTCCAACTCTACATAAACCATACGACGGTGGATGCTTTCACCCAATGGGATGGTAACAGAGAGTGCATTCTTAACACCCTTCTTGCTTTTTACGCAAACAGAGTGACCCATGCTCATACCAGGACCGAAGTTGGTATAAGTCAAACCCTTTGGCGCAAGGCTCTCCATGAGTACACGTACGATAGAGTCTGAACCTGGATCCCAACCAGCAGAGATAACACTTACCTTGCCAGCCTTCTTGCAGTTCTCCATCTGCTTGGTGCGGTAGTCGAGGATGCTGGTGTGGATGTCGAAGCTATCAACGGTGTTGATGCCAAGAGCAACAATCTTCTCAGCATATTCTGGACATGAACGGGTAGGAGCAGCTAAGATGGCAACATCAACATCTTTCAACTTTGTGATGTCATCTACTACTTCATACTGAGCCAATTCAGCAGGTTTGTCCTTATCGCCCTGACGACGTACTACACCTGCAATCTCGAAGTCTGGAGCTGCCTCAAGAGCCTCTACAGAAAACTTACCAATGTTGCCGTATCCTACAACGGCTGCTCTGATTTTTTTCATTTCTTTTATTGTTGTTTATTGTTATTTATTATATTCTCAATTTTATTCTGAATCTATCCGAATTCTCTTCTGAATCTTCATCTGGATTTATCCGAATTCTCTTTCGAATCTATTTCTTTGCAATTGTTTTTAGCATGACATTGCAATATCGTTTTGGCTTTATCTTTTATTTCGGTTGCAAAATTATAGTTTTTCTTTGACATAATGAACAAAATAACAGATTTTTAACTATCTGAATGTGCAAAAAGTAATAAAATCATATATATGGGGTGTTTATTGCTTGTAAATTGTAAGGTTGGCAACTTCCCACCTTATAATTTAATGTTTTTGTTGAAATATATGAATATTTGTTACTTTATTTGCGAGTTTGATAATTTAATGCTATATTTGCAGCCGAAGTGAGTGACGTATTTATATTTAAAGGAGAAGTAAAAAGATGAAAAAAACAGTTTTAAGTTTAGGATTATTGCTCGCCGTTTCTCTTTCGGCTTTTGCACAGAATGAAACCGGACAGAAGAAGTCTGAGAATGGAATGGAGCAGAAGAAGATGGAGAATGCAATGAAGGCTGTAGAGAAAGAGCAGCAGGTTGCATTGTCTCATGCCGGTACTTTTGCCAATAGGTTTGAAACTTTTGTCAAGAGTGCTTCTACCAACAGGGAATTGTCTGATGCCCAGAAAGAAAAGTTAGACTCTACTTATCAGGCTTATCTGGATGAGTACAGTATAGTGAAAGATTCTATCAGCGATGAGGAAGTGCGCCGCGTAAGCAAAGCCAAGGTGGCTTACCAGAAACTGCAGGTGCGCAACTTTACTGACAAGACGACTGACCAGGTTGCTGATGTGGCTAATACGATAGGCGAAAAAGTCTCTAAGGTTTTCAAACGTACCAAGAAAAAAGTGCAGGGAGCCATAGAGGGTTTCAAAAAAGAATAATTAAGTAATTCCTGTTTTCTCTGACAAAAAGGTCCCACAGATTTCACAGATTTATTTTTTCTTCAAAAGAATCCATATAAAATCTGTGTAAATCTGTGAAATCTGTGGGACTTTATTCTCTCAGCAGGTCCATATAAAACTCTGTGGGGACTTCTTCTGAACTTACCTTTATTTCTTTATGATTTTTTCCACATCTTCAATAGACCGGTTGAACGGACCATTGTGCTCCAGTTTGATGGTGCACATGGCAGCTGCAAATTTACCAGCTTCCGTAGGAGTAGCTCCCTGCAGTCTCTTATACAGATAACCAGCCGAATAAGTATCTCCGCATCCTGTGGCATCTACCACCTCATGAGGAGGGTAGGCTGGAATCTCATAGAACTTATCATCTACATAGACAAGGGAACCTTCGCTGCCAAGGGTGATGATCACTTCGGTGACTCCCCAGGCATGAATCAGTTTGGCTGCCTCATGGGCATCTTTCAGTCCCGTGATAGTTTCCATTTCTGTCTCGTTCACCTTCAGGTAGTAGGTATGCTTCAGTACCTTCAACTTCTCTTTCCAGTCGATAGGATACACCTTCTCGTCTCTCACCTCGCGCAGATAACCCTGAACATCGATGGAAACCCTTCCCTTGCGAGACAGATATTCCACCACCTCCGTTGGGAAATCGTCAGCCAACAGACTACCTAAATGGAAAACCTTGGCATCTACATGCTCCAACTGCTGGATGGTAAACGGATCGGCCTTTGCCAATACGCGCTGTTTGCGCTCATTCTGATTTTCTCCATAGATATTCTCGAAGAACACTGTGTTGCGGGAGGCATTCATCGATACGTCGATGCCAGCCTTGAGCATCTTCTCTACTGGTTCCTTTTCTGTAGGATCCATGGCTGTAACCAATGAAAAAGTTACATCCTTGGGAAGCTGGTTGATGGCATACGAAAAATAGAATGAGGTGCCGCCAGCCATATAGACGGTACGGTTTGGAGTCACAATCTTGTCTTTGGTGATGTGACCGATACAACAGATATCTTTCATTATAATCGTTTTTATTTCTGATGAGCAGGGCCTTCACAGGAGGCTCACTCCTTCGTTCTTATTTCAAAACGGTTGCAAAGTTACTAAAAAACCGGGAAAAAGAAAAAGTTTTCTTTCTGTTTCTGAGAAATAAAATCGATTTTATTTTGTTTTGTCCCTGATTCTGATTACCTTTGCACTCGAATTTGAATAAAAACTCAATAAAAACAACTATTGATAGATTTAGATCATGTGGTTTGATGGATTAATCAACGTACATTCGGCGGTGCAAGGCATCGTCATCCTTTCCTTGATATGTACTTTGGGTCTTGCGCTTGGTAAGCTCCATATCAAAGGCATATCATTGGGTATCGCTTTCGTCTTTTTCGTGGGAATCGTAGCCGGACATCTCGGTCTGACTGTCGATCACAATATGCTGGAGTTTGCTGAAAGCTTTGGTCTCACCATGTTTGTCTATGTGCTCGGACTCTACGTGGGTCCTAACTTCTTTGGTTCCATGCGGCATGAGGGCATTTCGCTCAACCTCTGGAGCATGGCGGTCATCTTGGTGGGCACGCTCTTCTCGCTGCTCCTGTGCTGGGTGCTTCCTGTGAGTTTGCCGGATATGGTGGGCATCCTCTGTGGTGCTACTACCAATACACCTGCGCTCGGTGCTGCCCAGCAGGCTTTGCAACAGTTGGGCATGCCGAGTGGTGGTGCAGCCTTGGGCTGTGCGGTCACTTATCCCTTGGGTGTTGTGGGCGTCATCTTAGCGATGATGCTGTTGCGCAAACTCTTTGTGAAGCCTGATGATTTGCAAATCAGAAGCAATGATGATGACGACCATACTTCCATCGGACAGTATCTGATTGTGAATCCGGCACTCAATGGTAATACGATTGCAGAAATCTCCATGCTCACTCACCGTAAGTTTATCATCTCTCGTGTCTGGCGTGGTGAACAGGTGATTGTGCCACAAGCTGATACCGTGCTTCATACAGGCGATAATGTGCTGGTGGTGACGAATAAGGACGAGGTGTCTGCCATGCAGATTCTCTTCGGTAAGAAAGTGGATAAGGAGTGGAATAATGATAAGGTGGACTGGAATGCCATTGATGCCAAGGTGGAAAGCCGCATCATCGTGGTTACCCGTCCGGGACTCAATGGTAAGCGACTCGGACATCTTCAGATGCGCAACAGCTATGGTGTGAATGTGAGCCGTGTGCTCCGTGGTGATATCCGACTGTTGGCTACCGATGATTTGCGACTTCAGTATGGCGACCGTCTTACGGTAGTGGGCGATCCTACCAGTATCGACCATGTGGAACAGTTCTTGGGTAATGCTGTCAAGACACTCAACGAACCTAACTTGGGTGCTATCTTCCTCGGAATCATCTTAGGTCTTGCCGTTGGCACGATTCCGTTTAACATCCCTGGCATGTCGGCTCCGGTACGTCTCGGTATTGCCGGTGGACCTATCGTGATGGGTATTCTGATAGGTGCCTTGGGTCCTCGTGTGCATTTCATTTCCTATATGACTCGCAGTGCAGGTTTGATGTTGCGCGAATTGGGTCTTGCCTTGTATTTAGCGTGCTTGGGTTTGGAGGCTGGCGGTCAGTTCTTCGAGACAGTTGTCCGTCCCGAAGGTCTGATGTGGGTAGGCATCGGCTTCCTCATTACACTGGTTCCTGTAGTCATCGTGGGTTTCATTATTCTGAAAACCAAGAAGTATGATTTCGGAAGCATCTGCGGCATTCTCTGTGGAAGTATGGCCAATCCGATGGCGCTGAACTATGCCAATGATACCTTGGAAGGGGATACACCAAGCATCACTTACGCTACGGTTTATCCCCTGGGCATGTTTGTCAGAGTGATTATCGCTCAGATTCTCATCATGTTCTTTGTCTGATAACCATCTGTGTGGCTATCAGAAAAGAGTTGATTATCTGAAGAGGGAGAAGTTGACGCTGCCGTAACTTCTGTGCTCTAAAAATCTCGGATGGTCGGAGAAATCATGGTTTTTGCCATGCTCAAAAACGAAGATACCGTCCTCGTTGAGCAGATCGCCATTTAATACTAAGTCTGGAATCTTTGCCAGGTCTTCCAAAGCATAAGGGGGATCGGCAAAGATGAAGTCGAACTTCTGGTGGCAGGACTTCAGGAAGCGGAATACATCGCCACGTACCAGAATATCCCTTTCTTCATTGAGTTTCTTGAAACATTGGCGGATGAAATTGGCATGGTCACGGTCTGCTTCTACGCTTACCACTTGCTTGCAACCGCGCGATACGAGTTCCAAGGAGATGCTTCCTGTTCCTGCGAAAAGGTCGAGGGCAGTGGCATCTTCAAAGTCAATGTAACCCTGGAGTACATTGAAGATGTTCTCCTTGGCGAAGTCTGTTGTAGGGCGCGCCTTGAATGTACGGGGAATGTCAAAATGGCGTCCCTTATATTCTCCTGTAATGATTCTCATATTTCTTTTTGTTTATCAATCTGATTCTTTCTTTATTTGCTCAAGTATAGAGCTAACAGGTCGAATGGTATGCCTTTTATCTCTGTGATAGGGGCACGGTTGAACTCTGCACAAGGATTCAGCACACTCACCTTTCTGATATAGAGTTTGATGTTGTAGAGAAGCCATTCTTTGTCTGGAATATCGCCTACGAGATGCAGTTCGTCCTGCTGCTGGTCCATTCCCAACTGTTTCCATACATACATCATGAAATAGATGGCATCCTTTGGGTGGGGTGCCTCGAATGAATTGAAGAACTTGAAACGGTTCTTTTCAAAACTGAAGATATCCACCTTCTTGTCATGGAAATAGGCAAACAACTTGCGTCTGATTCCTGCGAAACTGCGCTGGTGAAGGTAGTTCCATACGGGTTGTAGGATTGGGGTGAAGCGCACATTGCTGAAATTGTCTTCTACCACCAATTTCAAGTCCTTGTTGATAGGGAAGATAGCCACAACGTTCAGTGATGGCTGCACCCGATAGTGAAGAGCATCACTGCCGTGCTTCGTGAAAGCATGCTGGTAGAGGGTGGCGAGGTCTTCCTCCTTGAATTCTTCTACCGGTACGATGAGTACTGGTGTATCTATATAGACTCTTACCTTCGAATATCCTCTTTGCAGCAAGTCACTCTCCTTGAAAGCCTGACGCAGGTTTGCCGCCATGGAGACTCCACTTTTCACCGTGTAAGGTTCGTATATTACTTGATGCTCGGCTTCTCTGTCCACGACGGAAAAGCTGAGTGTATTGTTGCTCACGCGGATAGTGAGTCGGGCTTGTTGCCAATTCTTGTTGTTACCAGTTACCTGCATTGTTGTTGTCTGTTGTAATGTCACCTATCTTTAGTCCAGGATATGCTCCTGAAATCATTGCTTTGTCTATGAGCTCCTGTACGGCATTCTCGTCCAGTCCGTTGAGGAAGTCTTCATAAGAGGCACCGCATTCCATCAGCGGAATCTGCTTGCCGCTCTTGCTGACGATGGTTGTGGCAGAGAGCGTAAACTTCTTTCCGTCAGAATAGGGGATATACTGTAGGGATTCCTGCAGATATTTTCCCTTGATGAGCGTCTGGAAATCCCCCGAATAGCCTCCGTGCCGTGCCTTATATCTCTCTTCTGCCGTACGTATTTTCATAAGTGTTTCCTTCACCGCCTTTTCCCGTTCTTGTTGGGCAGACTGGAAACGGAGCGGCTGAGAGATACTCAGCGTGCAGAGTACTAAAAGCACGATGACGCATGCCCCCAATATATAATTTATGTTTATTTTTCGTTTCATTTCAAAAAGTATTGTTACTTTTGCAAGTGCAAAGATACAAAATGTTTTTGAAATATGGTCAAAGAAGAGTTAAAATATCAGATATTACAACAATTTGGGTTTCAGCCTACTTCTGAACAGGCGCTTGCCCTGGAGGTTTTTGCTCAATTCCTCACAGATACGACCCCTCATTGTGCGATGATTCTGCGGGGTTCTGCAGGTACGGGTAAGACTTCCCTCTCGGGTGCTATCGTACGTACCTTGCAGGCTATCCGGCAGAAGGTCATGCTTTTAGCTCCTACGGGTAGGGCGGCTAAGGTTTTTTCGCTCAACAGCGGTTGCCCTGCCTATACCATCCACCGCCGTATCTACCGTGAGAAATCTTTTGCCGGTGTGGATGGAAAATTCAATCTGAATGATAATCTCTATACCGACACCTTGTTTATGGTGGATGAGGCTTCCATGGTTTCTAATCTCGGATTGGGCGATGGCAATTTCGGAAGTGGCTTTTTGCTGGACGACCTGGTGCATTTTGTTTATCAGGGGCGCAACGACCGTCTGATGGTTATTGGCGACAAGGCTCAGCTGCCGCCGGTGGGGGAGGAGGAATCTCCTGCTCTTCAGGCGATGATGCTGGAGGGCTATGGACTGAAAGTGTACGAGTGCGACCTCAATGAGGTGCTTCGTCAGAGTCAGGAGTCCGGTATCTTGTATAATGCTACGGTCATTCGCCAGATGATTACCCATGATGATATCACCCAGTTGCCTCTCATCCGCTTCCAGGGCTTTGCCGACATTGTGATGATGCCGGGCAATGAACTCGTGGAGAGTCTTGCCAACAGTTATTACCAGGTAGGACAGGATGAGACGATGGTGATTACGCGCAGCAACAAGCGGGCGAATATCTATAATAATGGCATCCGCAATATGGTACTCGACCGGGAGGAAGAACTCTCCGGCGGTGATATGCTCATGATAGTGAAGAACAATTATTATTGGACTGAAAATGAACGGAAGCAGATGAAGGTTTCGGGCGATACGCCTGAAGTGAGAAAGGAACTACAGTCAATTCCTTCTTTCTTGGCGAATGGTGACCGGGCGAAAGTATTGCGGGTGCGCCGCCACCTGGATCTTTATGGTTTTCATTTTGCTACACTCCTGCTCCAGTTTCCCGACTATGATAATTATGAAATCAGCGTAACGGCATTGTTGGATACCTTGCAGAGTGAGGCTTCAGCCCTTACCCGTGAGCAGCAGGAACAGCTTTTTCGTGGGGTAGAGGAAGACTATCAGGATATTCCGCTGAAGGCAGATCGCATGAAGGCCATCCGAGAAGACCAGTACTTCAATGCCGTGCAGGTGAAGTATGCCTATGCCATCACTTGCCACAAGGCACAGGGTGGACAGTGGGAACATGTCTATGTAGATCAGGGATATATGACGGATGATATGTTGACGCCTGATTATATCCATTGGCTTTATACCGCCTTTACCCGTGCCAGAAGTAAACTTTTTTTGGTGAATTGGCCCAAAACACAGACGCAGGCATGATAAGTTACTTCTGCAGGAAATAATTTTTGCTTGGGCAGGGAGAAATTTTTCCTTGCCCAGCCAAAAATAAAAGTGGGGTCAGAGAGGTATATAAAAACAAAGAATCCGAAACCTAATGATAGGAACCGGATTCAATATTTTTTGAGTTGTTTTGGGAAAAGTGGGTGGTGATGGATTCGAACCACCGAAGGCATAGCCAGCAGATTTACAGTCTGCCCCATTTGGCCACTCTGGTAACCACCCTTGCTCTATGTTTTCAAAAGCGAGTGCAAAGGTAGTGTTTTTATTTCATTCCACCAAATTTTTCAGCAACTTTTTTCTATTTTTCTTCAAAAAACTTCATTTTCCCCTATAAAATCCTCCTTTTTCCCCTCCTTTTCCCTCCTTTTCCCGACCTTGAAGAACTGCTGTCATGGCGATGCACCCAAGTCTTCGGCAGCTTCTATATAACTGCTCGTTATAAAATTTGCGTGCAATGTTACTCATTTTCCAATCAATATTGAATAAAATGCTGGAAAAATTGTATCTTTGCAACTGGTTTGACACAAAGATAGGTATATTCCTGTATTTATATACATTTTTTATGATTGTAACTGTTGAATGGATGGAAAAATGGTTCAGGTTCTTCGACGACGAGTACTTCGGAGGAAAGTTGCCTACACCTGAATTGGGGGTTACCCGGGCCAAGACCAGGCTCGGGCAGATGGCGTATAAGAGAGCTACCCGATGGGGACGTACAAAACTTTATGATTTTAAAATTTCCATGTCCACCTATTATGATATGACAGAGAAGCAGGCCAAGAGTGTGCTGCTCCACGAGATGATACATTATATTATTGGTTACACCGGACTGAAGGATACGTCTTCGCATGGGCTTGTCTTTCGGGGTATGATGGATAAACTGAACCGCACCTATGGCTGGGATATCCGGGTGATGACTTCTACCAAGGGATGGAAGGTGAGCGAACAGGTGGTCAAAAAGAAAAAGGCACAGGGTCCGCAGACCTATCTGATTTTGGCGATAGAAATGCAGGATGGCAAGCATTTTCTCTCACGGGTCAATCCCGGTTTTGCCCGTCGCATCGAAAGTCAGTTGGTGAAACTTCGGGAGGTGAAATCGCATTGTTGGTACACCACCCAGGAAAACTACTTTGAGGATTATCCGCAGGTGCGCAGTCTCCGTGGCCGTCGCATTTCAAAAGCCGATTTCGATCGTCTGCTGAATGTATTGACTCCTTTTCATTTCTGATATTTCATCGTCCCACAGAAAGAACTCATAAAAAGTCCCACAGATTTCACAGATCTTCACAGATTTATTTTTACTTCAAAAAGATCTGTGTAAATCTGTGAAATCTGTGGGACTTTATGATATCAGCAAGAGCCTTTATAATCTCTGCGAGGTTTATCTAAAATCTGTGAAATCTGTGAAATCTGTGGGACTTAAAAAAAACAACGGTCTATATGGGAACTATGCAAATCTGTGGGATTTTGCTCTTGCAATAGAGCTGGATGATAAGGGAAAAGGATTGGTGGATTGGAAGGAAGTGTGAAAAAGACAAAGGGCTGGACTCCAAATCTGGAATCCAGCCCTTTAACGCTTTTCATTATCTGTTTCTATAGCAGACGATGGTATCAGTCATCGCCCCACTTATTGCTGTTCGATTCTCCCCAAATGTCTTTGTCCTTGGTTTTATCCTCGTTGACCACATCAAAGTTGTCGATACAATCTCCATCGGTACTTTTTTCGTATACGCTCGCCGTTACGAAGTAGTCTCCGCTGCAGAGAGCATCGAGCTGCATCACTTTAATTTCTGGAGTTATATAGTTCTTCTTCATTTTGCGTAACTGTTATTTTGGGTTTATCTGATAATTATCTTCTTTCCGTTCACTACATACATTCCCTGAGGCAGTCCCTCCAGGCTGCAACTGCGGCGCACCATCTGTCCGTTCATGTTGAACACGCCCTCTATGCCACGCTTGTAGGATGTGCGGTCGGTGCTGCCGTGTATGTCGGCGATGCCAGTGGTGCTGTCTTCCACTCCGTCGATGAGCAGCGAAAACTGGCTCGGTTTTGCAGTAGCATTGCCTGGCAGCTCAAACCAGCAGCGGAACGCCTTCAGTCCGTATGAATACGGCTTGTCGTCGTCCATATTGCCATGCGGCACCTGTATCAGCTTTCCCTTATACATGAAGTAGTCGCCGTTGAGGTTGTCTCTGCCATCGATAATCTTGCCATTGTCGTCGTATGTCTTCGCCATAGTGCCTTTGCAGGTCATCGTGCCATGGCCACCGCCGGTGGCATCGAATTGTGTTTTTGATACCCAATTGGTGGTGTTTACATACTCCTTCAGCTTCTCCCTGTCGAGCGACACCATCGTTATGTCGTAGTGGTCGGCTTTCAAGGTCTTCGTCAGTCGGTTGTCTTCTTTGGAAGACGGTTTGTAGTCAGTGCCCAGCCAGCTGCTGTTGTCCTCGCCCTTTGATGTATAGAAGCGGTCTACGGTGTAGGGTGCCGACTTCACCTGTGTATATGGTGGGTACACGATATATGGCTCGAATGCTGTTACCATCGGGGCATCGTCGTTCTTTGGCTCCACGGTCACGAACTGCACGCTGTTTTCCGTCAGTGCCTCAAGCTTTGCCACCTTCACGGCATCTCCGAACGTGCGTTTCATCTGTCCCCATGTCAGGTCTACGGGCAGAATGAGCGAGTTCCACATATTGTCGTTCAGCTTACGGTTCAGATGCAGCACGCTGTTCTTGTATTCGTCAGCTGCCTCGGTCAGATAGCGCAGGTCGGTAGATTCCTCGTCGAGAATCAGCTCCGGGTTGCGTCGCGGTCCGGCATAAAGCAACTTGAATTCGTCCACGGCGGTCAGCTCGTTGGCGTCAACCTTCGACTTGTCTGTAGGGTCGACATAGAAACCAATGCGGAGAGTCACGGGATTGTCGTTTGTTATTTCTTTCCCATTCGGGGCTTTGTCGAGACAGATCTGCACCTGGTTCTCATACTCTCCCTCGAAGAAGGCATGTCCGATACCGGCTCCTTCGTAGTTCTTGCCATTGTGTGTTTGGGCAAGCTGATAGGCATCAGCCTGACTGATTCCGTTGATGGTTGCTGTTGAGTATTTATCATTAATCGGATTGCCGTCGGCACCGAGCACCGTGATGAACAGGTTTGCCAACGGTTGGTCATTCTGCTTGATGTTCTCCGAGCTGTTCGCTGTGCTGAATCCGTTGCATCGCAGCAGGTACCATCCTGCCTTGTGTACCTTCACGTCCTGATAGAATGTGAAGCCGCGCAAGCCTTTGGTGTAGCAGTAGAAATACTGGCCGTAGTCGCGCTGATGAGCTTCTAGATAGTTTACCCAGGCAGTGGAACCTGTACTCTCTACCTTGTCATGCGTCTTATACATATATTCGTCTCCAAAGCGCATATGACTTTCCCAGTCTGTTGGCAAATTATTACCTTTACCTGTGATGGTCCATTTTGTAGCATCTGCATCATTTGCTCTGAAATCCGGACATGTAATAAGGAAAGAGGCATCGACAGCCGATTTCATATTTGCAGGAGCTATGTTGAAGAGTTTGTAATACTCATTCTTTGTAATCACCTTCCACTCCTGGTTCTTGTATTCCTGGTTCTCCGTGGCTATGCTTTCCTTATAATCGCAAAGTTTCTTCTCGTTGTTAGGATAAGCCGTGAGATAACCTAATTTTGTATTATAGCCGATTCTGACGAGATAAACCTTGTTGGTTTCTGAATAGTCCTTGGATTTTTCAAATATGATAATGCTTCTATCTCCAGCGTTCTGGTCCATAAACACCTGATTATACCTTGTGTCGATTCCCATATATGGATTGGCTACAGAACCTTTCACCTTGCTCTCCAGACAAAACGTTTTTGAATTTACATTCCAAAACATATAAATGGGATATGGTGTAACATCCAGTGAGGCATGAGTACCCCACATACCGCCAACGCTCAGAAACTTTTTGGCACCGACGTTATACAGACACACAATCTTATCTCCGTCGGTTTCATCTGTGTGTTTAGTTGTGCAATAAGTTTTCGAAGGATCAACGCCATAAAGGTCGTCAACACCTCCAATAATCGTTTCTTCAGTTCCGTTGTTTTCCGTCGCTTTATTTTGTGCCGAGGCTACAGTAGCGTTTGCAGCCATCAGCACTGCGGCCAAAGCGACAGCCGCAATGTTTCCTTTTGCCTTGGCAAAAGAAAGCAGATAACTTTTACTCATCATAATTTATTAATCTCTGTTGTTGATTTTTTCTAAAAATACTTATTCATTCAAATGTGTCAATTGTGACAGCTATGCTGTTGTCCTGATACGAAATCAACTGCAAAGGTATGAAAAAAAACATTTATGATAAAATTCCCCCCCCTGCCGCTATTGTTATTTGTAATTTATTAACATTTTTTATCTAATAAAAATTGGATACGTTAATTAATCAAATAGTCCCTTAAAAAGGGGATAATCGAGTTCTTTGACATCGTTGAAAATAGTCTTCATGATGAACAATAGCCACGAGACAAGAATCTGCAAGTGGCTGATTTACAGCGACTAAAATCGTGTTTTGGAGAATTGGTAACGGCAACCACCAGAAAGGATACATAAAAAGGTCCCACAGATTTCACAGATCTCCACAGATTTATTTTTACTTCAAAAAGATCTGTGTAATTTGTGGAACTTTATAATCTCTGCGAGGTTTATCTAAGATCTGTGTAAATCTGTGAAATCTGTGGGACTTAAAAAAACAACGGTCTATATGGGAACTATGCAAATCTGTGGGATTTTATGATATCAGCAAGAGTCTTTATAATCTCATCAAAACTATGTGAAATCTGTGGGACTTTTCCTAAAAAACAAACCGTATCAGCGCAGTCAACAGACTTTTCAGGTGGAAATATTCGTGAAAAAACAATGTCTTGCGTATAAATTGACGAATTGAGCGAAAAATTACCGATTATTTTACATGTTTTTTTATAAAAATATGCTACATTTGCAAATGTTTTTTAACTTATGTAAGTTCTTTTAATGATTTAGAAGTTCTTTAATTATCAAATATTAATAACTATGAAGAAAAAACAAATGAAAGCAAGTTTGTTACTTGTGTCTTTATTGACGGCTGGTTTCTTGGTAACCGGGTGTACAAATGACGATTATGATTTTGACCAGATTGATGCTACAATGGGATTTGGTGGTGGTGAATTGGAAATACCTGCCAGTTCTACCATGAACATTCCTTTGTCTGATATCTTAGAACTCGAAGAGAATGGTAGTGTGAAGATTGCCGCAAACGGCGATTATCTGTTCCAGTTGACAGGTACGGATGCTTCTACTGCTTCTCCTAAGATTTCTCCTATTTACTTGACGGGTAGATCTTATTCCAATACGATTACCTTGAGTACCAGTTCTGCTGCCAAGGGTACCCGTGCTGCTGGTACTCATCTCAGTTTTGTCTCTCCTAAGCAACAGATGTTCGTATATAATGGTACGGATGCTGCCGTGAAGAGTCTGAACAGTGCTGAGGTGGCTGACGAAAACGAAATCAAACTGAAGATTAATCTCACTCTTAGTGGTCTTTCTTCTGCTATCAACAAGATAGATAAGGCAACCATCAACCTTCCTGGCTATCTGCAGATTTCATCTGTCAATGGTAATGGCAATGGCGTTCCTATGGTCAACGGCTCGAAGATTACCGTGGAGAATGTTTCTACAAGCGACGACCTCCGACTCACCATCAAGGCTAAAAAACTGGATTTCGCAAATCAGGATGCTTATGGTAAGGTTGACGTCGGCAATAATGGCTCTATCAAGATGGATGGTTTTTTCGATCTCGGTATTGAGGCTAATATAACGGGTGTTCCTACATCTGCACTGTCCATCGGTGCCAACGTGACAGTCAATAATATTACCTTGCAGTCTGCTACCGGTATCTTCGACCCGGAAATCAATATCACAAGTTTGGGTGATGTAGCTGTGACTGGCGTTCCTGACTTCCTTTCAGAAGATGGCGTAAGAGCAGACTTGGATAATCCTCAGATTATTCTTTCTATCAAAAATGATATGGATGCAGCGGCAAAGGTGAGCGCAAAGGTGATTTCTACCAAGAACGGTCAGAACTTGGCTACCGTACAACTCCCTGAGATGCATATCAACAAGACTACTGTTACACCAGTGACCAAGATCTGCATCTGCCGCCACAAGACTGCAGAACTGACAGCTCAGTATGGTGCTGCCAATGTATATGAGGTGAGCAACCTGGCTACACTTATCAACAAGCATATTCCAGACCATGTTCAGATTACCGATGTGGTGGCGAAAGCTGATCTCAGTCAGGAAATGACTATCGAGTTCGGACGCAATTACAATGTTGAGCCAAGTTATGAGGTCTATGCTCCGTTGGCATTTGCCGAGGGTGCTGTTATCGAATATGCAGATGATTTCGACGGTTGGAATGATGATTTGGATGAATTGGAATTGGCAGAGGGTACTTATCTGCGTCTTACTGCTGATGCACAGAATCTGGTTCCTGCTACCCTCATCGTAGAGGCTACTCCACTCGGAGTGAATGGTGCAGACATCAGCAACCAGATAGAAGTGAATATCAAGCAGGGTACTGTGAAGGCATCTGCTGATGGTGTCACAGCCGTGACTTCTCCGCTGGAAATCGAACTCCGTGAAAAGGTAAAGGGCGCATTGCAGAAACTCGACGGACTCTCTTATAAGGTAAAAGGTAAGGCAAGCCATGATGGAACTATCGTGACCGGCATCAACCTCAACTCTGAGAAGCATACCCTGAAGTTGGAAAACATCAAGGTGAAACTCGTGGGTAAGGTGATTGGTAACTTCAATTAATGACAGAGAGTAGTAACAGAATAATAACACACATAAAAGACAAAGAAAATGATGAATAAAATATATAAGCATGTCTTGGTTGCCTCTCTGCTCATGATGGGTGGCACCGCAATGGCTCAGACGCTCAATTCCGCTTACTTTACTGACGACTACAAGTTCCGTCACGATATGAACCCGGCTTTTGAGAACAAGCAGAACTATATCACTATCCCGGCTTTGGGTAATATCAATGTCAACCTGCAGGGCAACTTCGGTTACAAGGATGTTGTACTGAACAATCCGATGTATGGACAGGAGGCGGGTGCCAAGAAGATGACTTCCTTCATGAACCCTTATATCTCTGCCGATGAGGCGCTGAAGGGTTTCAGCAAGAGCAACAACCGCATACAGGGTGATGTAGGCATCGCCATTCTTTCTGCTGGTTTCAAGGGCTTTGGCGGTTATAATACCATCGAGGTGAATGCCAAGGCATCTTTCGGTGCTTCCCTGCCTTATGAGTTGTTTGAATTTGCCAAGAACACGGGTAACCAGAATTATGAGATTGGTGATGTGAGCATGATGGCTCGTTCTTATGCAGAATTAGCATTGGGTCACTCTCATCAGATCAACAAGAAGCTCCGCATCGGTGCTAAATTGAAGTTCCTCTTCGGTGTGGCAGATGGTGATGTTCGTCTGGAAAACCTGCGTGCTGACCTCTCTGGTACAGACAAGTGGATCGTTTCCGGCAAGGCGAATGCACAGGTTTCCATGAAGGGCTTTACTTATAAGACTTCCAAGGATAAATATAACAACCCTGACAAGGGCGAATATGACAAGATTGATGATGTAGATGTTGATGGCGCTGGATTGGGCGGCTTCGGTATGGCGCTCGATCTCGGTGGTGTCTATAAGTTGAACGATAACCTGACCCTGAGTGCTTCTGTTCTCGATTTGGGTTTCATCAACTGGAGCAACAATATGAAGGCTGTGAATAGAGCTGAGAGCTTCGAATTCAATGGCTTCCATGATACTGCCGTCAGAGAAAACAGCGGTCCTACCATTGACGACAAGATAGATGATTACGGTGACCAGATAACCGACTTCGTCAACCTGAAGGATTTGGGCGATCAGGGTAGTCGTACCACCAGTTTGGCAGCTACGCTCAATATCGGTGCCGAGTACAGTTTGCCTTCTTATGACAAGTTGTCTTTTGGTTTCCTGAGCAGCACCCGCATCAATGGTGACTATACTTGGAGTGAGGGCCGATTGAGTGCCAACTGGAAACCATTGAAGTGGTTGGATGGTGGTGTCAACTTTGCAGTCAGCAGTTTTGCAGCCAGCATGGGTTACGTCCTGAACATCCATCCTAAGGGTTACAACTTCTTCATCGGTATGGATCACATCTTGGGTAAGACCAGTAAGGAGTTCATTCCTCTTAGTTCCAATGCCAGCATCGCTGTGGGTATGAGCGTTGCCTGGTAACAGACGAATCAAACAGCAAAAAGGCGGTATCTATCAATGAAAGATACCGCCTTTTTTAAGCTATTGAGAGCAAAGCCAAGCTTGCTTGAACTTTGTCGAGTGCAGCCAACCTTCTCAAAGAGAAAAAGGGCTTGGAAAAAGCAGTGGAGCCCTCCTTATGAAGGAGTGACGGGGTGGTTGGACAAACCCCTCTTGCGAAGAGGGGGGCAGGTGAGTCGAAAAAAATAGTTAAATCCCTTGAAATCTTTGGCAGTTTAAATAAAAAGCCGTAATTTCGCAGAAATTAAACGTTTAATCATGATGATACTATCCGTCAAATTTTTATAAAATCATTTGTTTATGTCTCGATTGATAATAAAAAATATAGGTCCCATTAAAGATGTTGATATAAAACTTAATAAGGTTAATGTTTTTATTGGTCAGCAAAGTAGTGGAAAAAGTACCATTGCCAAAATAATAAGTTTCTGTTCTTGGTTGGAAAAAAAAGTTCACAATGAAGAAATGTTTTTTGGTAAAGGAAAGGAAGCTTTTTCCCGTTTACAAGCTTATCACCATCTTCAGTCCTATTTTGGGGAGGACTCTATGATTTGTTATTTAGGAGAGAACATCGCCTATGCATACAATCTTCCTTCAGATAAGACTTTTCCTGATCCAGGATGGGAGTATGATTCTATAGAGCATCTAACGGATAAGGAAATTTTCTTATATCCTAAATCGAAGGTCATAAATCCGAAGGTTATATATATACCAGCGGAACGAAACTTTGTATCTGTAGTTCCCAATCTCCAAAAATATGCAGAGAATGACGATAACCTGATGGATTTCTTATTGAGTTGGCAAGAAGCAAGAAAGAAATATTCATCTACACACAAGTTGTCGCTTTTAAATCTTGGTATGGATTTCTATTCACAGGATGGTATTAATAACAGAATTAAATTGGAAGATGGATGTGAGGTGGCATTGGAGGCTGCTTCCAGTGGCTTGCAGAGCATTGTGCCTTTGTTGACTCTCATAGACTTCTTGGCAGAGGGAATATATAAAGAAAACAAGCCTTATTCTTTTGAAGAAATTGAGAAAATCAAGCATCTTATAGATGAGGTGGCATTGAAAGATAATAGTTTAAAGGAGAGATTGGCAGGTATCGTAAGTGGAAAAATATATACCCATACACAATTTGTGATAGAAGAACCTGAGCAAAATCTATTTCCAACAACGCAGCGTGATTTGATGTATTATCTGTTTAGAACCATCAATCATGGCAGAAAGCATCGTCTGGTTGTGACAACCCATAGTCCTTATATATTGCATGCAGTGAATAATTGTATGCTACTTGCCAGTGTTGCTGATGCTATTCCGGAAAATATCCGTCAAGAATTGGATTGCAAGAGTTCAGCTATTTCTCCAGATTGGGTGAGTGTATGGCAGATAGAGGCTGGTAAATTGGTAGATATAAAAGATCCAAAGTTGAGAATTGTTGGCAAGCATTATTTCAATGATGTGATGAATGATATGTTGGATGATTATTATTTGATGTTGCCTTATCTTAATATTTTCGAGTCATGAAACAAGAATTGTTAGCGGCTTTGCCACATCATAAAGACTATCTGCAGACACTCCAAGGTGAGACTTTGTATATTGTGGATTGGAAGGATGAAAATAATGGCGGGATATCTTTTACCGATTATGATTTAGGGAGAAAAGCTGTGATATTGAATAATCCATGCTGTCTTGTAGTTAGTTGTGATAAATTTCCCGAAAATGCCCTTCCGATAAAGAAAGGTAACTTTTCAAAACAGTGTGAATGTGTCGTTTTTCCAGAGTATGAAGAGAAAGACAATTGGGAGTTATTTGTAGAAATGAAATATGCAAAAGATATATTTAAAGCACGTGATCTCAGGAATAACTATCCAGAGAAAATGGTTTATCAAATTGTGCAGACTGTAGAATATTTTCGAGCTAAGTGCATTTTGCCTGAAGAAAAAGTTGTTTATGCTTTAGTTTCTTTTCCTTTTTTGGAAAACTTTAATGCTTGGTTTAATCAAAATTTACTATTAGATGCTTTAGTCAAGCATCATATTATAGTAAGAGCTTCGAATAAAGCAAAAGTTATCAGTAAGAAAGTGCTTGCTCTTTGAAGAAGTGCTCCAAAGCTCTCTCAAAGTTTTATGAGGGTGTGTCATAAGTCTGTGACACACCCTCAGGGGAAAAACTAAGATTTAATCTCCTCCAACCACTCCTTAACACTAAAGCAAGGACACTCTTTTCTTACACCAGGAAGATCCCTGTGCCCGAGAATCGTGGCATCAGGAAAATCCTTGCGGAGACTCTTGAGAAGCTCCTCCATCGTCACTTTCTGCGCCAAGGTACGGGTATCAGCAGGCTTCCCGTTCTCATCCAGACCACCCTCGTAGCAGATGCCGATGCTGTGGGCATTGTAGTGGCGGGCATGAGCACCCACCTCACGCTCCGGGCGGCAAGGATAGAGCGTACCATCCTTTGTGATGTAGTAGTGGTAGCCCACAGACTTGAAACCTCTTGCCTTATGGCAGGCTTTCAAAGCCTCTATGGGAAAATCCTGGTTCACACGGGTTGCACTACAGTGCAACACAATCAAATTGATTTCTCTCATGTTCTAAAAGTTTTTTAGTTTAAAAATTTAGTTAATACTCACTTCGCTTTCTTAGCAGTTAATACATACATAGTTCTTTCAGCAGTTGATGTCATCATCATCAGTTCCCCTTACCCCTGGCAGGAACTGACGCAAAAAGCGCTGGCGATGGCAGTCAAAACAGTGATTGCAAAATTGATAATCTTCTTCAATGTTTCCTTTTTCATAATCCAAATGTTTTATTCAATTAATATTTATGTAAGCAAGTAAAAGAGTAAGGGTAGGGACGAATCCCTAACCCTATGTCTTACAGTTCATTATCCTCTCCGCTGCCTCCATTCTCAGATCCAGTGCCCTGAGAGGTGCCGCCACTCTCCTGGGTATTATCGCCAGAAGGCTTGTTGACACCCGAACCGCCGGCATCACCGTTCACAGAACCGCCTCCAGCGTTCTCACCATTTGAACTGTCATCACCCAATATGGCACTTGCTCTCTTGATGGTAGCATCGAGTTTCAGGCGGTCGCTCATCAGCACACCAGTTGCTCTGGCTCTCAACTTCACACTCTCAATGTTCTTAGCCACAGAGAAATCCTTTTCTGATGCAGCACCACATTTGTTCTTGATGCCGATGGAGAAGATGGCCAGGTTGTCGATTTTCACGGCGATACCCTGCAGGGTCAACTCTCGGATACAGCTCACAAGGTCGGTCAGCATACCCTTGATGGCACCAGCTGAAAACGGCGTGTTGTGACTCGCCATGTGCTCGGAAAGACCATCCATACCGATAGTCTGGTTAATCACTGGGAATGCATAGTACTTACCAAATGCATTCGGCATCTTCTCATTCTTGTTCTTCTTCAAATTGATCAGAATCATTTTCTATTAATTTAATTTTAGTAACCAGATGCAATGAGGGCTACCGCGGATTCACCATCTGTTGCATCGCCAACCGTTCTGATTGACAATGCAAAGGTACGAAATAAAAAATCCCCAATGTCGTTTAATGTCACTTAATGTCGTTTAATGTCATTTAATGTCACGATAAAGTTGATTTTTTTTCAAAATTACGGTTCTCCGAGGTAATACTTGATGAGATAAACCTGTTGTCGAGTCCAAATCTTAGCATATTTGGCATTGTGGCAATCTGATAAACACATGCTTAATTCTCGGTTTCTTTTTATCCAACGTGTCAATCGACGCAGCGCTGTGGCTGGATCGCAAGAAGGGAAATAGACCAAAGCTAACTCTGATTTCCCATAAATTCTTTCTTCAATTTTCATTGTCTTTATTTTATATTTTCAGAAACAAGTCATTTTCGACCTGCAAACAAGTCATTTCCGATCTACAAACAAGTCATTTCCAATTCGTAAATAAGTCATTTCCGACCT
>OIXY01000017.1_pt1 | contig 57626 bp, 39 predicted proteins | sample 1588051 | NCBI WGS metagenome assembly OIXY01 (sample SAMN03283247) | human gut metagenome | biome: human-associated habitat; material: feces | host: Homo sapiens | place: Peru | collected 2012 | reverse complement strand
CACTTCCGGAAGCCGTAAAACTGAGCCAGAAGACGGTTCACATGATTTGGCAGAACCTCTTCTGGGCGTTCATCTACAACATCATCTGCATCCCGTTGGCAGCCGGAGTCCTCCACATCTTCGGCATTGGTTTCCAGATAACCCCAATGTGGGCAAGTGCCCTGATGGCATTCTCCAGCGTAAGCGTAGTGCTCAATTCGCTGAGATTAAAATTGTCGTAAATAAAATTAGGCTGCCAGCGATGTTTATAAAATACTGTCGGTATGCAGCAAAATCATCATGAAATAAAGCCTTCATGATGCTTCAAATTAAATAGGGGTAGGACGTGAATCCTACCCCTTTATTATTTGTGTTGATTGCTTTTGTATTGATTACTTAGCAATACTCATTTACTTGATAACAACCTTTCTTGTTGTTCCATCAGCCATCTTGATGATGTTGATGCCCTTCTGCAAGCTGTTGATCTTCACACCATTGATTGTGTAGATGCCTTCTGCTGCATTTACTGCAGGACGGTTCTCGATATTCTCGATGCCAGTAGCTACACCGCCAGTACCCTTTCTTGAAATACCCAAGACAGTGATAATACCTGCACCACCATAGCCCTTCGTGAACTCAACATACTTCACTTCCTTAGACTTATCAACCTTTACACTGTACTCATAGAGACGAATCTTGCCTGTATCGATATCGTCTTTGTAATATGGAAGGCTCTGTTTTGTGATAATACGACCCAAACCATATACAGCTTCGCTACCCGATGGAGTTTCAGCAAACCAATCCTGAGGAGTGAAACGATCATTATAACCATGACTACCATCTGTGTAATATGGACAAGCCACAAGACTACCAGAACCATTGGTTGAAACAACGAGGAAGTAAAGTTCCTCACACTTCTCTGGAGTCACGAAGTTCAGATTACCAGTTGAGTAGTAAGATCTGAGAGTGAGAGCATTCTTCTGACTGAAGTCTGCCATCTGGAACTGAGTTCCCTTCGCTGTTGTCACGATACCATCGCTGCCACAAAGTGCACCTTCCTTTTGAACACCATCAGTATAGAATACCCAACCCTGATTGTCAAGAATATCATCACTGAAACTCTTAGAAGGCTTACCCTCTGCGATAACATCCACATTCCAACCTGTCACTGCTACTGGAGCTACTGCTGGCATAGCAGCAGCAAACTGCTCATAAGCCTCAACCTCAGCCAAAGAAGGATAGAAGTATGGATTCAAGTTACAGATCACTGCGATATACTTAGTCTCCTCGAAGTCTGGCAAGATGTACTCCAACTTAGAAACCTCACCCAGGTCAGAGAATGTCTTCACGCGCTTCAAGTTATTGATATCGTTACCTACAGCGATGCTAATCTCCTTGTTTACGAAACCTTCTTCATCGTTATCATTTGTACCCTTGTTGTTGTTAGGGATGTGGATAGCAACCTTAGAGAGATTCCAAGACTTGCCCTCTGGTGCAGTAAAGATAGCCCATGCGTCATCTTTATGAGTAGAAGGTGTCTCGATTGCTCCAAGAGCCTCAGCAGCCTTGTCACCATCTGTCAAGCCAGGGATATCGAACTTGTCGAATGCAACACCGAATCCACCATCACCCTGATAGTGACGAACCTCAGCAGTAGCACCTGTCAAGACATTAGGCTGTGTATTAGAGTCGATGCTAATATTCACAACACGCTCCTTATATGTACCACCATTGTCAACAGTGATAGTAACTTTCTCAACACCCATCTTCATACCTGCTGTTACAGGGATAGTGAAAGTGCAGTTAGCCTGATCTTCTGTGATAGTACCCACCTTCAAACCAGCAGAAGACTTCACGCGGCAAGAGAATTTAGGATCTCTTGGATCACCATTCAAGTCGTAAGTTACAACGATGTTCTGTGTCTCACCAGCGTTCATCTTCATCTCAGAAGAAGGAACCGAAATAGACATATTGTTGTCCTCAGAACCATATACTTCAAACTCCCAAATACGGAGAGTACCGTTAGCCTCAGGAATCAACTTCACGTAACGTGCCTTGTAAGGAGGAATGTAGTCGGTCTTGACGCTCTCGCTTACACGATTTTCAGCATCAACCACTGTTGTCCAGGTCTCACCGTCGTTAGACAACTGAATCTTATAGTTGTTGATCTGTTCAACACCACTCTCAGGACCATAGTTACCATCATAGATACGGAAACCATAGATACGATATGCGCTCTGGCAATCGAAGATAGCCCAACGGTCACTCTGCAATGTACACCACTTATCACTGGTTTCAGATGGATAAGTTACGCCGTCGATAATCTTCCAAGGTGTCTCTTTATAGTTGGTAGAGTTAGAGTAGCTAACCACCTTCTTGTCTTTTACTACGTTGTAAACAGTAGCAGCGTCTTCTTTAGCAATAACGTCGATAACTTGCTTTGTAGTAGTAGAAGTACCAACAACGTTAGTAACCTTTACAGTAACATTCATCTTACCTGGCTTCTTAGCCACTACCTGGATAGTCTCCTCATTAGTAGGAGTACCTGGCTTGAAGTCCAAGCCCTCTGGCAAAATCCACTCCCAAGCAGTAGGTTTACCTGTACCCTTAGCTGTGATAGATGTAGTTTCACCAACTTCGAGGTAACTCTTACCCAAAGAGAAGGTAACTACAGGAGCAGTACCCTTAGGATAGTTGAGCTTGATGCTCTTAGCAGGCTGCTGCTTCATATCCTTCATTACAGGAACTACTTCCATCTCAAGGAAATTATCTACGCCATTACGAACGAATGTAGGAACATAGAAAGCCTCGCCACGAGTCTGACCTACCAAGATGCGCTCGCCATCTTCATGCTTCTTATAGATATCGAAGTGATCGAAATCATCGTTATAGGTATAGTCCCATGTCAGACGCACATCGTTCTTTTCTGCACCGAGAGTTGTGGTTGATGCAAGATTCTCTACTGCGACAGATGCAGGAGCATAACCTGCTGGCAATACTGCGAGCTCACCGAGTTTCAACTCATAATAAGGAACCTCTGTCTCACCCTTCATGTTGAGAGCAATCATATAGATGGTCTTGCCATTGAGTGATGTCAAGTCGTAGTCTGCGATGGTCCAGCCGTTCTTCTCTGTTACTGTAGCATCGGTCAGAGTTACATCTGGGTTGACAGAACTCTCTGTAGCCAACTTCATCTCTACACTACCAGGAGTAGTGGTCTTGTAAACAATACGGAGAGTTCCACCTGATGTTACAGGAATCATCGTCTTGTAGAGACGCATGAGGTGATCACCTGTTGTCAAGCTACCGCTCACCTCGATGCTTGAACCATAGTTGTAAGCATCATCCCAGTTGATAGAAGCTGTCAGGTTGCCCTTGTTCTCTATCCACCAGCGCCATGTTGGCATGATGCTCTGTACACCACTATGATACCAGTCTTGTGTACCATTCTTGATACCCTCTACAAAGCGGTGCTTACCCACACCTACGCAGAATGAGCTGACGAAAGGCATATTAGTGATAGTAGAACGCTCCAATACGCGGTTGGAAATTCCTGGCCAAGATGTGGTAGATGTGACTGTTGGATCACCTTCCTGATTTACCCACATCTGCTCTTCATTTTTAAAGGTTTTCTGAATAGCAGCATATGCGCTTGGACCTGTATCATCACTACCAAGAAGGTTCTTTACATTATCCTTCCAGATACGCTCCTCTGGACAGAACAAGTCAATAGAACCTACGTGGCCGGTCGTTGGCATAGATCTGTTGAGGTAATAACCGAATCCGGTATGACCACTACTTACCACCTGGATACCTGCATAGATCTTAGAGAAAGTCTCTTCCTCTGTACAGCCCAGCTGGCTTGCCTGACCACGATAATCGCCATTAGCTCCATACTCCAAGAACTGAGAAGTATTCTTATGTGACTTCAGAATGGTTGGACTTGGTGAACCAGATGCATTGTACCACTGGATTTCCATGTGGCTATTGCCGTCTGCATCAGCGAGTGCATTAAACTCTTTGATGAAACCAGCCCATTCTGAGAGAGTAGAGCCACCAGACTCCTGATTGATAAACCAACCATCGAAGCCCATATACTTAGCGATTTCATACAATTTCTTGGCAAAGATGTAAGAGCCATTCTCCTTGGTAAGCATTTCACGAACCCAAGCCTGGTTTCCTCCGAAAGCATAAGGAGGGAAGAATATCTGACCGAGAGATTTCACACCACTCTGGTGAGCAGCATCTGTAGATGGTGCTGGTGGAGGAATAATAATACCCTCGCTGGCAGAACCTGCCCAATAAACGAGTTTATCCATATACTGCCAGTAAGTTGGCTGGTATCCCAAGAAGTTGTTAGCGCCCTGAGATGGGCAAGAACTACATGTAGGAAAAAGAATGGTTGCATTACATACCTGTCCCTCATAGAACTGGTTTTTATTGGCTTTCATCAAGGTAGGCTCCTTGAAACGTTTTGCCAATGGCACCTTAGAACGGTTGAACTTGGCATTCTTGTCAGTTTCTGGGGACCAGTTCTTGACGTGTTCCGGATGCCAGCAACCACCATAAGGCTGTTGAGCACTTGCTGTACCTCCAAATATAATGGAGAGCATTGCAACGCTAAAAAGTCGATTTAGTCTCATACTTTAAAGGTTTAAGTTAATATTGTATAGTTAATAATTTATTTTCTGCTTTTGAGTATCTCGCCGTTTTTGAGAATTTTTCCTCGTTTTTAGCTATTTTCTGCACTTATAACAAGAATAAAAACCAAACTACTTAGTCAAAATGCATTTTTTTTATTTTTTATTCAAAAAAATACCGCTATAGCTATGCTCACGCAAAACTATAGCGGTTTTAATAAACCTAAACTAAACCTAAAAACAACTTTCTTTAGATAAATAATACATCTTAACTTAACACCAATTTATAGCCTTATTGATAAATCTGCTTTTTATGAAATACACCATTTTTCATAAAAAGATCAATATGTTTTCTGAAGATTCTACTTGACAATATTGGTACGGCGGATGAAGTCGATGATTTCCGGTACATAACCGAAGGCTAATCCGGTAACGGTATCTGCACAACCATAATATACAGCTATGCGACCCGTCTCTGCATCACAGAGAGATGCGCATGGGAAGCAGACATTAGGTACATCTCCTACACACTCGTAGAGCTCCTGAGGAGTAATCAAATACTGACCTGAACGGCCTAATACCTTCCAAGGCTCATCTAAGTCGAGCAGCGCAGCACCGAAAGCATAGACATACCCATTGCAAGAGTGGAGTACACCATGATAAAGCAGCAACCAACCCTCGGAAGTCTCAATAGGAACGGGACCTGCACCTATCTTCATACATTGCCAAGCACTCTCCTCGAAAGCTGCAGGAGCCATCACATGACGATGATGCCCCCAATACTCCAAATCAGGTGACTCGCTATAGAAGATGTCACCGAAGGCAGTATGACCAGTATCACTCGGACGACTCAGCATGGCAAACTTGCCATTGATCTTGCGAGGAAACATCACGCCATTGCGATTGTATGGCAGGAAAGCATTCTCTACCTGATGGAAGGTCTTGAAATCCTCTGTCCATGCCACACCAATCGTTGGCCCATGATAGCCATTACACCAGGTGACATAATACTTATCCCCTATCTGGCAAACACGAGGGTCGTAACCATAGACCCACTCTCCTACCTCAGGATCATCACACTCGAAGTGGATGGTGTCCTCATCAATGTCCCAATGTACGGCATCCTTACTGAAACCGGCATGAAGGGTCATACGGCGATTCTTGTCATCACATCTGAATACACCTGCAAAACCATCCTTAAACTTAACTACTGCACTATTGAAGATACTATTGGAGTCGGGTAGCTGATTACGCTTGATAATCGGATTCTGGGAATAGCGCCAGAGCGGCACGCTGCTTCCTTCTGGTCTGTCTTCCCAAGGAATGTTGGGAAGAGCAGAACCTATGATTTTAATTTCTTTCATTGTCGTTACTTTTTAGAAAAATCAATTAGTGACTTTTTGGGAAATCAATTAGAGACTGTTGAGCAAATCTGCCTTGCCATCATTGATGAGCTTGATGACCAACTCTCCGAAGAGGGTGTTCTGCCATGCAAACCAGGCACGGGTGTATTTCGAAGCATCATCCTTATGGAAAGATTCATGGATGAATCCCATCCCTGCATCGGTATTCAGGAGGGTCTTCATGCACCAGCGAATCTCATCATCACTCTGGGCTGTGAAGCACTTCATCATGATAGACATCGGCCAAGGCATATCATAACCGATGTGCGGACCGCCGATACCCTCGCCTGCCTTACCACGGAAGAAACAAGGATTGTCCTCGCTCCATACGAAACGGCGGGTGTTCTGATAAATCGGATCATTCATCTCAACATCACCCAAATAGCCCATACCTAAAAGCGATGGAACATTGGCATCATCCATCAGAAGACGGTTGCCGAAACCATCTACCTCATACGCATAAATCTTGCCATATTTTGGATGATCATAGACTGCATATTTCTGCAGGGCATCCTTGACCTCGGCTGCCAAGGCAGAACAATCCTGTGCAATCCCGAGTGCCTTATTCTTCTGCTCAGTCTCTGATTTCTCTGCCACATGCTTCAGGATTTCAGCCGCCTTATTCATCGCAGAAACCGCCATGAAATTGGAAGGAATCAGGAACGGAAGAATCGTTGCATCATCAGAAGGGCGGAACAGGGAAGCAATGAGACCAACAGGCTTGACAGGAGCTCCGAAACCATCCCAGCCCACGGTATCGAAGGCACGATCGGTCATGCGGGTAAAGTGGTAAGCCTTGGCTGTTTCCTTGCGCTGCTGCTCATGGAAGGTCTTGAGGATATTTCCGATAGCCTGCATCCAGTCTTCTCCGAAGATGGAGTCATCGCCTGTTACCTTCCAGTACTCGTAAGCGAGGCGGATAGGATAACAGAAAGAGTCTATCTCATACTTACGCTCGAAAACCTCTGCCTTCATCTCGGTATCATCCTTCTGCCAACCTGCTCCGGTAGGTCCATCGTTATAGGCATTGGCATAACGGTCGATATTGATGCACTTCAACTGGCGCAGGATAACACCACGCAGCATCTTCTTCAATTTCTCATCCTTGTTGGCAAGGGCTACGTATGGCCAAACCTGAGCACCTGAATCGCGGAGCCACATAGCTGGAATATCACCTGTATAGACGAAGGTATCGTCATCGCCATTAGCCAACTGGCGATAATGCACCGTACTTTCCAGCGTGTTCGGATAACAGTTGGCGAACATCCAGGCGAGTTTCGGATTCTTCTTGAGGAGTTTCTGTACTTCCTTGATTTTCTTCTCCACTGCCTCTGAAGTAAAGAGACGCTCTGCTACAGGCGGACGCTTGGACTCATACTTGCCATTGACAGGTGTTACCACCTTAGTGTAGCGGGCATGAACATCTACCTCAGCATGCTCTTGTGCCATCGCCGACATTGCCGACATCAGGGCTATTGCAAATATTGTTTTTCTCATTGTCTGGGTTTATTTATGTTTCGATTTTAATTGTGATTTCTTTTAAGGTCTATCTGCACCACGGGTTCCCCACTTGGATGGCTGATTGCCCATCTGGAGTTCGAGGGTTCCTCCCTTCATCATATCCTGGTACATGATATACGACTTGGTATAGGTTTTACCGTTGAGTTTGGCAGACTGCACGTAGATATTTTCCGGACTGTTGTTCTTGCAGATAATGGAGAAGTTCTTGCCGTCGCCTAAGCTGATGGTAGCCTTGTCCATGATCGGACTGCCGATGATATACTTGCCGCCTGCAGGTTCTACCTGATAGAGTCCCATCGCAGAGAGAATATACCAGGCTGACATCTGACCCACATCCTCGTTTCCACTCAAACCGTCGAAATCATCCTTATACATCTCGTGCATGGTCTGGCGGATAAGACGGGCTGCCTTCCAAGGCTGACCTACATAATTATACATATAGAGTACCTGATGACTCGGTTCATTACCGTGGGCATACTGTCCGATGAGACCAGAAATATCAGGAGAGGCATTATCGCCCATATTGCCCGTTACGATGAAAAGGGAGTCGAGCTTGTTCACAAATTTCTGTTCATTACCGAAAAGCTTTACAAGTCCGTGTACATCATGTGGAACGAGCCAGGTGTATTGCCAGGCATTTCCCTCGGTATAATCATCCTGACGATGAACGGCTGAGAATGGATTAAACGGTTCGCGGAACTTGCCGTCGGTACCGATGCCACGCATAAAACCGGTCTTCGGGTCGAAGTATTTACGATAACTCTGGGCACGTTCTGCGAAATACTTCGCATCCGCCTTCTTGCCTAAGAGTCGGGCCACTTTCGCCACACAGTCATCAGCCAGCGCATATTCCAGTCCCTTAGCCACAGTCTCCATTTCCAGATCCTTGTCATAAGGCAGGTAACCATATTTCTTGAGAAGACCGAGGCCTCTGTCTTCACGCAATGCCGACTGTTTCATGGCCTCATAGGCTCCCTCCTTATCCTTGACATATCCTTTGAGCACCAGGTCGGCAAGCACCGGGATGCCCGGATTGCCCACCATGCAGTCTGTCTCATTGCCCATCAGATGCCATACAGGTAGTTTGCCCTGCTGACGATAGATGTTGATAAAGGTACTTGCCATGTCTGGGAGCATTTCCTTGTGGATGAGCGTCATCAGCGGATGGGCTGCACGATAAGTATCCCAGAGTGAAAGGGTGGTATAATTGGTGAAATCACCCTGATGCACCTTACCGTCAGCACCGCGATATTCTCCGTTGACATCAGAGAATACGGATGGAGCTGTCATCGAATGATACATGGCTGTGTAGAAGATACGACGGGCGGTGGAATCAGAAGTCTCCACCTTCACCTTGCCCAATTCCCGATTCCATGCCTCGTCAGCCTGCGCCACTACCTGATGGAAATTCCAGTCAGGAATCTCTGTTTGCAGATTCTGTCGGGCATTGGCAACGCTGACTGCAGAGAGACCAACCTTGATCATCAGAGGGCGGGTGACATCTGCCACCTGAACCAGCCAGCGTCCACTATCGAGCGGTTGTACTTGAACCGGTTGAGAGAACTCAGCCACGAAGAAATTCTTCTGGTCCTTCGCCCATCCTGTAGAGAAGCGATGACCAGCCACTGTAGTTTCCTTCACCTCATCCAGCGCATAATCGGTAGGTTTATCCCATCCGATACCCTGGAAAAGGTCGAGTACCAACTGTGCCTTCTTCACGTCTGCCCCAAAGGTATAACGATGGAAACCAGCACGCTTGGTGGCGGTAAGTTCCACCCATACATTCGGCTGCTGCAATTTCACCGCATAATAGCCCGGGCGAACATTCTCGTTGGCATGATGGAAGAGCACTTCCTTCTGATGAGCATCTGTCACCGGGAGGAAAGCAACATCGCCTAATTCTCCGATACCCGTTCCGCTGAGGTGCTGATGACCAAAGCCGATGAGAATGGAGTCTGACTGATGATAACCGGAACACCAGTCCCAACCACGGGTATGCTCAGTAGGTCCCAGCTGGATATAACCGAAAGGTACGTTGGCACCGAGGAATACATGACCATGACCGCCCGTTCCGATTCTTGGATTGACAAATTGGGTCAGACTGGAGGCTGCCTGAGCTTTATCATGAGCAAAAGCGGCTTGTGGATAGTCTCCACCTATCACACAAGCCAACAATAATAATATAGGAAATAATCTTCTTCTCATTTTCTGAATTTAAGATATATTTTAATGATACTATTTCATGAATTTTGAGAAAGAATATGGCGCATTTGACTCCAGAATACCTCTCTGCAAATTCGGTTTTTCAGAAAGGCGAAAAGAGATCTGCGCACCCTGTCTCAGGGAATTCAGGTCAAGATAATTAAGATCATACTTCTTTCCGTTCATCTGCATGTCATCAACATAGCATCCGTCACCTTCCGACTGTATGCTTACCTGCTGTCCGTTCTCCAGATGGAGTTTCATAGACTTGAAGTAAGGAGTACCCAATGCATACTGTCCTGAACCCGGGCAAACCGGATAGAAGCCCATCGCAGAGAAAACATACCAGGCTGAAGTCTGACCGTTGTCCTCATCGCCGCAATAACCATCTGGTGTCGGTGTGTAGAGGCGGTCCATCACCTGTCGCACCCAATACTGGCACTTCCAAGGTTGTCCGCTATAATCATAGAGATAGATGGCGTGCTGGATAGGCTGGTTGCCGTGTGCATAATTGCCCATGTTCATCACCTGCATCTCTCTGATTTCATGGATGGTAAATCCGTAATAGCTATTATCGAAAACAGGAGGGAGAAGGAATACCGAGTCAAGCATCTGGTTGAACTTCTCCTTTCCGCCCATCAGACGGATGAGCCCTTCAGGATCGTGGAATACCGACCAGGTATAATGCCAGGCATTTCCCTCGGTAAAGGCATCGCCCCACTTGAGCGGATTGAAAGGAGACTGGAATTTTCCATTCAGCAATCTTCCGCGCATCAGACCACTCTCCCTGTCGAACACCTTCTCATAGTTCATCGCTCGCTTGGCAAAAGGTTTCAGTTCCTTCTTCGACTTGCCGAGCGCCTTGCCAAACTGGTAGATGCACCAGTCATCATAGGCATATTCCAAGGTACGGGCCACACTTTCATTGATTTTCACATCATAAGGCACATAGCCCAACTTATTGTAGTACTCAAAACCATGACGTCCGGTAGAATTCACTTCAGGATGAACGGCATTGGCTCCATGAACCACAGCCTGCCAAAGGGTCTCTGCATCATAACCTCGCAAACCGGAAAGATAAGCATCGGCTACTACTGAAGCTGAATTATTACCCACCATACATCCACGATGCCCCGGACTCGCCCACTCTGGCAGGAATCCGCTCTCGAGATAGGTATTGGCAAGACCCGCCTGAATCTTCTCATTCACAGAAGGATACATCAGATTGAGCAGTGGGAAAAGGCAGCGGAAAGTATCCCAGAAACCGGTATCGGTAAACATATAGCCCTTCTGTACGGTTCCGTTGTAAGGACTGTAGTGAACCGCCTCACCGGCTGCATTCTTCTCATAGAAAGCACGAGGGAAGAGAACGGAGCGGTAGAGACAGCTATAGAAAGTACGGAGATGGTCAATGTCCTCATCCTCCACTTCTATCTTGCCGAGCACCTCATTCCAGCGGTTTCTACCCTGCTGACAGAGCTGCTGCATATCTGCCTGTCCCAATTCCTGAAGGTTTTGCCAGGCCTGTGACTCACTGATGAAGGAAGAAGCCACACGAGCCACAACCTTCTCGCCTCTCTGACGAATCCTGAAGGAGATGATGGTGCCCACATGATTGCCTTCCTGCTGGTAAGCCTCCTGATAACCGCCCTGAACCATACCCTGGTATTGACCATCCTTCACATTGACGAAAGCCTCAAAATCATGGTCGAACTCGATGACGAAGTAATTTCTGAAATTCTCAGGAACACCTCCACTATTGCGGGTAGAAAAGCCCACCACCTTTCGCTCCTTCGGGAGAACCTTGATGAAGCTGCCCTTGTCGAAAGCATCAACTACCACATGAGCACTATCGGTCTGAGGAAAGGTGAAGGACATCAGGGCTGCACGTTCCGTAGGACAGAGTTCTGCCGTCACATCATAGTCGGCGAGATAGACACTATAATAATAAGGTGTAGCCTTCTCTGCCTTATGAGAGAACCAGCTGGCACGCTGCTCCTCATCAAATACCGGTTTGCCCACGATAGGCATCAATGAAAACTGACCGTAATCATTGATCCAGGGACTCGGTTGATGCGTTTGCTTCAAACCCCTTATCTTCTTAGCTGCATAGGTATATTGCCATCCGTCGCCCATCTTTCCTGTCTGTGGAACCCAGAAATTCATGCCCCAAGGCATGGCGATGGCAGGATAAGTATTGCCTGTGGAAAGTCCATGGTCGGAATCGGAACCCATGAGAGGCTGCACGAAATCTACCGCATTCTGTACATTCACCCTGACGGCTTGCGCCATCAAGGTGAAGAATACAAATATGAACAAAACTGATTTTCTTTTCATAGACAACAGTCTGAATGATTATCTGAAATTGTTTGGCTGCAGGCGATGGCCGTCAGCGTCATTGGTATCAGCCACATCCCACCAGAGTCTTGTGCCCTGAGTATTCACCTTCTGGAGTTCTGGATGAGAAGTGAAGTAAGTGTTGTTATTCTCGCTGAAAGGATAGAGAATGCGCTTGATATTCTTACCCATAGGCACGTCACCTCCACTATTGTTGGTCAACTGATTTGCCAAAGCAGGATAGTCGGTGCGACGGAACTCAGCCCATCCCTCATTACCATTAGGGAAGATAGCCATCCACTTCTGGGTGATGATTGCTTCAAGCTGCTTCTCCTTGTTGTCGCTACCCTCGAACACCTTACCCGTAAGGGCCTTCTCACCATCGATGTAAGCCTGTGCCTTATCATTGGCAATGCCGTAGTAGTCCATAGATGCCTTGATACCAGACTTATAGTAATCCTCTACGGTACCTGTAAGTTCCATGCCAGCCCATCCACGCAAAACAGCCTCTGCCTTCAGGAACTCAGACTCAGCATAGCCCAAGAGGAGGTAAGCACGCTCACGACTGAAGAAGTAGTTAAGATCCAAGTTCTTGCCCAGATTCTTAGGCGCAGTACGGGTGAGTGAATAATTCAAGGTTCCCATGTCAATGACGGGAGCCTGAGCACCACGCTCACAACCTACGAAGTCTTCACGCTGGCTATCTTCACCTGCCTCCAAAGTGCTCGCTGTCATCTTGCCACGATACCAGCTTACCAAGCAACGTGGGTCTATCTTCTTGGTGGTATAGCTATTACGGCCTGTCTTGATCTTGTATTCTGCACCACCTTCACTGGCGTTGCGATAGAAGTTCTCCAAGTCTTTAGACATCACACTCTCACCATTGTAGCAAACACTACACATCACCAGTGGATGCTCGTTACCACCGTCATCAGTACCACCTTGGCTTACAGGAGCATACTTAGGAACGATCTGCATATTGTCGTCGTTGCTCTGCATCAGTCCATACTCGTTGTTAAGAGCATTTTGTGCCTCCTGCTTTGCACGAGCAGGGTCTACGTTGGAGATACGCAAAGCCATGCGAAGACGCAAAGAATTGGCAAAGCGGAGCCACTTGTTCCAGTCACCATGATAGCAGATATCATCGGTAGCGTAACCTATCTGAGTTGCATCGTTTGGCTTGATACTGTCAACAGCCTGCTCCAACATACGGAACATGGCATCGTAAACCTCTGCCTGAGTATTATAAGCCACATTGTTGGTCTCAGGAATCTTAGCCTGTACATACTCCTTGAAAGGCATATCGCCATAAGTATCGGTATTGGCAAGTGCTAAGAACGCATAGTAGATACGTGTGGCATAGAACAAGTTCTTGTACTTCTTGGTATTTTCGTTGAACTTGTAGGCACGCAACAAGGTACGATACTCACTGCTACGGTCGGTATAGAAATGTCTCCAGCGCGCACTGCTCCATCCATCTTTATAAGAATAATCAGGAGATGCGCCAGCATGCTTGGGCTGGTTGTTGGCCACGAAACCCGCATAGATGTCATGACTCAGGTTGGTAGTGGTCTGATAGTCGTTGAAAAATCCCTCATAGAGGAAGTTGCGGAAAACAGAGTTGGCAGAGCTCAACTCACTCTTCAACGCCAAGGAGTCTTCCTTGCTCACCTTATAGTCGATATTGATATCGGCATACTTGGTATTGTCCTCTTCACCAGGCTGCTCTTCACCGCCGCCAGTAGTGTTATCAGGCAATTCGTATGGATTCTTGCTCATCTCATCCATGTCATAGCAGGAAGATAAACTTACCAATGCCATGGACACAAGCATCGTCTTGAATATAATCGTCTTTTTCATTGTCTTGAACTGTTTATGATGTAGTTGATAGTATTTAGAAGCCTACATTGACTGAGAAACCGAAAGTGCGGGTATATGGCACTGCGGCAAAGTCAAGGGCCTGTGAGAACATAGAAGTATCATAACCTCCATCAGGATTGCCTGGTGTATGTTTCAGCAGGAAGCAGAGATTACGTGCCACGAATGACAACTTCACATTGGTAAGAGGAGTCTTCTTGAGCACGCTCTTTGGCAGGCTGTAACCCAATGCGAGTTCCTTCAACTTGATATAGGAAGCGCTGTGGATAAACATCTCTGCATAACCCTTCTGCGACTTGTACAAACCGATGTTGGAATAGTAAGACTGTGCACTTACCTCCTTGGTATTCACCTGTCCGTCGGCTGTCACACCAGGAACTACCATATAGTAGTCGCTCACACCATTCAACTCCTTGTACTCACCACGATAAGCCGAACGCTCTGAAGTTCCTACAGCAGTAGCCATACCTTCTGATACACTCACGATATCGCCTCCAAATCGCATATCAAACATCGCTGTGAGGCTTACACCCTTATAGTTCAGACTTGGAGTAACAGACATGAGAAGCTTTGGCTCGATGTTTCCGATAGGATGATCGAGGATATACTGCTCCAGATTTCCGCCTGCATCACTACTGGTAACAGGCATTGGAAGACCGTTCTCGCCAATCACCATCTGACCATTCGCATCGCGCTTGATGAGGTTATTGGCATAGATATCGCCCAACTTACCTTCCGCCTTCGCACCTACCTTGACTGGCATGTTGCCATCGCCATTAAAGTAGATGTGATCCACGCCATTAGCCAGTTCATCTACACGGGAGATATTCTTGGAAATATTCATGGTGAGGTCGAACTTGAGTTCCTTGGTCTTGACAGGTGTGCCGTAAAGCATCAGCTCAATACCCTTGTTGGTAATCTTACCTGCATTCACCCATTGCTGTGTCCAAGGAGCAGATGCATCTACAAGCATAGCCTGGTTCTTGGTCTTGGTATAATAATAGGTGAAATCAAATCCCAAACGGTTCTCCAGAAACTTCATCTCAAGACCCCACTCGAAGGAAGACTTGATCTCTGGTTTCAGGTTGCTGTTCTTCTTCACGGTCTGTGGAATTGGCACACGGATGCCATTCTCATAGGTATAAGAACGGGTGTTGTAGAGATTGTATGGATTTGGGTCCTTACCTACCTGAGCGAAAGACAGACGAGTCTTGGCGAAAGTCATCCACGCTGGCAACGGATGGTTGATAGAGCGCATGAAATCGCTGAAGATATAGCTCACACTTGCACTTGGATAGAAGAAAGAACGGTTGTCCTTTGGCAAGGTAGATGACCAGTCGTTGCGTGCTGTAAGATCCAATGAGAGATACTCACGGAAAGCCAACTGCAAAGAACCGAAGGCTGAGTACATAGAGCGCTCATGGCCATTCTCACTGGCATTGGTCAACTGATAACCTGTATTGAAAATCCAATTATCCTTCTCCAACATATTCTTGGTAGCAGCACTCAGCAACTCGTACTTCTGGTACATGATGTTGGCGCCCAGATTGTAACCCAAGCGCAAATCCTTGGTCACCTGATTGTCACCCAAGAAGAGGAAAGAGATATTGTGCTCGAAGTTGTTTTCCTCCGAACGGCTCATATTATCATCGGTAACGATCTCGCTCCAGTGTCTGCCCGGAATGCTCACAGCAGAGTTACCCAAACTCAAGTCTGTGGTCTGGATGCGTGTGCGATAGTAATCGAAAGCATATTTAGCATTAAACTTCAACCAGTCGGTTACGTTGACATTAGCACCATAGTAACCGAAGGCACGCCAACGCTCATCGCTATTCTGGAAGCGATGACGAACATAGTATGGGTTGGCATACTGCATATCTGGTCCGAACCAGTTGCGATGCAATTGGTCCTGAGTTGTATAAGTCTGAAGATCCTGCAAACGCACATTGCCAGGAATGAGAAGCAACTGGGCTACCTCTCCATTGAGACCAGTCATCGGACGGTTCTCGGCTTTCATGCGAGAAACAGAAATCTTGCTATCTGTAGAAAGATACTTATTGATAGTTCTACCTGCATTAAGATCAACTATCAGCTTATCCAATTTCTCTCCATCGAAAAGACCCTTATTGTCGTTGAAACCCAAAGAGAGACGGAAATGACCTTTCTCATCAGAATTTCCGAGAGCTACGGTATGGAACTGGGAGAAACCTGTATTGAAGTAATCCTTCAACTTATCGCCATAATAGCGGTAAGCGATGTTCTCACCGAGAAAAGAAGGTTCCATTCTGCCATCAAGCGGAGCACCGAATGCCAACTCGCTGGAAAGCGTCTTGTTGCCATCCTCATCAGTCTTATAAACCGTAGCACCCTGAGAGCCCTGTCCGTACTGCTTCTGCATAGGGATTGTTTCAGCCACCTTACTCCAAGTAAAGTTACCGTTGTATGTGATGCCGAAGCCCTGCTTATGACTACCCTTCTTGGTTGTAACGTAGATCACACCATTACCTGCACGTGAACCATAGAGGGCTGCAGCGTTGGCTCCTTTGAGTACTGAGATAGACTCGATATCCTCTGGGTTGATGTCCAGAGAAGTACCACCACGGTCGTATCCGCCATAAGCAGAAGCATCAGAACTCTGGTTGTCGGTAAAAGGAACACCATCTACCACCCAAAGAGGCTGGTTATTATCAGTAAGAGAAGAGTTTCCACGGATAGTGATTTTGGTAGAACCGCCGAGACCCGTGCTGGAAGTATTCATCTGCAGACCAGCCACCTTACCGTCGAGGGCACCAGTCACAGAAGGGTCGCCAGTCGTATTGAGAGCATCCGCCTTGACATCCTGTACGGAATATCCCAACATCTTCTTCTCACGCTTGATACCGAGGGCAGTAACCACCACTTCGTTCAGCGCCTGAGAGTCAGGAAGCATCTGTGCGTTCACGTTATGTCCTTCCTTTGCAGCCATATCCATCGTCTTATATCCAAGATATGTAAACTGCAAGACAGGGGCAGGTTCATCGGTCTCGATGGTAAAATTACCATCCATATCAGTTACAGCACGATGATTGGTGCCTTTTACGAGGATAGTAGCGCCAATGAGAGGTTCCTTGTTTTCATCGAGAAGCGTACCCTTATATGTACGTTTCTGTCTTGGTTGCTGGGTGCTTGGAGTTGTAGTAATTTCCTTTTTCTTCAGATAGATGATTCCATCCTTAATCACATAAGATACACCCCTATCCTTCAAGAGCTTGTTTAAAACATCCTCTACTTTACCGTTCTTCACCTGAACGGCATTCACCTGCATCTTTGCCAAGTTGTCGTCGTAAGTAAACTGGTATTTAGACTGTTTCTGGATTTTCTGGATGACTGCTCCCAAAGTGGTCTGAGAAACATTCAACGAAATCTGGGCTTTTACAGATGTCCAGGAACTGGAAACCAACATCAGAGCCAAGGCTGCAGCTGCGGTTTTAGTTTTTTGTAAATGATACCAATGTGTCATAATCCTTGTTTTTAGCATTTAGGTTGTTATAACTACCTTTTGTTGTTATTAATTTCAAATATATAACAGCAAAAAACAAAAAAACACTTACCCAAAAAATTATTTTTTTGAATAAGTGCTCTCTTTTTCTCGTATAACAGTATAATTAAGGTGTAAACCTTACTGATTCACTACTTCGTGATAAATACCTTACTGCCTTTCACGTGATAGTGGATAGGCAGGGTGTTCTGCAAGAGATCGAGAACCGAGTCGATGGTCTCCTTCTCTTTGATGACACCGGAATAAGTATTCTCCTGATTGATGGTAGGATCAACAACCACCTGCACATCGTAGATATTCTCCAGCATCTTGGCAATTTCATTCACGCTTGCATTATTGAAGGAAGTCTTGTGCTCATGCCACATTGCATCCTTATAGACATCGGTTTCAGAAACCGTCATGCTACCTAAGCGCGCATCCACACATGCCTTCTGTCCTGGTTTCAAGACGATCATACCCTCATCATGATTTCCTTCTACCCTCACCTTACCTTCAAGCAAACTGACGGAAGCCTGCTGATGAGCCTTATCCACATGGAAATTGAAAACGGTACCGAGCACCTTAACACTCATCACATCGCTCTCTACGATGAAAGGCTTGTGCGGATTTTTGGTCACCTCAAAATAACCTTCACCGTCTATCTCTACCTTACGGTCGGAACCATCAAACTCTTTCGGATATTTGATGGAAGCAAGTTTGTTGAGCCAGACCTTAGTTCCATCAGGTAAAGTAACCGTCGTATCTTTGTCGGCACTGGCCATCACCACCTGCATCTGCATATTAGAAATCGGATTGTGCTGGAGATAGAACCAGGCCAATCCACCCAATACGCAGACCACAGCAATCGCAGCAGCCCGACGCCACATACCTATTATATGCGCATGATGCTCAGCCTGCTGTTCATCCTTCATCTCCCTGATCTTAGCCTGCATTCTCTGTTCAGCAAGCATCAGTTGGGTCTTTGGCATGAACTGCGCCTTGAGCTCATCGCTCAACTTTTCTTCTTTGAAAAGTTCTTGTTTTTCCTCCGGAGAATTCTTCAACATATCCCTTAATGCGATGAGCTCCTCTTCCGTGCACTCACCTGCCAAGAATCTCGCCTTTAATTCCTCATTTATCATATAACAATCTTGCTTAATATCCTTAATTAATTAATGATCTAATTAATTACCATAACAATAATTGTTGAGAAAACACTTACTCAATAACCTATAAAAAAGGTATAAAAAATACAAAAAAAGTTCCCAAACGAGCCCTAAGAGACTTTAAAGCCTTATAAATATGAGCTTCAACGGTACGTACGGATACGTTCATCATCAGAGCAATCTCACTATTTTTCATATCCTTGAGATAGCTCAAAACGAATATTTCCCTGCATTTATCAGGAAGTTCCCCTATGGCCTGATTGATTTTTCTTCTCAACTCCATGTTTTCCATGTCCTGTTCTCCATCTCCCAACGAAGAGAAGTAGCACGACATACGCATTTCGTTGATATCTTCAATGGCTGCAGTATTGACTTTCTTATAGCGCTTCAAGTAATTCAATCCTCTTGAGTAAATCGTCTTATAGAGGTATGATTCTATCTGCGGGACATCCGTCTCCAATGCATCCATACGATTCCACAATTCAAGAAAAGCTTCTTGAACTACATCATCGGCAGCGTCCTCACCTACGATACGTTTAGCATAATAAAACATTCGAGGGTAGTACTTTCTAAATATCGCTTGATACGATTCTTCTTTTACTGTCTGCATTACATTATATATCTTTAGCTATTAGTTCTGATTTAGGTCGGTTTACGCCAGTTATCTGCGTATTTCTTCACTTCTTGAACTACTTTGGGCGCAAAGGTAAGTAAAAAAGATGATAAAAACAAATTTTTGCTTACAAATCAACTATAACATCTGTTATTTTTTTACTTTTTACTACTTTTCATAACTGTTTCTATACGTAAATTTAAAAACTGTAGTCAGTGCACTCCCTAAAGTCTGCTTTTCGTCATTAAACAACTATTACACAAAAACTTTTATTTATAAAAAGTATAGAACTTCGCAGACTATTTCTTAACTTGTCTTCAATGGTTACCTTTCTTCATCGCCTTCAAAATGCGATAGGATGTCGTGCGAAATCTTGTTGTTTTTATATACAATATTATACCCAAAAAGTCTGCTAGCATTACTGCCAGCAGACTTCATTTTTCGCTAATTTACTCTAATTCTGTAGTTACTGATTTACTTAGCAATAATCAATTAAAACGTATCCTAAAAACCTAATCTTTCAATGAAAACTATTCTACCCTTTTCTCTATAGTATGCTTTTAAAAAAGACCTTTATCTTGGAATTTTTTCAGCCACAGCCTGTGGAGTGACAGGAGTACTTACTTCTGAAGAATCTGTAGGAGTAGCAGGAGCTACGGTGTCAACTGGAGCAACCTGAGCGTTACTCATCATCTTATTGGATGCAAATACGTTACTTACTGAAACCATTACAATAGCTGCGATAGCTGCAAATACGAACTTTTTCATAATCTTATCTTTTTTAATTGTGAATATTTATTTTTTCTTTGTGGATTCATTGGCGAACCCACTAATGATATTCACAATCTGCGTGCCAAAAGAAGACAAAAATACAATACATGCTGATTATCAGATAGTTATACTATATGTGCCAAAAACAAAGATTGTGGAAAATGGGGAAATCGTGTGGAAATATTCCACAAAAAACTGGGGAATGGCATTTTTTCATATAGATTATCTTTTCAAGTTTATTAGAATGAGATGATGGCAAATGGCATAAAAGAAAAAGGCAACTGCAAGCATCTTCTGCCTACAACTGCCTTCCCTCTTATATATGGAAAACCTTATTTCTCCTAAAATGAAGAATATCGCTATTAAGCGAAGTTCTTCTTGTTGGCCATTGCACCAAACTCTGCTACGGCTGCAACCACCACTGCTAAAATCATACCTAATACTATCATAATATAGTTCCTTTCTCTCTTAAAATCTGTTATCCTAATCTTTACCTTAATATATATGCTCTCATACTGAGCATCCTAAGATGCTCATCTTCAAGCCTTTTTACTTGCTAAGATTCATTTTCTTGTTGATCACTACAATCTCAGCAAATGTGATAGCCAATACAGCTAATGTCATTCCAAAAATCATCATAATTGTTACCCTTTCTTTACTTTAATTATCGTTATTCAATCTTTTCAAGTGCAAAGGTAATGCCTTTTTGTGTACGCACACAAATTTTGAAGGGATATTTTCAAAAAAGCCTATATTTCTTGACTTTCATCAATTTCTGTCATCGTCAGTAAGCCAAAATGGCGCATTGGAATTCACTATCTGCCAAATTACTTCTTAAGATTATTTGCTTGTCACAAATAATTTTTGTATTTTTGCACGCTTGAATATACAGGAAAGCTATTTGTATTTTTCGGTAATACAGATGGTAATTCTATAAAACAAGCCTCAAGTTCATCTTTCAAATGAATGCCTTCCTGATACATTGCCCGGCATCATAGCAGGGTTCTTACCAAATACGCAGAAAAGAAGCATTGAAGAAACTGATGAAAATTCGAAATAAATGTAGAGTAATTATGAGAAAGAACGCAAGAAAAAATCAACAGAAATATGTTGAACTTTCACTATTTCCTGAAGAAGAGAAAAATGACAATATAAAAAACTCTATCTCCTCAGAAAACAAAGAAAAAGAATATGATATTTCTGTGTGTCAAAGATTGTACTCTCCTACTAACAAAGAGTACAATCTGGCAGATTTGTTTGAAAGACTGTCCAAATCTGCTTTCCGCAGCCGATTCCGTCTTTCGAAGAAGGAAAAAGATTATATTAAAGAAAAAGGCTTGGCAACAATCCGTAAACATGCAGAGGATTTCATTGCCAAACGCCTTGCACCTGCCATAATTCCCAATGACGGTAAGCAAACACCAATGAGAGGGCATCCTGTATTTATTGCCCAACATGCCACAGGCTGCTGTTGCCGTAGTTGCTTCTTCAAATGGCATCATATACCAGCCGGAAAACTGCTGACAGAAGAAGAGCAGCAATACGCCGTTACGGTACTGATGACTTGGATTGAAAAACAACTGTGATAAGCTCTGTCTAGATGACTTATTCATGAAAACTACTTCCTCTGACTGTTTCCTCGCTTTTGGATTCTTCCATACTTATCCTTATGGGTTGTAGTGGAGGAATTGCCAGTTTGCCGAGTGGTACTTGTACCCGTACGCTGCCCGTATTTATCACAATAAACCGTAGTTGTAGTAGAAGACATTCCAGAATTTTTAATGCTGGTTGTGGAGGTTCCTGTCCTTTGACCATATTGGTCACGATATACCGTATGGGTCTTTCCCTGGGAATTTGTAGTACTCTCAGATCTTCCGGTAATCTTACCATATTTATCCTTATATACAGTAACAGACTTATTCCCTCGAACGGTAGTCACAGCTGTACCCTGCAGTTCTCCATTCTTTCCCCGAATAGTCTCCTTGATAGTCTGAGCCTGCAAATAAAATAAGAAAAAATCCACCTTTAGAGGAAAAAAATATGTAGAGAGCTTATACATTTAAAAAACTGAAGCAACAATATTACCTTTATAATTTTGTCGCACCTTTAAGAAGTTATGAATTTATCGCAAACCTTATAATTTTGTCGCAGATAAAAAATAAACTTTATTATTTTGTCCATATCCATCTTATAATTTCGTCGTAACATCTTATAAATCTGTCGCAGATTATATTTGTAAATATTTGGCTTTCAATATGTTACAAATTCAGAAAATAATAAGCCAAAATAAAAGAGATAAAAATGAGCAGGACAATGTAATATATTAATAGGTATTATATTATATATATATTATCCTAAAAAGGCTATTTTTGTTCCCATCCTACTGGAATCTACCCTTTTTCCTGCTTGTTTTTGGAAAGCCAAGCATCTTAAATAGAAAACAGACTTTTATGCGCGTTAAAATATGTATATTTCTGTTTTATAGATTAAATTTTTTTGTTTAAATACCATAAAAATGAAAGAACAAAAATTTTACTGCGACAAAATTATAAAGATAGAAATGCTATCTTATATAGAAGGTGCGACAAAATTATAAAGTATACTTATCCCTCTCATCATAACCTATATCTTGGTGTAAAACCTTATAATCTTGTCGCAAATAGAACTATTACTACGTAAAAATAACGCATCACTACCTTCAAAAACAATGAACATCATGTATGAGAACTTAAAAAATAAAGAGAATAACTTTATAATTTTGTCGCAGCATTGATAGATACCTGCTTAGTACTAACTGAATAATCCTAATAAAAACTCTTTCTTGAATCGTTTCTGCGACAAAATTATAAAGTAGAAAATCTCCCTACCCCCAAACCTAACAGCTGACAATAGCTATCTAAAAATATTCCTATTTATAATATACGACAAAAATATAAATATAATAGATTCATTTGCGACATCTTTATAATTCAGTCTCAAATAACATCAAATAATGATTTTGGCTTATAATTTTGTCGTATCTTACTTTCGTGGAACCCAAATATAAGACCTAATTAACATTCAAGAAGTACATATAAAGTAGTTAAATCTTATAATTTTGTCGCAACATTACATTTCAAAAATCATATAATATACTTTATATCAATTAGTTAAAGAATTTTCGTTTATGTATTTCATCAAAATATGAAAATAAGTCTTCTCCTATGATATTAATTTCATTTGCGACAAAATTATAAAGCTTACTATAGATTTCTATCGTCATTAATGCCCATTTATAATCTTGTCGCAGCAAAATTGAAAATCTTATAATTTTGTCGCAGATTCACCAATAACTTTATAAAATTGTCGTAACAGATAATCAGCATAATTTAAAGTGAAATTTACTGTTTTATATCTAACTATAAGAAAATCAGATAGATAAGTTCATATGGAAAACTTTACTAGCCAGACAATATTAGAAAGGAGTTTTAATAGATGAAAGTATTTGCGACAATAAACTTATTATAATGTCGCAAATACAATTAATCTTTTACTTCAAAACTTTATATTTTTGTCGCAATAGAATATATAATGTGTTGAATATCAGCGATTAACATAATGCTGCGACAGTTTTATAAATTTTAAAGAGACCGATAGTCTTAGTTAGGTTAAAAATACATAATATACGACATTATTGCATTGTTTGTCGCACAAAAAGATGTATATTTGCGACAAATTTACAAAATATAATAAAATGACAAAGGATTCAAATGACAACATCGAGACGATAGAGGCTGAGGAAATCAATCCCTCAGATTCTTCTTCTAACTCGAATATTCCGAAGCGTAAAGGTGGAAGACCCAAGAAAACAGACAAGGATATTCTCAGTAATATTCCGCACTACTTCATCACTCAGCCTAATGACGTGACGCAGGCAATCAGTAACCTGACTGCAGTGGAACGAAACTGTTGGCTGCAGATTATCCGTGGAATTCAAAAGAAGAAAGATCTTCCTGATGGGCATCCTGAAAAATACCAGATTACGCTCTCACGTACCCAGCTTCTGGAATGTGTCTCCGGGCATAGTTCCAACTTGGATTATGCCTTCAATGCACTCAAGAATATCACGGATGCTAAGAAGGTTTTTCATTCCAAGGATGGACACCGTATTTATGCCGGTCTTTTGTCATATGTTGATGAGCATCCAGATCAGGAAACTTATACTGTAGGTATTACTCCTGTTCTCCTCCCCTACTTCACCAATCTTTCATCTGAATTTACTGTGTTTGACATGTATATAGAGATGGGTTTCAAAAGTGTCTATTCACAGCGCTTTTATGAATTCTGTTGCCAATACCGAAACAAGGAGGACAAGGTTTTCTTCATGACGGTACAGGATATCAAAAAGATGTTCAATTTGTTGGAAGTTCGCGATGAAAAAGGAAATGTCGTTCAGAAAGAGCAGTATAAAAATGGTTCTGACTTCAAAAAACGAGTGCTTGATAAAGCGAAAGATGATATACGGAAGGTTTTTGATGCCGGTCTTTGTGACGTCTGTTTCGATTATAAGGTAAAGAGCAAGAATTCACGAGGTGCAGTAACTGCTTATTATTTCATTATTGAAACAAATGGTAATACTGCTAAATTAGGTGCTCAAAAGCCTACAATTCCTCAAATCTCTATGCTTTCTGAGAGTTATGGAGCTAAGCTTACTAAGCTGCTTACCATTATCAACACTTTTATGAGAAGTCATTTCCGTGTGGAACAGTCAAATTATTATGTTCAAGCGATAAGTAAAACTGTGGCCAAGGTCGATAGTCAGTCAGAAAGAGTGGAAATCCTTAATAGTATTTCGAAGCAGTTGAAAAAGATTGCAACTCGGTATAATAAAGAGGATTTTGATACCAATGAACGTAAAATTTGTGGTTCTGTGTGCAAGATGCTTTATGAGGATTTTGGTGTACCTTATATGAATGGCAAGCCAGGCAAGGGTACCCAATCCAGACTTAATTTTTAATTCATTATGCTTATAACTATCTATGATTCAGATAATTACAAAATTTAATTCTTCTATTCCTTCTGTTAGAAAAGTGAAGAATTGGTTGCTGAATGATCCTTTTCATGTTTGGCATGGAAGGGATCGTTTGGTTGTCTTTTTCATTTTAGCTGGCGATGAAGCTGCTAATGCTTTTTTGCCTTTACCCGATGGAGATTTTTCTGTAGAAGATGAAAGTATCCGTGCCATTTTAGAATCAACTCATCAGCAGGAGTTGGAAAAAAGAAAATATTATCAGCAGGTATATCTGAAACTTTGTAAGCTTTTAGATAACCTGGATGATTTAAACTTGCAGGCTGAATCTTTCGCTGAGGAGGATGAATACCATTTTGATTTGAAAAATCAGATTTTGTTGTTACACGATAAATTGCTTGATTTTATTAATGATGTTTTCGTCTGGCGTGATCATAAGGAAATGGGGAATTATTTAGGTGAAATACAATCACTTACTTCAGACTCTTAGAAATATGAAAGCTTATCTACATGTTTGCATACCAACAAAAATACAAATTATATTGTTGTAATGTTTATATGCATACAAATATTATTACTCAACTCTATTCGCTATTTAGTTGATAATTAACTGATTGCGTAATTTTTGTTTTGATGCTAACATGCAAACATGTTTCTAAAAACACAAAATAACTTAAAATATTGATTACATGCAAACAATTTTGCTTATTTCCTTGTGTTTTTCAAATTAATATTGTATCTTTGCAAACAGAAATCAATTTATATTTTAAATATGGAGAATCAGTTGAAAATGATACTCGCCATCGTCAATAATAAGGGTGGTGTTGGCAAGACAACTACTGTGCAGAATTTAGCTGCCGGTATGCTTCGTAAAAACAAAAAATTAAAAATCCTTGAAATAGACTTAGACCCTCAATGTAACCTAACATTGCTGAATCATGCACCAGAAGGCTGCGCTACGATTTTTGAGTCTATGGTTGAATGCAAGGGTATGCCGATTTATAAATCTGATATAGGTATTTATTATGTACCAGGAGCTGCCAAGATGCAGGATATTGATCCATTCCTTCAGAATACTGGTGCTCCTCGACAGGTATTGGGAGCATGTATTAACAGCGATTGTGTTGATATGACAGGTGAAGGTATTAAAAATCCAATTGATTTTTTTGATTATATATTTATTGACTGCCCTCCTGCCCTATCTCAATCAACCTATAATGCTATGGTAGTAGCTAGTCATTTGTTGGTTCCTGTACAGATGGAAGGCCTTTCTGTAAATGGATTAGCTGCAATTCTGGGAGCTATGGAGGAAGTTAAAAATGGTCGTTTTGCATTGAATAAGGACCTGGAACTGCTAGGTTTACTGCCTGTTATGGTAGATGAGCGTCCAAGAATAGTACGTCAGGCGATACAATACTTGAAGGATACATATGGAAGAAAAGTTATCGAACATGGTATTCGCAGATGCATCAAAGTAAATGAGGCTCAGACCGAAATGACCGATCTCTTTCACTATGCTCCATATTGTACAGCAGCAAATGATTATTCTGCGGTTATTAAAGAGATTTTTGGTATTTAATTTATATTATAGTATTTCATTCTTTAAATTTTGAAATTATGGCAAAAGATTTTCGTGCAGCTTTCAGTAATATGAATCAAGCGGTTCGTCCAGGTGGTGCTGGTAACGTTCAGCCGGCAGCTTCTCAACCTGCTGCTCCTGTCGAGAAGAAGATGACCGCTATTGAAAGAAGATCCAAATTGCATGGTGTACAAACTTATCTAACTGATGAGGAATACGAAATGCTGATGATTGCAAAGATTAGAACCAAAAAGAAATTTGAGGAGATCTTGCATGACAGTTTGATTGAATATATAAAGAATTATCAATAAAATTCTTTTTTAAAAACCGGGAATCAAGTTCTCGGTTTTTATTTTTACTTTTTATTATGCAAACATGTATTTTTGTCGTGAATTTTGGTAGCAAACAATTTTGAATTCTTTTGCTTAATCTTGTATACGTTGTTTTATATGGTTTACTTATATTTTGCGAATGTTTGTGTGATACCATGCAAACATGATGGTATGAATGAATGATGTTTTGATAGCAAGTTGTTAAATCCCTCATACACAGATATTTATATTTTCTCTATTTCTATTTCTATCACTTTCAAAATTAAATGCAAACAAAGCTACAAGAAGACATGTCGAAAAAAAACTACAAGTAAACAATACCGAATGTTTGATTGTGATTTTGTAAATTAGTCTACATGGTTTGTTGCTTGCAAATTTTCTGGCTGTCTTCATTCATGTTCGCATTCATGTATTCTTTCATGTTCGCATTTATGTATTCTTTCATGTTTGCATTCATGTATCCTTTTATGTTTGCATTCATGTTTTCCTTCATGTCTTAAACTTTTTATATCATATTATCTTGTCTCAGTAAATTTCCTTAAAGTCTTTTTTGTTTGCGAAATAACATACATACATGTTCTTCTGTCGTCATTATGGCAAAACTATATTTTTGTATAATTACTTGTGTGGTTAATTGTTTGTATGATTGGAATACGACATGATGACTGTATATTTAAATAATTTGTTATTATGTAGAAATGTATAAATGTTTGCAAGACTACATGTTGTGTAGTTAACATAACGATTTGCAAACATTTATTTAAATCCCAGATATACAATGTTTAAGATTGTTTGTTAAGCAAATAAACATGTTTGCATACAAACAAGCTTGATTTTTCTCATGAACTGGCTTTTGTGATTGGAGATGTTCTTTTTACTGGCTGTGTACATCATGGCATTTTGAATATTCTGGAATCCATTCAGGAACTTATTCGGCTGAGCATAGGAGGTTTCCATCTATTAGACAGTCATTTGAGTGAGTATTATGAAACGGATGAGCAGTTGCAGGAGATTGCATCAGAATTAGCGAACCGCTATCCCGATGTAGTTTTTTACACAGGACATTGTACGGGAGAACATTGCTTTGAGGTGTTATCCCGAGAAAAAGGACTGAGGATTCATCAATTTCATGTGGGTAAAATGTGTCAATAGATTAAGTCTTAAATCTACAATGTAATTGCTCTATTGAAAGTGAGATAAAGAGTAACGTTAATTAAAGGCTTTTGAAATCTGCTGGCAATAATGCTGGCAGACTTCTACGCTTTTAATGCCTATTTTTATTAGTTGATTCGTATATCGTCAATACTTCTATTCTTGGCAAATCTATTAAGATCCACCCAGTTCCAAACTCCAGGCACACGACCATGTCTGCTGTACTGCCAGATATCATAATGGGGTTTACCTGGTAAAACAGGTTCATGATTATAACTGGCAATCCAAAGGTAGTAGCCGTCAAACTCTGGACTAAGATAATCTTTGAAATAACTCTCACTACAATATATAATAGGTGTATGTCCATAGTAGGATTTACAGAGTTTGCAGAAAGTTTTCAGGAGTGACTGGATTTCACTTTTACTGAGTCCCTTGGTACCATCATCCTCTGCATCCACTACGGGCAAAAGATTTTGTTTTTCCTTATCATATACAGCCCGAAAATTCTCAAATTGTAAAACCGCCGGCATCTTAGTAAGAAAATGGTATGAACCTACGGATATTTGATGTTTTCTCGCATTTTTAATATTTTCTTCATACCAAGGATCCTTGATACTTGTTCCTTCTGTAGCTTTCACATAGATGAATTTCAATCGTTTTACATTACTGAGTTCTTCCCAATGAATTCTTCCCTGATGTCTCGAGATATCAATCCCATCATAACTTCCTGAATATTGACCTGATGTCAAATCATGGGTAGGCCATTTGTTATCTGATGATTTCTCTATTATATAAGATGTGATCATTCTATATGCTTCAAACCCGATGATACATCCTGCTAAGAGGATGATAGCAAGATAGATAAGTTTCTTGCCTATATGTTTCTTTTTATTTTGCTTTTTTCTTCTTGCCATATCTAAAAGGTACCTTTTTGTTCTCGCCAGTAGGGTAGGAGAGTACATGTAAGTCTTCCTTACCATAGCGAAATCAACCATTTTGGTTGACGATGCAAAGATACGAAATTTATTTCATTCACGCGTTCTTTTCCATAACTTCTCATCTCCATATCTTCTAAATCCTGTATGCCTATCTCTTTTTGGGGGCCTTAAATCTTTGATTTCTGAGCATTTTCTTTCTATTCTCAAAGTTTTGCAGTACTTTTGTAACCAATTAGAGCGTAAAATAGAAAGATAGATTTCTCATGACTAAGAATTTTGATAGACAAAGAAAAATGAATACGAAATCCGGAATGATATTGAAAGTATCATTTCTGGTGATCGTATTTTTGATGATAATACTTACCCCTGGTGTCGCCCAGAATAAGAAACCTCGCAAGAAGTTGAAGGAATGGCTCCAGATGGCGGATAGTCTGCGGCTCCAGTTGCGGCAATCTGCTGATAAGGGGCGTATGCTTCAATGGGGCGACTCTCTTCTCATGGCAGAACTGAGTAAAAGCAAAATGAGTGAAAAGAAAAAGCAAAGATTCATGAAGCATTATGCCAAGATTCAAAAACGCTTGAGTCTCTATGACCGCCGTCTCTTTTGGGGTGATTCTCTCTTGGCTGCCAATTATTACAAGGTCAAGTATGATACCAATTATATCACCCGTCCCAATGCCAGATGGACGATAAAAATGAGAGGCAATCTCTCTGGAGCTGATTTGGAAACAATGGTGAAGACGAATGATATAGAATCCAGAACGAAGGTGATGGCAGACTGTCGTGGAACTCTCTCTATGGCAGTGGCTTATAGAGGTTTAGGGCTGGGTTTGGCTGTTAATCCCGCCAAGTTGGCAGGTAAGAATCAGGATTATGAGTTCAATCTTAATTCCTATAGCAATCGATATGGTTTCGATGTCGTGTATCTTTCATCAAAGACTTTTCATGGTAGCCAGAAAATAGGATCCAATCAGATTGATGTTCATAAAGGAGAAATTTCCCAGCAGGCGCTCAATCTCAATTTTTATTATGCCTTCAATTATCGTAAATTCTCCTTCCCGGCAGCTTTCAGCCAAAGTTATATACAGAAGCGGAGTGCCGGCAGTTGGATGATAGGTGCCAGTTTTGATGGGTCCAAGACGAAAGTGAAGGGTATGACCATTCGTCTTAACGAGTTCGCACTTGGAGCAGGATATGGATATAATTTCGTTCCATCTTCTCATTGGCTTTTTCATCTTTCAGCCTTGCCTACCATCACGGTTTATTCCCATGACTATACCAAGATGAAGGCGGAAGTAGAAGAGGGGAGTGGTGATAATGAATACCAAACCATCCGCAATAGTATGAAATATCATTTCCCGTCAGCCATAATTACGGGCCGAGGTGCAGCTGTCTATTCTTGGAGAAATAAATTTGCAGATGCCACAGCAGTTTATAATTTTTCTGTTGCAGGAGATGAGGACCACCTACAAGTGAAGAGAAATAAATGGCGTGTAAGGATGTTCTTTGGATTTAGATTCTAAGAAATTTATATCGCTTGTTGCCGAAGTGCAAAAGATTTGTTTACGTATCATTTATTTAATACTTATCTCTGGAAAAAAGATAAAAAAGTTGTACCTCGGCCTTCAAATCTAAATTTAAGACGCCTTTTGGTAGTGGAAAAACTATCAAAAGGCGTCTTACTTGTACTTTTTACAGCCTTGGTGGGTCAAGAACATCTGCTTGCTGTATAGTAAAAAAACTTTCCATTGTAGTAAAGTGAAAAATCACAGGCTACAGGAGTTTCACAGCTTTGCAACTCCTGAATCTTTTGCTAATGAAATAAAATAATCTATTTCGGACTATTAATAAGTTACTGATTTTCAAGAACATAACTCATAGAAAAACTACATGACTTAACGAAGCGCTTTATAGCAACCTAACGATGCGCTTTGTTGCAACCTAACGAAGCGCATCATTAACACCTAACGAAGCGCATCATTAGACCTCAATAAAGCGCTTCGTTATAGTTTATATATTTGTTTCCTTTTTGGAAAAGCTTTTTCAATAGTTGTCGCTTGATTTTTAAATGACAAAAAGCGACAAATCTATTCGAAAATACTAGTATATTTTTGGTTAAAAGTATTCTAAAGACTTACTAGAAACATCTTGATTTTTAATTTAATGATTGTTAAAATTAAGCCTCAATATTAATATTTTCTTCAATTTTTTATTTCATTTTCATTTTCTTTTCATATCTTTGTACTCGGACTGTGTACAGTCACGTTCTTCTTATAATAGAACAGAAACATAGATATGGACGCATTGCCTAATGCAGACACCCGACGAGGCGGTAAAAATCCCTCCAGTGCTGGATTTACTTCCAGTACCTCCCCCAAAGTTCAAGGTCAAAAGGCTATGAACTCACAAACAGGGGTGTCCTCGGATTGTGTGCCAAAAGAAAAGAAGCAATGGTTTGTTCTACGTGCTACTTATGGTAGAACAGAGAAGGCTCTCAGTTTTCTTCAAGCCAAGAATATTGAGACATATTTGCCAATGCATGATGTCATAAAAGAAATTGATGGGAGGCGGAAACGCATTAAAGAGCCTCTGCTTCCTAATATTATTTTTGCCTATATGACTCGTGAGAAAACTTATGAGTTTGTTAGGAAGCCTGCGCTCACTGCTTCTTGGCTAAAATACTACACCGACAAGACTAAACCTATCGAACCAGTAACGGGTAAAAATCCTCCTGTAATCATCCCAGATAACGAGATGATGAACTTCATTAAACTAACAAGTGTAAGTAGTGAGCATATTATGGTTTTGCCTCCAGAACGTTGCCATTTTAAAAGTGGTGACCTGGTGAGAGTTATTGCTGGTGCATTTACAGGAGTTGTAGGTCGTGTAGGAAGAGCTGCTGGACAGCAACGAGTATTTGTTGTACTTGAAGGTCTTTGTAATGTCGCAACGGCATACGTCCCGAATGATTTTATACAAAGAATTGAAACGTTTTCAAAGTAGAAAGTTTGTATATGGGCCTTTTCCTATCAATCTTGATGATGTTTCTCTTGATGCGAAACTGTATGATCGGGAAATGGCGATGCAGACACTGAAACTGGTAAAGAAATTGGGATTTGAAATAAAGAGAAAATAAAAATATGCAAATATTCAAAAGCAAAACAAATAACAGATTGATGATACCCTTACTTGTTTTATGGGCTGTATGTCTTGTTATAAAACTTGTATTGTATTTTCTTCTATCCATGGATAGTATTTCGTCTTCTTGTCGTGTCTATTCATTATTTGGGCAATATGATATCCTCAGGAGATTTTTAGATTTTCTACAGGATCTTACTTATGGAGACATAATCCTGCCATCAATCATACTTATGGCTCTTTTTTTATGGTTCATGGGTAGTGTGTATGACTATCGGGGACAGTTATCGTCCACAAAATGCCATAGGTTGATTTGGGGAGCATTACTTAAAACGAAGTGTGAACGTTGTATGATTCCTGCATCCTTGGCATCTGTCTTGATAGCTTATGTTTTTTGGCGGTTAGGATATATATTTGTTTCTAAAATATTGATAGTCACATTAATGACGCTTTTTCTGTGGGGGGCATGGTTTGTGACTAAAACTTTAAATAGGATATTCAGTCTGCGCAGACAGGAAACGTATATCACATGGAGTCAAATTTCGTTGTTGGCAGTTTTTGGATTATGGATAGTTGTGATAGTATGTTGTTTGAATTTACAAAACAATAATCCCACCGATACGGCAATTATTACAGTATTTGGTGCGGTACTCGGTTGGATATTCCAGGATACCATCAAGAGTGTTGCTGCATTTTTTTATCTTCGTGCAAATGGACTGCTGCAGATTGGCGACTTGATTGCAGTACCTGCAAAGGGTATAGAAGGATTTGTACGAACCATATCACTCACCACCGTAACAGTAGAAAACTGGGATACAACAACATCTGCATTCCCTACTTTTATCCTGCATGCTGATCATTTCAAGAACAGCCAGCGTATGTTAGAAGGTAAGACGCTCGGAAGATTGATGAAAAAGACATTTATTATTGACTCTGGTTGGGTTCACCCATTGACAGACAATGATATTAAACGATTGCGAAGAGCATTGGATGTAGAAAACTTTTTTGTTGAAAAGGAAGTGAAATGTGACAAGCTAAATATAGAAGTTTTCCGTCTTTACATTTATCATTGGCTGATGAACAATCCAAACGTATCACAGCAGCCGCGCTTGATAGTGCGCTGGCTTGAACAGACCAGTGAGGGACTTCCTCTCCAACTTTTAGTCTATCTTACAGACACTATGCTCGATGCCTTTGAATGGCAGCAATCTCAAATTATGGAACACGTAATTAAGGCGATGGGATGGTTCGACTTGCAACTCTATCAGAGTCCTTCGGGATATGATGCAAGCAACAGTAATATTTATCTTACGCAGCAAACTGCCGATTATCGTAAAAAACCAGATGAAAATGTCAGACTCAAATAAAAATATATGTTATATGGAGGATCTTTTTCGAAAGTTGCGTCCGTTGCCTCCCTATGAACAGAGAGTTTTTTCAGCGTGCCAAGACACCTTTGATGAGCATGTCATCGAAGGTTGGTATTGTGCAAGGGAATATGTACTCGAACAATTAAGTAAGGATAAGAATATGGGTGCTGATGGGATTCATCCCTTTTCGTCAGATCATGTTCATGTCATTATTCATTATACATCCCCTATAGCTTTGTATGTTGCCAGACAAGTAGCATTGGTGGCTCATTTTCCTAATTTCAGAGAGGGTGACGGGAGGAAATACATTCCCAAATACTGCACAAAGATTACGATTCTATACAATCGTACCGTACATTCCAATATTATAAAAGAGTTGAAGAAGGATGAATATCTCTGCAATTTGCCTGATGTCTGTAAGTATAGTCTTGTAAATGGTAATACAAGGGAAACTTATGAGGTAATCAATAAGCAGTCATATATCGACATAGAACTAGAACTCGTAGCCTACGAAGATGATGATTTTAATGAATACACCCCGAAAAGGGAAGAAGGTAGCAGTTTGCAACCTGTCATAATCGATAATGACGTACTTGGGAAAATAAGCCATAGTACTCAAAAAATAGACGTTCGAAATGCCCGTCGTGTAAACATGGTGTATAATGTAGGTGCAGACATAGACAACCTTCCTCCCGATGATCCGAATACTGCCGAACGTTATGGCAAGGCATTGCTCTATTTCTGCTATCAACAACCGTTAGAAGAAACAAAAGAAAAATGGGATAGTCTTTGTTCAGATAAAGAAAATGATATGACACTTGCATATCAGATAAATTTGCGTAATAAACTCTCCAACGTATTTTGTTCCGACTGCATTCCTATACGTATCAAGTCTGTATTGGACAAACCTGATGATTTGTTAACAAAAGACGAAAAAGGACTTCTTGCTATAGTGAAAGATAATCTTCAAGTATTGGCACAATGTGAGCATGCCCGTTGGAATGTAGAGAAACTCATCCTTGGTTTTTCTCCACTTACTCCCGAAGAACGTTGGGAAGATGCACAACTTTTTGGGTCGTCTCGCAATGCTTATCGCAAATCTTTAAAGAAAAAAGGGCATCACATTGACCTTTGCTCTTATCAGGATCTTCGACGAATTGACCCAGGAAATATGAAGTATGATTGCTTCTTAATGCTGGCAATTCCTAAAATATTGAGAAGTTATTAGTTTTATGTATTCATCTTTAATTTTAAAACGATGAAAAAGATTCATATTTTTGTAGCAGGGGCAAAAGACCTGAAGCTGCAGCGTACGGCTCTTAAAGCCTTAGGAAATGATATCAATGCAGAGTTTGAACATTCTGGAAATGATACGAGTCTCTCCATAAGAACGTATGAGAATTTTGGAGAAAACCAAGAAGAATATAATACATATATTCAAGACAAGGCTGACTTGATAATTTTCGTATTGGAAGGTAAAATAGGTCCTTATACGGAAAAAGAATTTTTGGTAGCCTATCAGCAGCTCAAACTGAAAAAGCATCCGCAAATCTTAGTATTCTTAAAAGAGTTTACTGAGCAAACTCCAGATATCTTATATATCGAAGGACTCTTGAAAGGTTCTATCAACCAGTTCTATGTTTCTTATAAAAACAATGAGGACTTAATTGCGAAAGCAAAGGATCGTATCAAGAAGTTCGTGTCGCAACATAAGGAGAGTAAATCATGTAAGGGATTCATAAAAAAATATCTCAAACCGATAGGATTGGTGGTGGCAGCAGTGGTCTTGATAGGAGTTGCGATATTGGCTCAAAACTTGTTTAAGTCTCCAATACTATTGTTGACTGGTGGCGGTTCTGCTGCAAATTTCATAGAGAGAAATCATCCTGGTTTCAACTTGCGTAATTTTGATGGTGGTTATTATGTACACCTACCGAGTAGTAATGCCTGGCTTTTGTTGACAGAGGAAGTGATTACTCCTGGCGATGCTAATGAACGTCAGTATTATCCTGTTTGTTTATCAGCGGAACAGGCTAAAGATAGCTGTTTCTTAACAGTCACTTCTAAAAACTCTTTCATTCAGAAAGGTTCTATTATAGAGGTGAAGGTAGGTTATGATACGCTGAGTGTTTGTTTAAAAAACGATGATGTATTCAAACACATGATTAAGGATTTTGATAGTAGAAGAATCACCAGCTCTGAACTTGCTTCAATTATAGCCAATCGTAAGAAAAATCATGTAAATGTGTTTACTACGAGTACAGGAAGTGGCACACGACATACTTTTGAAAAATTATTGGCAAAGGAAAATTATCTATTGGCAAAGGATACGACATATCTCTTCTCCGAAGATTCTGATTTACCTACGGTTAATAGGGATGGAAGCCCATATATTCTTCTGGATAGTAAGGCTTACTGTATGAAGAAACTCTACGAAAGCGACGTGAAGTTGGGCAAGGCTTTTAATCTTGTTGTAGTAAATGACGAGGATAAATCCCCTGTCTTGAAACCTATTTATCTCTATTTCATGGCTTATAATGAAAAGGGAGGAAATGATTTGACAATTCCTCAGCCTATCATAAAGTTGTTGAAAAAATTGAATTTTAATGTGGGTAAAAAAGTAAAAGACAATACGATTCGTCGTTATTCAACAGATAGTATTATCCTCAAGTTTGATGAGTTGCCAGAAATCAACTAAATAAAGACACATATAGGTATGCTGATAGAAGATAAAGATAGAAATGATAATGAAGTCGTTCGGAAACTTATCGCTGAAGCTGAGAAGTATTCTTTAGCAGAGCATGGAAATGAGCGATTGGAATGCTACTTGCTGTTGAGCAATATGACGTCTTTGTGGTTGTTGCAGACAACAGGCATTCCTGATGATTTATATCAGAAGGTGGATGTTTTTGCCACGACCCAAGAGGACTTTATGGCGAAGTCTATCTTCGTTAAATTACCTCATATTAAGTCTCCTTATCCAGCTTTAGACAGAAAACCTATTGATGTAAACTCGGAAACTACGGTGCATCTGGTCATCTTAGGAAAGAATGATTTGGCAGAGGCTTTGGCTATCAATGCTGCTTTAGTGGCTCATTATCCTAATTATTGCCGTGATCATCGTTTGAGAACACGTATCTCTATTGTGGCGGATGATATCTATGAATGGAAAGATCAATTGATACAACGCTATCAGCATCTGTTTGATAATTCTTATTATAGAATCATCAATCTTGAGGAAGAAAATCCCCATTGTCTTTGTCATCAACCTATGTATGGTAAGACTCGTGAAGATTTTGTGGATGTGGAGTGGGAGTTTGTGAACGGAAATTTGCGCAATGATGCTTTGAGGACAAAACTGTCGGAATGGGGCGAATCGGAAAATCAGCAACTTACAGTGGCAATTTGTACGGACGATCAGCAACGCAACTTTATAGAAGCGTTTACGCTGCCAGAGGAGTTGTATAAGAATCAGATTCCTGTGTTGTGCTATACAGAAGAGAGCGATATGATGAACTTGATTAAGAATGACGATAGGTATCAAACTGTATTCCCATTTGGCAGTTATATATGTCAAATGGGAATTCTTGAATCCTTGAAGCAACTTGCCAAGAGAGTGAATTATGTATATGATTATTGTTTCTCATTGCCACATAATGCTCCCATTTCGTCTCCATCGGTTATTGATGACAGCAAATTGGATAGTTTGTGGACACAAGTTGGTTCGCTTCCAAAGCAATATTCCAATATATTCAATGCCATGACCATTGGTTCCAAAATGCATTCGCTTGGACATGGTCAGGAAGATTGGCAAAGGTATTATGCTTTGTCAAAGCAAGAAATAGAGATGATGACAGAGGTAGAACACAACAGATGGAATATGGAAGAACTAATTCTTGGTTATCGACCTGTGACTGACGATGAGCAGAAAATGATAGAGAAGGATATATCCTTAAAAAAGAAATTTCGTGAAAAGAAAATACACTATGACATAAGGGCATTTCATGACCTACGTCCAGATGCAACAGGTAAGCAAGTCTATGTCTATGACTTGGCACTTACTCAAGGCATTCCGCTCATAGTAAAAAGCTGTTTCCGTTAGTTTTTAAGGAGTTCCATTTTTGTTCTCTTACTAAATGAATTTCGAAATATCATGTATTATAAGTTGACATACCATAATTCTGTAGATAAAAAGCAAGTAGGAGATTTCTTCCTATGTGGAGCCCAGAAGTTGGATATAGGACAGACAAACTGTTGCGAACTTAGATTGCCTGAATCTTCTGATTTTGAACCTGTAGTTATTGCAACCATTTTGTGCAAACAAGAAGGGAAAGGATATTTTATCATCAGACGAACAGACTTCCATGAGTTGCAGATTAATGGGAAACGATTGAATATTTGCCAATCCTTGAAAGATGGCGACTTGATTTCTTTTGTGGTTGATGGAAAGATCATATCACTTTTGTTTTCTATGTATAATGATGGCGAATATAGTGCTTCGATGGGAGTTGTTTATAAGAAGTATAAGCCAAATCAAAAAATTCAATATGGGATAGCTGGTATTGCATTTTTGGCACTTTTGATATCCGCTTTGTCAATGTGTTTCAGGAAAGATTATCATATCCTTCGTCATGAGAACATAGATGCCTATGATGCTTCTATTTATCATATTCATGTAGATTCCGTTTATCTTCTACAAGACAGCATTATAAATGGAAAGGTGGAGGAACAGATGTTGGAAGCTATTGCTTTAGATAGGCAGGTTGCTGGAACTTGTTTCCTGACATGTGATAGCTTGTTTGTAACAGTTCGTCATTGTGTAGAACCTTGGATAAATGATGAGGATTGGAATGGAATTTCTTATGATGACAAGATGTCTCCTGCTGTGAGATTGGCAACGATGGCAGAGACTCGTAATATGATGTTGGGAGAAGAAAAATATAAAGTCAAGGCTCATTGTATAATCAGCAAGGGTCTTGAACTATATGAGTATTATTCCACAGATTTCCATTTTAATAAGTCGAGAGATCAAGTCGTTTGTCTTGGAACTGATCAGCATCCTATATATTGGCGAACCATTGTTCCATTAGCATCCAGACGTGACATGGAATTGGGTGATTTTGCCTATGTGGAATCCAAAGGTCTGAAGGGAAATCTCCAATTAGCAGATATGAAGGATATGAAGGCTTTTAGGAAACAGGCAGATAAAGACATTGTAGCCATCGGATTTCCATTGAATGATAACCAAGAAGAAGGTATTTGCGCAAAGGCATTTGGTAATAGTCAGAATGTGGAGTTGGTAAAGAATGATAGCGAAATAGCAGGTTGCATACAAATGTCTGCACCTATCAATCCTGGCAATTCTGGAGGTCCTGTCTTGGCGAAAATTCAAGATAGAATTTTAGTGATAGGAATCGTTTCTAAGGCGGATGGACAAGCAACGCAAGGTACATTTTGGGCAGTTCCTTCTACAGAAATTGTTTCATTGAAGCAACGTGGAGGAAATATTATTGATACTTTAATATTTAGAAGATGATTTGTTTGGATGAGATAGTCGGCTATATGACAGAAAATTCCATATGGCATCTGATGGATTTCCTGTTGAGAGCAAGGTTCGACAAAACACCTGCTCATTTGAATCCTTATATGATAGGAGTAGATCATGATGAGTTCTGCTTTTTAGAGAAAAATGTAGAAAAATCAAATGTAGAGGAAAGCGAATATGTTTGGCAAATCGGGCATCTTGCCTTTTATGCATTGATGGGAATGCCAGCCTTTGGTGCAGATGATGATAGAACCCAGACACCGCAAACGGAAGTTCCTTATATAGGTGTCTCTCATTGTAGCGAAACTTTGAGCAGTCTGATTCATAGATGTCTTCTTTTCGAGTCCTCAAGAAGACCCAAACTGTCTGATTTGCAACAATATATTGCAGACAACATGGATAAAAAACTATTTCCAAAGAAAAAGATAACCAATGCGAAGGGTAAGAACTATTCTGATTCTTTGGTCAACTTTTGGCCAGAGGAGATGGTTACAGTCATAGTTTTGATATTGATGATGGTATGTCCCAATATTGCTTATGCCCAAACCGATGTACCCAAGGAAATGGTCACTATTATAAATAGGTGTAAATCTTTGCGTACTTCAGCAAATGCTAATAAAGTGTCTCGTGAATTCCTTTTTGACAAACAATGGACTCTCATGGATGAAATTGATATAGATAGGCATGGCGAATGTACGGTCAAAGATAGGGTGACGATGTTCGGGATTAATGACATGGGATACCGCATTGCTAAGAGGCAAAATGGCGTAAACAATATGGGTGGCAGATTCCGTAATGGGCAAGATGAGCGGTATAAGTTTTCTTTTATTGAGATTACGATTAAGAAGAATATGTCTGTGAGCTATGAGATAACGGGGCGACAGGGATTGCAACAGTTTGCAGTTCTGCCTTATCATAATACATCGTTATTTACAGTTTCAGTAACCAAAGGAGGAAAAATATTTGGTAAAGCTACTATGAGGGATGGGACTTGCTTTGTACAACTCGACAAAAAGGTATCAAAGAGTGATAGTTTTAAGCTGTCGATACAAAACAAGACTGGTAAAAATATGGCTTTTGTAATCGTTAATTACAATCCTGGAAAATGAAAGGTATGATGAGTAAAGTTCTTCTTCTGTTTGCTTTGTTGTCTTTTTCCCCCTTTGTAGGGAAGGCACAAGAACATTTTTTCTCTAATCAGGTGGTAGATGATTATTTCATGGCTTACGACCTGAATGAGAAAAAGGAATATATCAAAGCCTTTGATGTACTAAAAAAGGTGGAAAGGGAGATGGACAATAGTTTGTCGCAGAAAGGTATAACTGTAACCGATCTTCATGAAGATGATTTTTTGATGCCATATTGGGCTGTAAAGAAAAGTCTGGGAGAGGTGGCTTATAAGTTAGGACTATATAAGGAAATGGATGCTTGTAGCAAAGGTCTGATGGATATATTCGGCAAACATGTTTTTAAAGAACAAGCTAACTATAATACTTGTCTTGCCGATTTATATAGGATTGCAGGTAATTCTTGTTTTTTGCAAGGAATATATCAGGAGGCAGAGGCATATCTAAAAATGGCTTTGCCAATGAAATCTGCAGATTTTGATTTTGCTGATGCATTACGAGATGACTTGGCTCAAATATACTATCAGCAGGGTAGGTATTCGGAAGCTATCACTCAGCTCGATTCTATTTTGGCTGGACCTCGATATAAGGAGAATGCACGAGTGAGAGGTATGGAATCTCTTCGCCAAGAGATTATGTCGCAACGGGCTTTATGCTTAGCTCGTAACGGGAAATATAACGAAGCCTATGAAATCATGCAATCCATATTGGGTTATTTCAAACAGCATCGTGACGACAAAAGAAGAGCAGAAGCATTGCGCAAAACAGCTAAGATTCTCATGTTGAAGTATGATGGGACAGGAATTTATAACCCTCAGGCTTTACAATATTATAAGGAATATCTCGCTTTGTCCAAAAAGTTCATTGACCAGAATTTCGTCCGGATGTCAGCTTCCGAAAGAGAACAGTATTGGTTGGCAGAGCAACCTTTTGCCACAGACTGTTATCGCCTGGAAGGCAGGGATGCAAGTTTTCTCTATGATGTAGCCTTGTTCAGCAAAGCTATTCTACTGCAAATGAATAGGCAATTCAAACCAGATATGAGTTTATCGAATAGAAAACAAACTCTTTCTTCCATTCGAACTACTTGGCTGGATGTGAAAAGAGCTATGCCGCGAGCTTCATCGGCCATAGAGTTTATCACTTATGAAAAGAGAGGAGAAATTTATATAGGTGCTTTAGTGATTAACAAAGAGAGCAAGAGTCCTGTATTTGTAGAGATTGTTTCCTATGATTCCTTATTTAATTATCCCTTGGAGAATGGTATTACCTTAGGAGAAGCTTTGTCTTCCAATGAATCAGAGATGAAGAACCTGATCTATCGGAATTTGAATTTGAGGAATTTAATATGGAATCGTAAATTAATAAATGTGATAGGGCCGTCCAAGTCAGTATATTTTGCAGCAGATGATTTATTGCATCTCCTTGCAATAGAATATCTTTTGCCGGAAAAGTTGGAAAGGAAGCCATTTTATAGAATGACTTCCACCAGATTGCTGGCAGAGCGTTCGCATAAGCAGAAAATAAGCAACGTACTTTTTTGTGGTGGTGTGAACTATGAGTCGAAAGAGAAAGAAGAAGAAGGAAAGAATAATGATAAGGTGGCATATTACAGAATGTCGCATGAAATTATGGGACTTCCTTATTTGTCCGGTTCGCTAACAGAGGTTGATAGCATTTCTATTTATAGGAATAATCCAAAGGATAGTATTTTGGTTGGAATGCATGCTTCCGAGGGGGTATTGCGAAATCTCTTAGGAAAATATTCTGTTATTCATCTGGCAACACATGGATATTTATCAAATTCTGCATCTTATGCTTCTGACTTGATACCAGCATCAACAGACGAACAGTTATCTAATAGTTGCTTATTCTTGGCTGGAGCGGAAAGTTGCATGAACAATAGTAGGTTCAGTCCAGAGAATTATGATGGCATCTTGTCTGCAAGAGAGTTGGCAGAGCAAGACTTGTCTCATGTTAATCTTGTTGTCTTGTCTGCCTGTCAGTCGGGCTTAGGATATATTTGTACAGATGGTGTGTATGGACTTCAGCGCGGATTGAAAACTGCAGGTGTGAAAGCCATCATTGCAAGTCTGTGGAGTGTTGATGATCAGGCTACTATGCTGTTGATGAGAAAAATGTATGAATATCTTGGTCAGGGAAATCCACTGCATGAAGCTTTTTCCAAGGCGAGATTGTATCTGAAAACGGCAACGATAGAAGAACGTTATCGCCGTTCCCAACTTCCCGACCTTATTGTTGAGAAGAATTTTGATGAGCCTATGTATTCTGATGCCTTTATCTTGATAGATGGCAATGAATAAGAAGGACGAATAGTGATATGAATACAGTTAACGTAAGTATAAACATAAATGATATAAAAATATGAAGAAGCAAGTTGTTTTATTGCTGTTGTTATTAATTTGCAGCTCTCGTTCTTTTGCTCAAGGGCCGATGGCGGGTGTACAACCTAAAGATGGCATGATGGGTAATTTGCAAAATATGCAGATGGATAATTTTGAGGTGAATGTCAACCAAATGGATGATGATACCAGAAAGAAACTGAATCAAGTAGCTGCTATCTATCGTTCAAAAAGCAGAGGCGCATTCACAGATATAAGTAAGTCTATGCTGTACGGAGGCGTTTCTTCCGTTTTCACTGTCATTAGCAATGAGATCATATCGTTGACAAAGATACGCTCACAGCAAAAGAAAAAGTGGATGGAAATGAGGCAAAATGAGTGTTTGTTTATAGATAGTTTGCAGTCTTCTAAAGGACAGAGCGATTTCTATAGGAAGCCATCCGTTCATGGTGCCTTGGATCCAAGCGATATGAATTTTGATGGAATCACTTTCCGAGCCAGCCGTAATGGAAATGAGATTCTCAAGATGGTGTGTCATATTGATACCACCAAGTTCTCCCATTTATTCTTGCATAGCAAGTTTTATTTAGTATTGGATAGTGTCGTGTTTCATCCATACCAGTCGTATCTGCCAAATTTGTCTGCCAATCGCATAAGGGGTGTTGACTCAAAAAGTTCTAAAGAACAGGTTGACTATTGGAATATGATCAGCAAATTTAGTTTCTCCGAACAGCAATCTCCTACCATCAATATCCGCATGGACTTCTCTTCATCATGGATTAATGAGGCAGTACAGGTTTATCAAGATGTGAAATTGGGTTCTTTCAGTGTAAATATTCCTATCAATGAGATGGATTTGGGAAAGGATTCCGTCTATATTTATAGTCGCCAGGAGGCTTTGATGAAGCATAAACAGTTGATAGATATTACGGGCGACTGTTTTGTGATTCCTCGTTCTTATATGCCTGTAGCTGCCAACAATCCTTCTTGGGGTACTGGTGAATATAAGATGAAAGTAGTGATGAGCGAGCGATGCCAATATAACCCTACTAAAGGCCGTTCCAGCAATTGGCACAAAGACTACAAGCAGTTGGTTAGATTGCAGAATCATGGTAAAGCCAAAAACGAATACATGATGAATGTTGTCTCCTCTTTTAAGGAGAGCAAGGATAATATCATCAAAGCAACCTATACACCATTGATTAATAGCCTGCAAAACTCTTTAGGATTGAATGCGACGGGTAGCTCAGCTGGTAAGATTGGAGGAATACAAGGCGCAGGAAAAACTGGAAGTGCAACTGGGCAACTTCCACAAGGAGCAGGGCAAGGTATGCCAAAGAAACCATAGAAGGCAAAATTCAGACTAAAGCGATTTCTTATGAAAAAAGTAAAATATGTTCTTGTATTTTTCTTAAGTATGCTAATGACTAATGGGCTATTGGCTCAAGATGTCTCATATTGGCAAACGAAAGGAGACAGTTTGTTTAATGAGGGGAATAAACTGATTAGAGATAATCATAAAGAGGAGGCGATAAAAGCATTTAAGAAAGGACTTGATTGTTTCCGATATATAAATCAGGGAAATAATATTTACTATGCTTTAGGAGAATTTTCTGTAGGTGCCCTTTTGGCAGAATTAGATAAAGATCGTGAGGCGGCACCTTTTTTGGAACAGGCTTATCACCGCTATTCCCAACTCATGCCTATAGCTGATGTATTCACATGTAAAATGTTGTATAATCTAGTGGATAATTATAATAAAACCAATCATAATGAAAAGGCATTGGATATGCTGAAGGTTATGCTTGCTAAGATACAACGTTTTCATCATATAAACTCTGAGGAATATCTTGGCGCTTTGGAATTGGCAGGACGGATATATTTTAAAAATTCTTTATATGCGCAAGCCAAAGAAACCTATGAAAAGTATTTAAAAATTTCAATCAATTATGATATGTTTAAAGATTCATTATTTGTTGATTGTAATGCTTTTACACAATTGGCAGAATGCGAAAATGTGTTGGGTAATTATCAGAATGCTGAAGAATATTTTGCAATAGCTGATTCTCTGTTTACTAATTTTAGTCAACAAGGAAAATACAAGTACATACATTTTCTTTTGTTGAATAAGCGTGGTAATAATCTGATTATGTTAGGCGAAAGAGAGCTTGCTATGGAGTGTTTTGAAAGAGCTGCCCAAATTGAGACAGGAAAGAATGACGAAAGGAGCAAGTTGATTACCATGAACAATCAGGCATGCTTACTTTTGAAAGAAGGTAGTCAGGAGGCTTACGAACAAGCTTATCAAATATTCCTGTTGATATGTCAAGAGTACGAAAAGTTAGGATTGGAAAAGTCTCAAATGTATGGCACAAGTAAGACCAATTGTGCCTTTTGTGAAATGAATTTGGGAAAAGGAACAGAAGGGCTCAAGTCTATCAATGAAGGAATTGCCATATTAGAGTCTTTAGGAAAGACCAAAGATCTCAATTATTTTGTTGCGCTCATAACCAGAATTGGATTATTGGGAATGACAGACGATCTTCATAATATAGAAAAGTATAGTCTCCAGTTGTCTGATTATGTTTCAGGTCAATTGCATGATGTCTTTCCATACTTGACAGAGAAAAATAGAAGTGCATTTTTTGAAAAACTTACAAGTTGGGGTACCTTTCTCCTTCCTACTCTGGCAGAAGAATATAAGACACCAGTATTGCTGAAGGCTTTGTATAATAGTATCTTGCAAACACGTGGAATTTTGCTGAATAGCACATTGAATATTGATCGTATATTGCGGCAAAGTTCAAATGATGAATATAAATCTCTCTATAATCAATACATGGAAGCTAAGAAAAGGAAGATAGATTATGCAATACAAGAAAAATTGGAAAGGAAGATTCTGGAGATATTGCCGTCACAAGGTGATTTTCTGAAAGATATGAGTATCAATGTTGATAGTGTCCGGGAACATCTTGGTTACAGAGACATTGCTGTGGAATTTCTTGCTGTAGAAAATGTAGATGATGAAGATTCCTGCTATTATGCTTTGACACTGAAACATAATGATTCTATCCCTCATATATATAAAATATGTTCTAATATAGAACTTCGAACTATGTGTAAGCAACCTCTTGGAACTCTCTATGATAAGGTATGGGGTACTCTGAGTAATGAACTGCAAGGAGTTTCTAATGTTTATTTTGCTGTAGATGGAGATTTCCATAAGATTCCGATTGAATATTATCCTGATCACGAAGGAAAGAGCCTGTTTGATAAGAAACAATGTTTTCGTCTCTCTTCTACGCGAGAAATTGTCAAGCAAAAAACGGTTCATCCACAAAAAATAAAAGATGTGGTTATCTATGGAGATATTGACTATGATTATTGTGAAAATATAGCAGATAGCGTAGCTGTTCAAGATGAGGTTGACTATGTAGAGCATGTAGATAGTGTGGATGCGGAAAGAGGAGCTTTGGATTTGTTCTTGCCATTGAAAGGTACAAAGTATGAAATGGAACAAATTACAGCAATCCTTAAGAAAAAAGGCTTGACTCCTATTTGTCGTAGGGGTGAGGAGGCAACAGAAGGATCTGTGAAAGCTCTCAGTTACAATAGTCCGACGTGGCTTCACATAGGAACTCATGGCTTTTATTCTGCAGAACCAGTAACTTATTATGAAAATGATGAAGATGAGGAGCATGCAGAATACCAGAGTACAGAGGAAAATGTATTGTCTAAATCGGCCATGGTTTTTGCTGGTGCCAACAATACGTTGTTAGAAGGAAATTCCGACAGTAATCATGATGGCTTCTTGACTGCTTACGAAATGTCAACCTTGGATTTGGCTCATACGGATTTGGTCGTTATGTCTGCATGTGAGTCTGGATTGGGTGACATTGGAAGTGAGGGCGTCTTTGGGTTGCAACGAGGTGTGAAAAAAGCTGGAGTCAATAGTATATTGATGACGCTTAATAAGGTGAACGACCATGCTACGACATTGTTTATGGTGAAATTTTATCAAGGTTTGATAGATGGTCTTTCCAAAAACAGGGCTTTGTTGGAAGCTCAGAAATATTTGAAAAATGCTGAGGGAGGCAAATGGAATGATATGAAGTATTGGGCTTCTTTCGTTTTACTTGATGGTTTGAATTAAAAAAATATAGTTATGAAGAAATTGTTTGTTATTTGGTTATTTTTATTGGCTTGCATCTCAAGTTCTTACTCACAGAACGTTAGTAGGGAAGAGTTTGAAAATATAATTATTGGGATTAATTCTCAATTACCGATGTCAATGGGACCAACAATGATATGGGAGTCAATGTCTATGAATGAAAAGGAGGTTTTTTGCAAGTTTCAAATTAATGACATTGGTAATACTTTGTCAAAAATGCAATTATCTGAAGAACAATTGAAAAATAATATCAAGATGATGTTAGCAGGTTCGGATGATATAAAGAAACTGTTTTTGACTGTGGCTGCACTTGGTTTGAATTATCATGTATCAATGGTTAGTGAGAATACGGGCGTTGCTAAAGATGTAAATCTGTCGCCTGAAGAATTATTGAAATGTGTGGAGACTGGTGTGTCTTCGGATGATAAGGTCATAATGATTTTGGAGACGACTAAGTCCCAATTGCCACTAACGCTTGCTGCAGGGATGACTATCACAAAAATGATAGTTCAAGATGGCTTTTTAACTACGGTTGTTGAAATCGATGAAAATCAATATAGTCTGACACGTTTCCAAAGTCAGGATGCTTTACAGGGTATTGAAAAATATGCAGATATAGATTTAGCGACACACACTCAATGGGAAATCTTTGCCGAGGCAGGTTTGGGGGTTCGCTATTCCTATATTGGCAATATTTCAAAAAAAACAATCAATCTTGATATACCTAATCACCGTCTGAAAGAATTATTGAAAGAGAAAAATGAATAATAAGTACGACATATTTATCAGTTATAGGAGAAAGGATGCCGGTGACAAAGCCGAGCATTTGAAAGACTTGTTGGAACCTTATTATAAAGGTAGAATAAGCTTTGATAGAGAAAACCTTACAGGAAAATTTAATGTTCAACTTATTGAACGAATAGATCATGTAAAGGACTTTTTGCTTGTTATTGGCAAAAACTCTCTCTGTTATAATAATGAAGACAAAAGCAAAGAATCTATTGCATTTTATAATGAGCTAACAAGTCTGTCGCAAGATGCTTTCGCTAGGCGAATCAATGAGCTGGGACCAGATGCCAATATTGATTATGTGCGCATAGAGATTGGTCGTGCTTTGAGGAGACATGATTTACATATTATTCCTGTCGTTCCCGAGCGTTCTCAGGATTTTAATTTTGCAGCTATAGACCTTCCATCTGATATGGCAGGGATAAAGGCATACGAAGCTGTATTCTATAGTGAAAGCCCTGATGCACTTTTTAAAGATGTAGTGCCTAAGGTTAGAAAACATTTAAAAAGCAAGCCTGACTTTATCTATAAAAAGATTTGTTTTGCTGTAATCTTGTTTCTATTTATAATTTCATTTGTTGGTATGAGTGGTTGGTTTTATTATCAACAAGTCCAAGTGGAACATTCACGAGTTGCTTTAATCGACTCGTTAGATATGAAGTACAAGAATTTCAACCCAAACTTCAATCCTAATATTTCAATAGAAAAGTTACATGCAGTCCAAGACATATTGGAAAAGATGGAATTTGTTGAAGGGGGAAGTTTTATGATGGGACCTTCTTTACTGTCTAATGGAACTTATAGTGAAGATGTTGAAGAAGATTTGGAAACTCCACCTATCAAGCAAACGGTAACATCATTCTATATGGGAAGGTATGAAGTGACGACATTTCAATGGTGTAAAATCATGGAAGAAGATTTTGATGAAAAAGATGCATTGCTTCCAAAAACCAATATATCGCTTTCCGAATGCCAAGCTTTTTGCGATTCTCTTTATAATCTAACGGGAATTCGTTTTTGTGTACCAACGGAATCTGAGTGGGAGTATGCTGCACGTGGTGGGAATATGCCTGAAGGTACAATCTATGCAGGAAGCAACAATATCAAAGAGGTTGCTTGGTACAAAGAAAATTCATCTGTCAAGCCCTATATTTGTGATGCAACCAATAGTGGAATGCATTGCAATTCTTGCAATTTGTTTGACATGAGTGGAAATGTAAGTGAATGGTGTTTGTGGACAGACTCTATCCATCGCTTATACAAGGATATGGCAACTCAAAAAGTCACGATTTCTGATGTTATCTATAATAAAAACAACAGTATTATACGTGGTGGTAACTATATGAGTGAACCTTATGAACTGACCGTTTTTCACAGAGAAGTTTCTGACAAAAATCAGAAATCACCTAATATTGGATTAAGAATCATTATCAAAAAGTAATAAGTATGAAAAAGTTAGTAATTTTTTTCTTCGTTGCATTATGTGTTATCTCTGCCAATGCACAACAAAAATTAAGTGCGCAAAGTCAAAAGCTATACGATGCATGTTGGGCACTTCGTACTGCAATTTCTGCAGGAAATACATCAAGTCTTAAAAGTGCCAATGCTGCATTCAAAGCTTGTAAGGCTGGTGATTTCAGTTCTCTCAGAATTACATCTTCCAAAACGAAATCATTAAATGGGTATTTTGTCTGGGATGAAGAATTTGTTGATGAACTTATTGCTGGTCGTGATGTTCGTAAGTTTGCGCAAAAGTATTCTGACAATCGTGCGGTACGAGGAACAGGAACAAATGGCTTGTTTACGAAAACTTTGGTTGTGGCCAAGAAAAGCAGCGTAAAGTTTACTTTTCCTTCTAGGGGTTTAGAGGAATTGTCTGTTATTTCTGAACCTGGTGGCAAACTTACTCTTCGCATTTATGATAAGAGAGCGAAGAAGTGGTATAATGATACAGAGGATGTAAAGAGAGGTAGAGCTGCCCGCACAAGAATCATTAAATTACCACAAGATGTCGTCTCTACGTTGGAAGTGGAAGTTATCAATTGTGGAAATAATGATGTAAGTTTTGTGGTGCTCAGTAACTGATGCTCGTGTCTGTAGTTATCGAATGATACTGTTGGGATTGATGAAGTATAGTAATGTACTTGGTCCGGTATATCAAAATGGGATCTGAAGGTGAAGCTAAAATTGTCTGAATATAATATGTCAGTCTACTCTTTTGGTAGCTATATTAGTCAATCAACTCTCATATTGTCCTCATTCTCTCTTATATCTTACAACCTACAGAAATATTTAATGTAATACGTTTTTGTAAAGGAAAATTGTTTAAATAGTTCTTTGTCGTACATAAAATCAAAAAATTGTATGTTAAAAGCTTCTCGGAAAATATTGTTATTTTTCTTTTGTAAGGAATTGTATGTAGTTTTGCTGGCTTGTTGTTGTATAAATACATATGCCCAGTCAAAGGAGTCTAATTCAGAATTTGATAAAGGAGTATATTATTACAATTGTGCAGCCTTTGATTCTGCAATTGTTCATTTTGAAAGGAGCTATACCTTGGATAAAGCGGATGATAGTCTTTCAAAGAGTATAAGATTAAGACATACCATAGATTATCTTACGTCTTGCTTTGTGAAAGCAGGAAAAGCCGATGTTGACAGTATGATGCATATTTCTGTTTTCTGCCAATTAGAACCGATTAATAGAAATTTCACAGTTTGTAGTGATAGCATAATAGATCAGGCTATGAGATGCGAAGAGTTGCAAGACACGGCTCGTGCAATTGGTTATTACAAAATTGCATTGAAGTATTATCAGAAGAAGAAATGGACGAAAAGTTCTCAGTATGCTAATCTGTTAAACCATTTATGTTCTGCCTATGCGCATATGAGAATAAAGGACAGTACATTAGAATGCCAGGATTCATTATCGAAGTTGGTTGAAGCTGGTTGTGGAAAAGATTCAAAGGCGTACTCATATGTAGTGATGCTCAATGCAAACCGCATCGCACTTTTTTTTAATGATTATAAACTGAGTTATCTCTTAGTCAAAAAACTTGTTGGGAGTTATTTTAACAAGAGTCTTGACGAATTTCAATGTCAGGCAATGGGGATTGCTTCATATTCTCTTTATAGACTTGGAGAAAATGTTTTAGCATATGTCTTTGCTAATCAAATTAAAGATGTGGACAAAGAAGTTTTACCAATGTTAGACTTCTTAAATTACAAAAGTGGTGGTGAGATTGAAAAAAAATTTGGAGATTTAAGAATGTATGAGGAAATTTCAGACAATGTCTTTACCTTTAAAAACAACAGCGGGCAACAATGTTGTTTCAGATTCTACGGAGATTCTTTTGAAAAATGTCTTGAACTAGATTCAGTACAGATATGCCGAATTCAGAATACTGATAAATTTGTGCAAATTATACAGAGTTCTGCACAAGGGTATTCAAACGACTCCTATTTGTACAATCTGGAATCATCAGATAAATTTGGGCCTTATCCTACCATAGGAGAGTTGGTTTATTTGGGTAACTCTTATAAAGAATATGTGTTTGGAAATAACGAGTACCTTGTCTGTACAAATGGCAAATGTCAGCCGATAAATGAGTCCTTAGAGTTAAATTATGAAAATATAGACAAAGATGGTTTTTGGATAGAAGCAGGGCCGATTTCCTACAAAATACCTTTTTCAAACATCCATTCTGTTAATGACGTTCTAAAGGGAAATTACAGGAATGTAGAGAAGCTATTTAAGGCAAAAGGGGAAAACGGTAGTTTGTATTTTTTTGTTGATTATCCTATGGGGAATAAAAAATATGAAGTCAATATAAGAAATTGGTTTTCCAAATATATTTACGACAAGTTATATTCAAAAGTGTCCGGTACTATTAGTCCTTTTTTTAAGATAGATGCCAATGACGGATCGACAATGCCTAACATTATTGATTATTATGGCAAAATGTTTTATTATGTGGTAAATGGCAAAGAACAGAGAGCGAATGTCTTTCCGTCATACAGTTTTGTTTTCAGTAAGCAATTTGAATCCGACCAGGTCGTAACATATTATATATACAGCAATGACAAGGAACAATGGTTTCACGACTTACCTTACAAAGACCTGATTAGTTTTGATAAGGAAACAGGCGATGTAATAGAGTTTGAAGATGTCTGTATTCCCGGTCAGAGGGAAATGTTGAAAAAGAAAATAGTTGATGGAATATGTAAGGTTTACAATAAGAAAAACAGTCTTCATCTATCGGAAGAGGAATATTTACCAAAGTTGAATCTATCTTTGATGGAAACAATAAATAGTTTTCATGAGATAGACAAAGAGGAATGCACGATAACTTCCGGGACAGACGATTTGATGAAATCACACCATATAGCATATTTAGCCAATGGCATTTCCGTGGTTTTTCAGCCTTATGAACTTGACTGTTTTGCTAATGGGTTTTATTATATAAACATACCTTATGAAAAGGTAAATGGAATAGTTATAAGACAAGGGAATCTTGTTAAAAATAATAATGTTAAGAGGCAAGCTCGGAATTATAGTGTAACGGCAGATTCTGAATATCTGGAGCAATTGTTGGCGGGGCAATATGAAAAAGCTTATGATATGATAGCAAGGCGATTGAAAAGTAATGGCAATAGAAATTTTACTCTTTTGTCGGATGCGTCGATATGTGCCTTGGCTTTAAAAAAATATGAGCGATGTTTTTTGCTCGATTCATTAATATTGCACTATACAGACATCAATTCAAAGGAATTTGGTTGTTTTAAAATACCTGCTCTTTGCAGAATGGCGATGTCGCAAATAAAAACACCAGGACTTTCATTATTTTCTAAATTTGAGAAACAGGTTGAAAATGAATGTTTAAAACGTTATGGGAAATATAGCGATTATTATATAAATTACATGATGTATCTAATGCCGCTCAATCTATGCGCTTGGGGAGAAAAAAGGATAAGCCATCTTGAAAAACTATATGATATGGCGGTGGATGTCTTCGGGGAGAAAGATGATCACACCATGAATTTGGCATCACTGTTACTGGATTTCTATGATAAAGAGAAAAATACAGGCAAGATAAATGCTTTGTATGAACAGCTTGCAGTTAATGTAGAGGGTAGGTCTTCGGATAGGATTAATCCTGGAAATAGTTTAGATAGTTATGATGATGCAACGAAAATTTTAATGAAGCAGACACAATATAATTTTCAGCAGCAGAACTATCCTAAAGCCTTGGAATTAAGCAATCGACTTTGTTCTAGACACAAATTCTTTCTGGATAATTATGACAAAGAATATTATGAAATATTAAGGAGTCGCAGTTTGATTGGCCTGAACAGGCTGGAAGAGGCTGCCAGTCAGACAAATGAAATACAGAATCAGATAAAGGAAAAAGTTTTGGAAAAGTTCAAGACTGAGCCTGGGGAGAAAAGGAAGAAAGCATGGGATGATGCAAAAGCTTGGTTCTTGGATATATTGCCAAGAATTGCATGGGAAACGGAATATCCTGAAATAATAAATCAGGCATTCGATGCTGTCCTTTTTGGAAAAGGCATCTTATTAAATACAGAAATGGAATTAAAGAAAATCATTCAGGAAAGCAAGAATGGGGAAGCCCTCAGAATATATCAGAGATATATTGAAATTGCATCCAAGTATAATAAAATGATTTCAGAACAGCCTGATAATCAAGCCGAAATAAAAAGTCTTAAGAATAAACTTGGTGAGGCAGAGAAATTGTTGCTGGAAAAATCAAAGGAATTTAAAGATTATACGGAAAATTTGGAAGTTACCAATAATGAGATTGTACAGTCTATGACTTCTGACGAAGTGGTAGTTGAATTCCACTCTTTCTATTGGGACAATGAAACTTATTATGTGGCCTATGTGCTCCTTCCAAATTTAAAAAATATAAGGCAAGTAAAATTATTTTCAGAGCGGGAGCTAAGGGAAGTAATGGCACAAAATGAAATTTATTCTACTCCGGCATTGACAAAAATGTTGTGGGATAAATTAAATCTATATATAGAAGGCGCAAAGATTATATATTTTGTATCGTCAGGCCTTCTTTACAACTTGGCAATTGAAAATCTTCCATGTTCAAATGATTCTACTAAATTTATGTTTGACAAATGGAGTATGAGAAGACTTTCTTCTTCTCGTGAAATAATAGCACGCAATAAAAATGTACGGATAACAAATGGAGCAATCTATGGAGGAATAGAGTATAATGCTTCAGGTGTAAATAATGCATCCTTGAAGCATTCAAAGAATCGTGGTGCATTGGTTTATCTGCCATATACTTTGAAAGAAGCTAAAAGTATTCATAAAATTCTTTCGTCTTGTCATGTTAATAGTGATTTGTATTTAGGGGAAAGGGGTACAGAGAAATCTTTCAAGGCTTTGTCTGGAAGAAAACTTTCCATTATCCATATAGGGACACATGGTTTTTATGAAGAAGAGACTTCCGATAGTATTGCTGGGACAAAGTCACAGGAAGAAGATTTAGTCTTAAGTCGTGCGGGGTTGTTGTTTGCAAATCCGGTCCTGAAACAAAAAAATGAATCAGGAGAAGATGGAATTCTTACTGCAAGTGAAGTCTCTGTATTAGATTTGAGAGGTGCAAAACTTGTAGCTTTATCTGCCTGTCAAACTGGATTGGGAGAAATTACAAGTGAAGGCGTGTACGGTCTGCAACGAGGTTTTAAAAAAGCAGGTGCAGAAGCTATTATTATGTCGCTGTGGCAGGTTAATGACGAGGCAACCTATAATCTGATGACGGAGTTTTATTTAAATTGGATTAAGAAGGGAATGACGAAATATCAATCTTTAGAGGCAGCAAAACGAAAAATAAGAAACTCCAGGATGTGGCATTCTCCATTCTTCTGGGCTGGCTTTATACTGTTAGACGGAATAAACTGACGTTTCGCTTTTATTATAGTTTTTAATGATAAGATAAAATTATAATTAAGTATGTATAAAATAGCTTTATTAATCCTTTCACTCTCTTTCTTCATCTCTGCTTACGCCCAATCACCATCTGAGGCGCAAGCCCTCCATGACAAGGGTAAGCAATATGTGAACGAAGGAAAGATAGTTGAAGGACGCGGATATACTAAGCAGGCCTTGGATATGCGCAAGAAATTGTTCGGTGAAGTAAATGAAGACTATATCACTTCGCTCAACAATTATGCTCTCAGCTTTGCATTGGAAAAAGATTATGCCAATGCTGTGAAATACCAAGAGCAGGCGATGACGCTTTGTGATAAACTGAAGGAAAAGCAAGGCAAGCCGCATAAGAACTATGGGCTTTATGCGCTCAACATGGGACGCTTTTATTATCTGAGCGATAATATAGATGGGGCTGTCACGTATTGGGAGAAGGCATTGCTTCATGTGGAGAAATTCACTGAGATGTATGAAAATCTCCTGCAATGGCTTGCCATGATTTATAGCGACCGTAATGATAATAACAATCTTCAACGTATCATGGTGTTGACGGAAGAGCATAACCAGCATGAACTTACTAAGGATTGTAATGAGCCGAAGTGCATGTTGGGCAGAGCCAACTATTATGCCTCTAAGGGCAACACAGCCAAGGCTAAGGAATGTTTTATGCAAGTGCTGTCTATGAACATGGATGATAAGGTGAAGGCGGAAGTATACGAAGCTTACGCCAAGTTTTTGGCAAATACCAAGGATTGGGTTAGTGCTGGTGAATACGAAACGCTTTCCGCCAACCTTGTCAAGAAAACACAAGGAAAGAACGCAACTTATGCCAACCAACTCTACATGGCTGCCTTGTATTGCCATATTGGAAAGCAATATCAGCAAGCTATCGATAATTTTAATGAGGTTATCGAGTTTTATCAGTCTTCTGCAACAGGAGATACATCGTCTAAGAATGCATCTTTAAAGAAAATTGCCGATTGCCAAAAAGGTATCGGCAATGCGTATTCTGCCATGAAGGAATATGCTAAGGCTTGTGAGGCTTATAACCAGCAAATTGCTTATTATGAACGGTTTGATAAAAATAACGAGGAATATCCAAAAGCTATTCTTCGACTTGCCAAAGCCGAGAAATTCAACAAGGACTATGATGTTTCTATTGTCCATCATAAGCAAGCCATGCAACTATTCGACGAGAAAGGCATGGCGCAAGACTACACGGAGGCAGCATCCTCTCTGAAACTCTGTTATGTATATGCAGGAAAATCAGAGGAGGTGGATTACAAGGATGAAGCCATGCAGAAGGAAAGAATTCAGAAATTGGACAACATCATTAAGGATGAGAAGAACAACCTGCAGATGACCCTTCTATATTTGGGTAAGTTGACTTATGCCCGTTCACTTGCTACTATCGCAGGCTGCTATGCTATGAAGGAAGATTTCCCTAATGCAATCATTTACTATAAGCAATATCTGGAAGCTATCAGAGATGCCGTTCGTGAGGAGTTCCGTATGCAAAGCGAAAGCGAGAGAATACAGACCTGGCAAGAAGAAACCAATAACATCCAAGAACTTTTGGAATTGTTGACCATGATTCCGCAGGATAATTCCGCTCTCTACTCAGAGCTATCTGCCATTGCTTACGATGCTGCACTTCTTTCTAAAGGTATTCTCTTGAACTCGTCCATCGAATTTGAAAAGGTACTTGCTCAACATGGCGACAAAAAGTTGAAGGAACTTTACGAGCAAACGAAGTCCATCTCAAACCAAATCTCCAATTTGCGCCAGAATGCCAAGAGCGACGCCGACTTGCAGAAAATACTAACATTGTCCCAAAAGAATCAAACACTCCAACTGCAGCTCTATAAGCAATGTGCGGAGTTCGCAGATTTCACTAATTATATCTCATATAACTGGAAAGATGTGCAAAAGCTGTTGGCTACTACCGATATAGCCATCGAGTTTGCTGCCATTAAGACAGGCGTATTGGATACCGAGAACTTTATGGAGGCGATTATTCTGACAAAAGATAGTAAAACTCCTGTAGCGATTCCTATATGTACTTTGGCAGAGGCAAAGGAAATGCTTGACGATGATCATATTTATGACTCCTCAGATAATCTCGTATGGGGTAAAATTAGAAAATATTTGTCCGGAAAAAAACGAATATTTTTCTCAGCCGATGACATTTTTAATAATATAGGTATAGAATATTTGGTATACGACGGAAAACCACTAAGCAATCAGATGGAGGTCTATCGCCTCTCCACGACCAAAGAACTTTGCTATCATCATCAGCAAGTACAGGCAGGTAATGCAGTTCTATTTGGCGACATTAACTACAACGAAGATGCAATTAATTCCTCTGTAAAGCGTGATTTGGCGAAGCTGCGTGGTAATGGCGATGTAGGCACGTTCGGCAATTTGGATAATACTAAACGTGAGATTGATGAGATACAAAAAATACTTAAGAATGGAAATATTCAAAAAGTTGTGGAATTTTCTGATCTAAAAGCAAGCAAACAAGCTTTTTGTGGGTTGACTGATAAGAAACTGAACATCCTTCATATTGCCACTCATGGTGCATATAGGGTTCAAAAGGGTGTTACTGACCAGGAAGCAATGTCGAATAGTATCCTTGCTTTTGCTGGTGCCAATTTAGATGATACGGGTATCGTTACAGCTGCAGAAGTGGCAAAGATGAACCTAAGGGGGTGTGATCTTGTGGCTCTTTCGGCTTGTGAAACAGGATTAGGTAAGTTGGGTACAGATGGTGTCTTCGGCTTACAGCGTGGTTTTAAAAATGCAGGTGTCCATACCCTATTGATGAGTCTGAAGAATGTTTATGATGCTTCCACTGCCGAGCTTATGATAAGCTTCTACAGGTATCTCATGTCTGGTGTGAGCAAACGAGAGGCATTGAAAAAAGCGCAGCAGGATGTACGGGCTAAAGGATATAAAGATGCAAAGTATTGGGCATCGTTTATCTTGCTGGATGCTTTGGATTAAAAAACTTTGTGTTTGAACGATAGATTTCATGTTATCTCTCCTCTTTCATATAGTAATCAACCTTAATTCCGCAACACTTTGATTTAACTTTATTTATAAGTTCCTGAGCAACAAA
>OIXY01000012.1_pt1 | contig 95162 bp, 70 predicted proteins | sample 1588051 | NCBI WGS metagenome assembly OIXY01 (sample SAMN03283247) | human gut metagenome | biome: human-associated habitat; material: feces | host: Homo sapiens | place: Peru | collected 2012 | reverse complement strand
AGGTGAAATACTTCCCCAAGTTCTATCTCTCGCCATTGTTGGAAGAGATATGATTGCGATTATATCATCTGATAGTTCGTGGCATGAAACAGCGCCTCGGCAATGTTCTTCACGCCCATCTTGGCGAAAAGGTTGCGCTTGCAAGCCTTTATCGTATCCACCGACTTGCATAGTCGGTCGGCAATATCATTCATCGTGTAACCTTGGGCAGACAATCTCAAAACATCTCTCTCTGTCTCGCTCAAGGTTATGCCTTCTTTCTTTTCCCACTTGTGGCGCAATGTGGAATATTCAAAATAGCTACGCTCACCATTCTTCTGCATGATGATATGTCCCGGTTCATCGGTAGCTGCCAACGATACGGTGCAGAGGGCAAGCCAGATTCTTCCATCATCAGAAAGAAGTATCGGAGTGAGGTGATGATGAATCAATCGGCTATGCCTGCCATTGGTAAGATGAAAGTCGTACGAGATGGTATAGTCCAGGCGGTCGCCCACAGGCAATTCATTGAAAAGATCAAAACCTTTCTTGTTCACTTCGAGCAGCATCTGCAGGTCAGCATCCGGAACATGGTCGATATACATCTGATAGCCTGCGTCCATCAACTGCTCCGGTTCCAATCCGCAGAGATAAGCGAGGTTGTCTGATGCATAGATGAAGTCCTGATGAAAATAGTCGATGATATAGACACACTGGTAGGTGCTGCGGGCAAAGGCTTTTGCCGCATTCACCAATAATTCAATCTTCTCGTAATCTTCTCTGTTGATATGATTCACCTCGTTGGAATGGAGGAAGAAATCGTCTTTTTCTTTATTCATAAGCTATTCTGAATATTACTCTTTCTATCTGTTCTCCGATTCAGCAAGCCATCGGATCTCTTTTTAAATACGCTATTCGGATACAAAAATACATATTTTTATTTGATTGCAACTCTATCGTTTTGTTTATTTACAGATAATTAACCGTAAAAGACGCTTAATCACCACTCATCCATATTAGTGCCATTTTTACTTGGTAGTTTAAGAATAAAAGATTATCTTTGTATCGCTAAACAGAAAGAAGAAAACGATGGATCTTAAATATGTGATTCATTATCCTCCCAATACTGGAGGAAGAATACTATAAACGAAAGTTGGAGCCCATCGAACGATACACCCTAAAGATAAAGTAATATGCCAAATAAAGAAGAAAAGAGAATAACTGAGCAGAGTTCGTTCTACGAACATCTCGAAAAGATGAGCGTGGATGAACTCACCGCCCATATCAATGCTGAAAACCAGAAGGTGGCTCAGGCAATAGAAAAAGCATTACCAGCCATCAACCAACTGATTTCCGCCATCGAACAGCAGTTGAAGAAGGGCGGAAGACTCTTCTATGCTGGTTGCGGAACAGGCGGAAGACTGGCCACGCTCGATACTATCGAAGTGCAGAACACCTATGGCATAGACGGTTCACAGATACAGGCCATCTTCCCGGGAGGCATCGGCTGCCTTACCCAAACGAAGGAATCACGCGAAGATGATCTTGAAGACGGATGGCAGCAACTCTGCACCAAGCATATTTCAAAGCAAGATTTCGTGCTGGGGTTCTCCGCCAGCGGAACAACTCCCTTCGTACTCGCTATTCTGAAACATTGCAAGGAGGAAGGCATTCCGACAGGATGCATCGTCAACAATCCCCACGCTCCCATTGCCCTGACTGCCGATTATCCCGTAGAAGTCATCACAGGACCGGAATTTGTAACGGGAAGTACCCGCATGAAAGCCGGTTCATCACAGAAGATGATTCTGGATATGATAAGCACTTCCCTTCAGATCAGGCAAGGACGGGTGGAAGGCAACAAGATGGTAAATGCCAAGCTCATTAATCATAAATTGATTGACCGCGCCTGCCGCATCTTCATGGAACGCAATCCGGAATATACGGATTACGAGGAAGTGAAGCTGCTGATACTGAAAGCAGGAAGCGTGAAGAAGGCGGAAGCCCTACTGAAGAATAAAAGCGATTTAGATATTTAGATAGAGTTAGACAAGAATTCACCTTATATAATAGGATGACATGGCAAAGAAAGCAATCGTAATGGGTGCCACATCTGGCATCGGAATGGAAGTAGCAAAACTGCTTGCGGCAAAAGGCTGGCAGGTGGGAATAGCCGGCAGAAGAATCGAGAGACTACAGACTCTGATTTCTGATAACAAAACAACCTTGCAAAGCGGCGGAACCATCTCTGATAACAAAGCAACGCCACAAGGCGGAATCACCTGTTATCAGCAAATCGATGTGACATCCGCCGAAGCCCCGTCCCTGCTTCTCGAATTCATTGACAAGTTGGGAGGAATGGACCTGTACTTCCACAGTTCAGGCATTGGCTGGCAGAACAACTCGCTCGATATAGAAAAGGAGTTGAAGACTGTGGAAACCAACGGCTTAGGATTCACAAGAATGGTAGATACGGCATTCAACTGGTTTGCTACTCATCATCAGAACAATTCAAAAGCCCGCATAGCCTGCATCACTTCCATTGCCGGGACCAAAGGACTCGGTGCTGCCCCAGCCTATTCAGCCACCAAACGATTCCAGAACCATTATCTCGAATGCCTTACCCAACAGGCAAGAATGCGCCATCTCCCTATCTCCATCACAGACATCAGACCCGGATTTGTAAAGACAGACCTCATAGCAGGCAGTACTTATCCACTCCAGCTCCAACCAGAAGATGTAGCCAAGCACATCGTTCGTGCCATCGAAAAAGGAAAAGAAGTGAAAGTCATTGATTGGCGTTACGCCATCCTCGTGTTCTTCTGGCGCCTCATCCCAAGAGGACTTTGGACCAGACTGAGAATCACAACCTGACGGTCGTAGCGATACCTCCTCAAGCAGGAACATTACAGCGTTAGCCCAATGATCGCAAGGCTAAATCCGTGAAAATCCGTAGAGCAAGAAGGTTCCGTAAACTCAGCGTAATCCGATGAACAAAACTATGAAAAGAATATGATTAAAATAAAAAGAGGATGTATCATGAACTTATGACACATCCCCTTTTTATTTTATTCAGAAATTACTCCCACTCAATTGTCGAAGGTGGTTTTGAAGAAATATCATAGCAAACGCGGTTTACACCCTTTACCTTATTGATAATCTCATTACTTACCTTAGCCATAAAGTCGTATGGCAGATGAGCCCAGTCGGCAGTCATCGCATCAGTACTTGTTACGGCACGCAATGCAACAGGGTGCTCGTATGTACGCTCATCACCCATTACACCTACAGAACGAACAGTAGAAAGCAGCACAGTACCAGCCTGCCAGATCTGATCGTAGAGAGAAACCTCAATCTCGCCATTCTGCATGTCAGCAGGAACACCGGCAGCCAGGACGCGGCGAGCTTCCTCACCACTCAACTTCACCTTATACTCACGCAAGCCACGGATATAGATATCATCAGCATCCTGGAGAATGCGTACCTTCTCAGGAGTGATATCACCCAAGATACGGACAGCCAAACCAGGACCAGGGAATGGATGACGGGTAATCAGGTGCTCAGGCATACCCATAGAGCGACCTACTCGACGAACCTCGTCCTTGAACAACCACTTCAAAGGCTCGCACAACTGGAGATTCATCTCCTTAGGAAGACCACCTACATTATGATGACTCTTGATCACCTTACCCGTGATATTCAAACTCTCGATACGGTCTGGATAGATAGTACCCTGAGCCAACCACTTGGCACCAGTCTGCTTCTTTGCCTCAGCATTGAACACCTCTACGAAGTCGCGACCGATAATCTTACGCTTCTTCTCTGGGTCTGTTACACCAGCCAAGTCGGTAAAGAACTTCTCTGATGCATCAACACCTATTACATTCAAGCCCAAGCACTTGTAATCTTCCATAACATCACGGAACTCATTCTTGCGGAGCATACCGTGATCCACGAAGATACAGGTCAGGTTCTTGCCGATAGCCTTGTTGAGAAGAACAGCAGCAACACTTGAGTCAACACCGCCGGAAAGGCCGAGGATAACCTTGTCGTCACCCAACTGAGCCTTCAGTTCAGCCACAGTAGTCTCTACGAAAGAGTCAGCACTCCAATCCTGCTTGCTGCCACAGATGTCAACCACGAAGTTCTTCAACAACTGTGTACCCTGCAAAGAGTGGAATACCTCTGGGTGGAACTGAACAGCCCATACAGGCTGCTTGGTAGAAGCGTATGCAGCATACTTCACATTAGCAGTAGAAGCAATGCACTTGTAATCCTCTGGGATGGCAGTGATAGTATCACCATGACTCATCCATACCTGCGAGTTCTCTACGAAGCCCTTGAACAAAGGATTCTCCACATCGAAATGCTCCAAGTTGGCACGTCCATACTCACGGCTGTCTGCAGCCTCAACCTTACCGCCCTGAGCGTAAGAGAGGAACTGAGCACCATAGCAGATACCGAGCACAGGGATGCGTCCGATAAACTGGCTCAAATCAACCTTGAAAGCTTCCGGATCATGAACGGAGTAAGGACTACCGCTCAAGATGACACCAATCACAGATGGGTCATCCTTTGGAAACTTGTTGTAAGGCATAATCTCGCAGAAGGTATCAAGCTCACGAACACGACGGCCAATCAGCTGTGTGGTCTGTGAACCGAAATCCAAAATAATAATCTTCTGTTGCATATTGTCTAATTTATAATTTATAATTTACAATTTATAATTCCTTCAGGAACGCCTCCGCCTCTTTCAGCGTTTCCTGCTTTCCCACATCCATCAACTTGAGGTCGTTTTTCACGTACCCCTCAATGCGCACCTTGTCACAGTTTCTGAGATAGAAGTCCATGATAGGGAACTTATCTGGTTCTTCTTCCATCAGCGGGAAGACAGTTGGAGCCACCATGTGAATACCGGAGAAAGCATACATCTTATATTTCTTAGGGTCAAGATGCTGATAAGGACTCTTCACCTCACCCGTTTCAATATTCGTCCAACCCACCAGTCTCATCGTATCATCAAAGAGAAGATAGCGCTTGGTCTTGCGTTCACTTACCAAGAGTCGGGCTGCCAATGGAGGTTCCTCAGCATCAGAAACCGAAGTTTCCAATAAATCCTGAGTCTCCATCTGATAGAACTTCTTCAGATCCACATTACTGAGAATGTCCACATTATGTATCAGAACAGGCTCATGAGAATCAAAGAGAGGCCAGGCTTTCCGGATACCTCCACCCGTTTCGAGCAACTTATCCGTTTCATCGCTGATGCGGATGTCCATGCCGAAATTGTCATTCTCCTTGAGATAATCTGTAATTTGATTTGAAAAATGATGCACGTTCACTACAATGCGAGTGAAACCTGCATCCTTCAGTTGAAAGATGACACGTTTGAGCAAAGGTTCTCCCCCCACCCTTACCAAGGCCTTCGGAATACGGTCGGTAAGAGGCTTCAGGCGAGTGCCCAAACCTGCTGCGAATATCATTGCTTGCATCATTGCCAAATAGCTATCGTTAATGTGCGTGCAAATTTACTAACTTTTTGCGATATAGCCAAATTTGCACGCCAAATATTATTGTTTTGCAGGCAAAACCTGCTCTATCTTCTGTTCCCGATGACAAATTCTTACCTCCACACCAAACTTTTCATGGATATGCTCGGCAAGATGCTGGGCTGAATAAACACTGCGATGCTGACCGCCTGTACAACCGAAACAGAACATCAGGGAGGTGAAACCACGCTGAATATAGCGATTCACATGATGATCGGCAAGCGCATAGACATGCTCCAGGAACTTCAGGATTTCCCCATCATCCTCTAAGAATCGGATCACAGGCTCGTCCAGTCCTGTCAACTTCTTATAAGGTTCATATCTGCCCGGATTGTGCGTGCTGCGACAGTCGAAGACATAACCGCCTCCATTGCCAGAAGAATCCTCCGGAATACCTTTTCTGAAAGAGAAACTGAAAACCCTAACCACCAGCGGACCCTTGCCGTCATACTTGGAGAAAGTAGCCGGACCATCCTGTGGATGCGAAATATAGATATTGTTGTCCGTTGTCTTATATCCGTCAGCACGGTTGACAGCCGCACTTTCGATACGGGCAAACTGCGGCAATTCGGTCAGTCGGCGCAACATATCCATCATATAAGGATAAGGGAACACCTTTTCCCCCATCTTCAGGAGATCACGCAGATTCTGGATGGCAGGAGGTATGCTTTCTAAGAAATGCTTCTTGCGCTCGAAATAGCCCCTGAAACCATAAGCGCCCAATACCTGAAGGGTACGGAAGAGCACGAAGAGACTCAGGCGATTGACGAAATGACGGACAGATGGAACTTCCGTATAATTCTTGAGCGACTGATAGTATTCCCATACCAGTTCCCGTCTCAACTTGAATGAATATTGAGCAGAAGCCTGCCACAGGAAAGAAGCCAAATCATAATAGAACGGTCCCTTACGGCCACCCTGGAAATCAATAAAGTATGGATTTCCTTCTTTGTCAAGCATGATATTTCTCGCCTGGAAGTCACGATACAGGAAACAGTTCATCGGTTCAGAAGTCAGATCCTTGGCAAAAAGTCGGAAGTTAGCTTCCAGTTTCAGTTCATGGAAATCCAGATCAGTAGGTTTCAGAAAACAATACTTGAAATAATTCAGGTCGAAGAGCACACTATCCACATCAAATTCCGGCTGCGGATAACAATTCTCCCACTCCAGTCCACGTGCCCCACGCAATTGGATGTTAGGCAATTCACGAATGGTCTTGATCAGAAGATCCTTTTCCTTCTGATTATATCTGCCACCCGCATCTCTACCACCCTTGATGGCATCAAAAAGAGACACACTACCCAGATCTGTCTGAATATATCGGAGTTCATCATCGCTGACAGCTAAGATTTTCGGCACAGGCAATTGCCTGAGATTGAAATGATTAGCCAGATACACGAACGCATGATCCTCGTCACGGCTGGTACCGATGACGCCCACCACCGTTTCACCACTTTGCTGGGTAATACGGAAATACTGGCGATTACTCCCCTGTCCAGCCAACTTAACCACGTTGGCAGGTTCTTCGCCCTTCCATTGCTTATAGAGTTCTATTAACTTTTCCACCCTTGATTATTTCTATGTTATTTGATCAAAATTCACGCAAGAGCCAGTCCCAGGCTACTCGTCCTCATCATTCTCTTGCAGTTTACGACGCTTACGCTTATCATCTATTTGCTGGGCGAAATTATCCCCCACAAAAAGAATCAACAACACACCCAAAGTAGCAAGGAAAGAATTCAGAGAAGTCATTCCCAATGCAACCTTAGTAATATATATCAGTCCACCTATCACGATCAGGAAGACCAGCATTTTTTTCCAATCAATATTTCTCATGCTGCAAAGTTAATACTTTTTGCGGAAAACACAAAGGAAAACGAAAGAAAAGGGCACAAAAAAAATCGGATGTCTCACGACAACCGATTTCCAAAAAACAAACTACTTAAAAACTAATCTACTAAAACAAATCAAAAAAAATATCTTTGTCGGCTCAAAGCCGATACTTTTCTTTTCACGTTGCAAAGATACACAAAATATCAATAACGTGCAAGTATTTTTGCAGAAAAATGCAGCAAGAAGTGCTAAAATACCTAAAAATGGGGATAATTCGTAAGAATCATCCTCATTTTGTTATTTGTAGTTTACATTTTAGCTACTTAAATGCAGTTTCTGATATTTGCCGCATCATCAACCGTGAAATGCTTCTTATGCAGAAAAATACATCTTCAGCAGAAAAATACGTCTTTTTCTGTCAGACACTGCTTTTTCTATCAGATGCTTTTTACATCATGCCGCCCATACCAGGTGCAGCAGCTGGTGCAGCAGGAGCTGGCTCAGGTTTATCAACCAACACGCACTCTGTAGTCAAGAAAAGACCAGCGATAGAAGCCGCATTCTCCAAAGCCACACGCTCTACCTTAGCAGGGTCAACGATACCTGCCTGACGCATATCCTCGTAAACATCCTTGCGGGCATTGTAACCGAAGTCACCTTCACCCTCGCGTACTTTATTAACAACTACAGAACCCTCGCCACCTGCGTTAGCAACAATCTGACGGAGAGGCTCCTCGATGGCACGCTCAACGATGCGGATACCCGTAGTCTCATCAGCGTTATCACCCTTCATATCCTTCAAAGCCTCAAGAGCACGGATATAAGTAGTACCACCACCAGCAACGATACCTTCCTCGATAGCAGCACGAGTTGCGCAAAGAGCATCATCTACACGATCCTTCTTCTCCTTCATTTCCACCTCAGAGTTGGCACCTACATAGAGGACTGCCACACCACCGGCGAGCTTAGCCAGACGTTCCTGAAGTTTCTCCTTGTCATAAGAAGACTTGGTATTCTCAATCTCGTTCTTGATCTGAGCTACACGATCCTGGATGTTAGCTTTCTCGCCATGACCATTCACAATCGTAGTATTATCCTTGGTGACAGTAACCTTGTCAGCAGAACCGAGCATATCCAATGTAGCCTGTTCCAACTTCAAGCCCTTCTCCTCAGAAATAACAACACCACCAGTCAAGATAGCAATATCTTCCAACATTGCCTTACGACGATCGCCGAAGCCTGGAGCCTTCACAGCACAGATCTTCAAACCGCCACGCAAACGGTTAACAACCAAAGTAGTCAAAGCCTCAGAATCAACATCCTCAGCGATAACCAACAAAGGACGACCGCTCTCAGCAGCAGGCTGGAGGATAGGCAAGAACTCCTTCAAGTTAGAAATCTTCTTATCATAGAGGAGGATGTATGGGTTATCCATTACGCACTCCATCTTATCAGCATCAGTCATGAAGTAACCGCTCAAGTAACCACGGTCGAACTGCATACCCTCTACCACACCGATATTGGTATCACGGCTCTTGCTTTCCTCGATAGTGATCACACCATCCTTAGAAACCTTGCGCATAGCGTCAGCCAAGAGCTTACCGATCTCAGCATCATTGTTGGCAGAAACAGTAGCCACCTGCTCAATCTTATCGTAGTTGTCATCTACCTGTTCAGCATGCTCCTTGATGAAAGCAACGACAGCAGCCACAGCCTTGTCGATACCACGTTTCAAGTCCATAGGATTAGCACCAGCAGTAACGTTCTTCAAGCCCTCAGTCACGATAGCCTGAGTCAGGATAGTAGCAGTAGTAGTACCATCACCCGCATCATCACCAGTCTTGCTGGCAACACTCTTAACGAGCTGAGCACCTGTATTTTCAAACTTATTCTCCAACTCTACCTCCTTAGCAACGGTAACACCATCCTTAGTAATCTGAGGAGCACCAAACTTCTTTTCGATTACCACGTTGCGGCCCTTAGGACCGAGAGTTACCTTCACTGCGTTAGCCAACTGATCGACACCCTTCTTCAAGAGGTCGCGAGCATCCATATTGTATTTAATATCTTTAGCCATAATATTTTCTTTCTAATCTAATTTAAACATCAGCAAAAAGTTTTTTACCTTTTTACTTTTTTACCTTTAAAACTACTCTTCTACCACAGCGAGCACATCGCTTTGGCGCATCATCATATACTTCGTACCACCAAATTCAAGTTCAGTACCAGCATATTTTCCGTAAAGAACGGTATCGCCCTCTTTAAGAATCATCTCTTCATCCTTCGTACCCTTACCTGTAGCAACGATTTTACCACGCTGTGGTTTTTCCTTTGCTGTATCAGGGATAATGATTCCACCTACTTTTTCCTCGGCTGGTGCAGGAAGTACCAGCACTCTGTCTGCTAATGGTTTAATATTCATGATTCTATATTTTTTAATTGTTATGACATATGATTGCGTTTACACCGGAATCAGATCCGATGCTTCACACCCACGACATATACGAAAAATGTGCCAAACCAGAAAGGCTGACACATTGACACTCTTAGATACTGACATTTTTACATAAATGCAGCATATCTTTACTTTTTTCAGAAATTTCAAGCATTTTATTTTTTCATTCGGGATATTCTTCTTAATTTTGCCATCGGAAAGAATCATATACATTATTAATATATAATATACAGCAATAAAATTATGGATTACAATATGATAGGCACCGCATGGTCGCTCCTTCCCCCTATCGTTGCCATTGCACTGGCTCTGAAAACGAAGGAAGTTTATTCTTCACTCTTCATCGGCATCATCTTAGGAGCCGTAGAATACTGCATATCTATGGGTACGGGCTTAGACGGATTTCTCGTCCATCTCACCAACCATACCGTCATAGAAGGAGATGAAACCAAAGGATACGGACTGATACATTGTCTCTCAGACCCATGGAATGTCGGCATCCTGATATTTCTGGTATTATTGGGATCCATCGTATCCCTGATGAACAAGGCTGGAGGTTCAGCAGCATTCGGCAGATGGGCATCCAAGCACGTGAAGACCAAGATGGGGGTTCAGATAGCCACCATCCTGTTGGGCATACTCATCTTTATCGACGATTACTTCAACTGTCTCACGGTAGGTTCAGTGATGCGCCCTATCGCCGTTCGCAATGGCGTGACCAAGGAAAAATTAGCTTATCTCATCGACTCCACAGCAGCACCCGTCTGCATCATTTCCCCAATCTCCAGTTGGGCTGCAGCAGTTTCCGGTTTCGTTTCTGGAGGAGAGAACGGACTCGCCCTCTTCTGCAAGGCCATTCCTTTCAATTTCTATGCCTTCTTTACCATCCTCTTCATGTTTGGTATAGTTTGGTTAGACTTTGATTTCAAGGCGATGAGCAAATACGATGCCCGACTGAAGGAATGGTATGAAAGAACCAATGGAGGAAAGCTCGACGAAGTGAGCGGCACCAAACTGCACATCGTAGAACATGGTGTGGGAGCCAAGAAGGGTGAAGAGGCAACAGCCAGCAAGGGTTCCGTAGCCGACCTTGTGATACCGATAGTCCTGCTCATCATCTTTTGCATGACGGGCATGGTATATTCCGGCGGATACTTTGATGCAACCAGCGACAACTACCATCATTTCGTAGATGCCTTCGCTGCAAGCAATGCCTCTGTAGGACTGGTCATCGGTTCATTAGGTTCCTTCATCCTGACCATCATCCTCTTTGTATCCCGCAAGACATTAGCGTTTACCGATGCCATGAGTAGCCTCATCAAAGGCTTCGAGGCGATGGTACCAGCCATACTGATCCTTACATTGGCGTGGACACTGAAGAGCATGACCGACTCATTGGGAGCAGCAGAATACGTATCAGGCGTAGTAGCTAACAGTGCAGCCGGACTGCAGCAACTCTTACCAGCCATCATCTTCATCGTGGCAGCATTCTTAGCCTTTGCCACAGGCACCTCATGGGGCACCTTCGGCATACTGATTCCAATCTGCATCGCAGTATTCCCAGCCGCCGAGCCGCTTCGCATCATCTCCATTTCAGCATGTATGGCAGGAGCAGTGTGTGGAGATCATATCTCCCCAATCTCCGACACCACCATCATGGCAAGTGCCGGCGCCGAGTGCAAGCATGTGCATCACGTATCCTCCCAGTTGCCTTATGCCCTCACGGTAGCCACGGTATCCTTCATCACCTTCCTGATAGCAGGTTTCACCCAACAGTTGGGCATATTCGGCAGTGCTGTCGTATCATGGATATGCGGCATCAGCTTATTGGCAGGAGCCCTCTATGTATTGAAAAAGAAGTTCTAATCCCTTACCACCACACATTCCTCCAGTCTCAACACCCCTTCAGCAAGCCGGTTCTCACCATACGTGAGGTGAAACTTATCGAGGAATTTCTGGGCGAACCAGCACGCTCTATTGAAGATGTGCTTTAATGAACTCTCATGATGCGCATCGTTAGGTGCTAATGATGCGCTTTTATAAGTGCTAATGATGCGCATCATTAAGGTGCATAAAAGCGCATCGTTAGGTTGCTATAAAGAACGACATTCAACGACACACTTCGACAGTAACCATCTATATTTCCATACACTCTCTGGATTTCATATATAATAAATAATTGCGACAATATGAAAATAAATTGGGAATAAGGAGGGGATTATCGGATTTTATTTGTATTTTTGCCATGTGATTCAGAATTCTAATTATTTTTTTTGGCAACTAAAAGATAAATTGTTATGAGAAAAAGATTACTACATTGGACACTGGCGATCGTCGCAGCTGTTCTGCCAGCCATTCCATCACTGGCACAAATTCCTGATGGATATTACAACTCGCTCAAAGGTAAGAAAGGAGCAGAACTGAAAACTGCTATATACAATCTCGTCAAGGACGCTAAGGTGCTTGGCTATGGAAGCGGCAAGGGAAAAACCTGGTGGGGATTCTGGGATACTGACCGGGATGAACGTGGCTATTTCATCGACCGTTACTCTGCTGAGAAAGAATGGGTGAAATCTACTTCACAAGGTGCTGTGGGGGCAGGAATGAATATCGAACATTCCTTCCCGAAGAGTTGGTGGGGTGGTGCCACTTGCCAAGCTTATAAAGACCTCTACAACCTCATGCCTTGTGAGAGCAGAATTAATTCCACAAAAAGTAATTATCCCATGGGGGCCGTTGTGAGTGAAGACAAGGGTAATGGATGGACAAAGGTTGGAAAAGGTAATGATGGTCTGAAATATTGGGAACCTGCTAATCCTTGGAAAGGCGACTTTGCCCGTGGATATATGTATATGGCAACCACCTACCAGAACTACAACTGGAGTGGTGACCAAGCGCATCAGATTCTACAGCAAGGTGCCTACCCTACCCTCCAACCATGGGCTTACCAGCTGTTTATCCAATGGGCTAAGGGCGACAAGCCTGATGCTCTTGAGATAAAACGCAACGAGGATGTCTATAAGATACAAGGCAACAGAAACCCATACGTGGATTTTCCTAACTTGATGGAATATGTATGGGGTGACAGTATCAACAATGCCTTCGATCCGGAAAAAACCCTGAAATCCACCGACTATAAGGATGGTGAAGGTGGAGGCGGAGGTACCATCACTCCTTCTCCTGACGAACCTGATTACATCTACAGTGCCGACTTTACCAGTGGAAAAGGTGGCTGTACTGAAAAGATTGTTAAGAATGAAAGCAGTAACACCTCCATCTGGAAACAAGACAGTCAATTTGGTTGGAAAGGAACTGCTTACTCAGGAGGAAAGAACCATGTCGCAGACGCTTATCTTTTCTTGCCGGAAATCGATCTGACGGACTACAGACATGCCACCCTGACCATCAATCAGGCCATCAATTTCGCCAAGGGAAATGCTTTGAAATATCTCTCTGTAGAGGCTACAGTGAAAGATTCTGAAACCGACGAGGATATCGTCAGCAAATTACCTGACTTAGCTGTTCCGAGCAAAGATGGTTGGGATTTTGCAGACTATGACCTGGATCTGTCTCAATATTGTGGCGGCAAGGTGAAACTCGCTTTCCACTATACAAGCGATAACAAGATCGGTCCATACTGGGAAATCAAGAAACTGAATATCACAGGCACTAAGGTTTCTACTGGCATCAACACTCCTGTCATCACAACCGATAACCGCGGTGAGATTGATTTCAACCTGCCATACCAGATTTTCACCATCGATGGAAGACAGATGACATCCACCTCCGGAATGAAGGGTGTCGTGATCATCAAACAGGGAAATGCGACTCGCAAGTTGATCAGATACTAAACTGAAATATTAAATTCAGATATGAAAAACTAAAGATAAAGCGTACTAAATGTGTAGCCAAAAGCTTGCATTTAGTACGCTTTTCCGTTAAAAGTTGCAAAATAGAAGAAAAAAGATTTCTCGAAATTTGCAATATTGGAAAAATTACAATATCTTTGCAAAGAAGTTAGGAATAAGATTATTAACTTTTAAACAGATACATTATGAAAGAATTAAAAGGAACAAAAACAGAAAAGAACTTACAGGAAGCATTCGCTGGTGAATCACAGGCTCGTAACAAATATACATACTTTGCTTCCAAGGCAAAGAAAGATGGTTATGTTCAGATCGCTAACATCTTCGAGGAGACTGCTGCTAACGAGAAAGAGCATGCCAAGTTGTGGTTCAAGTATTTGGAGGGCGGTGCTATCCAGGATACAGAGAAGAACCTGGAAGCTGCTGCCAATGGTGAGCACGATGAGTGGACCGATATGTATCCACGCATGGCAAAGGAGGCTCGCGAAGAAGGTTTCGAGGAGATTGCAGCTAAGTTTGAGATGGTTGCTGAAATCGAGAAGCATCATGAGGAGCGTTATCGCAAGCTCTTGAAGAACGTACAGGACAAGCTCGTCTTCTCTCGTGATGGCGATTGCATCTGGCAGTGCTCTAACTGCGGCCATATCGTAGTTGGCAAGCAGGCTCCTGAGATTTGCCCAGTTTGCAACCACCCTCAGAGCTACTTCCAGATTGAAGCACAGAATTATTAATCATTGACTTTTCTGCCATTTTCTTTTTTCGGTATTTGAACCCGATAGAAAGTGGCACCATAACCGCACCAGTACCCCAACGCACCTCTGACATTCGACTTCAGATTGGTGCTGACGGGTACGAGTGGGACGCGGGAGAGGGCTGCCAAATCCTCAAAACTGCGCCAATACTCATACGAGGTGGAATCGAGCGTGGCAAACTTCACACGCACCGTTTCACCTTCACGGAAATAAGGATCCCTTTTCTTGATCAGGTTGGAACGACCTCTGCGAACGGAAACTTTCCCCTCCGCTCCTATCATTCCAGCATTCATCAATCCCAATTCCGCAGAAAGAAATTCTTTATCCTTTCCTATCACTTGGGAAAAGAGTTTGCATCGCTGCTTGCAACTTGTGTAAGCATAGATTTGATACAAACTGTCCACCATCGCCTGCTCTACATGAAAACTGTCGATAACTACCGGCTCCGGAATGGTCGTTGTAGCCTCTGCCACCTGTCCATCAGGTGTCTCTACTCTTAATGTATATTCCTTACCTATCTCGCCCCGCATATCATAAGTGGTATAGACGAAAGGTGGGAAATAATTGCGATCATACCTGCCCACCATGGTCTCTGTACGGGTACCGTCGGAGATGGTTACCTTTGCCCAGCGCTCCAGATAGTTGGAAAGACTATCGAGCATCAGTTCATTCTTGCTCAGATAAACCGTATTGGTCAACTTTACCTTCGGGAAATCGCCTGCATCTATCCAGCCCTCCACCACAAGAAGCTTATCGGTAGAGGTCTCCACATGATCATAACAACTGCTCAGCAGACAGCAGTTCAGCAGGATGAAAACCTGCAAGCAGCCCACTGAGAGAAGCCATTTCCCTGCAAAATATCTTAATCTTTCCTTCATATCTAAAAACGGATCATCGTGTTTAAAACTTATAATAGTAATTAATGGATGGCATGATTGGCATCAGAAAACGGAACACTCCATATCTGACATGACCATCATACACCTTGATGCGATAAAACAAATCATTCTTATGGAGCGTAGCATTATAGAGCGAGAGATTGATTCCACTCCTGCAGTCGCCCCTGTTGACGAAATCATAACTTGCCGACAGATCGAGTCGGATATACGGATTCATTCTTGCTGCATTATGTTCACCATATTCCGTCAGGAGATTATTGGACACCAGGTAGGCATAGTTGATATGGGTATAGGGAGTGCCTGAAGCTACCACTAATGTACCGCCAAAGCTCCATCTGTTACCGAGATGATAGGTGGCTACTGCATTCAGTTCATGGATGCGCTCGTGATTGGCAGGAAACCAGCCCTGATAATTTCCATCATCATACTTTCTCCTGGCTCTTCCCCACGAGTAACTCAACCAGCCCGTCAACTTTCCCCTCCTCTTTTCCAGCAGCAGATTGAAACCATAGTTGCAACCTTTGCCATAGAGCAACGAACCATCCAGGGAATAGGAAGAATAGACGATGTCAAAGACATTGCCCGTATTTTCTATCTGATGTTGCAGCGACTTGAAATAGATTTCCGTACTCAGGCGGTATTCTTTGTCGAAAAGCCAGAACTCGCCCTGCAAAGAGGCATTATAGGAATACTGGGGCCGGCGCAGACTATCGGCAGAAAACCAAAACTCGGATGGCAATCCGGACGAGGAGAACCCTGTCTGGAACAGATATTGGCGATGAATGCCCACATGCAGGCTCAACTTACTTTGGGATGTAAGATTCCAAAGGAGTTTGAAGTTAGGTGACAAACCGTAATAACGGGTCTGATGATGATAAAGACTCGCCCGCAGACCCAGTTCGCAAGAGAGATTCGCCGCTAACGGTTGACGATAGAGAGCATAAACACTCGACTCCACGGAAGACTGGGTAGGTTGAGCAGGAATATCATTGGCAAACTCTCCCTCCAGAGAGATCTTCTGCGGTTGGAAATCATGTCTGATTACTTCCAAACCTCCTTTCAGATTTCCCCATTTCACATCCCCCTTATAGCCTATATCATAGATCCAAGAACGCAAGCCCACATCAAAAGAAAGTTCGTCAACTCCTATCCGATTGGCGTAACGGGAGTAATACAGCATCTGTTCGGAACTCACATTTCCCCATTTCGAATACCAATGCAGTGCAGCCATCGTATTGTTCCACCTCAGTTTGGCACTCAATCCATAGTCAGCCTGGGTGAGTTTCACACGATCATATCCCCAATAAGCCTCCCATTTCAGTACATGATGGGCATTGAGTTGGGTGATGAAAGAAAAATTGTAGTCAGAGAAATCATAGTTGACCCTATCTCCCTCCACTTCGAGCCATTTGGAATAGAGTAGATTGAGGTAGGCAGCACGTGCCGAAAGCAAGAGCAGGGAGCGCTTGCCTACGGGCAACTTGAGGGTGCCCTGAGAGGACATCGGGCCGACAGAAATTTCACCATGGACGGCTTTCATCTGCATACTATCCTCGCCCAAGATCCAAGTAGGTGTACGCAGATCTAAGCTTCCACCGAGACGATTGGGGAAGTCGGCTGAAGAAGAAGACTTGCGCAGACTCATGTCATTGAAATGTCCGGCATTGAAGACGGAGAAGAAACCTAACAGATGGGCAGCATTATAGACAGGAGCCCCACCGATGGAAACGAAATTGTGAGAATTGTCGCATCCCTGGATATGCAGTCCGGCATCATATTCAGAATTGGTCTGCACGCAAGGCAACAGTTGGGCATAGTGCATAGGGTCCGCATTGCCGAGAATACGGGGCATATCGTCCATCAGACTCATATTGATGACGTTAGCACCCTCTATCTCTTTGAGCGAAGAACGCACTTTCTTTCCGGTGATTTCAACTCCCTGGAGCTGATAATGATGAAGCGTGTCGGCAACTATTGCCGACACGCTTTTCTCTGCACTTAATATTCCCAAAAGGAATAAGAAGAATATCTTTCTATTCACTATTTGTCTTTGATTGTTTATCTAAAACAATGATGATTTGCCTGTATTTATACAGGAATTACTTTTTTGGAATGACGGGATGAACTTCATCATCTACTTCATCGAAGTCGAACAAATTCTTGAAATCATCAATGAGGCTCTGGATCTTGTCTGAAACTGTCTTGAAATTCTGCTCATCAAAGTAATCCTCATAAGAATACTTAGAACCATCGGTGAACTCCAACCAGTATTCATAATCCCAGTACTTGTAGTTACCATACTCCTCATCCAAGTATGGAGCCAGATAGATTTTAGCAGCAGGAGAAACTGAACCATCCAGATAGAGCTTTGCATCCACCTGCTTGTTGGCATTCTCTACAAACAGCTTAAACATGCTCTCATCACCATCATTATCATCAGCCTTACTCAAATTATTATAGTACAAGTTACCATCCAGGATTTTATAGACAACCTTAGCCTTGCCCAAGATGTTAATTGTGATATTGATCTGACCGAATTCAGATTTCTCACCGCTTGGAGTGATATTACCATTGCCGTTGCCTTCCAAAGTGATGAGTTCCTCACCATTCTTGCTGAACACAACCTTAGCCTCAGCAGTCTTGCCAGCCTTATAAACAGCCTTCTTCACTTCCGCCTTGTAAGCACCGATGGTAACAACAGAAGTTACATCCACTTCGTCCTTAGACAAATCCACTTCCTTACCGGTCTTCACATTTGAAGTCACAGAAACAGTACCCTTAGTTACGCCCTCACGAGTAGCCGTAATATCTACCTGCTTAGGGAGCATAAAGCGGTTTTCGTATTTTGTTACGATTTCCTGGCCACCAGTCCATTCCCAATCTTCATCATCAAAAGCAGAGTGATGAATCTCTGTAGCCTCAGCACTTGCCTTCAGCGTAATGACACATTTCTTCTGCTGAGCATCATAATAGGTGAAGCTAAGATGATCGCCACCTTTCTTGGTCTGCACCCAAGTACCCTGCTGGAGTTCAAACTCACCCACGAAATTAGCGGCTTTCCAAAGATGATTATCTGGGTTGGCATTAATCTCGCAAGCTTCGACACAAGCCTCAAACCAGTCTTGGATAACGCCTGCCTTATCGCTGACATCTACATCCAACATCTGTTTGTATTCCTCAAACTCATTGGCGCTGATTTTAGACAGCAATTCCTGAGAGGTTTTGTCCAAACTCTGTTTTGCCTGGGCTGCAGTAACGATTGTTTCGGTACCGCCACCTTCATTACCACCTCCTGGGTTTGGATCTACTGGATCATTTGAACTATCTCCACATGCTGCGAAAAACATCACTGCCATGGAAAGTAATGAAACAAAAATACTTTTATTCTTCATAGGATCTTAAGCATTATACTCGCTCCATCCCCAAGAGCAAGTTAGTTAGTAATTATAGTGCGAGGATGACCAATAGGCACTAAACGTTCTTATTATGGCTACAAATATAAGGATTTTATTTTGATTCTCTATTCTTTTTAACATATTTTATGCGTAAACTTTGATTGGAACATCCTATACGATCTAAAAGTCCCAGGGATTTATATAGTTTTTTTATTCATCGGAGTTTTTTGTCACGCAGATTTCGCTGATGACGCAGATTTTTTATCTCATAAAGATCTGTGTTAATCAGTGAAATCTGTGGGACAAAAAAAACACCACGAAGAAAAATCTGTGGAATATGTGGGATATTATTTGCAAGAAATCTTTTCAAGCAGGAGTTCTATCAGTCTTGGAATACCATAGTCTTCTATTTCCTCCTCCTTGATCCAGATATAATCATCGGGAAGCTGGGGACGTGCTTCGGTTTCCAACAGGTAAAAGTCAGCAAAAAGAATGCGATGGGTCAAGACATGCTTCACATCCTGAGCCAGCAGCTGCAGGGCATCTACGTTTGACAAGTGAAGGTCTGCTGCAAGTTCTGACTTGAAAGAAGAAAGGTTTGTAAGGGAAGTCGAAAACTTTGTGGAAGACAGAGATGCCTGTGCGGAAGACGGAGAAGTTTTTCTGGAAGACAGAGATGCCTTTTCGGAAGAAGGCGAGGCACAGGCTTCAGCGATATCCGAAGCATTGAAAGGTTCCCATAATCCTTGCCAAATATCTCCCTCTCCCCTACGATGAATGGCAGTCTCACCCTTACACCTTATATATATATAGGAAAGATGACGGGTCTTCACCTTCATGGTCTTTTGCTTGACAGGCAGTTCGGCTACCCGATTGGTTCGCATCGCCTCGCAGGTTTCAGCAAGTGGGCAAAGCAGACATTTCGGAGACTGAGGGGTGCACTGAATTGCACCAAAATCCATCATCGCCTGATTATAGGCTGCAACCAGAGATAAAGACGATTGAGAATCGGAAGCCTTTGATGAAGGCAACAGAGACTGCGCCAAGGCTGCAAACTCCTTTTTGCCCTGTGTGGAATTGATGGGAGTATCAATGCCAAAATACCGGGCAAGGACACGATAGACATTACCGTCCACCACAGCAGCCGGAATATCGAAAGCAAAGGAACCGATAGCAGCTGCCGTATAATCTCCCACACCCTTCAGTTGTTTGATGCCTTCAAGCGTATCAGGAAAATGGCCGAGTGCCACAATCTGCTTAGCTGCCGTATGGAGATTCCGGGCACGGGAATAATAACCCAATCCCTGCCAAAGTTTCAGGACTTCATCCTCATGGGCAGCCGCCAAATCCTCCACAGTGGGATATTGAGCCATAAACCGCTCCCAATACTCCCACCCCTGGGCAATGCGGGTTTGCTGCAGGATAATCTCACTCAGCCAGATGGCATAAGGATCACGAGTCTCTCGCCAAGGCAACGCCCTGCCGTTTTCACGAAACCAAGAAATTATAGTATTAGCAAATTCCATCCCTGCCTTTTTACTTTTTTACCTTTTTACTTTTTTACCTTTAAAACATTACTGTTCCGGATATTGCTCATAAATCTTCAGTTCGAACTCATTGGCAAGCGCATAGGCATGCTCCATGATGTCAGCAAGAATATGCTCATAGTTGACCCAAACCTTATCCTTGATGAAGAAATAAAACTCAATCGGGAGTCCGCACTGCGTGGCTTCCAAATGGCGCACCATCAGTGTGAGTTCCGTGTTGATTTCCGGACGCTGGCGCAGATATTTCTCCATAAACTTACGGTAGAGTTGCAGATTGGTTGGGGCAAGAGCTGCCGGATTCTTCAAGTCTTCTATATCCTTGCCTTCCTGTCTGTCTTTCTCCAAAGCCTTCTGGAGAGATTCTTTCAGTTTGAAGGAATCTTCAGTTGCAAAATGCTTAGAAATCAACTTCTGTTTCAACAAGTCATCTACCAGTCGGATGCTGCGGAAATCGAAGTAAACCAGGCGTTTCACCCGTCGTCCCCCACTATTCTGCATACCAATCCAGTTTTGGAAAGAACCATTCACCAAGGTGGTAGGAGAAATAGTGACGATGGTATTATCGAAGTTGCGCACCTTGACAGTAGTGAGCGACATTTCTTCCACGATACCGTTGGCATCCACCGACTTCACCGTAATCCAGTCGCCCTTATGGAGCATATCGTTGCTCGTAAGACGGACACCAGAAGCCAAACCCGTAATCGTATCCTTGAAAACCAGCATGAGGACTGCAGAAGTGGCACCCAATCCAGCAAACAAGGTAAGCGGACTCTTGCCCAACAGGATGGCCACCACCACGACACCTGCTACAAAGAGCATGAGAACCCTGAGCACGCCACAGAAAGTATGAAAATACTGTTGAGCAGAGGACCGGCGATCCTTGGCATCTTCCAGTCCTTTGAAAGACCCGATGAAAACCAGGACGGTTCTCACAGACATCACCACGATATAGATGCCCGTAGCCCTTTCGAGGATTTCCTTGAAAATCGGATATTCCAGATAGATGAGTGGCATGAGCGACCAGATGACGACAGCCGGCACAATATGGCAAGCCGAGTTGAGTACCTTCTTATTGAAAAGCACATCATCCCAGGAAGCCTCCGTCTTCTCCGTAATCTTAGAGATAAGCGGCACGAGAATCTTACGGCAAAGGAAATCGCTTATAATTGCCAGCAGAATAGCGGTAACTGTAAGCAACAGATGGCGGAGAACGGGTACGGAATCGCCCGAAACACCAGCCCACACCATCATTTCATCCACAAATTTACGTATTTCTTCCATATATCTTATGTCTTTAAAAGCCTTATGTCCAGCTCATTTCGCATTTCTCATTTAATTCACGGTTCGCAAAGCAACTCACACACCTTGTCTGCAAAAGAGCGTGCATTATTGCTATGCATAATACCATTATTGAGAATCGAGAAGCAAAGATCGTGGCCATTTGCCGCCTTGCAGTAACCGGCAAGACCGATGACACCTGTCACCGTGCCCGTTTTAGCCTTCACATTGCCATGAGCAAAACCGGAGCGCATTCTCTTCTTCAAAGTACCATCCACACCAGCAATTGGCAAGGACTGTTTGAGATGTGGCAGGATGTTCTCGTCCTGGTAAGCATAGCGAAGGAGCTTGACCTCCAGTTCGGCAGAAACATAGTTGTAGAGAGAAAGACCGGAGCCATCCGCAAACTTATATCGGGCAGGATCAAGTCCAATCTTTCTAACCAGCTGGCGCTGCACATTTCTGGCACTCTTGGCACTTGCCGGACGGTTGCCAGTAGAAGATGCAATCTGATAATACATGCTTTCGGCATAGAGATTATCACTGTCTTTCATCATCTTATGCAAAATCTGGTCCATGGTATGGAAACGGGTACAGATGGTGAAAGCACTTGCCGGACAGCGCTTCACGGAAGTTCCGGAACCGGCATAGAAGATACCAGCGTCCTTCAGCTTGGCGAGAAATCTTTCCATGAAAATATCCTTGCGTCCGAAAACCAATGGGGATAGCACGGGATTATCATCATCCCAGCACCAACCTTCGCCCAACAGGTCTTCGTCCTTCATCGAGCGGTCGGCATAGATGCTGCCCTGAATACTATCCACGCCCATATCTTTGAGACTGGTGACAAAGGCGGTCATATCATCATTATTGAAACGAGGGTCCATACCACCGATGCAATACACATCGCCCTTGAGTACCCCATTATCAATCGTGCCCGTATATTTCAGGGTCGTTTTAAACTGGTAAGAACCACCCAACTTATCGAGCGCTGTAATCGCCGTCACGAGTTTCATGGTGCTGGCAGGACGCATCAGTTGGCGCTCACGGAAGCGGTAGATGCAGGAATCAGCCTCCAGGTCCCAAACCATGATACCCACCTGAGAAGTTTCAAACATTTTGCTCTTGAGGAGTTTGTCTAGTCCCACCTTCACGGTTTCCGTCCAAGGCAATCGCAAAGTATCAGCAGCAATTGTCTCCACCATCGCAGAGTCTGCCACAACAGAATCTTCACTATCCTCCACTACCTCCTCATCCTGCTCAGGATTCGCATCATTTACCAGAACGTCCTGATTCTCCTGATTTTTTACAATTTGAGCCTGCATATTGGGGAGACAGAGCGTCATCACCATCAGAAGACTCATCGCATATTTTATCATCTTATTCATTTCTAATTTTTCAATTTTCATTTGTCATTTCTCATTTTTTATTCTTTTCTCGATTTCCCGGATAAAACTTTCCTCATTATCAGGCTGCAGGCTGACCAGTTTGTTAGCTCCCACCTGAATGACGAGAGCATGGTCGAGTCCCCAACATGTCTTCATAGGCTCCACGCTGACAATATCGCACACTGGAATGGTCTGGTTTCGGGAAAATCGCCCCTCATTGATGACGATGAAATCCATTTCCTCATCCCGGTCGATAGGTTGCACCCTTCGGAAAGTATAAGTTGTATTCAGAATGCGCTCGATCAAGCCCACAATGACGATGGCGAGCAGGATACCGATGATAGCCACCTTCACCCAGAAGAAATAACCGGTGAGGAGCGCAAATATCGCCACACCGCATTTGGCAGGAACCGAAAAGCGCTTATGAAAAGTTCTGTCTGTCATACCTTTTTATATATATTAAGTCACCCCTGAGCCACCAATTAGCACCTCACAAGGGTTTAGATTTACAAAAAACACTGCAAAATTACAAAAAATCCGTCTCTTATTACTCATTTTAAAGATAAATTATTACTTTTGCAACGAATTAAGTTTTCATCCCTTACAATCTTAAGGGAAGTGCTGGGTAAAACCTTCACAAAATGAAATAAAAACAAAGACTCTTTTCCATAGGAAAAAGAGATAAACTGATAAAATAAACTCAAATGGTTTATAAGTATGATTTTCTGATTATCGGTGCAGGAGTTGCCGGTATGAGTTACGCCCTGAAAGTAGCCAGAGCGAAAAAAGGTAAAGTGTGCATGATTTGCAAAACCTCTCTCGACGAGGCCAACACTTCATTTGCACAAGGTGGTGTTGCATCAGTTACCAACCTGGAGGTGGATAACTTCGACAAGCACATCCAGGATACAATGATTGCTGGTGACTACATCAGTGACTACAATGCAGTAAAACAGGTTGTTACCAAGGCACCAGAACAGATCAAGGAACTGGTGGAATGGGGAGTCAACTTCGACAAGCAGCAGGACGGCAAGTTCGACCTTCACCGTGAGGGCGGACACAGCGAGTTCCGCATCCTCCATCACGCCGACGATACGGGTGCTGAAATCCAGAGAGGACTGATGGAAGCCGTACGCAACAACCCAGACATCGACATCAAGGAGAACCACTTCGCAGTGGAGATTATCACCCAGCACCACTTGGGCGCACGCGTTACCCGTCGCACTCCTTACATCAACTGCTACGGAGCCTACGTCCTCAATCCTGATACTCAGAAAGTAGATACCTATCTCAGCAAGGTGACTGTGATGTGTACAGGTGGTTGCGGTGCGGTCTATCAGACCACAACCAACCCAATCATTGCCACAGGCGATGGTGAGGCGATGGTCTATCGTGCCAAGGGAACAGTTGCCGATATGGAGTTTGTACAGTTCCACCCTACTGCCCTCTTTCATCCGGGAGAAACTCATCCTGCGTTCCTCATCACAGAGGCCATGCGTGGCTACGGCGGTATTCTCCGTTTGCCTAACGGCGAGAGTTTCATGGAGAAATATGATGAGCGCCTGAGCCTTGCCCCTCGTGACATCGTGGCTCGTGCCATCGATAAGGAGATGAAGATTCACGGTCTTGACCATGTTTGTCTCGATGTGACCCATAAGAATCCAGAGGAGACCAAGCATCACTTCCCTAACATCTATGCGAAGTGTCTCAGCATCGGCATTGATATTACGAAGGATTATATTCCTGTTCGTCCTGCAGCCCACTACATGTGTGGCGGTATCAAAGTAGATCTGAACGGTTGTTCCAGCATCAACCGCCTCTATGCTTTAGGCGAATGCTCCTGCACAGGTCTTCATGGCGGCAACCGACTGGCGAGCAACTCACTCATCGAGGCCGTCGTTTATGCAGATACAGCAGCCAAGCACAGTATTGAGCATGTGGATGAATACGACTTCAACGACAAGGTGCCTGAATGGAATGATGAGGGTACCATGACCAATGAGGAGAAGGTGCTCATCACCCAGAGTATCAAGGAAGTGGGCGAATGCATGAGCAACTATGTGGGAATCGTGAGAAGTGACCTGCGCCTGAAGCGTGCCTGGGATCGTCTCGACCTGTTGTATGAAGAGACTGAAAACCTCTTCAAGCGTGTGAAGGTAAGCAAGGATCTCTGCGAGTTGCGCAACATGATCAATGTAGGTTACCTCATCACCCGTATGGCCATTGAGCGCAAGGAAAGTCGCGGTCTTCACTATACCATCGACTATCCGGTTCATGCCTACGACAAGAAATAAAGATTTGATAATCAGCAAAACTTTTAAATATTTGTGCTCCCCGCATGGGAGCTATTCAACCACGAAAGGGCTGGAGCCTCATCGCTACCAGCCCTTTCGTTTTTTCATATTTTTTATTCATCGGGATTTTTTTTGTCACGCAGATTTCGCAGATGACGCAGATTTTTTTATTCATCGGATCACACGGAATTTATTCGGAGATTTCTTGCTGAGGCGATTACTCACGGATTTACGCAGAGGCGACCGGTTCGGTCGGTGCAGATACCCCTGAAGAAAGATCTATCTCGTCAAGGAGAACTTGATGCTCAGGCCGAAGTCTTGTGTAGTCGTCGGATAACTGCTGCTTGAAAGCAGAGGCGTATTCGTCTGACGATCGTAGTAGAAACTCATGGTGAGCATCTTGCTCAAAGTATAGTCGGCAGAGAAACTCAACTTCAATGCATTATTGCCGCTGCTGGCACTGCTCATCATGGAGGCAATGTCTCTTACGATGGCAGCCTGCTTGCGGAAACTGAAGTCCAAGCGCAGGTTCAGGTCATGGTTGGTGCCATAAGAATTGCTATTGGAAGAATTCTTCTGCTTGTCAGCCGAACCTTTACCCTTACTCTTGACAGCCTTACGCTTACCTCCCATTCCGAAGAGATGGAAGTTGTTCATGCGATAGCCCATTCCAATCACCCAGTCCTTGCTCACAGCCTCATTGAGCTGAATACTTGTCATACTGAGGTTCATCACGCGCGTCTGGCGATATTCACCCTTCAGCGTCATATTATTATTGAACGTCAGATCAAGTCCCAACAATGGCGAGAAAGCCTCATTGATACTCACCTGCGAAACATTGAACATGCTGCTTGGTGAAGGATTGCCGGTAGTGGCATCCTCGATGAAACCCAAACCATTCATATACTCCTGGAAGGTGCTGTAACTGTTGTAGCTTCCAACGGCGAACACACTCTTATAGGAATGATTGATGTTCACACTCTTGAAGTGGTCGCGGAACCAAGGCAACTTACCTAATCCACTATACTTAACAGTCCAGTTAGGCAGCAATCGGCTCAAAGCCGGGAAGATGGAGAGCGACTTGCCACCCATGCTGGTATAAGCATTGAGGAAGGCAGGCACCATCACATCAGCACTATACTGGTTGACAGGTGTACGGGAAGCATCAAACTTGCCGCCAGCGAGACTGGAACCAGCAGGATAAATCATTCCAGCGTATTGCTGTTCCACCCGATTGCGGAAGTCCTGCAGAGAGCCCACGAACTTTTCGAAGGTCTTGCTGCGGTAACCACTGTTAGCATCTCCCATTCCCTCGAAAGCAGAACCAATAGAGATGGTAGTCATTTGGAAGCTTCCGCTCTGGGTAGTAGGAGTTCCCTCATACATATACTGTATGCTCTTCTGCGTGGTCATGGTACGCATGGCATTCAGGTCAATCTTCAAGTTCTTCACAGGTTCCAGCGTCATACGAATCTGGAGATCTTCCGTTTTGCTCGTAGCAGCAGGAGTAGCGATGGAATCGTTGAGCAACAACCAGTCGTGCTCTCTTGCCTTCTCGATGTAACTGTCGCCGACAAAACCGAAGGCGAAATCCAGACCCGGCGACATGATGCCCTGTTTGGTTTGTCCGAAAGCATCACCGATCGTAGGCAGGAAGCCTGGCAACGTGAGCTGGTAGTTGTTGCGATAACTGAAGCTCACATTTCTTGCCATCATTGCCACACGGGAAATAGCCTGCATGGTCTTGTACCAAGCCTTCTCCTCCAGCGGAGCCTTCGGAAGCACATTCACCTTCAACTTCGTAGCAGAATCCACCTTAGAGGTAATGCGGATTGTGTTATTATCCAACACCTTATATTTCAAGTGGAAGGCCTTTCCATCCTCAGTCTTAGCCGAGACAATCAGACGCTTCGTATTCTTGCCGTGCTTTACGTCCACATATTTTTTCTTCGAATCATCCTTTTTGGAATCATCCTTCTTGGACTTATCCTTTTTAGACTTCTTAGACTTTTCTGCATTCTTTGTTTCAGCCTCATCTTCAGAAGCCTCAGTCTTTTCCCTGACAGCCTCATCCTTCTCTTTTTTCAAGTCTTTAGCATCAGCTAATAAAGGCAGGAGGGTGATTTCCTGTTCGAAGGATCTCTTGTTGAGCGGCAATCGCTTCTTCTGCTCCTGAGCTTTCTTGTTGTTTTTGCTTGTCCACTCCTTCACAGCCTCCTCAGGATCCTTACCAGCATCGATTGCCTCCTGGCGAACCTTAGCCAATTCCTGTTTGCGCTTCTGCGCCTCCTGTTTAGCCTTTTCCTTCTCCTGCTTCTTTTTCTGAATCTGCGAGCGGGAAGGTTCCTTGTCAAACTTCTGGTTGGCAGCCTTGAGGAACGGTACATGATTGTAGAGTTTCACCAGATTGAACGTACCATTGAGGTTTAAACTGCGATTTGTGTTGATGGTATTTCCATACGAAACACCGTCCTCATCCTCCGTACCCTTGTTCCAGGAATAGGTGGAATTGTAGGAAGCATCGGCATTAACCCAGTCGAAGATTGGAATCAGATTGAGTGGCAACTGATAGGAAGCCGTAAAGGTCTGATTATAATCCAATGGTGCTCCCCAGTGCTTGATGCTGGTCCAAACAGAATCTTTCCAGGCATGGTACTGGTCAGCATAGAGGTCCTTATTGATTGGGGTATAAGGTTCTTCTATCTGTGCATGGGTGGCACTCTGGAAGTTCATGTGCAGATTCTTGGTCAAGTCCCAACGCATAGAGAACTCACGGTTCCAGAGGAACTGTTCGCTGAACGACAGAGGCAGCTGTGAATTCTCCGTCGATTCCATATCGCGTTCCTGCAACTCATAATAGTTGCGGGTCATCTCCGTATTGAACGCCACATTCTGCGGCAGCCAGTTCAGTCCGAAGCGCTTCAGGATATCCAACCACTTGCTCTTGTTCTTCAACTTCTTGAAAGGTTCCCACGCCTTATAGACCGGAGTCCAGGAATAGTCGAGCGAACCGCGCCAGTTGTCTTCATTCTCATAGACCGTCGTCTCGCCCTGCGTATGCTGGTGGGAATGACTGTAAGAGAACGAGAAGTTGGCAGGGTCGTAAGGCATCGGATGGCGCTTAGTAGCAATTCCGACACGGGCATTGGAGATGGAGAAGTTGGTATTCACCACCTTCGTCACAGCAATATTCTCGATAGAATCCCGTTCCGCCTTAGAGCCTGTAGCATCCAGTGCATCCTGGAGTTCCATATCCGTATCCAGCGGATTGTACTTCGGAGAAGTTTTCTCCTTGGTCACACTATAATATAAAGGTATGCTCACCTTCGCCTTGTCAGGGAAGAACTTACCCATTTCCAAGCTCGTAGTCACGCTGTACGCCCCATAACTGTCGGTACTGCGACTTGCCACCTTGTCTTCCAGTCCACCGAATCCCTCGCTGGTATAACGACCAGTAGCATTGACACTACCCCAGTCAGACAACTGAACATTCAGATTGGCATTCGCAGCCCATCCACCCTTGTTGTTATGTTCCAGAAGTCGGAGTTCGTTGACCCAGACTTCACCGCTCTTCACATCGCCAGAGTTGTTGCGAACACCAATCATCATGGTTTTCACCTCACCCAAGGTAGGATTTCCCACCAAGGTCATCTTGTTGTTCGGATGATTGCTGTCATAAGCCACGAAAGGCTGCGAGAACGAAGCCATGCCCATTGCCTTGGCCTTGTTGCGTTCCTTCTTCAGGGCGGTGAACACACTCATCTGGATATCGAGCATATTTTCCTCAGGCCATACAGCCTTGCAGTCTCCCAATGAACGGCGACTGTACTTACCTTCCGGAGTCAACTTCAGCGGAATCTCATATTCATAATAGTTGTTCTTATAGTCATTACCCAGACGGATGAACACAGAGAGTTGGTTATCTCTCAGGTCGGTGGTGTTCTGAGCGAGTGCATTGGCATGGGTAAACATCTGGATGCGCTTATACTGACGCAGGTCGAGGGTGGTATTCTTGTAAACCGCCTTGGCCTCACCGGTACTCAAATTCTTGACCACAAGGCTCAGCGCCTGTTCATTCTCCTCCACCAACTGAGGTTGAGAAGGGTCCTGCCCACGACGGATGCCAGGAGGAAGCACATAGTTGACTGGAGTTTTCTCGGCATTTTCCTCGATGCTCACCGCACTTGCTTCCAGCGTACCACCATTGGCAGCACTGAGCGGCTGGTCGTAAGTACGCCAGGTGCCACGTACCAGATCCAGAGTTCCGAAACGCATCACGATAGGTTTCTCAAAATTGGTAAGGAACATACGCATGAAGCGGATGCTGGAGAAGTCATTGATATTGCCCACCTTCGATTCATACTGATCTACCGGGATACGGAACTGGTACCAGGTGACCGTCTCATTCTTCGTTCCATTAGGCAAACTTGGTGTATATTCCCGTTTGTCAACGATATAGTTCTTACCCACCACAAGGTCTTCCGGACGGATGCTGACATGATACTGGAAATACTTCTCATATTCATTGAGGGTGTAGTCCTGGTTGATATCTTCCACATCCGGTGTAGATTTATAGGAAGTATCATAGCTCTCGGTACGGCTATCGCTATCCGGAGAGTTGCCCTGCGGATTGTTGATGAATTTATAGCGGTACAAGATAGGCGCCTGCATCTGATCCCAGTCAGAACCACGATAATAGTGATAATCATCACGGGCTGGGTCAGCAAAGATACTGTCGAAAACCGCCTGATTGACCTTGCCCTGTATCTGGTCGAGGTAGGCGCTGCGATAGAATTCCTGTTCCTCCGCATCAGTGAGTCCGTTGAAACCCACATCCTGCAAGGCACGGCTTCCACTGGTTGTGGCAAAGGCATAAGTAACCGTACTCTGCGTAGGGATCTTACCCCACTGAGAGTAGGTAAAACTGTTGCTGCCATCCACAGGCATTCCGCTCTCATAAAATTTCTTTCCATCACGGAGAATATCCTCACTGATTTCTCCTAAGTTGATATAGAAATCACCGCCATAGAGACGGGCATCAGGCTGCTGATTGCTATAGATGAATGGGTCCAGCATCCAGAATTCGATATATTCCACATTCGCCTGCTCGAAGTCATTCGTATCCAACTTGCGCATCATACCACCCCAGTGCTTCTGAGGATTGGCAAGAGTACCATCCGCCTGGAGATCAGCCACATTGAAGTTGTACGGACCGCGCTCATTCGGATAGAAGGCAATGTTCATCGCATTCACTGTACTCGTCTCCGTACTATAAGTCTGTTGTTGACGAAGTGGGAACAACTCTCTCATGTAGATGGCTCTCACATAGTGATTGCTCAACTGGTTGAGGTCGCTCTTGATATGTCCCGGAGTCAGCGTACTACCCTTTCTATTGAAAAGTGGGTCGATTGTGTACCATGCCATCTGGCTTCTGTTGAATCCACTCGTCAATCCCGTCTTGTCCTTATTTTCAGGGAACATGGAAGGAACGCTGGAGAGGAACCATGAGGTAGGAGTCATCACATCAATACTACTCTTAGTGGACTCGAAATCATCCAGATAAGAAGCATTGTCCTGTGTTCCGCTCGCCTGTCCGGCAATCAGTTGGGCAAACTCTCCAGTAAAGGAAATCTGCGATGGTTGAGTAAGATGCAGGAACGGAATCTTGTCGAGCACATTCGTCAGCCACTGACTTTCCTTCTTCCAGTTGATGTTGATACCCCAGAGGGTATTCTTCACCGGTTCCTCTCCCATAGCCACCTTGGTGAGGAGCGGTTGTTCACTCAAATGCTGGAACGTACCGCTCAGTTGGAAATTCTTCGAGAAGTCGTATTCCCAGTTGAGTCCAAACATCGTCTTGCGCATCATACCATAGTCGGTATTGCTTTCAAGCGAAACATTGACGGGTGTTCCTGCATCGATGATGCTCTGATTGAGAATCGTCACTTCACCGGCATTGTAATCTACAGAATAGTCAGAACCTTCGGTGAGCGTAACACCACCGGCAGTCACCATCACCGAACCCTGCGGAACATTGTATGCTCCGAGGGAAATGACATTGGAAGAAGAACCCTTGAACTGACCCACCAGCAGGTACTTGTTCTTCTCGGCTATCTGTTTGGCTACCGTCTTCGTACTGTCATAAAGAGCCGTAAAGGCATATTTCTCCGCCTGTTCAGCAGCCACGCCCTTACTCTTCAGATATTCGTACATATAACTACCGAAAGGTTCTACTTTAGGAATGAAGACGCTTCCGTTGGAAACCGTATAACCCTCTACGTAGTCGTAGTAACCATTGCTATGAGCATTGTTATTATTGTCAAGACGATCGGCTCCCAATACCTTGATGAGTGGCGTCTGCTTCACTTGCTTTTCAGGGATATAGGTGATATAAACACCCGTCGTATCGCTCTGGAATTTCACGTCGAGTCTGAACTTTTCCTTCTCTATCTGGGAAGCTAAGTTATAGACATTTTTCATCATCAGTTTCCAGTTGCCCTGCTGCGGATTGTTGCTGGTATTCTTGAGAGATTTCACGAAGAGCCCCTGCTTGGTGTCAGTAACATCGCTGGCAAACTCACCCACCTGATAAGTGACACCACCATACGTATATTCGTATGCCACTGCCAGAACCTGGTCGGTCTGCAACTGGTTTCGCAAGGAAATATAACCCATCGCTGTATTCACCGTATATTCCGATGAATTCAGAAGACGCGCATTCTCCAACTTTTCAAAATCATTACCACCGACAAGTCCAGCACCTTCCAGCGTAGAAGAAGTCTGATTCGCATCACGGGCAGCACTGTACTGGTTGACCATTGCATCATACTCCGTATTCGCCTTGTTGGCTGGGACCACGGTTCCTCCCACAGCCCACATTGGATTGCTTACCTTCTCGTTTTCACCCAAGTCGGTAAGCGCCACGATGTTTCTCGTATTCTCAGACGAACCCGTCTTATTGGTAACCCAAACCTCCACGCGGTTGATGGTAATACCGGTAGTAAGGTTAGGCAATTTCTGCATCCATCCATCATAATGGTTGCGGAAGTATTGTGAAAGGAAGAAGTGCTTGTTCTCCTCATAGTCGGTCACGTTCTTTTCAAAAGGCGTAAGCTGTACGCCACCCTTAGAGGAAACGCTTTTGGAGGAAGACTTCTTCTGGGAAATGACGGTTTGCAACTTGAGTTTACCAAACTGCAAATCGGTGCGGAAGCCGAAAAGACTGCTGGCTCCACGAATGAGTGACGAGTTGGAAGGAAAAGACACATTACCCGCCTCTACGAGTTTGATGATTTCATCTTCCTTGCCATCGTACTTGAGCTTCATATTCTGAGCATCATAATCGAAAGTAGCATCCGTGTTGTAGTTCAAGTTCATATTGACCTTATCACCGACACGACCATTAACATTGAGATTGATTTTCTCATCGAAATCCATCATCGTCGTCTTGCGGTTTCGGATAGGAAGCGAAGGATTATCCACATTCTTTTTCTTCACACCAAACTTCAATTCGGCCGTACCCTGCGTTTTCACACGAATACCACCCGGACCGAAAATCTTCTCAGCCGGTCCTAAATCAAAGTGCATATCCGTAAAGTCGAATTTCTCCTTACCCTTAGCCTTGAAGATTTCATCATTCTGCTTACGGTAATAGGCATTACGTTCCTGCATCTCGCTCCAGACGAGATACTCCTTCGGTGTAAGCATGATAGGCGCAGTAATCCAAGTATTCCCAAGACGATTACCAATCACATATCGGTCGAGCGTATCATTATACTCCACCTGATACTTCATGTTGTCAGGGCGCTGCAGGTCGAGCGGACTTTGGTAAAGGTCGCTGAGGGTAATCGGTTGGGTGCGCTGCACAGGCCAACGGGGGTGCAGCAGACTATCAGGAATAGAATCCTCATCAGAAAGAATTGGCTGTGCTGTGATTCTATTCTTCGCAGCAGTCCCGTTCTTTGCAGCAGCTCTATTCCTTGAATTTTGTGTATTTTGTCGATTCTGAGAGCCCTGTTTTTTTTGCCGCGAGATGTTAGACTGCTGGTTTCTGTTGCGCGTTCTGTCATCTTGAAGGTACGGCAAGCCGATGGCATTGCCAATGACTGAAGTCAAGAGCAATGCCATCAACAAATATGCGTATTTTATATTTTTTATTCTAAACATCAAAAAACTGTCGTGAAAATTATTTAATCTGCTTCAAGGCCAACTTGATTACTTCCTCCACCTTGAGATCAGGTTTCGCTTTCAGGATTTCTATGACCACCTTAGCGGAAGGAGCTGGAGAGAATCCAAGCATGGTAAGCGCACTCACTGCCTCATCCTTCACATCATTGTTGACCATATCCACATTACCTCCATTGGCAGGTAATTCATTGGCAATACCCAAAGATACAATTTTGTCCCTGAGGTCAATAATGATACGTTGTGCCGTTTTCAGTCCGATGCCTTTCACGCTTTTCAGTATTTTCTCATCTCCAGAGGAAATCACATTGCAGAGTTCAGAAGGAGACAAGGAGGAAAGAATCATCCTCGCGGTATTAGCACCCACTCCCGACACAGTGATGAGCAGGCGATAAAGTTCCCTTTCCTGTTTGCTGGCAAAGCCGAAAAGAGTATAGGAATCATCTCTTCCGCCTGCCACCAGTACTTCATGTACATAGAGTTTCACCGTTGCTTTTCCCTGAATAGCCGTATAAGTATTCAGTGATATGTTAAGTCCATATCCTACCCCAGCAGTTTCCAGAACAGCCATGGTAGGAGTCAAGTCTGTCAGTTCTCCCTTGATATATTCTATCATCTTTATGCTTTTTTTATTTTACGCTACTTTATTTTTGCTATCATTCAATAGATCTCGAAATATCAGAGAATCTATTAAATAATATTTAATAAACGGAGAATCAGGGAAAATATTGCCACAAAAAGTATATTATTACCAAATATCAGTATTTTCTTCATCGGATTATGATTTTTTCATCGGAGTTTTTTTGTCACGCAGATTTTTTTATTCATCGGATCACACGGAATTTAGTCGGAGGTTTCCTGCTGAGGCGATTACTCACGGATTGACGCGGAAGCGACCTATTCGGTCGGTGCAGATACCCCCTGGGATTGGAATATGTCCCACTGATTTCACAGATATACACAGATTTTTTTCATCTGGATTTTTCATCGGAGTTTTTTGTCACGCAGATTTCGCAAATGACGCAGATTTTTTATCTCATAAAGATCTGTGTTAATCTGTGAAATCTGTGGGACAAAAAAACACCACGAAGAAAAATCTGCGTTATCTGCGAAATCTGCGTGACAAAAAAACAATTGCAGCACATATCGGGCGCCAGCCAGAGGCCAGAGGCCAAATATCCGCGAAAATCCGTGAGTAATCTGATAAGCAAGAATGACTTCCGATTCATCTGTGAAATCCGATGAAGAAAATGTCCCACAGATTTCACGGATATACACAGATCTTTTTGAATCAAAAAAAATAAATCTGTGTTAATCTGTGAAATCTGTGGGACTATTTTTAAGAGAAAGGGGTTATGATCTCTTCTTAGAAACCTTTTTGGATTTCTTTGCTTTTGCTTGAGACTCTTTCGCTTTGGTTCCCTTCTCAGAACTTGTCAAAGCCTCATATACGATACCAGCCAACTTCTCAGCACCATTGGCATTCGGATGAATACCATCACTCAACATCATATTACTGAATGTATATTGGGAATGGAGGTCGAGATAATGACACTTATTCTTCTTTGCCAACTTCTGCAACACAGGAATCTCACCATTCACGATTACACTATCATTGATGGTCCAACTGCCCTTGAAAGCAGGAATTGGAGAACAAAGATAAATCTCTGGACGACTTGGCAATGCCTTCAAAGTGTCTATCATCGCCTGCATACTCTGACTATATTCCTCTGCTCCATGCGCCCAATTATGAGTCTTGGAGTCATTGGTGCCCAACTTGATCACTACGATATTTGGCAAGAAAGCCTGCGCATCCTTCCAAGCTAACTCCTTCATGTATGGAATATCACCCTTGTTCATCATCGTACGGGCAGACACACCAAAGTTTTTTACCTCATAATCTGCTCCCAACTTCTTCTGCAACTGAGCTGGATAACCTTTATCCTCCGCATTCATAATGCCAAATCCATCCGTAATCGAATTGCCGATACATGCCACACGGACAGCATTTTCTTTAGGAGCCTTAAAGCTCTGCAGCCACGCCGTCAGATCTGCAAGCATCTGGTCGTGATGCTTGAAATTGCTGCGGAATCCCCAACCATGACCGCCAGTTGGATAGACATGCAGTTCACAATCGTTTCCAGCCTGGTGCATACGGGTATAATAAGCCACGCCATTGGTAACAGGAGGAACCACATTGTCATCATTCGACATCAGAAGAATCGCACGAGGCGTCAGATGACCACGAACAGCCTTGTCATTAGACCATTCTTCTATCAACTTAGGATTAGACTTGCGCTCATCACCCAGGAAATTGACGCAGGAGCCTTTATGAGTAATGCGCTCATCCATCGAGATAACCGGATAGAAGAGTATAGAAAAATCAGGACGAGCAGCATATTCTGCATGCGTACTTACAGAAGAAGCAAGATGACCACCAGCAGAGAATCCCATGATACCTACATCCTGAGGATTTATATGCCATACAGATGCACTATCTCTTACCGTACGGACAGCTTGATAAGCATCCCCTAAAGGAATATTTCTATTCCCATTAGGCATGCGATATTTTAATACAAAAAAGGCAATACCCTGCTTATTGAAGAACTCAGCCCACTGATGACCCTCATGATCCATTGCCAAGTGAGAATAACCCCCACCAGGACAATCTACGACTGCCCGACCTGTAGGATTCTGAGGAAGATAACAGGTGAGTTCACTTTTACCATCTGCACTGTTTTTCAGTACAAATTTACGGGCTGTTGACTGAGCTGACAGATTGATGACCGCCAGCATCATAGCACAAAACGCAAATAACTTTTTCATTGCTTTATCATTGATTAGGTTTACATTTCATCTTTTGTATGCAAAGTTACGTAATTTTCGGCTAACACAACGCTTTATTTTCATTATTTTTTGGTTATTTTCGTACAAATAACTTTGTTGTTTGTTTCTTTTTTACTAAATTTGCAGAAAATTCTGAACTTTAACGTAACAAAGACGTGATATGAAACAATTTTTCAAGTATGTAGCAGCCACCATTGTTGGTCTTTTTGCCTTTTGCCTCATCTTCGGCATTTTCGGCTTCATCAGTCTCATCGGCATGGTTGCTTCCAGCAGTAGCACTCCTACCATCAAAGACAAATCGGTCATGGTGCTCACGCTACAAGGAGAAATCATCGACAGAGCAGAAGACAATTGGTTGGGGCAGATTACCGGCAACCAGTTCAATACGCTCGGTATGAACGAAATACTTTCTGCCATCAAGAAAGCCAAGACAGAAGAAAAAATAAAAGGTATCTATCTAGAAGCTGGTGCCTTACAGGCTGACTATGCCACAATCCAGGAAATACGCAATGCACTCGCAGATTTCAAGAAAAGCGGCAAATGGATTATTGCTTACGGCGATGCCTTCTCGCAAGGCAGCTACTATTTAGCCTCCATTGCCAACCAGGTTTATGTAAACCCAGAAGGTAATATAGATTGGCACGGAATCTCATCTCAACCACAATATATCAAGGATGTGGCTGCCAAGTTTGGCGTCCATTTCACGGTGGTAAAAGTGGGTAAATATAAAAGTTTTACGGAAACCTACACCGAGGATAAGATGAGTGATGCCAACCGTGAGCAGGTTTCACGCTATATCAACGGACTCTGGCAACAGATGCTGACGGATGTTTCCAACAGTAGAAAAATCAGCAAGGATTCGCTCAATCACTATGCAGACGGGCTCATGGTGTTCGACGACAGCAAACTCCTGAAATCACGTAAATTCGTAGATGGTTTCTGCTATTATGATGAGATCAGGAATATCGTAAAGAAGCAACTCGGTCTGAAAGCAGACCAGAAGATAGCTCAGGTTTCCATGAAAGATGTCAACGCTGCTATCAATGACAACAATATGATGGGCGACGAAATCGCTGTCTATTACTGTCAGGGTAGCATCGTGAGAATGGCTACTCCAAGTATTTATGGAGACGAGCAGCAGATAGTCAGTTCTGATGTCGTCAGAGATCTGGAAGAACTGGCAGAAGACAAGAATGTAAAAGCCGTGGTTCTCCGCATCAATTCCGGTGGCGGTGACGCTTATGCCTCAGAACAAATCTGGCATGCAGTAAGCGAGTTGAACAAGAAGAAGCCTGTAGTTGTTTCCATGGGAGGCATGGCTGCTTCTGGAGCTTACTACATGAGTATGGGAGCACGATATGTAATGGCCCAGCCTACTACCCTGACAGGCAGTATCGGTATCTTCGGAGCATTACCAGACTTCAGCGACTTGCTGACCAAGAAATTAGGATTCAAGTTTGATGAAGTAAAAACCAACAAGAACAGCGCCTATATGGGTGCCGGAACAGCCCGCCCATGGAGTCAGGAGGAAATCACCCATCTACAGGCTTATGTCAACCGTGGTTATGCCCTATTCCGCAAGCGTGTGGCTGACGGAAGAAAGATGAACGTGGAGGAAGTTGAAAAAATCGCTCAGGGAAGAGTCTGGCTCGGAACGGATGCCAAGAAGATCAAACTGATTGACGGATTCGGAAGTCTGGACGATGCCATTGTCAAAGCGGCACAGTTGGCAAAGATTTCAGATTATCAGACGACAGAATACCCTATGCAGGCAGACTGGATGGAGCAACTCCTTTCTCAGGTATCAGACAATAGTGGCAACTATCTGGACGAGCAGTTGAAACTGACGCTCGGCAACCTTTACCAGCCATTTGTGATGATACGTAATATGAAGGAAAAAGAACCAGTGCAAGCAGCTCTACCATTCTTCCTGAATATCAACTAAAGGGATTTATATATATAATATAATAAGGTATAAGAAACAATGAGAACAGAAGGCGACCTTATCAAGATCAACGATTGGCTGCTACCATTCAGTTGGATTTATGGCAGCATAGTTAGATTTCGCAACTGGCTCTTCGATATGGGTCTCAAGAAGAGCAAGTCATTCTCCATACCCATTATCTCAGTGGGCAACATCACAGTGGGCGGTTCCGGAAAGACACCCCATGTGGAATACTTGATACGCCTGTTGCACGATAAAGCAAAGATTGCCGTGCTATCACGTGGCTATAAGAGAAAAAGTCATGGTTATGTACTTGCCGAGGAAAGTACTACCATGCCGGAAATAGGTGACGAACCTTTCCAGATGCACCAGAAATTCTCTGATATCTATGTGGCTGTAGATACAAAACGGGCAAGAGGTATCGAGAACTTACAGAATGATGAGGCAACCAAGGACGTAGATGTTGTCCTGCTTGACGATGCTTTCCAGCACCGGTATGTAAAACCAGGCATCAACATCCTCCTGGTAGATTATCACCGTCTGATCATCTACGACAAGATGTTGCCGGCAGGTAGATTGCGTGAACCATTGAGCGGTAAGAACAGAGCAGACATCGTCATCATCACCAAGTGTCCAAAAGACCTGAAGCCGATGGAATTCCGTGTGCTGACTAAAGCCATGGACCTCTATCCTTTCCAGAAACTCTACTTCACCAGCATCGACTACGACACACCGAAGGGAGTATTCGAGGAAAAGCAGATAGAGCTCGACAAGCTACAGGATTATCATGTCTTGCTACTCACAGGAATCGCTTCACCCAAGCAGATGGAACATGACCTGAAGCCAATGACAAAGGATATCACAAACTTATCATTCGGCGACCATCACAGTTTTAAAGGCAAGGATATCGACCGCATCAACGACGCCTTCGAATCCATGCCAGAGCCACGCATCATCATCACTACAGAAAAAGATGCAGTAAGACTGAGAGAAACGGAGGGACTATACGAAAAAGTAAAGTCAAACATGTACGAACTACCTATCAAGGTAAGCTTCATGCTTGACCAACAAGATAATTTTAACGAAAAAATAATAAGCTATGTACGAAAGAATTCAAGAAACAGCATCCTGGCTAAGAGAAAGGATGACAACAAGTCCAAAGACGGCTATCATTCTGGGAACAGGTCTCGGACAATTAGCTTCAGAAATAACTGACAGTTATTCATTCCCATATAGTGAAATTCCAAATTTCCCAGTATCAACCGTAGAAGGACATGCAGGAAAACTCATCTTCGGAAAATTGGGCGGCAAAGACATCATGGCTATGGAAGGCCGTTTCCACTTCTATGAGGGTTACAGCATGAAAGAGGTGACATTCCCAGAGCGCGTCATGTATGAACTGGGCATCGAGACCCTCTTCGTCAGCAATGCTTCAGGCGGTATGAATCCAGAGTTCCACGTAGGCGACCTGATGATTATTGATGACCACATCAATTTCTTCCCAGAGCATCCATTGCAGGGTAAGAATTTCCCTACCGGACCTCGCTTCCCTGACATGCATGAAGCTTATGACAAGGGATTGCGCGACCTTGCCGACGGAATAGCTAAAGAAGTAGGCATTGAGGTGAAACATGGTGTATATGTAGGAGTACAGGGGCCAACCTTCGAAACTCCAGCAGAATACCGCATGTACCGCATCTTAGGAGGCGATGCAGTAGGCATGAGTACCGTGCCTGAGGTCATTGTAGCCCGACACTGCGGCATCAAGGTTTTCGGCATCAGCATCATTACCGACTTGGGTGGATTTGACGTTCCTGTACAGGTGAGTCATGAGGAAGTGCAGATTGCAGCCAACAATGCTCAACCTAAGATGACAGAGATTATGCGTGAGATGATCCGCAGATCTTAAAGAACAAGAAATAATTAGAGTGAAAAGTGAAGGGGGCCCTTCACTTGGTTTTTAACACTTAACATTTTCAGAAATTGGACATAGCAAAATTGGGTGAGTTTGGTCTTATCGACCATCTCACCAAAGGACACGAAAACAAGAATGCCTCTACCGTTTATGGTGTAGGTGATGATTGCGCCGTAATGCACTATCCAGACAAAGAGGTATTGGTAACCACCGATATGCTCATGGAAGGTGTGCATTTCGACTTGACGTACATAGACTTACAGCACCTTGGATATAAAAGTGCAATGGTGAACATCAGCGATATCTTTGCCATGAACGGAACTCCAAGACAAATGGTTGTAAGTTTGGCACTGAGTAAGCGTTTCAAGGTAGAAGACATTGATGAGTTTTACAAAGGACTCCGTATGGCTTGCGACAAATGGGGTGTTGATATCGTAGGTGGTGACACCACATCTTCCTATACCGGACTTGCCATCAGCATCACCTGTATCGGTGAGGCAAACAAGGAAGATATCGTATATAGAAGTGGAGCGAAGGAGACTGACCTCATCTGCGTAACGGGTGACCTCGGTGGTGCCTATATGGGTCTGCAACTTCTGGAGCGTGAGAAAGCCGTTTACTATGGACAGGTGGAAGATATCCGCAAGAAAATAGCTGAAGCCAAGCGTGATGGTGATACGGCGAAAGTATCCGCACTCAATGAGGAATTGTCCAACATGCGCAACTTCCAACCAGACTTTGCAGGAAAGGAATACCTACTGCAACGCCAATTGCAGCCAGAAGCACGCGGCGACATCATAGCACAATTGCGTGAAGCAGGTATTCGTCCAACAGCCATGATGGATATTAGTGACGGACTCAGTAGCGAACTGATGCACATCTGCGAACAGAGTCACTGCGGATGTCGTGTATATGAGAAGAATATTCCAATAGACTATCAGACGGCAGTAATGGCAGAGGAATTCAATATGAACCTCACGACCTGTGCCATGAATGGTGGCGAGGATTACGAACTTCTCTTTACCGTACCAATAGGCGACCATGCCAAAATCGAGGAAATGGAAGGTGTAAAGCAGATAGGCTACATCACGCAAGAGAATCTCGGAAAATTCCTGATTACCCGCGACGGACAGGAATTTGAACTGAAAGCACAGGGTTGGAACCCTCTCAAAGACTAAAATCAACAAGGAAGAGCCTTTTGATACAATTTCAGAGGACTACAGAAAGGTGATTTTAGTTAATAAACATTAAGCAAGAGAAATTATCAGAATTTCTCTTGCTCAATTCAAAAACTTATTGTACCTTTGCAACCGCAAAAGAAAATGGTGCCATAGCTCAGTTGGTAGAGCAAAGGACTGAAAATCCTTGTGTCCCCGGTTCGATTCCTGGTGGTACCACTCCTCCTTTCATTAGGGCGGTTTCCGACTTCGGTTGGAGCCGCCTTTTTCGGTATTTATACCCCAAGGAAACAGTTGTTACGAAACTGTTACAAACAATTGCAATCATAAACTATTATAATTTAAAACAAATAACAAAAAGCAAACTTAAAGACTTATGAAGAAAATTCTTATTTCTTTAATGGCACTGTTCGCGATAGCGAATACGTTTGCCGCTGATTACAGCAAGTATTACACCAACTTGCCTGTTCAAATGTCACAACCTACCCTTCCTACTATCCCGGATAATCAGGTCAGCATCCTGGAATGCGGTGGAAAAGGAGACGCACTGACAATGAATACCCAGGCTTTCACCAAAGCCATCAGTAAACTAAACAAGATGGGCGGAGGTCATCTGAATGTTCCTGCAGGTGTTTACCTCACCGGATTGATTTCTCTGAAAGACAATATCGACCTGCATCTCGAGAAGAATGCCATTATTGTTTTCTCTGAAGACAAGAACGACCTCATCAAAACTGACGAGGCAACAGGTAAGAAAGAAGAGAGAGCCTCAACAGCCATTACTGCCAGCAAGCGCAAGAACATTGCCATTACTGGTGAAGGAACCATCGACGGAAATGGTGAATGGTGGAGACCGGTCAAGAGAAGCAAGGTAAGTGACGTGGAATGGAAAAGATTCCAGGAAATGGGCGGTACACTCAACGAGAAGGGTGACATCTGGTTCCCACTCAACCTGAAGCAGACTCCGAATGTAGTAGATAATATCGATGAACAGGAGAAGGTGCGCAACCACATGATCCGTTTCACCGACTGTGAGAACGTGCTCGTTCAAGGTGTTACACTTCTGAACTCACCACGTTTCTACCTCATCCCTACCCGCTGCAAGAATGTGGTCATTGACGGAATTACCGTAAAATGTCCTTGGAATGCACAGAACGGAGATGCCATCGATATTTCAAGTTGTAAAGACGTACTGATTGTCAACAACGTAGTTGATGCTGGCGATGACGGTATCTGCATGAAGGGCGGAGCTGGTGCGGCTGGCGTGAAAGCGGGTCCATGCGAGAATATCAACATCCAGGACAACACCGTATACCATGCTCATGGCGGTTTTGTAATCGGTAGCGAATTCTCTGGCGGTATGAAAAACATTGTTGTAAGAAACAATACTTTCCAGGGCACAGATGCCGGTTTGCGATTCAAGAGTGCTGTGAAAAGAGGCGGTAAGAGCGAGAATATTTATATCGATCATATCTACATGACCGACATTACAGGTGATGGCATCACCTTCGAGACTACCTATTTTGACAACCACGTAGGTGCCAAGCAGCAGGCTGCCCCTGTAAAACAGGAATTCTTGCCAGATTTTCAGGATATTCATATCAGTAATGTCTATGTACGTGGCTGCAAGAATGGAATCGTGGCTCATGGCGCAGAAGGTATGATACACGATATCACCATCAAGGACTGCAACATCTTCTACAACAAGAATGCAAAGGATATAGATGCAGCTTGCAAGATTACCTTGGAGAATGTGAACTTCTCTACTTTTGCAAAATAAAAAAAAGAAAAGACAGATATCTGCAGTTAGTCTGATCTGCCAGACAAACAGTTAAAATTATATCATAAGATAAAACCAAAAACTCTCCTGATGTCAGTAGTGCTGACTCAGGAGAGTTTTTTATGTTCCGCCGAGGGATTATTTTTTGCGTGGGCAAGGAAGAATTTTTCCCTGCCCAGGGAATTTTCAAAGTACCTCTAAGGTTTGATGGGAAACCCGGAAGTGAATATCCAAACCCTCGTAGGGCATTCCATAAACCTTGTCAGGATTTTTTTGATAATGCGGACGAGGATCTTGCGCCAACACTTCTTTTAAAATAGAAATCTTGGCATCTGTCAATCCCTGCTTGTTCAGTTTGTCCTTCACCTCATCGCTGACCAGCACCTCGAGTCTATCCCATTTTCTTTCATCCACAAAACCGCTGCGGGCATCAGGATGACAGTCAGCATAGACTACGTAGGGTTTGATATCATATATCGGTGTTCCGTCCATCAGGTCAGCCCCTTTCACATGAATCACCGGTCCCCGATTTGTTTCCCATTCTATCCGGTCTATACGCACAGAAGACAAGCCGATATGATTGGGTCTGAAAGGACTCCGGGTAGCAAACACCCCAACCTTCTCATTTCCACCCAGTACAGGGGGTCTTACTACGGGACTATTTGCTTTATGTTTATTGGCAGAAAATTCCCAAATCAACCAAAGATAGTCAAACCCCTCTATCCCACGGAGTGCATCGGGATTACGGAATTCGGGTTCAAAAACAATCTGCCCCTCCAGTTCTTCTACCAGACCAGCCTGTTTGGGAATACCGAACTTACAGGAAAAGGGCGAACGAAAATGTGCAATTGGTTTTATTTCCATGATGATATCTAATTCATTAAATCAACGAACCCCCATTTCCACTTCCATTCCCCTATCAATAACCAGATTACACCTTATTATATATATAGGGCAGAAAGGAGGCCATACGTGATTGCAAAGATACTACCTTTTTTGCAAGAAAAGCAAAAGTAAAGAAAGAAAAAACAGTTAATGGCAAAATATAAGGGAATTATTTTGTAATTACCCCAAAATAATGTACCTTTGCAGCAGAAATAAAAACAGAAAACAATGAAGATACAGAAACCTCAATATGAGATTTGGATGCAAAATCCAGGAGAGCTTGGCATCTATCAGCAGATAGAGCGAGCAGGTAGAGTATGCTACAAGAGTGAAAACAACACCACAGAAGACTCAGCCAAGCCATTCGTTGGTCGCATGATAGAGCATGAACATTATGCCATGCTGGAACACGGCACCGTATATTTGACCTGCAACCACGGGGAACTCCCACTCTATGCAAGCAACAAGTTCTCTCATGTGAATACAATCGACGGCAAGGATTACATCACAACCAATCTTCGTGTGATGGCAGAAAACAAAACACTGGAAGATCTGAAGTATCGTGCAGATTTCGAAAAGGGCAAGCATGAACTCCGCATCACCGTACACTTTACAACCCAGATTGCCATTACCCGTGAATACAATCGTCACCGCGCCAACTCCATGGCAGAACAGAGTACACGCTACTGCAATTATACGAAGAATAAGTTTGGTAGCGAAATCAGTATCAACCTTCCAACTTGGGTAAAGGGTGATTTAGAAACCAACGATGAGAAATTCGTAGAACTCTGTGAAGACGTAGCAAATGAAGAGACCAATGACTGGACTCCAATAGATGCCTGGCTCTTTGCCAATCAAGCAGCAGAATTTGCCTACATGAAATTGATTGCTATGGGATGCAAGCCACAGGAAGCGCGCGTCATTCTTCCATTGGATACAAATACAGAACTGGTGCACACCGCATTCGTAAGCGACTGGAAGCATTTCTTCGACCTTCGTGCGTTAGGCACAACAGGAGCACCTCATCCTGATGCCAAGATTTTGGCAGAACCTCTATACGAAGAGTTCAAAGAAAGAGGTTATATTGATTAAAAAAGGTAAAAATCAGCGCAAAAGATAAGATTTTCCATTTTTCGTACATGAAATAACGGAAAATTCAGTATCTTTGCGATGTGTTTTTCATAGTATTAGATTTAAGGTTATCAAGGTTGGGGCTACAGCGGTAGCCCTTTTTTGTTGCCTTTTTCTCTAAAAAGCAGGATAAAAACAGGGTAAAATCAAGAAATATGCACTTTTTTTGAGATTTTTGAAAAAAAGTTCGCAAAAAATTTGGTGGGACCAGAAAATAGTCGTACCTTTGCAACCGCTTAAGAAAACCAAGCTATAGTCATCCAGACTGAATTTGGAGAGATGGTAGAGTGGTCGATTACAACGGTCTTGAAAACCGTCGTACCGAGAGGTACCGGGGGTTCGAATCCCTCTCTCTCCGCAAAGCCTTCTGAAAGAAATTTCAGAAGGCTTTTTTAATTTATACATTCTTCATCATTACCAATCCATCCCTCCTGATTGTTTAACAGTCCCTCCAGGTGAAAGGTGAACGAAGCATTGAAAGCAAAATTCGATATGGAAAGTTGAGAGTTGGAGAAGGAAGCCTTTCTTACGATTGCGTGACATTTATCATACGGCTATACGACATTTATCATACGGTCGAATGACAAATGTCGTGTAATCTCATGACATATGTCAAATTATAAATAAACCTAATATTTTACACCAAAAGATACAAGTTATCACATTATTTATATATTTGCATCATCTTTCATAGAAGACAAAGAACGCAAATTGAACAAGCAAGTGCAAAAATCCATCCCATAGTCTGTTGTTATGGACTTTATTTTTCCCTTGAATAGCATAAGTTGCTGCTTTACAGTCACAGCAAGACTCTCGCTTGCACGTTGGTATAACAAAGCGGACAATTCGGGGTTTAAGAGTTTTAATGTTATTGCAGCTACTCTATAAGAGCATTATGATGAAGTCTTGAACTTCTTTGTAAATAGAGCAACTAATGCCTTTGCTGAATCATTCTATGCTAAAATTAAGGCGTTTAGAGCTGCTTTAAGAGGAGTAACGGATATAAAATTCTTTCTTTTCAGACTTTTAAACTATATGCTTAATCCCCCTGATTTATCGGGTGAGCCTAGAAATCTACCATAGTTTGTTAAAGATATCCATATATTGGTCAAGTCCTGAATTCATATAATTTTGCGTTTGCAGTGATTTGCGAAGTTACTGAAAATCAGCGACCTGACCAACTTTTCACAGTTAAGTTTCTATATCCATTCCTTGATATAAGTTATTGGTTTACAGAGTATTAAATATTAATTTAACACAATGTTGAACTAACATCTGATGGCGAAATACCATATTCGGATTTGAAACAACGAGAAAAATAGTTTGGGCTATTGAAACCGCACATGATGGCAACTTCGGTGACATTATTGCCTTCGCGGAGAAGCTGCATGGCTTTAGTGAGACGGTGCTTGCGGATATATGCATTGATGGCCATGCCTGTCATTGATTTGACTCTGCGATAGAGCGTGCTATGACTCATGCACATCTCGGCAGCGAGGGTTGAAATATCCAAATCTGACTCGAGTATGTTAGCGAGAATAAAGCGGTCAAGTCTGTCCAAAAATTCCCTATCAACCTGATTTTTGGAGTCAGCGGATTGCGCCTCAACATCTGTAGCTCCTTCCTGTTCAGATTTGTCATTTATAGAGATATCTTCGTCCATATCACTCGTTATAGGGGCGGATGATGTCATATTTTCCGTAGCATATAGAACAGCCAGACGTTGGTCGAGTTGTTGGCGCAGGGAAAGACGTTGCTGATACTGATGCCATTCGTACCAAACAAAAAATATGATAAGGGCTACGTAGAATAAGCGCATCCACCATGTCCACCACCATGGTTGTGCAATGTGTATGTCAAGCACGGTCTCTTTGCCCCATTGTCCGCCTGCCATTTTTGAACGAACATGGAATCGGTAATGGCCAGGCGATAGGTTGTTATAGAGTGCTACCGGATTGGAAGTGGATGAGAGCCAATCGGTATCAAGCCCTTCAAGCCAGTAGCTATAGATTACAGATGACTGTCCTGCATATACAAAAGATGAGAAATCGATACAGATGTTATTCTGATTATGAGCTAAATGAACATCGTTGAAATCGCCATGATAAGTGGGGACGCCGTTGACAGTGATGCCAGTAATATGTGGAGATATTGTTCTGGCATTCTCTAATTTCCATTTTTCATCGTTGATTTCCAACTGTACCCATCCGTTCAAGTTGCCCAGCAGTATTTGCCCGTTGCGGGTCTGTATGGCGGCATTCTCGTTGTAGACATTTGAGAGGACATCAGATGAGCAATATAGGTTTCGGATGCTGCCATCGCTGTGATTGATGACGGAGATTCCTTCATCGGTTGTTGCTATTACAGTACCTTCTTTATCTACTAAAATAGCTTTTACGCTATTATTGGCAAGTCCGTCTTCTGTGGTGATGTACTCAGCTGTGCCATTACCAGCGATGCGCACCAATCCCATTCCGATGGTTCCTGCCAGAATTTTTCCGTCCTTGCCACAGGCCAAACATTCTACACGTCCTTTATTGTAAATATGCAAAAAGTCTTTACCCTTCATCTTAAAGACTCCAGACTCAGTTGCCACCCACAGGCACCCACCACCGTCGAATATCGCCTGATGCACCTGCTCCTTTTCGAGGTGATACTTAAACGAAAACACTCCATCGCTCTTTTCGCGCATTTCCACAAGCCCAGCATCAAGTGTTGAGAGCCATGTCGTGCCATCCTCACCGAAAAGGATGTCGAAGATGATACCTGCCCGCAACCCGTCGGACTCATTGAGATGTCGGTTATCAATCCACAAGCCTCCACCACGTGTACCTACCCATAGGCGACCTTTACTATCTGTAGCGGTGGTATAGACACGATGTGTTTTTCGCAAAAGTAAATCGCTTTGGGTCGTGACGAGATTGTATCTATAGACATCGCCCTCCATATTCGAAATGGCGACTTCTGTGTCCGAGAGTTGTGAGAATGAACGGATACTGTTTGTTTGTGCTAATGTTGCGTTCTCCACCAACAATCGATTCTTCAGCGGTTGGGCATCGAATTGCAGAATACATACACCACCAAACGTGGTGGCGAGCCATACGTTGCCAGAGCGATCACGTAGCACATCATTCACGTAATCAGATGGAATAATGGGACTTTCATCCGTGGCACTGAGATGCTGCAGCTTACACTTCTGCGGATTGTAGATGAAGATGCCGTTATCATAGGTTGTATAAACCTCACGTCCGTCATTAAGTAAAGCATAATGTACACTAACGTGTTTTGATGTCATATTCTTTGTCTTCACGCCCAAGCCAAAGGCCTTTTGCTCGTGTAACCGCATCTCCCTTTCGTCATGAGCTGGAAGTGTAAGGCGGTCGCTTGGGGTAAAACGCATTTCCTGCAGGTCGAAGCGAAGTACCTTGTAGTCGTTGCCTGACATAAGGAGAGCCTTATGCACGGTATCCTCCACAATGCGTGTCACGTTCTGCATCAGCCGCATGCCCTTCTCCTCGACGAAAAAGTTCACAAACCGGTAACCATCGTAGCGCGTCAATCCCAAATTCGTACCGATCCAAATGTAGCCTTGTCGGTCTTGTATGACGGTGTTCACCACGTTACTAGCAAGCCCGTCGCGTGTAGTGAAACTACGTGTGCTGGGCAAAGACTGCCCCATGGACACATTGACAATACAGAGCAGCAAAAAGCCGATAAAAAATACACTTCTATTCATTTTCTATCATTTTTGAGTGCAAAAATAGAAAAAAAAATCGACAAAGATGGCTATTTGCCGAAAAAATGCAGACGAATGCCGAGAATTTGAACTTTACCTAATAAAAAAATATGTTACTTTGCAGCCGAAAATATAAACAACTAATGATACACAAATAAATAAAGAGAAGTATGAAAGCAAAATCTTCAAAGAGCGGTGGGTTGCGCATCGCTTTGTTCCTCATGATGCTGATAGTCGCAACCACGATGTCAGCACAACGCCACACCGACCGGCTCGACCGCGGTCTGGTGGCCATCCCTGCCAACTCAAACGGAGGTAGTGGTAGCGGAAACTTCATCTCCTGGCGCATCTTCGCTGAGGAGTACTACGATGTGACCTACAACCTCTACTGTAATGGCAAACTATTGAAGGAAGGACTAACGGTCTCGAACTTCTGCCACACAGCAGGCAATGCTACGAGCAAGTATCAAGTGGCAGCCGTGGTACGTGGTGTGGAACAGGAGCGCTGTGCTGAGGTGACACGTTGGAACAATGGTTATCTGGACATCCCCGCCAAGCCCGTTCTCGACCGTAACGGCAAGGATGTCACGACCTCTCAGGGTTACATCTTGAACGATGTCTCGCTCGGTGACGTAGATGGTGACGGCATTACAGAGTTCATCGTAAAGCGAAACAACAGCAAGGACCTGCGCTTGACTGCCAACAAGGTAGCCTACAACTTCTATGAGTGCTATAATATAAAAGGTGAAAGGTTGTGGACCATCGACCTTGGTCCGAACCTTATGGCTGGAGCCGACGAGCAATGGGACCTGGTACTCTACGACTGGGACGAAGATGGCAAGTGCGAACTGCTGATGCGCGGTGCCGACAATATGATCATCCACGCCGCCGACGGCAGCACCATCAACGTGGGCAACATGAAGGTTGATACCCGTTGGAACGATATAGCTTACACCAATCAGGGAGCCGAATACCTATTATATATGGAGGGCGCAACGGCAAAGCCCTACAACTTGAAAGACCGCTCCACATGGGATAAGGCGACAAATACTTACGCCTATCAACCCATCGACTACCCGCTTCCCCGCTATGACGTGGGCGAAACTGCCGACCTGCTAGGCGAATCTGCAGAGGGCAGCATCTGGGGATCAGGTATCAAGGGCCATCGTCCCACAAAGCATTTCTTCGGTGCCCCGTTCCTCGACGGTCGCCATGCCAGCATTTTCCTCGGTCGCGGAATCTATACCCGCGAAAAGATGATAGCCCTCGACGTGAACCGCACCACCCATGAGTTGACCGAACGTTGGCGCTGGCACTGCTACGACAGTAATAGCCCATGGTTCGGACAGGGTTATCATAACTATGCCATTGCCGATGTCGATTGGGACGGACGCGATGAGATTGTCTATGGTTCAATGGTCATCGATGACAACGGCAAGGGCCTTTCTACCACCGGTCTGGGTCACGGCGATGCACAGCACTGCGGTGACTTCGACCCCTATCGCCACGGTCAGGAGCAATTTGCCTGCCTGGAGCATCACCCCTGCATGAATTATCGCAACGCCACTACCGGCGAAATATACTATCGCTGGGTTGGTAGTGGCGATGACGGACGTGCACTTTGCGGAAATTTCTCTAACGCCTTCCCCGGTGCCACCGGTGCTACTATCGGGTCTAGCGGAATGGTAAGTTGTGTAGCCGACAAAGTGAATACAGAGATTGGCTTCGGCATCAGCCTGAACTCTCGCATATATTGGGACGGCGACCTACTTGACGAATTGCTTGACAGCCCCGGCACGGAAAAGGATGCTGCCGTAACGAAGCCCGGTGGCGGACGCATCTTCATGTCGGCCAATTGCAACATGAACAACTGGTCGAAGAACAACGCCTGTGCTACAGGTGACATCTTCGGCGATTGGCGCGAGGAGATTGTGCTGCGCACCAACGGCAGCACCGCCCTGCGCATCTACACCACGCCTCACCCCACTCGTCATCGTCTCTATACCCTGTGGCACGATCACCAATACCGTCAAGCCATGGTGTGGGAGTGCTTGGGTTACAACCAGCCACCGCATGTAAGCTACTTTGTTGGCGAGTTGGAGGGCATCACCATGGCTCCGCCACCACTCACCAACACGGGGCGCACAGAAATCAACAACGGAAGTGTCATCAATTCTTCGTTGAACGGTGAGCACGTGATGCTCTGCGACCAGACCGACGCCACTATCAGCGTCAGCGAAGGCGCACAGCCATATATCTTCACCGACAATGCTCCGTCATGGGTACAAGGTACGGATATCAATGGAACATCAACCCTCAACAACCGTTCTGAAATCATCTACAAATACTATACACATACAGTGACGGGAGCTGCTTTCTCGGGCGACATGCGATTAGTGAAACAGGGCGATGGCACACTCGTCCTGCCTAAGGTGGTACAGACATACACTGGTTCCACAGACATCTGGGCGGGAACACTGCAGTTCGACGGAACATTGCTCAACTCTCCTCTATGGCTCAACCGTTTTGCATGTCTTAATAGTGACGGCGGAGAGTTCAAGTGCATTAAGATGGACTACGATGCCAAGCTGCGCCCAGGTGGCGAAGGAAAAATTGGTAACGTGAAGACTAAAACACTGGAGATGGGATTCGGCTCACGTATTGTATTCGACATTGATGGCGAGACGGCAGACCATGTCACCGCCACCACGCTTTCCATCGAAAAGAAAAACTGGGAGTACGGTCCTAAATACCTCACACCAGTGTTTGAATTCAAAAACGCCGAAAACATAGCAGACGGCCGTTATCTGCTGGCCACCGTCGATACCATAATAGGCTCTATTGACGACATAATCATTGAAGGCATCCCTGTCACGCAGAAAGCCACACTCTCTTACGAGGAAGGCAACGTCTATCTGACCGTTTTGTCCCTTCGCGAAGCAAAAGCCATTGTCTGGACAGGTAACAACGGCACAACGTGGGACTTTGCCAAGACAGAGAACTTCGCTGCAGAGAATGGACAGTCAGAAGTCTTTGTCGTAGGCGACAAGGTGTATTTCGATGAAACTGCCGCACAGACCACCGTTAATCTCATCGGCGACCTTCAGGCCGGCAGCATTTTTGTAGAAGGAACAAAGAACTTTACCGTGGATGGTAGAGGTTCCATCATGGGCAATGGTGCGCTTGTCAAGACCAACACCGGCACGCTGACCATCAACACCGACAACGGCTTCACAGGGGGTGTGCGTCTCTCAGGCGGCATCACCACCATCAAATCGTTAGCCAACAGCAACCAGGCACGTGGTGCCCTCGGTGCCATGACCACCAAACCAGAGGAGTTCATTATGGAGAATGGTGCCGAACTGCGCACCACGCATGTAGTGCGCCAGGAATCCCCAATGATGATGCAAAGCAGCGAGGGCGGTGTGCTCAACAAGCAGGCAGGCTTTTCAATGGCAGCCCCTTTCTCTGGTACGAAACTGACGGTGAAAGGCTCAGGATTCCTCCAAATCAGTGCGGCAAGTCCTAAACTCGATACGCTCTGCATCAAGACCGGCAGCTACGAGCTTCTCGGTCATAACCTGCCCGCTAAGGTCGTTGTCCTCGAAGGAGGCACGCTTCGCCCAGGTGGTCTCTACATCACCTCCTCATATCCTATCATCGTGCCAAAGGGCAAGACGGGCACCTACAGTCTCGCCGAGCGATGCTCCTACACCCACACCGTGAAGGGCGAAGGTACGCTCAACGTGGAATGCCCTCCAACCAACGGCGGCGCGGCACGTACAGCCTTCGGTGCCAATCTTGCACAGTTTGAGGGTACGCTGAAGACCGTGGGCACTAACAACTGGGGATTCTTCATCTTCGACAACTCATCTACCATGCAGAAGGGAACGCTCCAGATTGCCGACAACGTGGAGGTGAAGAATTCAGGCAAGACCATGACCTTTGGGTGTGTGAAGGGCGACAAGGGCAAGCTTGGCGGCTTTGAAGCTGCCGGAGCACGCATCAGCGAGGCACCAAACACATGGCGCATTGGCAACGAGACAAACTGGACGTGGAGTGGTACCGTTACAAGCAATTCCAACCTCGTCAAGGTCGGCACGGGCAAAGTCACTCTCAACGGAACCAGCGACCACACAGGGACCACCACTGTAAACGAGGGCGAGCTGCACTTTGGCAACAAAGCCACACTCGGCAAGGGAACCCTCACCGTGAAAAAGGGAGCCATCCTCTCAGGCGCCACAAACGCCAAAGGCAACCTCACCAATTCTGCCTACAATATTCAGAATGGAGGCACTCTGCAAGTCGGTTCTTACGCAACAGCCACAACTGGCGTCATCAACTTTGGCAACAAGAACGTCACCTTCGCCAAAGGCTCCGTCCTGCAACTCGGCATCGGACGAGCCGCAACAGCCATCAGCACTGGCGGCACAAGCCTTGGCAATATAAAGCGACTAACCATGAATGGTATCATCCAACTCCATTATTCCAAATCGTTTGCACCTGCTGAGGGCGATAGCGTAGTGCTTTGGAAAGCTACCACCTTTGCAGGTACACCTGTACTGGAGAATGACACCATAGATGCAGAAAAATGCCTATTTTGGGACACCACCCATCTGAAAGACGGTATTCTGCGTGTCATCAAAAAGACGCCAACAGCCATCCGAAACATCCAGATGGATGAAAGCAGCGATGCTGTCTATGACCTCATGGGACACAAGGTGGCCGATGCCCTGACCCCATCCCTGAGAAGAGGCATTTATATTCACAAAAATAAAAAGATTATCATCCGATGAAAAAAATTTTATTTATAGTTCTCACAAGTTGCCTTCTACTAATAGGCAAAGACGCCATGGCCACCCCTCAAAGTGAAAAGATGAGTGCCTACCTCATGGTCTATCACAAGGATGCCGACCATAGCCTCCACATGGCCATCAGTCACGATGGCTACCACTGGAAAGCCCTAAACGGCGACCGTCCCGTCATTGCGGGTGATACCATAGCCGAGCAACGCGGCATCCGCGACCCTCACATCTTTCGTGGCCCTGACGGTGCATTCTATCTCTCTATGACCGACCTGCACATCTTCGCACAACGCGATGGCTACCGTACAACGGAATGGGAACGCGATGACAAGCAATTCGGATGGGGCAACAACCGAGGACTGGTGCTAATGAAGAGTCATGACCTGCTCCACTGGACGCGCGCCAACATCAACTTCACCCAGCTCGCCAACATTCCCGGGCAAAGCTCACCAAACAGTAGCCTTCCGCTCGCTGACATAGGCTGTGTCTGGGCACCAGAGACGACATACGATGACGAGACGGGGCAGTTGATGATTCACTTCACGATGCGCCACGGCAAACAGAACAATGCCCTCTACTACTGTTACATCAACAACGATTACAACAAGTTGCTCACCATGCCCAAACTGCTGCTTGAAGCACCCGACCGAAAATACAGCGTCATCGACGGTGACATTGTCAAGCATGGCGGCAAGTACCATCTCTTCTACGTCTCACACGAGAGCGGTGCCTGCATCTGCCGTGCCACCGCCGACCATATCACGGGTCCATACACCGTCAATCCCCAGCGTGTCAGCACCGAGCGACGCGGTCACGAAGCCCCCAACGTATGGCAGCGCATCAGCAATGGAGCATACGTCCTCATGTACGACATCTACCGCAACAATCCCCACACCTTCGGCTTCGACGAGAGTACTGACTTGGAGCATTTCACCCACCTGGGTCAGTTTTCCGATGACCGCATGAAGATGGAGGGCTGCGTCTCACCAAAACATGGTGCCGTGGTACAGATTACGGAAGAAGAAGTTCGGAGATTGGAATGTAAATGGAATAAATAAGTTTAAACAATAAATACTCATAAACTATGACAATAAGAAAATTTCTATTGGCTACTGTAATGTGCTCACTAACACTGAGCACATTGCAGGCCCAAACCTCAGGTTCTTTCTCCGGCTACCTTTTCGCTTACTTTGAAGGACGTGGCGAGAACCAGGAGGCACTACGCTTTGCCATTAGCGACGATGCCATCAACTGGCATGCACTCAACAGCAACAAGCCTATCATTGCATCAGACAGCATCAGTGAGAGCGGTGGCATACGCGACCCGCACATCCTGCGCGGTAAACAGGGCGAATATCTTATAGTGGCAACAGACATGCACACCCGCGACCCGAAGCAGGGATGGAAGAAGAATCCAGGTGTGGTGCTACTGCGTTCCACCGACCTCATTCATTGGACGCATGCAAGAGTGAATCTTGCGAAGAAATTCCCTCGTCACTTCGCTGATGCCTACTGGGTATGGGCACCACAGACCATCTACGACCGCAAAGTGAAAAAATACATGATTTATTTCACTCTGAAACGTCGCAACAGCGATGCTCTTGTCACCTACTACGCCTACGCCAACCGCGATTTCACTGCCTTCGAGAGCGAACCCAAGGTGCTGTTCCGTGCTAAATACGGCTGCATAGACAACGACATCGTGGAAGGTCCCGACGGCACATGGCACATGTTCTACAAGGGTAATACGAAGGATGCAGATGGGAAGGAGATAAAGAACGGCATACAGCAGGCCACAGCGAAGAGGCTACGCGGTACGTGGAAAGAAGATTTCCAATACATCGATGCCTACGCTAACGTCAAAACAGGCGTGGAGGGTAGTAGTGTCTTCAAACTCAATGGACAGGAGAAGTGGGTGCTAATGTACGACCTCTACAGCAGTGGTCGCTATGAGTTTCAAACTTCAACAGATTTGAATCATTTCACCGAGCAACCACTATCGTTCACTAAGGACTTCTTCCCCCGCCACGGATCGGTTATATCGCTCACTGAGGCTGAGATGCAGCGTGTGCAGGAACAGTGGGGCTATGTTGCCACCTACCATTTCGAAAGTCACGGCAATCCTATTATCCGGCACATCTATACGGCCGATCCCGCCGCAATAGTAGAAAACGACACACTATGGCTCTTCACTGGTCACGATATGGAGGGCAGACAGAAAGGCTACGTAATGCGTGACTGGCAACTTTTCTCAACTACTGACATGACTCACTGGACGCAACATCCATGTCCTTTAAGCGTATTCGACTTCAAGTGGGCCACCAGCAAACAGGCATACGCCGGACATGTGGCAAAGCGCAACGGCAAATACTATTTCTACGTATCCACCAACGGCAGCGGTATCGGCGTAGCTGTGAGTGACAAGATAACCGGGCCTTATAAGGATGCTATAGGAAAGCCGCTGCTTACCCGTCAGGATTGTTTCGACTCGAAGCACGGGTGGTGCTGCATCGACCCCGCCATTTTCATTGATGATGACAACACGCCCTATATCATCTGGGGTAACCGTGAGTGTTACATCGCCCGGCTGAAAGACAATATGACAGAAATCGACGGCGACATCCATCGCATAGCTATCAGTACCGAACACCCTTTCGAGGAAGCTCCTTGGCTCCATAAATACCAAGGTCGCTATTATCTTACTTACGCCTCTGGGTGGCCAGAGAAGATAGCATACGCCATAGCCGACAACGTCATGGGTCCATACAAGACGCAGGGCGTCATCAGCGAGATTGCCGGAAACTCGAATACAACGCATCCCGCCATTGTGCAGTACAAAGGTCAGTGGCTCTTCTTTTCCCATAATGGCGGCCTGCCTGAAGGAGGCAGTTTTAGCCGGTCGGTTGTCTGCGAACCACTCTACAATAATGCTGATGGCTCCATCCGTAATATTCCTCCGACAACAAAAGGAATCTGTGGTCTATTCAACAAATAAAGAACTACAGGCTTGATTTAAGATTTCAATGATTCTGCTGAGGCATTAGTAGCATCATCGACTTTGCTGCATTGAAACGTATCTCGCTGAGCCATGTTCTGAAAGTGGACTTCAGGCAAAGTTCAAAAGAGTGAAAAACAATCAAAACAATTACGGAAGCCGCATAAAAAACGGGATTTTTACCCAATAGCAACTACTCGGCATACAATTATTTGGAGTTTACAAAAAAACAACGTATCTTTGCCAACAGATTTTAAGGAAATCAAGGAAAAAAAAGATATGAAATACTATACAGCATTGACTATTGCCGGATCCGACAGTTGCGGAGGAGCCGGCATTCAGGCAGACATCAAGACGATGTCAGCCCTGGGCGTTTATGCCAGTTCGGCCATCACTGCCATCACCGTGCAGAACACCAAAGGAGTATATGGCATACAGAATGTAGAGCCAGAAATTGTAAAGGGACAGATTGAGGCAGTGATGGATGATATCCATCCCGATGCCATCAAGATTGGCATGGTGAACGACTGCGACACCATCCGCGCCATCACCGAAACCCTCAAGAAATACGAGGACCAGTTCCAGCATCTCGTTATCGACCCCGTAATGGTATCTACCAGCGGATGCAGACTGATGCAGGAGGATGCGCTGGAGATATTCATAGAAGAACTCCTACCACTTGCCTCCCTGCTCACTCCGAATATTCCAGAAGCAGAAATCCTCGCAGGAAGGAAAATCCAGAACGTGGACGATATCAGGAAAGCAGCCGCATCCATTATCCAATTGGGGTGCAACAACGTTCTTATCAAAGGCGGTCACTTTGAAGGAACAGAAAAGATGGATTATCTTTTCGAGAACAAACAGCATCAAGAAGCCAACAAACAGGAACATACAGGCGATATCAGAGAAACTGCAATCTATAAAGGTGCAACGGTAAATACATGCAATACGCACGGAACAGGTTGCACGCTCTCTTCTGCCATCACCTCTTATCTTGCTCGCGGATACAATATGGAAGAAGCCATCTCTTCTGCTAAGGCTTATCTATCGGATGCCATCGAAGCCGGAAAAGACGTAAAGATCGGTGAAGGACATGGACCTGTCAATCACTTCCATGCACCTCAAAAACTATACATCCTAACAGATGAACCCATCATATCTGACAAGACCGAGAAATGAAAAGAATAGTAATCACATTACCCCACTTCATTGAAGATGAGGCAACCTATATCAACCAGTTGTTTGAATCGGGTATTGACTTGCTCCATTTCAGGAAACCCGAGTCATCCCAAGCTGATTGCGAAAAGCTGTTGAAGACCATACCAGAAAAATGGTATTCACGGATTGTGATACACGATCATTTTGAGCTCTGCATGAAATATCATCTACACGGTATTCATCTCAATCGCAGGAACCATCAAATTCCAGCCAACTTCACAGGAAGCATCTCCCGTTCATGCCATTCTCTGGATGAAGTCAGAGAAGCCTTAGCATTCCATTATGATTACGTATTCCTCAGTCCTATCTACGACAGCATATCCAAGCAAGGTTACTGTCATGCTTTCACATCAGAGCAACTGACAGAAGCAGCAAAAGAAGGAATCATCAACGAGCGGGTATTTGCACTTGGCGGAATAACAGAAGCTAATATTCCACAATTAGAAGCATGGCACTTTGGTGGGGCTGCCATGCTTGGAAATGTCTGGAATCAACTGGTCAAACAATAGTATGTGGAAAGAAACACCCCCAAGCATACGATATAGAAAAAACGATGTTTGTCTTGTCTGGACAAACACCGTTTTTATTTTTTTCCTTACGATGAAATCAGTTTATTTTCTCAAGAATTTCTGAGTTACCTGACTTCCATCCTTACCAAGGATTTTAACCACATAAACACCCTTAGAAAGACTGGCTATATTCACAAACTGGGAATCAGAACTTTCAGCAACCTTCTGACCACCCATACCATATATTTGAAGAGAAGCAATTTCACCATAGACAATCAGCCCATTGGTAGTCTGATACATCTGATAAGACTTCTGTGTCTTGGTTTCTGATACGATATCCTGAATGCCATTAACCACGTTACCATTCTCATCAACTTCCTGATAAACACCAAGAGTCAAATCAGTAAGATACATATCACCTCCACCATTATTCGTTAAAGTCACAACAATCGGCTTTTTCTCTATCTTTTTACCAATCTTAGCAGCCACATCTACGAAAGCAACACCTTCGCTTAAAGAAACAGACGCGGTGCCTGAATTGGAGTTATCCACATAATGCCAGGCAATATTCAGAGTACGACCTCCAGTACAATAAACATTAGACTGCAACTGCGCAAGCGATTCGAGCGTAAATTCCACACAGGTTCCTTTTGGCAAACGATAAGCACCATAAGTAGCAGAATATTTCTTACCCCGTGCAGTATTTTCATCCACATAAGTTACGGAAGACTTACCATCGCTTGATTTTCCGTAATATTTAGGAAGTACACCTGCCGCATTGCCACCAGTAATATATTTCTTCACATTGCTATCCAAAACATCATCCTGGAAAAGGTAATTATTAACCACAGTAGCAATCTGATAATATTTACCATCATCAGTATTATCAACCTCGGCATCCTCAACAGTTCCATCGTTCACAGGCATCTGCAACGTATAGGCATTGTCATTACCTCCAAACTCATAAGGACCATAATCAGGAGCCTTGCCCACGTATGGAATATTGAGTGTGACAGACCAGTTTTGAGGAGCATTGTCGGCATATTCATAAGCAGTCTTGTGAGCATCTACAGTCTTGAAATCCGCAATAGGAGTGGCTGTATCTATCAGTTTACTGCCAGCTTTCAATCTACCAAACTTCAAAGGAAGTTCACCATTCTCCTGACGGTCTCCTATAGCCGTTTCATAACTGAGATCCTCATATTCAGAAGCATAATTACCAATCGTCTTAGAATAAGAAGTTCCGTTACTACTTGCCTTCTCACCCATCGGATTGGTATGATCGAGAGTAGTCCAAGTACAATAATCAATATCAGGAGCAACGGTAAAGGCCGAATTACGCTCCATCTTCTGCGAACCATAAGCGAAGCCCACACAGTTGCGAAGTACCCAATTTCCATAATCAGGTTCCTCCATATTATAACCGTAATTGATACCATTGCCAAAAGAAAGGTCATTGATCAGGTAAGAACCCTCACGATGATGATTCTGATCGAATCCTTTCTTGGCATGGAAAGCCGCAATACAGTTCTTAAACACATGAGCACCTGTTGAGGTTCCACCTTGTTTACAACCACCCATCTTAAATCCGTTGGCATTGCCCTTGTCAAAACCATTGTTAAGAACCCAACAGTTATCTACAACAATAGGGAAAACCGTATAATACAAATCCCATCCATCATCAGAATTATGCCAAGCACGACAACCATGGAACTCATTGCCAGGACCAGGATACAATTTGATAGCAAACCCATCAGCATTTCCACCATTGGTCCAAGGATCATGATTATCGTAAGCATCACAATTCACAATGATATTATAACGTCCATATTTGAACTCGGTATTACGCGTATTGTTTCCCTTGGAGTCTTTACCAAATCCCTGTTGCAGACCCGTATCTTCATTGCCGTAGAAGCGACAGAGTTCTACCACGCAGTAAGAACCCTCCAATTTCATACCATTATCAGCAGCATGGCAAAAATCCAATCCACGATAATGCCAGTAGTTTGCGCCGATATTATGCATCACTCCACGATAAGAAGCAGCTTCAGTAGATGTAGAGCGAGGTTGACCAGAGAAATCAAAAACAGGGCGTTCTGTATCACCAGGATAGGCGAAGACACAGATTCGCTTGTCAGCCGTACCCGTCTGATTTACCTTGATCGTTTGGGAGAGATAGTAAGTTCCTCCTCTTACATAAAGGACATCACCTGCCTTCAGGGCGGCAAAAGCCTTGATCGGATCACCGAATGGTTTGTCAATTGTCATACCATTACCAGTTCCACCTGGTGCCAAATAATAATCTTTGGCAGATACTTCCATAGAAGCAAGAAGACATAATCCCATGAGAGATGCCTTCATCAAAAATTTTGTTTTCATTTTTGTTTGAGTAGTTATTATTTAAGTTCGATTTACAATTATGCATAGTTAGCGGTCACAAAGATATAACAATTTGGTGAGTTCTATTAAAAAGTAGGTATTTTTTAAGATTTAATAAACATTGCGGAATAAATATCCAATCAACCAAGGAGAAAAATAATGCTAATTTTCTTCGGTAAATCAGAATTTTGCAGTAACTTTGCACAAAAATTTTCGAAACAAGAAATGATTTATCCAGATAATTTTGAACAAAAGATAGGATTTAATGAAATCCGAACCATGTTGCGCGAACGCTGTCTTTCCACCCTCGGCAAGGAACAGGTGGAGAAAATGGGATTCAGCGACCATGCAGAAACGGTAAACGAATGGCTCATGCAAGTGCGTGAGTTCAGACAACTCATCTCTGAAGTAGAGGACTTTCCGCTACAATATTTCTACGATGTGAGAGAGAGCATCGTACGTATCCGCATAGAAAATACCCATCTGGAGGAAAATGAACTTTTCGATCTTCGCCGTTCACTTTCAACCATTGAAAGCATCGTGAAAATCCTCAACCACAGCGATGAAGACGACAGTCATGCTGAAGAAAACGACGGTTGGCGCAGGGAGAAGAAATATACATATCCAGCCTTGCACCGCTTGGCAAAAGACGTGATAACATTTCCTCAGATTATTCAGCGCATCGATCAGATATTGGATAAATACGGAAAGATACGTGACAATGCTACACCGGAATTGCTGCAGATCAGAAGAGAACTTGCAAAGACCGAAGGAAGCATTTCGCGTACCTTATATAGTATATTACGTTCTGCACAAAGCGAAGGTGTGGTTGAAAAGGATGTAACTCCTACGCTTCGTGACGGCAGACTGGTGATTCCGGTGATACCTACGCTGAAAAAGAAAATCAAAGGTATCGTACATGACGAGAGTGCCACCGGTAAGACCGTATTCATTGAACCGACTGAAGTGGTGGAAGCCAACAACCGCGTACGCGAACTGGAAGGCGAAGAGCGCAAGGAAATCATCCGCATCCTCACAAACTTTACCAATAAGGTACGCCCATACGTACGCGAGATGATGGACAGCTATCGATTTTTAGCTAAAATAGACCTGATACAGGCAAAGGCTAAAATAGCAGAAATCTTCAAGGCAATAGAACCGGAAGTTGAAGACCACCCACATATTGACTGGATACGAGCCATTCACCCACTCCTCCAGATCTCTCTGGAGAAGAAAGGCGAAAAGGTAGTACCACTCGACATTATATTAACGCAAGAAAAAAGGATACTGATCATATCCGGTCCTAATGCCGGTGGTAAATCCGTCTGTCTGAAAACCGTAGGACTGCTACAATATATGTTGCAGTGCGGTCTGAGCATCCCAGTAAGCGAACGCTCTAAGACGGGCGTATTCCAGAATATCATGATTGATATCGGTGACGAACAGAGTCTGGAAAACGATCTCAGTACCTACTCTTCCCACCTCCTCAACATGAAAAATATGATGAGGGCTGCCAACAACAGTACCATCATATTGATAGATGAGTTCGGTACGGGTACAGAACCTGGCATTGGCGGTGCCATAGCAGAAGCGGTGCTCGACAAATTCTGCAAGCAACAAGCCTATGGTGTCATAACAACCCACTACCAGAATCTGAAACATTTTGCAGACAGTCATGAAGGAGTAGCCAATGGAGCCATGCTCTACGACCGCCATGAGATGAAAGCATTATTCCAGTTGGCCATCGGGCGTCCAGGTTCTTCTTTCGCCATTGAGATAGCCCGCAAAATCGGCTTGCCAGAGGAAGTCATCAAAGAAGCCAGTGACATTGTAGGTTCTGAATACATCCAGAGCGATAAATACCTGCAGGATATCGTAAGAGACAAGCGCTACTGGGAAAACAAGCGACAGAGCATACACCAGCGTGAAAAGGATATGGAGAAGACGATCTCCAAATACGAGAGCGACATAGAGGAAATAGAAAAAAGTCGCAAGCAGATTCTCGCCAAGGCAAAGCAGCAGGCAGAAGAACTTCTCAAGGAAAGCAATAAGAAGATAGAGAATGCCATCCGGGAAATTCGCGAGAATCAGGCTGAGAAAGAAGAAACCAAGCGCATTCGTCAAGAACTGGATGCATTCAAACAGGAAATGCAGGAGATTGACACAAAGGACAATGATGACAAGATTGCCCGCAAGATAGCGCAGATACAGCAACGAAAAGAACGCCACGCCAAACGAAAGGCGGAAAAGGCACAGAATCAGGAGAAAGCTGCTGCCGCCCTTCGCAATGCACAGAACAAGTCACAGGCCGAAAGCAACAAGGAGTTGAAAGAAGGTGACACCGTGCGCATCAAGGGACTCACTACCGTGGGCAAGATCGAAAGCATCTCTGGCGACATGGCCACCGCTGTCTTTGGAGGTATGAAAACAAAAATGCGCCTCAGCAGACTGGAACATGCCACTGCTTCTACAGAAAAGGATAAGACAGAAGAAAGAAAAGAGAATTTAGCTTCATATGGCATTAGCAAGGAGACACGCAAGACAATTGATGCCCATAAGAGTAATTTCCACCAGGACCTTGATGTAAGAGGTATGCGTGGAGACGAAGCACTCAATGCGGTTCAGCACTTTATTGATGACGCCATATTGGTGGGAATGCCTCGCGTAAGAATCCTGCATGGAAAAGGAAATGGTATTCTGCGCCAACTCATCAGACAGTATGTGAGCAGTATACCAAATGTGGTACATTACGCTGACGAACATGTGCAATTTGGTGGAGCAGGCATTACTGTCGTCGATTTCTAAAGCGATTTTGAGCCTGCTTTTCTAAATAAACGTTAAAGACCAAAACTTTTCTGAGAAAAGTTTTGGTCAATACAAAATAAAGCCGTACCTTTGTACCCGCTTAAAAGCAATAAGCATTTTAAAGCACATTGAGACGGACAAGTCTCATACGACCAGCTCCCTCGGAATCCCCCAGGATGGGAACATAGCAAGGGTACTTGGTTGTAGCGGTGCGATATGAATCGCTTGTCCACCCGCCTCTTTAGCTCAGTTGGCCAGAGCACGTGATTTGTAATCTCGGGGTCGTTGGTTCGAATCCGACAAGAGGCTCAAAAAGGAACTTCCATGAAGAAAGTTCCTTTTTTGTTTTTACAGACTTTTATAAACAAACTGATACCTTTATCATATACAGACAGATTTCTCCCCTCTCTCCTATTTTCGGGCAACTTTTTGACAAACAATACAAAATATATATAAAAATAAAGGAAATATTGTCGGTATGTGCAGAAATTTACGTAATTTTGCAAGATAGTATAAGAAATACAGCAAGAATTATTTCATAAACATATCATTATAAAAATAGCTAAAGGAAAATAATCAAAATGATAGATGTAGTAAAGATTACACAAACAAAAGCTTTTGCCAGACAGGACGGAGCCATTTTGGGCGCTGTTTGGATAGCCAGTTTTGCATCCACCATGTGGTCGGTAACGCCAGGCTATGCTTTGCTTAGTTTATTGGCCAACATCTTGGCTATCAGCACTCCATTTGTGGTAGCAAAAAGACTGAAGGCATTCAGAGACAATGCATTGGATGGATCCATTTCATTCAGAAGAGGTTTATTTTATTGTGCACAAACATTCTTCAATGCTACCTTACTCCTGACCATCGTTCAATTTCTATGGTTTAAATTCCTTGACACAGGTGTTTTCATGAGCTACATCATAGACAATTACACCCTGATGCTGAAAACATACAACTTTCCAGCCAACGAGATAAAAACACTCATTGAAGCCATCAGCATGATGAAACCCATATCCTGGGCTGCAGCATTCATGATTACAGATATATTTGTTGCCATTATCCTGAGTCCAGCGATTGCAGCATTCATGAGTAGAAAACAAAAAAAAGAATAAATTATAAACCAAGAATAAAAAATGGACATAACAGTTGTTGTACCTCTATTCAATGAGGAAGAATCTTTGCCAGAACTTTATGCGTGGATAGAACGCGTAATGAAAGCCAACGACTTTAGCTTTGAGGTTATATTCGTCAACGATGGTTCTACCGACCATTCCTGGGAGGTCATCGAAGAACTTGCAGAAAAATCAGCGAACGTGAAGGGCATCAAATTCCGCCGTAACTATGGAAAAAGTCCTGCCCTATTCTGCGGATTCAAAGAAGCTCAAGGCGATGTAGTTATTACTATGGATGCAGACTTACAGGATTCTCCAGATGAGATTCCTGCACTTTATCATATGATCACAAAAGAGGGGTACGATCTGGTTTCCGGATACAAGCAGAACCGCAAACAGGGAGATCCACTCTCCAAGACGATCCCTACAAAACTCTTCAATGCCACAGCACGCAAAGTGAGTGGTATTCACAACCTGCATGACTTCAACTGCGGACTGAAAGCTTACCGTAAAGACGTCATCAAGAACATAGAGGTTTACGGAGAAATGCACAGATACATCCCATATCTGGCAAAGAACGCAGGTTTTGATAAAATCGGAGAAAAACCAGTACACCACCAAGCACGCAAATTTGGTACATCCAAATTCATGGGCTGGAACCGCTTTGTCAACGGTTATCTGGACCTGATGACACTTTGGTTCCTGAGTAACTTCGGCAAAAAGCCAATGCACGTATTCGGTTTCTTGGGCAGTGTGGTATTCTTCATAGCTTTCCTTTCCCTCATAGGATTGGGAATTGATAAGATGATAGAACTCCACCAGGGAGTATATGGACATCTCATCACAGATTCCCCATATTTCTTCATTGCCCTGACAGCCATGTTGTTAGGAAGCCAACTGTTCCTTGCTGGCTTTTTAGGCGACCTTATCAGCCGCCAGAATCCAAATCGTAATGACTATCAAATAGAAAAAGAGATAAGATGCGGAAAATAATCCCTATCATCCTGTTCGCCATCGCAACGATGGTGAGTTGTTCCACGCTCGACTGTCCACTTAACAACACGGTATATACCAAATACAAACTGGACGGAAACGTAACTCAACTCACAGGTTCATACATGACCATCTCGACAAACAAACAAGATGGTGAAGACAGCATTCTCATCAATAAGGATGAGAATGTTGATAGCTTCATGCTGCCAATGAGTTACACGAATGCAGCAGACACGCTCTATTTCGAGATTCAAGATGCCCAAGAGCGCGTGTTCAAAGATACCCTCATCGTATCAAAAGACAATCATCCACATTTCGAATCCATCGATTGCAGTCCGTCCTACTTCCATACGATTACGGGAGTTACGACGACTCACCACTTGATAGATTCTGTAGTCATCAACCATAAAGACGTAAATTTTGATGCAACGAAATCTCATTTCCTCATATATTTCGGCACTCGCGATTAGCATTCTATTACTTTTCGCCAGTACTCCAACCTTTGCACAATCAAAGGTAAAGAAAGTGATTGCTCAGGCTGATACCATACCTTTATTAAGAGGCATGGCTATAAGTGTTGATGCTTTTGGAGCAGGACAGATGCTGCTTGGAGATTATGGGCAGTATGAAGCAGCCCTGCGCATCAACCTGAAAGACAAGTACTTCCCTGTCGTTGAATTAGGTTTAGGAAAAGCAGATGCCAAGGACGAAGGAACCAATCTGCACTATAAGACAAGTGCACCCTATGGTCGCATCGGTCTGGACTGGAACCTGATGAAGAACAAGCATGACATCTACCGTCTCTATGGTGGTCTGAGATACGCTTTCACTTCCTACAAATACGACCTGACAGGTCCTGAGATTACAGATCCCATCTGGGGCACGACCTCTCCATACGAAGCCAAAGATATATCCTGCAACTATCACTGGATGGAAATTCTTTTTGGTGTAGATGCCAAGATTTGGGGACCTATCAGAATGGGTTGGAGCGTAAGATACAAACGCCGCATCGCCCACAACGATGGAGAACTGGGAAATGCATGGTACGTTCCTGGATTTGGAAAACAGGGAAACTCTCGTTTTGGAGGTACATTCAACATAGCATACGAGTTTTAAAAAATCTCTAACAAATTCATAAGATATGAACAAGAAGAAATTGATATGGCAACTTCCTTTTCTGGCAATACTGGTCATCGGTACCATCTTCATCATACGCCAGCAACACGTTACCCCTTATCAGCATGACGAGGGTTTCATCTTCGGAACCATATACCACATCACTTATCAGAGTGACGAAAACTACCAGAAAGAAATTGAGGAAGAACTACAGAAAGTAGATCAATCGCTTTCACCATTTAACAAAGGGTCTATCATTTCCAAAATCAATCGCAACGAGAACATAAAGGTTGACGAAATGTTTAAGGAAGTTTTCCTACTTGCAGAAAAAATATCCAAAGAGACCAATGGGGCATTTGACATTACCGTAGCACCAATGGTCAACACCTGGGGATTCGGATTCAAGCAGGGAAAGGCACCAAGTAAGGAGACGATAGATAGCCTCAGAGCCATAGTAGGATTCAAAAAAGTGAGTCTGGTAAATGATTATATCAAGAAACAGAATCCCAATACAATGTTGGACTGTTCAGCTATCGCAAAAGGTTACGGAAGTGATGTTGTAGCTCGCTTGCTGAAGAAGAAAGGCATTGAAAACTTTATGGTTGAAATCGGAGGCGAAGTAGTAACCTGCGGCAATAGTGAAAAAAGAGTACCTTGGCGCATTGGAGTAAATAAGCCTACGGATGATTCACTCAATACGAATACAGAACTGCAGACCGTGCTCAACGTCACAGACAAAGCCATGGCAACGAGTGGAAACTATCGTAATTTCTATTACAAAAACGGCAAGAAATATGCACATACTATCGACCCCAAAACGGGTTATCCTGTGCAACACAATATCCTCTCTGCCACAGTAATTGCCAACAATTGTGCAACAGCAGATGCATTTGCCACTTCCTTTATGGTACTGGGCATGGATGGAACGAAGAAAATTCTTGAACAGCATCCCGAACTACTCGCATACCTGATTTATTCAGATGCCCAAGGGAAAAACCGAGTATGGTATTCTCCATCCATGAAAAAGTTTTTAGCAGAATAGCCTGAAATCTCCATCAAAGAAAGTTAAAATAAAACTAACAAAACGGTATGGCAGAAAATAGATTATTCGACATATTACTCTCCCTTCCCCTCTTCCTCGGCATGAGCCGTAGCGACTTGCACGAGGCAGCGGGGAAAACCCGCTTTGACTTTTTAAAAGTATCAGAAGGAGAAACTATCGTAAAAGACGGAGAACGATGCCTATCACTCTTCTTTCTTCTCACAGGAGAAATCAAAGTCATCACAGACGCAGACGACCATGGCTACAATATCGAAGAAGACATATCTGCTCCCGAAATATTCCAACCCGAGAGAATTTTCGGACTCAACCAAAGATTTACCCATACGTATATTGCAAAAACCGATTGCAGTATCATGCGACTCGAAAAGCAGGAGATACTGAAACTTTCCGAATTGTTTGAGATTTTCCGTATCAACTTACTGAACTTATTTTCTGCGCAGACTCAAAAGATCAGCAGAAGAGCCCTACGTGTGCCACCCAAAAACATAGAAGAACTCATCATCCGCTTTTTTGAAGCCCGATGTGTCCGTCCGGGTGGAGAGAAAATATTCCACATCAAGATGACCCGAATGGCAAAGGAGCTCAACGACAGCAGACTTGACATTTCTAAGGCTCTGAACAATCTGGAAGCAGAAGGATTATTACACTTACAAAGAGAAAGGATTTTTATCCCAGCCCTTGAGAAACTGTTAAGTAGATAAGAAAAAAATGATGATTTGCCAAATAAGAGTGTAATATTAGTTAAATTCTCAATTACAGATAAGAGAATCACATCTTTTTTTGCTAACTTTGCACCTAAAACAAAAATAAAGTTAGTATGCTTGATGATAAGAATATAGAAAAGAGAATAAATCCATTTTTTGAATCTTATAACACACCGCACAATACGGTGCCATTCCATCGTATAAAACTTGAAGATTACGAAGAGGCTTTCATGGAGGGAATCCGTCGTGATGATGAAGCTACAGACAAGCTTATCAACGACCCCGCAGAGCCTACCTTCGAGAATACCATTGCGCGTGTAGATACAGAAAAGGGAGAACATTATTACGACCTTCTGAGTCGAGTTTCCAACGTTTTTTCCTGCATGATGAGTGCAGAAACCTGTGACGAAATGGAAGCTTTGGCACAGAAACTAAGTCCTATCCTCACCAAGCATGCCAATGACATCACTCTGAACAAGAAGTTATTTGAAAGAATCAAGTTTGTACATGATCATCCTAACCGAGAGTTGACTGCAGAAGAACAGATGCTGCTCGATACCAGTTATGACGGTTTTGTAAGGAGTGGTGCCTTGCTCGATGAAGAAGGAAAGGAAAAGCTCCGCAAACTGACAGAAGAAGCCAGTATGCTTACTCTTCAGTTTTCCCAAAATGTATTGAAGGAGAACAAAGCATATACACTGCATATAACAGACGAGGCCCAGTTGGATGGTCTTCCAAATACAGCAATAGCAGCTGCTGCCCAGAATGCCAAAGAGCAAGAAAAAGAGGGATGGATATTTACATTAGACTATCCAAGCTACTCTCCGTTCATGACTTACTCTACACAGCGAAAGTTGCGAAAGGAAATGTATATGGCACGAAATACAGAGTGTACCCATGACAACGACTCCAATAATCTGGAAATCTGCAAGCGCCTCATCAACCTTCGCCGCGAACTGGCTCAGCTGTTAGGTTTCACCACCTATGCAGACTATGTACTCAAGCATCGCATGGCAAGCAATGTAAAAAATGTCTATAAACTTCTGAATGACCTCATTGATGCCTATAAGCCAACTGCTATCAAGGAGGTCAAGGAAATCGAAGAACTGGCAAAGGAGATAGAAGGTAAGGATTTCGATATGCAGCCATGGGACTTCAGTTTCTATTCACATAAACTACAGATGAAGAAATTCAATCTGGATGCAGAAATGCTACGACCATATTTCCGGTTGGACAAAGTGATAGAGGGAGTATTCGGTCTCGCAAACAAGTTGTATGGAATCTCCTTCAAAGAAAACAAGGAAATACAGGTATATCACCCAGACGTAAAAGCATACGAGGTATTCGATAAAGACGGCAGTTATCTCGCTGTATTCTATGCAGACTTCTTCCCACGAAAGGGTAAACAAGGAGGGGCATGGATGACGGAATTCCAAGGTCAATGGATAGACCATAAAGGCAAGAATGTAAGACCTCATGTCAGCGTAGTGACTAATTTCACCAAGCCAACAGAGGAAAAGCCTGCGCTTCTGACATTAGGAGAAGTAGAGACTTTCCTACACGAATTTGGTCATAGCTTACATGGTATGTTTGCTAACACCCGTTTTGAAAGCCTTTCAGGTACGAACGTTTGGTGGGACTTCGTAGAATTACCATCCCAATTCATGGAGAACTATGCCATAGAAAAAGATTTCCTCCGCACCTTTGCCTTCCATTATAAAACAGGCGAACCTTTACCTGACGAACTGATAGAGCGCATCGTCAAAAGCCGCAACTTCATGACGGCTTATGCATGCTTGAGACAGGTAAGTTTTGGACTTCTTGATATGGCATATTACACCCAAAAAGATGCTTTCACAGACGACATCATCCCATTCGAAAAGAAAGCATGGGAAAAGGCCATGATTCTACCTCAGTTACCAGATACCTGTATGACTGTAACCTTCTCCCATATCATGGCTGGTGGATATGCGGCAGGATACTATAGCTATAAATGGGCAGAAGTACTGGACGCAGATGCATTCAGCGTTTTCAAGAAAAACGGCATCTTTGATCAAGCTACAGCAAAAAGTTTCAGAGACAATATTCTGTCTAAAGGTGGAACCGAGCATCCAATGACGCTGTATAAACGATTCCGTGGTCAAGAGCCAACGATAGATGCCCTGCTTGAGAGAAATGAAATAAAGAAAAATGTAGAATGTTAATAAAAAAATTATGGAGAACGAACTATCCAAGCAAACAAAACTGGATTTGCGATATTTAAGAATGGCACGCATTTGGGCGGAAAACAGTTATTGCAAGCGCAGACAGGTGGGTGCACTGGTAGTCAAAGACAAAATGATTATCAGTGACGGATACAATGGTACTCCAAGCGGCTTTGAGAATATCTGCGAAGAAAATGATATTACCAAGCCGTATGTTCTCCATGCAGAAGCTAATGCCATCACCAAATTGGCAAGAAGTAGCAATAACAGCGACGGCAGTACACTCTACGTTACCGCTTCTCCCTGCATAGAATGTGCCAAGCTCATCATTCAAGCAGGAATCAAGCGCGTAGTATATGCAGAAAAATACAGACTCAATGATGGAATCCAACTCATGGAAAGAGCTGGAATAAAGGTTGAATTTCTGGATATAGACAAACAAAATGCTCAAGCAGAAGCAAAGGAATAAGCTTCTCGTACTGAATGCAGACAAGAGCAAATAGTAGAAATAACGTTAGTATAAAACATGAATATGAATAAAAACAAGAACAATCGATTTATGCCAATCATCATGGCCGCTTGTGTCGTGGTGGGCATATTTCTTGGCTCTTTTTTCTCCAACCACTTCTCTGGCAACCGACTCAACATCATCAATAGTGGAAGCAACCGACTCAACAATCTGCTGCATATTATAGATGACCAATATGTTGATGCTGTCAATATCGACTCGTTGGTAGATGAGGCTATTCCATTAATCTTGGCAGAATTAGACCCACACTCTGTCTATATAAGCGCAAAAGATGCGGCTGCTGCAACAGACGACCTCAAAGGTTCATTCTCCGGAGTAGGTGTAGAATTTGTCATCAGAGACGACACCATCCATATTCAGAATGTCATCCAAAACGGACCTGCAGAAAAAGCCGGTCTGCTGGCTGGTGATAAAATCGTAGCAGTAGATGGCAAACCTTTTGTGGGCAAAATAGTCACCAATCAGGAAGCGATGCACCGTCTGAAAGGTCCAAAAGACACGAAAGTCAAGATTGGTATTGTGCGTTACGGAAGTAATAAGGTACAAACTTATACTGTAACCCGTGGTGAGATTCCAACCAAGAGCGTCACCGCTGCATATATGTTGGATAACACTACTGGATATATTCGCATTAAGAATTTCGGTGAGAATACCTACCCTGAGATGCTGATCGCTTTAGCTAAGTTGTCACAGGAAGGCTTCAAAAATCTTTGCATTGACTTACGAGACAACTCCGGCGGTTATCTTTCTGCAGCTGTAAACATGGCTAATGAATTCCTGTCTGACAAGAAACTGATCGTCTATACACAGGGACGCAAGTCACCACGTCAGGAATATCGCAGCGATGGTAAAGGTTCCTATCAGAATATACCGTTGGTGGTACTGATTAATGAAGGTTCAGCTTCATCTGCAGAAATCTTTGCGGGTGCCATGCAGGACAACGACCGCGCGACAATCATCGGTCGCCGCTCTTTTGGAAAAGGTCTGGTACAGCAACAGTTGGAATTCCCAGACCACAGTCTCATCCGACTGACTATTGCAAGATACTACACCCCTTCAGGACGTTGCATACAGAAGCCATATAGCATGGGTGATGATAAAGATTATGAGCAAGACTTACTGGATCGCTATCAGCATGGTGAGTTCTTCTCAAAAGACAGCATCAAGCACACAGGACCTGCCTACCATACAGGATTGGGCAGAGTGGTATATGGCGGTGGTGGTATTACACCAGACATCTTCGTACCAGAAGATACGCTGGGCATGACCTCATATTTCAAAGAAGCCAGCATGAGTGGACTAATCCTTCAATACGCATTCATCTATACGGACAATAATCGTCCTAAGCTGAATAACTTTAAGGAGATGATGGAACTTTCAGATTATCTTTCTAAACAAGACATGGTTGACAAGTTCGCTACTTATGCTGACAAGCATGGACTACAACGTCGCAATCTGCTGATAAGAAAGTCGCACAAACTTTTAGAGCGTGTGCTCAATGGACGCATCATTTACAATATGCTGAACGAGCAGGCCTGGTCTCAATACATCAATCAGGATGACCCTGTCATCAAGAAAACACTGGAAGTATTCGAAAACCATGCGGCATTCCCTAAAAAGCCAGTGGCTGGGAAACAGAAAAAGTTATCAAAAAAAAGATAATCGAAAAAAGAAATAAGACATTGCTATCATAAGAACCGTTATTAGCATGAATAAGCAAAAACTCAGAACAGAGATACGAAATAGGAAGCGACAGTTTACCCAAGCACAACTGGGAGAGCTGTCGCTCTCTATTATTATGCAACTAAAGAAAAATCCCCATCTAAGAAAAGCACAAACCATTCTTCTGTACTATTCTTTACCAGATGAAGTAAATACACATGAATGGATAGATGAACTCGTAGCCGAAGGGAAGAAAGTCCTGCTCCCTGTAGTTACAGACGGAGAAAATATGATCTTAAGAGAATATACAGGGAAAAAGGACCTGAAGGAAGGTAATTTTCATATCTTAGAGCCAAGCGGAACTCTATTTTCAGAAAAAAGATACGGAGAGATCGAAGTAGGAATCATTCCTGGTATGAGTTTTGATGACAAAGGACACCGACTGGGCAGAGGCAAAGGATATTACGACCGATTCTTAGAAAAGATTCCATCCATCTATAAAATCGGAGTCTGCTATAGTTTTCAGAAAGAATCTTTAATTCCTTATGAAAAACACGATAAAATCATGGATGAAATCATTACTGATATCTAATAGAATTTAATATCAACAATGACCTGTGCACCGGCACGTTCGTTCAGACGTTTCACCAAAAGACTACGCCCCATAGACAGGTCTGCACGCAAGGCAGGATTATGAACCTTTACGTACAGAGTCTGGTTCTTGATAAATCGCTCACTGGTATATCGGGCAATAGGCTCCCCTACCACTTCTTCCCAAGAAGTTAAAAGTCTCCTTTGACGTAGAGGAGATTCCAATCCCTGACGACGCAAGAAATCTGGCAATAAGGTCTGTATGGATTGTACTTTTCTTCTAAACATGATATAAATGATTTTAATAATTAATGTGAATCAAATAGAGCATTAGTCCAAAGCCAACAGAAGCAAGGACTTTGCAACAGCGAAATAGACTTAACCCCAGAGAGAAAGAGTCATTCTCAACTATTATTCATCAGCTCTATATCTCCACCTTCAACAGTAAATATTTTATATTCACCATCGCTTTTAGACAGGATTTTATCCAAATGATCACGATTCGTATCAGTAATGAATATCTGTCCGAAGTTATCACCAGAAACAAGTTGGACAATAGATTCTACTCTCTGCGCATCCAATTTGTCAAAGATATCGTCTAACAACAACAAAGGTGTAGTTGTAGAAGAAGTGCGGCGCAAGAAATCAAATTGAGCAAGTTTCAATGCAAGCACAAAAGTTTTATTCTGGCCTTGACTACCTTCCCGTTTCATCTGGAAATCACCAATAAGCATCTCAAGATCATCACGATGTACACCATGAAGAGAATAACCAACAGCCCGATCCTTGAATCTATCACGCTGGATAACATCCAGTAGCGGCCCACGCTGACAATGAGAGATATAGCGAAGGCTAACTATTTCCCGCTGGCCAGAAATTTGCTGATAAATCTGCTGAAAAACAGGAACCAATTCATCAACAAAAGCAAGACGTTTCTGAAAGAGCAACTCACCATTACGAGCCATCTCCTGTTCCCATATATCAAGCAAGGACGAATCAGGCTCCTCCTCCATCTTCAAAAGAGCATTACGCTGCTGGAGTGCCTTATTATAATTAGACAACAATTCTATATAAGAATGGTCATATTGAGAAATGACAACATCCATCAGGCGACGGCGCTCCTCACTTCCCCCTTCTATAAGGGAAGAATCAGAAGGGGAAACATAAATCAAGGGAACCAAACCGATATGCTGAGACAATCGCTTATACTCCTTCTTATTGCGCTTGAAATGTTTCTTCGTACCTCGCTTCATACCACAATAGATATTCTCTATATCACCCTGTTCTGTGCGATAGTTACCTTCAAGCATAAAGAAATTCTCATCATGCATGATAATCTGAGAGTCAATAGGATTATTGGCACTGCGACAAAAAGAGAGATAATATATAGCATCCAAAAAATTAGTCTTACCTACACCGTTATGGCCGATAAGACAATTAATCTTTGGGGACAAATCCAAGTTCACTCCCTTTATGTTCTTATAGTTTATGATGGAAATATTCTCTAAAATCATAGGCTCTTTATAGCTTTTGGACTGCAAAGATAGCAGAAAAACCGCAAAAAACGAAAAAAGTACGCTAGAAATTTCAATATATAAATAAAATTGCGTATTTTTGCAAAAAATTAGGCGCAATCGATTCATAAAAAGACCTAAAGGGTGATGAGCATTCATTTATATAAATGATTACTTTCCTTTTACTAAAGGATTATAAGGATGATGCGCTTATCCAACGGACTTCGAATAATAAAAAAAAACAAAATAAAAAAATGGCAAACAACAACGTACAGGCTCCAGAAAGCGAGAGCCTTAACATTCATGAGGCCTTCTTCTTGAAGAACAAGAAGTTGATCCTCGGCGCAATAGTTGCTATCATTGTAATTATTGCTGGTATTTTCGTTTACAACAATCAGATTGCTGGTCCACGTGAGGACAAAGCAAGCACTATGTTGGGTAAAGGTCAGACTTACTTCAACAATGAGATGTATGATCAGGCTCTCAATGGCGATGGTGCTGGCTATGTAGGTTTTGCAAAAATTGCAAATGACTACAGCGGTACAAAAGCTGCAAACCTGGCCAATCTCTATGCTGGTCTTTGCTATGCAAACCTTGGCAAGTGGGCTGAAGCACAGAAAAGCCTTGATGCATTCTCTTCTAAAGGCGATCAGATGATTAGTCCTGCAGCTCAGGCTGCTTTAGGTGATGCTTATGCACATCTTAACCAGCTCGACAAGGCAGTAGAAGCATTTAAGAAGGCTGCAAGCATGGCTGATGACAAAGCACAAGACGGTGCTAACAACAGTCTCTCTCCTACTTTCCTCATCAAAGCAGGTGAAATCCTTGAAAGTCAAGGAAAGAAGGCAGACGCTTTGAGCATCTACCAGGACATCAAGAAAAAATATGTAAACTCTATGCTCGTTCAGAGTTCAGAGATTGATAAATACATCGAAAGAGCTTCCAACTAATTATGGCAACAGCACTTCATAATTTATCAGACTACGACTTTACCAAGGTGCCAGACGCAAGCAATATGTGCTTTGGCATCGTGGTAGCAGAATGGAACCCAGAGGTAACAGGTGCCTTGCTTGACGGAGCTGTCAAGACTTTGGAAAAGCATGGCGCTCTTTCTGAAAACATTCATGTAAAGACTGTTCCTGGCAGTTTTGAACTCATCTATGGTGCTCACCAGATGGTACTCAACGGTGGTTACGATGCAGTCATCATTCTTGGATGCGTAATACGCGGTGAAACTCCACATTTCGACTATATCTGTCAAGGAGTTACCTATGGTATAGCTCGCTTAAATGCCACACAGGAAATCCCTGTCATCTATGGTCTGTTAACAACAAATGACCTGCAGCAGGCTCAAGACCGCTGCGGTGGTAAACTTGGAAACAAGGGTGACGAATGTGCTATTGATGCTATAAAAATGGCAAAATTCTAACTATATATAATAAGGTATATGAAACTATATCAGTTATTACAATCATTCGAATTTGAAGAGTTATTCCCTGCAGTGAATGAAATGTATCCAAATGCATACCTGCATCGTGATATATTTGAAAAAGCATTCAACATGCTTTGCAACATCCAGCCTGTAGTTTCAAAGAAAACCATCAGATACGAACTTAAGGAAGATCCAAATAGCAAGGATATGATTGTGGGAGCAGATGACACCAGTTTCAATACAACCTGGGATGCTTGCCTCGGTAAAGAAATCAAAAAAGGAAAGGGTGCTAGCCTCAATGATGAAGAATTAGCAGCCAATTGTCTGCTCAATATACTCTTCCTTGGCCGACACCCTCTAAGTTTTGAAAAAGACTACCGAAAACTTTTCAAGTAGTCTTTATTCTGCAAGATTGATAATCAATTCACATAAGCATTAGACCTCATCCTCATCGGATGAGGTTTTTTGTTGCTCATTAGTATTATCATCATCTTCTTCATCACTACCTGTATCCAATTTGGTATCTTTACCAACGGAAACAGCACCCATGCGAGAGATCTTAACTACTAAAGGCACATACTCATCACTTGTTACATCTGGAGATCCAACACTTCCTGCAAAAACCAGGTTGTTACCCTCAGCCTGTACATAGACCAAACCAAGCAATGCCCCATTTTGCTGGGTATTCTTATCTAAATATCCCGTAAAATCGGTCTTCAGAAAGGTACGATTAAAAAATTCAGTACCATCCTTACGCAGAATTCTAACCGTAATCTTATTATCAAAATATTTGGTATTATCATCACCGACAGCTAAAGGCAAACTATTGTCTGCTTCACGCTTAACTATAACTTTATAGGTTGAACCCAGCCATTCAACCTCACGAGCCTGTTCATATCCACTCATCTGCTGAGTTTTCTTTGGCTTTGGAGCCTGAGGCTTTGGAGCGATGATAACATCACTCTTTTTCTTTTCACTGCAAGATGTGAAGCCTGTGACAAGACATGCAGCCAAAAGTAAAGGAAATATTCTATTCATCATTACATTTTTATAGATTATGTGGCAAAATTAAGAAAAAATTATCAATTGACAAAAAAAAACAGAATAAAAAAAGCACCCTCTTTCACAAGAGAGTGCTTCTTAACCTTTTTACTAACTAAAAACCTATTGTTCTCACACGATATTATAAAAGTTCAGTTTATGAATTCTAATCGTTTATATAGACACTTTGAAAGCAGAAAGGTTTAATACGAAATTGAATTTTCTTCGTTTTTAACATATTTCAACACAAAAACAATCTTCCAAGAAGTTATCTTTCTGAAGGAAAAATACATATGATCAATGAATCACTATTAAAAAGAAACAAAAGAAAAGAAATAATTTGGTTTTTCAAACATTTTGATGTAACTTTGCATCCAAAACAAGACAATTCGCATGAAAAAGTTATTATTTTTATTATTAGTTGCTATCATATACACCTTTTCCTCTTGCTCAGAAAAGAAAACAGAGGAAAAGAAGACTGTCATTGATACTATTCCTATGATGGTAATGCAGATACAAAAATGCAACAGACTTTACACGACAGAAATACATGTCCATAAAATAGTAACTCATGACGACCAACTGAAATTGAAAGGCTCTATATTCAAAAAAGATTTCAATATCAATGTACCAGGTTCCAACAGAAAAGTTGCAATTCCGATGGATGCCACACTAAAAGCATACATAGATTTCAAGGATTTTGGGGCACAGAACATCAACAGAAAGGAAGAAAAAATAGAGATTACATTGCCTGACCCCAAAATAATGCTAACAAGCAGCAAAATAGATCATGAAGGAGTCAAGCAGTTTGTTTCTCTCACCCGACGTAACTTTAGCGATGCTGAACTCAGTCTATATGAACAGCAGGGCCGGGAAGGAATCATCAAGGACATTCCCAATATGGAAGTCATTGAAACAGCAAGACAAAATGCTGCCAACATTCTAATTCCTATGCTCATAGAAATGGGATTCAAGGAAGAAAATATAAAGATAACTTTTAGAAAGAAATTTTCTTTGGACGATCTCAAGACCATCCTGGACTATTCGACTATTGAAAAGAAGACGAACTAAAGGAACAGGTTATAAAAGTATCTGATTTAAAGAGAAGGTTCTAATAATCAGATAAAAAAGCCGGAGGGTAGCCATATAACAAAGATATTAATTAGGTAAAGATCAACCTGAAGAAATAAAGATAATAAAAAGGCAATATACAATGAAGCGAATAGAATTCATCATTATATTAGTACTTGTCATTATAATAGGTGGAAGTCTATATTGGTTGGCAAGAGATACTCATGTGGAAGGAGAAAACGAGGGGCAGACACAACTGTCCCCAACACAAATCCGCACTATAGAGAACATCGGGCAATGGGAATTTCTATCAATCAGTGACGAAGAACTCATTGATACAACAAGGCATGGCTTCTTCGGTGACGACAAGTTAGTACGTATCTATTATGGTACACTTCGGCTTGGCATTGATATGAAAGAAGTAAAGGAAGGTTGGATAGAAACAGAGAAAGATACGATTGTCTGTACACTACCTCCAATCAAATTACTGGATCATAATTTTATTGACGAAGCAAAAACCCAGTCTTTTTTTGAAACCGGTGACTGGACAGGAAAAGACAGGCAAAAACTTTATGAGCGAGCTTACAATGCAATGAGAATACGATGCTTATCAAATACAAACATATCAACAGCAGAAGAAAATGCTCAGATTCAATTCTACAAAATGCTCAAGGCTATGGGATTTACAAATGTAAAAGTTAGATTTGAAGAAGAACATAAAAAATAAGTGATAGGACAAATATTCACTTTCCAAAACTTCAATTACAAAAATATAAACACAAAATAATAAGGTAAATTAAGAGAGACTTATGGATGCAATCAACGATTTTTTCTCAGCTTTCAGTTCATTCCTTTGGGGATGGCCTATGATTATCCTTCTGTTAGGAACCCATATATTCCTGACTGTCCGATTACGTTTTCCGCAACGTAAGATATTGAAAGCTATCAAGCTTTCCATCAAGAAGGATAAGAACGCAACGGGAGACGTATCACAGTTTGGTGCCCTGGCTACAGCGCTTGCTGCAACTATCGGAACAGGTAATATCATCGGTGTTGCCACGGCCATTGCGCTGGGTGGTCCGGGTGCTGTACTATGGTGCTGGCTTACAGGTGTATTTGGTATATCCACAAAATATGCAGAAGGATTACTTGCAGTAAAATATCGAGTAAAAACGAGACGAGGACGCATGCTGGGTGGACCTATGTATGCATTAGAGAAAGGATTGGGCTGGAAATGGCTGGCCATTCTTTTTGCAATCTTTGCTGCATTGGCTTCTTTTGGAATAGGAAGTACCGTACAGGCTAATGCTATATCTTCTCTGGTAGAAAACCAATATGGAATATCACCATACATTACGGGAGCCATCGTTACTATTCTTGGTGCAGCCGTAATTCTCGGTGGTGTAAAGACAATCTCAAATGTATGCGGTATGTTAGTCCCTTTCATGGCACTCTTCTATGTCATCGGATGCATATACATTCTCTTTGTCAACCATGCCTATCTGTTGCCTGCCCTCAAGGTTATCCTGGAGTCAGCCTTTACTACCAAAGCTGCAGGAGGCGGCTTTGCGGGTAGCACATTGATGATGGCTGCACGTTATGGTATCGCACGTGGCCTTTTTTCTAATGAGTCTGGTTTGGGATCTGCCCCTATTGTTGCTGCAGCTGCACAAACCCGCAATCCTGTACGCCAGGCATTGGTATCTTCAACCGGTACTTTCTGGGACACTGTCATCATCTGTGCATTAACAGGTTTAGTAATTACCTCCAGTATCATTGCCTATCCAGATATAGACTACCATAATGGTGCAGCACTTACCAAAGCCGCATTCAGTAAAATCCCTTATATCGGTGCCCCTCTTTTAACTTTCGGACTGGCTACTTTTGCTTTCAGTACGACATTGGGATGGAGCTATTACGGAGAGCGTTGCGTGGAATATCTTAAGGGCAAAAAGTGGATGTTATGCTATCGAATGCTATACATCGCAAGTATCTTTGCAGGAAGTGTTATCAGCCTCGGTCTCGTGTGGAACATAGCAGACTGCATGAATGCACTCATGGCCATTCCAAATCTGGTATCCCTGCTATGCCTCAGCGGAATTATCGTACACGAAACCAGAAAGTATCTCTGGAGAGACAGACTTGATAGGGATATGGAAGAAAACGAGATAGAGGAACTGGAAGAAATCGAAAAGATTCAACCACAGATGGAAGAAGTCAATCCAAAGAAATAAAATCTTGCATCCATATAAAAAGGAATTGTCCTGACTACATCACGCAGTCAGGACAATTCTTTTTACTAAATCAACAAAAACTAATAAAATTTTATTCAACCTAAACCTAAAAACTTACTTTCTACTGAGAAACTGAATACCTACAGTAATTCAGCTATAACCTATACTTTACCTATATGAAAAACCTAAAACCTTTTTCTGATTGCAAAGGTACGACAAAAAGTAATAAGTTGGATGCATTTATATTAGTTTTTTGCATTTTTACTTGAGCAAACGTTTGCACAACTCTTTGCACAACAGTGCGTTAGCATGATGAATATCACGCCAAAGACATTATGCAACAAAATATCAGCTATCAGTCATGCTTATACTGTAAATGTCTCATCGGATGTCCACCCCATGTGGAATCATTGACATAAACAAAACCAAGACGCTGATAGAGAGCCTCAGCTTTAGGATTACCTTTATCGACAAGCAAACCGACTGTTGGTATTCCAAGTTCTGCCCCACGCTCAATAGTAGCCTGAAGCAACTGAGAAGCAATGCCCTTTCCACGGAAATTACTGGAGACGGCGAGACTGTCAATATAGAACTCACCATCTTCTGTCTCATCTGTCATGCCTGTATAATCAATTCCAAAAGCTTCCAATGCTGCTTCATAGAATCGACGACGGAGCTGATGCAGTTTTGCACCATCATAAGCGACACAGATACCAGCCAATATACCACTGGAGGTATAGGCAGCCAAGACATTACGATAACTATATTGGCTATCTTCCATCTCGACCAAACGGGTCATCATACGATGAAAGTCAACCAATGTATGCTTAGGTCCAGCAAAGTTTTGACAACACTCAGCATTCATCGCCTCCATGATAAGCGATGCAATATGAGAAGCCATGTCAGGCGTAGCATTTTCTATTTTTATCTTCATAATGCCTGCAAAGATAAGCAAAATAACCAAGACAAACGAATTTTGTCTTGGTTATTTTTTAAAGATATTGTGAAAAATAAAAAAACAGTTTTGTTAGCGTGTAACAACCTCTATTTCAGAACTTCAACATTGCTTCTTTCAAGTCAGGCGCCTGTGCTTTAAGTGTACCTTTCCCCTCCAGAACTACGATGCATTTTCCAAAGAAAGCCTTACGCTTCGGATCGGTAAAACGCTCTAAAGAGGTTTGGCATCCATTATCTGCACCAAGAATGTGGGCATCAGATGAGAAGAAAATCAGTCGTTTTATAGCAGTTCCTGTTTTTCAGAACTTTCTCTGATTTTCAGAATCATCGGCACCACCTCTTTATATATCTTCTCATCTCCATTGATACTTCTCATCAGGAGTTCACATGCCTTGGTTCCCTGTTCGTGGGCTTTGTCCATGATGGCTGTGAGACGAGGAGTAACGAAGGCAGCCGTGTCTCCATCCGTAAAGCCGATGATGGCAACATCCTGCGGAATGCGAAGCCCTTTGGCCTTGATGGCGTCAAAGGCTGCATAGGTGATGATATCGTTGAAAGCTAAGATAGCATCCGGCCGATTGTCGCCCTCAAGGAGTTTAAGAGTTGCGTTGCGGGCCACATCGAAATCAATTTTGTCACAGACAACCAGGTTTCTGTCTATCGGAATATGATTATCTCTGAGAGCCTCCAGATAGCCGTGCTTGCGGCGGCGCACCATATCGAGATGGTTAGGACCACCGATGAATGCGATACGTTTCGAACCGGTTTCGATGAGGTGCTGCGTGGCATCCTGCGCTGCCACATCTCCATTTCCTACCACCTGAGAGAACTTGTCTTCCAAACAGCAGCGGGCGAAGAATACAAGCGGGATGGACATCTTATGAAGTTGTTCGAAATGAGAATAGTCTATGGTATCCTGCGCCAGACAGGCAATGATGCCTTCCACGTGCATATCGAGGAAGTTGTCGAGTGCCATAACCTCTCGCTCATAATCTTCATGACTGTTGGCACTGATAACGGAATAACCGTGTTTGGTTGCATAATCTTCTATACCATCGAGAACGGCAGCATAGTAGTGGGTCACCAGATTAGGGACGATGACACCTATCACGCGCGGTGCTTCCTTGCGGAGGCTCTGCGCAAACGGGTTAGGTCTATAATTGAGTTCCTTGGCCAGATTTTTGACCTTCTTGGTCATTTCCTCACCCACTTCGTGGCTATTGCGCAAAGCCCGTGAAACGGTAGCAATACTGACACCAAGCTGGGCTGCCAAATCCTTCAAAGAGGTTCTACGTTGTTTCATTTAGTTACTGATTTGTAGACAAATAAGAGTTCATTTAATTACACCTCACAAGCATCTTTGTTAAGTAAAAACTTTATCAAACCAGTGAGTACACTTTTTCCTCTGCAAAGATAGTATTTTTTCTTTAAAGGCGCAAACGTTTACGTGTGTTTTTTCACATATTTAGAAAGATTATCACTAAAAATGTACTAATTTTGCAAATGAAAGTAATGAATAGTTGATAATAAGTTAGTTAGAAACAGGTAAGGCTTAAATTTGTCGAGAGGACAAGTTTAAGCCTATTTTTTCTGAATTTTCTCTTCTGTTTTCTCTCTTATTCTGGATTTACTCTGAATTCCTTGAAGAATCTTTTTTGATCCTCTTTCGAGAACTTATCCTCTTATTTCTTGGAAAGAACTTCCGAGGAGCCTCTTGAGAAGTCCTCTTGAGCATCCCCTAAAGAGAGCCGTGAGAAACTTTCGAGGAGGCCCCGTGAGGTTCCCCCTTGAGAATTTTCTTTAGTTTCTTTCTCCGAACTCCTTTTCTGAATAATCTACTATTTTCAGAAAAACTTTCTCCCAAAATCAGATATAGTATTCTGCAGTATCCACGAGTCCTGCCCTCAGCGCATACTTGGTAGCCTCATGAACATTGTTCACATTCAGTTTGCGGAAGATATTCTTGCGATGGGTGTTCACGGTATGGAAACTTGAGAATCGCTTGTCTGCTATTTCCTTGGTCGTCATGCCGAGAGCGATGTCTTTCAGTATCTCCGTCTCTGTCTTCGTCAGGTTAACCTTCTCCTCTACCTCATGCTTAGGAGCCAGAAGCACTTCCATCATGCGCTGACAGATGAACCGGTTGCCATGCACGCAGAACTTGATGGCTTCCTTGATTTCTGAAAGCGGACACTCCTTCAGCAGAATACTGAACTGCATGCTACTGGCTATCAATACCCTTACCAGCTCGGCACTCAGATCTTCGCTGAAGAGCAGCCAGCGTGTGTGAGTGAATCGCTGCTGAAGTATCAGCAGTTCATCGGCATCGTTGATATCGAATGAGGTGTAGTCTAAGACCACTACCGTATCGTCATTCTCCTTCAGTGCCAGCATCAGTTCGGCCTTGTCATCCGTATATTTCCATTCCAGTCCTTCCATCCCCTGCAGCACGTATATCATGCCCGCACGGGTGATGTCCTGTCTGTCTGCTAATAAAATTCTCATAGTTATATTCTCTCCTATTTTTTTATGTTGTTATTCTCCTTATATATTCTGTTTGCGCACTGTAGCCATCGTTCCCCGATTGATTTGGAGGATAGTGATACCGGTTCGATATTCAACTGATATTTATTCAGCTTTTATACCATTGATATATCTCTATAATGCAAAACGACCCATAGGCAACTTTGAGGAGTCACCTATGGGTTATTTTTCTCGTATATCAGAACGACATCATGAAGCCGAAACGGATACCCCACTTGTCGATGTTGTTGTTATTCAGATAGGTGAGTCGTCTCACATACTCTACTGAGAAGAACTTGAAGATGTTGTGTACACCTGCCACGCACTCCCAGTAAGGTGTATCATTCATCACATGAGAGTTTTTAGGGAACTTAAACAGCCTTCCGTCTCCCTGGTTCTTCTCCAGATATGGATTGTTCTTGTCGGTAAGATGGCCCCACACGCCCTTGATGGCAAACCACTCGCGCCACTTGAGTTTCTTGATGAGCGGAATGCGGTTGAGCAGCTTGCCGTTCATATCCCAAGAGAGTGCCCAGAACACCTGGCGGTCGTTAAGGAATTCCCAGTCTTTCATCAAACTGATTGTTGTCTCCTGCTCAAAGTAAGAGAGGTTGATAGGAGGCAGGATGAGCATCGGGAACGGCACCTTGTTCCACTGTGCCTGTCCGATGGCATGGAAGTCGAGATAACCCCAACTGCCGAGCCACTGGCGTTTGTAGATGCTCAACTTGGTGATATTACTGTGATACTGACCGCCCATGAAGCCCTTGAAGCCCATTGTGTGCGAAAGTCCGATTTCCGGACTGTCGAGATTGATTGGCAGTCGCTGCTGCTTGGTATTCACATAGGTAACACCCGGATTATAGTTGATGCCCATGTTGAGGTCGGTCATGCGAATTTTCTTCACCTCGGTACCATCCAGATGATAGTAGTGGAGATTGCCCACCGTGCGGTTGCTCTGGAAGCGGAGACTCGTATTGAATCGGAAGCCCCAGTCGGTCTCGTAAGTGAATGCCAACTTCTGGCGGTGGTAGAGGAACATCTCGTCCTGAGTGGCTGCACGGAAGGTCATGAAGAAGTTGTCCTTATTGTGCAGCAGGTTCTCATCTGAAGGAGAAGTCACATCTCGGGCCACCTCGAAAGTAAGGTTGCGCATCGGGAATTCAAACGGACTGTTCTTCTTCTTGTTGAACGAATAAGTGAAGATATTGCCCGTGTACCAGTCGTTGCTCTTCGTACCGTAGGCTGCATATCCGTCCCAGAAGAAATGCGGATTGAGGGCAGCCATGGTTCTACCGGCCAGTCGCAGTCGGATACCATCCACGAAGTTCTTGGAGATATAGGTGTTCACCGGTCCGAGATCGAACTTGCTCTTCTTGCCGTCCGTACCGCCACCTATCTCCACGTAGTTCTCCATCAGGGCCTTAACGAAGAAGATGATATACTTGAATCCCTTCGAGTTTTCCATGCGGTGGATAAAGCTGTCCATCGACGATTCACTCTTTGTGAGATCTACCTGCCTGTATTTGTTCCAGTAGGCCTCGTCGCGGTTCATGGCATCCATATCGTGCCTTACCTTTGCCTTACCCTTGAAGAGTATCTTCGGCAGTTCATCGAAGGCATAGTCGGTAAGTCGGGTGTTCCTCACCACGAGCAGGTCTTGCAGCATACTGTTCACATGCAGTTCGGCTATCATATCGTCTTTCGAGAGCACCCATTCGCCGTTGTCAAGCCTGGTGTATTCCTGCTCTATCTTCATATTCTTCACATAGTTCACATCGGTATTGTGAGGCATGTAGAGATTGCATTTCTTCACGTGCAGCGAACTGTCTGCGAGTACGTACAGCTCTCCACGGAAACCGAAGTCCTGCGAATTGGCAGGTATAAACTGGAGATGATAGCAGAGGTCTCGCTCTACATACACCGTGTCTTCTATATAATAATGATAGAAGGAGATACCCGTTCTGCCGATAGGCGAAGGGAACGGATACTGCAGCAGGCGCACGTAGTCGTCGTAGATATCCACATCGGTGAAGGCATCCTTGAGGGCTGTATTGAGTATCTCGCCGGTCTGGATTACCTGTCCGATACCATTGCTCTGCTGGCCCTTGATGATATCTTTCTCTGTCTTCGGATCCTTGCGATAGATGTGCTGCGAAACCGTCTCGTCGATGCTCACCGGAAGGGTAAGCTTGCCGTTATAGGGAGAGGTCTCCACCTGGTCCAGAAGATACTGTCGCTTGCTGAAGAACTTGCCTTCCAGCTGCTCTTTCTTCAGGTCGTTGAGGGCAAGCGTTATCTTCTGATACTTGTCATACTGATAGTAATCATGATTGCTGAGATCGGTCTTTTTCTTGGCAGCTATCACTCGCCTCATCAGCTCCACGGCAGGGTTGTCCTTTCGACTGTATTTGCCACGCTTGGTCTTCACCACCACCTCGTTGAGCTTATGGCTGTCATCTTTCAGCTTTACTTCTATGAAATCCATTTTCTCGTTTACGCTGATGGTCTGCGACTTGTAGCTCAGGGCAGATACTGTGAGCACCCAGCCTGGATGTTTCTCGATGGAGAACTTACCCTGACTGTCGCTGGACACGGCTATCTTATGCCCGCGATATTGCACGCTGGCATAGGAAACGGCAAATCCATCCTCATCTATGACTCGTCCTGTTATCTTTTGTTGGGCCATCAGCTGGAGTGTAGAAACCAGCAGCAGCGCAACTACAAAATACAATTTTCTAAAAACCTTCATACCTTATTAATATATAGGAGGGCATAACTGCGATGCCCCACCCTTAACAAAACTTTTGACTACTAACTGCTTTTTTCGTCAACTTTCTATTCTGGCTGCAAAGTTAAGAATATTCTTCTGAAAATCCGCGAAAACTATTTAGTAATTTAAGTTTTTTATAAGATTTAAATGCTTTGCCGCCTATTTTTTCAGATTTATATCAAAATTAAAACTGATATTACTGATATTGATATCGCTGAATCTAAAATTCAACTTAAAAAATAAGTCTGCAACTGACCCCAAGAGAGAGAAGGAACCTACTGAACTCAAAAGAGGGAAATCCGTCAGAAGCCCTCCCTCAAGCAATGTATTACAGCAGATAAGCCTCCATATCAGAGAGCTTCGTCAGAATCCCATCAGGCACACTCTCGTCGTATTCCTTCTTTTCCCATTGCAATCCCTTGATCCACAATGTATGGCAACCCAGCTGACGGGCCGGAAGAATATCCTTGCTGAAGGTATCTCCCACCACCAGCACCTGCGAAGCCGGCAAATCCAAAGCACAGACACCCAGGGCGAAGATAGCAGGATTTGGCTTGCGAACACCCACTACCGCCGACTCTATGACGCGACTGAAATAACCGTCGATGCCCGCATCCTTCAACACCTGATTGATATTGCCATAGAAATTGGACACAAGAACCATCGGATAACCCGCCAGCTTCAGATGCTCCAGCACCTGTTTGTTTTCAGCCAAAAGCTGCTGGGTCTCACTATTGATATAGGCAGCCATCGATGCAGAGATTTCTGCTATCTCCGACTCACTCAACTCGAGTCTTTCAGCAAGAGCCTGCTGCTTCAGGGCATCGTCCTTACCGGTTTCCAACAAAGGTGCACTGGCGAGGAAAGACAACTGGAAATGTATCTTCATGCGGAGGATATCCTCGAAGTGGTCCTCAGCCTTCACCAGTGGATGCACTGCCAGCACACGCTCACCATACACGTAAGCATCGCGGAAAGAAGACTTGCCGATGGATACACCCGGCTCCACCTCCTCATCAGCATTCACGCCAATACCGAAGTGCTCGTAGCCTTTCCACAATACCTCCGACCAGTGGTCGCCCCTGGTATCGAGCGTACCGCCATAGTCGAAAATAATTCCCTTTACATCCAGTTTCTTATTCATCATTTTTCTGTTTCAAATCCTTATTTCCTATCTTGATAAGCAGGATGCCGACAGCTATCCAGAACAACTCTCGCAGGCGGGTTATCAGACCCGTATAGACGCCTAATGCACCCGTAAGATGCAGCCCGTCCACCGCCAGAGCCAGACCACCCTCACGCGCTCCCAACTGCATCGGAGAGAAGAAGATAAGATTGCTGAAGAGCGAAGAGAATGCCAATATCAGAATACTGTCGAGAATGTTCACATCCGCAGCGAAAGCCTTCAGGATGAGATAGATTTCCACACTCTGAAGCACGCGCGCTGCCACCTCGGAAAACAACGAGAGATAGAACGTGCGCTTGTGCTGACCGTGGAGCATCGCTATCTGGTCGTCTATCTGCTCCAACGTTTCCTTCTTAGATTCCGCAAAGCCTCTCGCCCATTTCTTCACCATCGGGATATGCGTAAGGATTCGGATGCCCTTCTGAGCCATGCCCGTGCGATAACCGCGAGAGAAGAAGTAGATGCCCAGCAGACAGAATGCGCCTATCAGCACCAGCATGATGCCCATCGGAACGCCTACCGGATACATTGCCACGAAGAGGAATATCGACAAGAACCAGAACCAGAAATGCGAGAAGATGTGCATCATCACATAGAGGATAACCGACGAGGTGGCCTTGCTCACTCCCGTATAAGGCTTCAGCTCCATGATGCGGTAAGGCTCGCCGCCCATCAGTCCGCAGGGCGTAGTATAGTTGAGTGCGAAACCGCTCACAGTCAGTTTGTACACACGCCAAAAGGAAAGCCCCTTCACCTTGCCCTCGTCATTGATGATGAGATACCAAGAGAGCGTGTTCACCATATACACCACCAGCCACAGGGCGAGTATCAGCGGAAAGTAGATGCCCGCCTGCTTCAGATAGCGCCAGATGTCGGTATAGTCCATATCCATCGTACAGAGCATGATGACGATGGCGATGATACCGAAGGCCATGAAGATATTTCTGAACCGATTATTCATAAGAAGCTATTTTAACTAAAATCTCACAACAGAGCTTTTCGTGGCGATAATGCATATAGAAATATACGGCTGTGAAGACCACAATCTCCACACAGAAGTATATCCATGGCATACCCACTAAGATGCTCGCAAAGAGCGTAAAGCTGCGCCAGTTGAAAGTCAGGAAGTTGGCATACTTCATCAGCGGCAGACTGCCCTTGCGGAAATCGGCACGCAGATCATCCGGCAACTGGTTAGGATACTTATGGCGAATGGTTTTCTTAAGTTTCTGAAACCATGGCGTCTCCTTCTCCTGTGCCAGCGTATAGTTCTTGTAGAAGAACTGGAAGAACTTCTGCAGCGGCTCCCGTTTCCACTTCATCTGCTTGTAGATAGCCACCTGCTTGATGGCATCATCCATCTCGCTCCCCTCCTTGCCCTTCAGGAAGAAGAGGTGTATCTGGCGATAGTAGTCGGCCAGACGGCACTGGCGGGAGTGGCAGAGCAGACCGCTCACGGCAGCCAGTCCCCATATCCAGAAGCCCCACTCTGGCATCAGACGGATGCAGATGCAGACATAGATGGAGATGAACCACAGGTCGCCGGCAGCACCGTCGAGGATACGTCCCAGCGCACTTTTCTGATTGGTGAGTCGCGCCAGCTGTCCATCACAACTGTCGTACATATTTGCCCATACGAGCAGCAGAATGCCCACGATATTGATTTTCAAATCATTGAAACCGAAGCAGATACCCGCTCCCACACCCAGGAAGATGGAGAGGATGGTTACTACATTCGGCGTAACGTGCAGCATTCTGAAAAATCTCGCCCACTGATAGCCTATCGGGCGATAGAAATAAATGTCAATATGCTCCTCGGTGTCTGCAGACTTCAGAGAAGCTTGATATTCCTGATTTGCCATTTCTTTTTGAATTACTATACCTATTTATATATTATCACTATACCTATTATATATATAATCGCTATACCTTTTTATATATTATAAAGGATTTTCTTTTTTCTATATTTACTGGATTCTCGAAAGAGACAAACTCTGAGACCTTCGCAAGAAACAATCTCAAGGACTTCAGAAAGAGATTATCTCAGGGATTCCCTTTTTTATTCTGCTTTCTCGAAATCCGTTACATTCTCAATAAACGGATGCTTTTCGAATTCCATGCAGAGACGCTTGGCTATATAATAAGCAGCAGCAGCACGGCAAGGAGCGAAGCTTGGCCAGTCGTTGAAGTCGATAATTCTGAAACTGCCATCCTCGGCTATGATGCAGTCGCCGCCGTAGATAGGAGTCTCGAGCACCGTGGCAGCCCTGTCGGCAGTCTTTTTCAAATCCTGCACCACGAATGGAATTCCCTGCGCATCGCCGTTGATTACTTCAAGACCGAACTTGCTGCGATGACCGCACTTTGACGGATAGAACCAGTAGAAGAAATCAGTGCCTTCCACGCCATAAAACTTCACGAGGTCGCCCTTCAGATGTTCATTGAGAACCACCGGAGAAATGTTTCGCTTATCGAAACTCTGCAATACCTTCTCAGCTTCCTCGCGGGTCTCCACATAGCAGGTATCCTCCTTCTGCTGTGCACAGGCATTCCCACGCTTCAGCCAGCATGGATAGATATCCCAGTCGCCCAGACCGTCAATAGATTCCACTATCTTGCTCTTCGGCATCGGGATACCGTCCTCCATCAGCAGGCTGGTCATCTTCGATCTCACGCAGTTCATCACGCCCACCGGAGTGTTCAGTCCCGGAAGACCATCGACCATAGCTACTTCCAACATCTTGAGTGCATTGTTACTGCGAGCCATACTGAAATAGCCAGCCACATCGTTCACAAACCAAACCGTGTTCATAAACTCAGAATACTCTTCAGGTTTTGTAAAGTGACTAACTTGCTCATCATTAGAATACTCACGGCATGGATAAACTGTCGCCCCGAGAGCCTTCAGTTGCTCACTCACAGCATTAAAGATGGCAGCGTCGCTATTTACACAGTTGGGTGAGAAACTGCTATCGCGCATGATACCATCGATCATCTTGCCTTCCAAAGGCAGCAGGAATTTTCTTGCCTTGGCGATATCCTCCTTATGATCCACATCGAGAATCTTATCGATAGGATAAGCCTCCAGACGCAGCCCTTCAGCCACAAGCTGGCGCTGGAAGTTGCGCATTCGGCTCATGCCCTGCTCCATACAATGATCGAGCACATCGAGGGCCTTGTCGCCCAGACAGTAGATACCACCAGAAATCAGATGGTCGTCGCCCTCGCACTGGTCGTGGAAACCGGTGATTAGCGGCTTGCATCGGTATCCCTGCTGGTCTATGAGACTCTCCCCCTCTGCGCCGGTCTGCTCCTTCACGCCTACCCAAAGAGGCTTCTCGTCGTCCACGTAAGGAGTCACAGCCATGCAGCCGTCGATATCTTTGACGCGCTCAAAATGGCGGATATATTTCTTGAATTCCTCTTCACGGAAAATCGTATCAACAGTAGTCAGGCAGAAGCGTTCACCCCTGAGATAAGGCGACAGGGCATGAAGGCTGTGCATAGAGCTTGGGGTAGTTTTCACAATGATTTTGAGCGGCACAGGCAGATCCAGCTTCTTCAGATAACGATGCACGCTGGTACTCTGTTCGTTGATGATGACCACGATTTCTGATGCTCCACAATCCACGAAGATACGCATCAGGCGCTCTATCATCGGCTGGTCACATACAGAAACTAAGGGCTTTGGCTCCTCCACGCCTTCCTGCGCAAGGCGGCTGCCCTCACCGGCAGCAATAATTGCAAATTTCATATTATATTGTTGTTTAATATATTTTTTATTCAAGTTTCGCAAGTTCAGAAGTTAATGAAGTTAAAGGAGTTATCGCTCCCTACGGTCGCTGAGGAGTTAAGACAATAGTCTTTTTGGCGTAGTTATTAAGCTACAAGACATAAGTCTTAACTCCTTAACTTCCTTAACTCCTTAAACTTCCTGATATGCGAAAGTTCAGTAGAATGTATATAAAGGAACGTATCAGCACTCCTGTATTTTGAACATACTTTGGATACAAAACAACATTCATAGAGACGCAGACACCCCTTTAATGACACAAACTAATATTTTTAACGGATGCAAAGGTACAATAAATTTCTGATACGACAAACACTTGTCTGCAAGAATAAAACCTAAATAACTAAATTATTTTTCATTTCAGATAATTTAAACATACTTTCTTGGCTCTTACGACAAAACTTCCTACCTTTGCAGCATGAAAAGAGAGAGAGACAACTACACTTTCCTGACTCATGCACCAGTTCATAGAGTCATTTTCACGATGGCAATCCCTACAATCATCAGTATGCTGTCGACGAGCATGTACAACCTCGCCGACACCTATTTCGTGGGCACTATCAATACGCAAAGCGTAGCTGCCGTGGGCATTTCCTTCTCGGTGATGGCCATCATTCAGGCAGTAGGCTTCTTCTTCGGTCACGGCTCAGGCAATTATATTTCCCGCCAGTTGGGAGCCAAGGAGCACCGGAAAGCAGAGCAGATGGCCTCTACGGGCTTTATACTGAGCTTCTTTGCCGGGCTTCTCATCGCCATCCTGGGACAGATTTTCATCACTCCGCTCGCCATCTTCCTGGGTTCCACACCCACCATCCTGCCCTATACAGAGCGCTACTTAGGCATCGTCATGCTCGGCGCTCCCTTCATGACAATGTCGCTCACACTGAACAATCAGATGCGTTTTCAGGGCAACACAATGTCGGCGATGAAGGGCATCCTGTCGGGAGTTTTGCTCAATCTGGTACTCGCTCCGCTGCTCATCATCTACTTCTGTATGGGCATTGCCGGAGCCGCCATTGCCACCCTCATCAGCCAGATTTTCGGTTGCCTGATGCTCTTTCTGATGAGTAGAAGGGGGCAGAATATCAGAATCCGCCTAAAAGACTTTACTCCTAACAAACAACTTGCGAAGGAAATCATTTTTGGCGGCACACCCTCCCTTTCGCGACAGGGATTGGGCAGTGTATCCACCATTCTGCTCAACGTGGCAGCCGGAGCCTACGGTGATGCTGCCATTGCGGGCATGAGCATCGTAACGCGCATCTCTTTCTTCACTTATGCAATCGTCATCGGACTGGGACAGGGCTTCCAGCCACTCTGCGGTTTCTGCTATGGCGCCCATCTGTACCAGCGAGTGAAGGAAGCCTTCTATTTCTGTATCAAATGCGGTACAGTATTTCTCTCTGTATGTGCGATGGCAGGCTTTGTTTTCTCCGAGTCCATCATCGGCCTGTTCCGTAGCGATCCAGACGTGATCCATGTAGGAGCTGCAGCTCTGCAATGGCAGGTGCTCAGCTTTCCGCTTGTATCAACCATTGTACTCACCAATATGCTGATGCAGACCATCCGCAAACCTATCCGTGCCAATCTTGTGGCAGCAGCCAGAAGCGGACTTTTCTTCATTCCGCTCATCTTTATTTTGCCTCATTTCTTTGGTCTGCTGGGCGTGGAAATGTGTCAGGCTTGGGCAGATGCATGCAGCTTTACCATGGCCATTCCTATCGCCTGGAGTGCTTTCAGGGATATGAACAGATTAAAGAAAACAGGAGAGATTCCGGTGAAATAACTCAAAAACTGGTGAAGAACAAACTACACAAATAATCAAAAAAAACATCCCTAATGCTCAAAAAACACTCAGAAAAACAAGCAAATCCAGCAAAATATCCCCAATATTTTACCCTTTAACATATTTTTAAAGTCAGTTTTTAAAAAAAATCGCTTATCTCGGCTTTTTGATTTGGAGATTTCAATCTTTTATTGTAATTTTGCAACGAATTTATTGACACACTGAATAACAATGAGTAAAGATACATTAACTCATCAGCTGACTGAGACCATCGAGGAACTTTCATGCCCAGAGTCACTGAAAGGTCTGTTTCATCAGCATCGAGACGGAAATCCACTCCCTTCGGGCAAGGCGCTCGAAGAAATCATCAGTCTGTCTCGCTCCATCCTTTTCCCGGGATATTTCGGCAACTCATCCGTCAATATCTCCACCATCAAGTATCACATCGGAGTAAGAGTTGAAAAACTCTATGAAAAGCTAAGCGAACAGATTCTTGCCGGTCTCTGTTTTGCCAACGACTGCGAGCACGAAACCCCTGCTGAGCTGCAGCACCAGAGGGCCAAAGCCGGAGTCATCGCCGCCAAAGCCATCATGGAATTTCCGAAACTCAGAAAGATACTCGCCACAGACATAGAAGCTGCCTACAAGGGCGATCCGGCGGCTGTGAGTCAGGGAGAGATCATCTCCTGCTACCCTGTCATCAAGGCCATCACCAACTACCGACTGGCGCATGAGCTCTACAAGCTGGGCGTACCGCTGATACCGAGAATGATGACCGAGCTGGCCCACTCAGAAACGGGCATCGACATCCACCCGGAAGCCACCATCGGCAAGCACTTCACCATCGACCACGGTACGGGTGTAGTGATAGGAGCCACCTGCATCATCGGAGACAATGTGAAACTCTATCAGGGCGTAACCCTCGGAGCCAAGAGCTTCCCGCTCGACAAGGACGGCAACCCTATCAAGGGAATACCTCGCCACCCTATCCTGCAAGACGACGTCATCGTATATGCCAACGCCACCATTCTGGGCAGAATCACTATCGGCAAGGGATGCGTAGTGGGAGCCAACGTATGGGTGACCAAGGATATGCAGCCGAAAACAAAAAAGTATAAGAAAGAAAAACAAAGTTTATTAGATATAGAATTCAATAATGGAACAGGAATTTGAACTCATTGCCAAGACCTTTATGGGTCTGGAGCCAGTCTTGGCTGAGGAGCTCACCCAACTGGGTGCTAACAATGTACAAATAGGTCGCCGCATGGTATCTTTCACAGGCGACAAGGAAATGATGTATCGTGCCAACTTCCAGTTGCACACTGCCA